>QQTW01001990.1_pt1 | contig 14647 bp, 18 predicted proteins | sample 1904831 | NCBI WGS metagenome assembly QQTW01 (sample SAMN09435610, study PRJNA476489) | Subsurface metagenome, whole genome shotgun sequencing project. | reverse complement strand
CCAATGGCACGTTACCCGTGCATCATCAGTTGACGTGCACATACACTGGACACTGACGCAGCTCCCTGCCTGCGCCGTGATTCTTCTGATGAAGTATGAACATCATATCCAAAATCAAAAGCATGAGCTCACGCGGGCATTTGTGATCAGCGAACTTTGCCTTCTGCCTGCAGAAGTGGCTTTGAATAAAATGAAGCCCAAGGTAAGCCTATCAGGCAAGTTGGACCATCCTCTTATAATGCTGTCCTCGCTGTGTCCTCCCCTTGGTTCGCTTTCTCATGTCGACCGACGTTCCCGCTCGTTCACCTTCTTGCCTCGCTTCTCCATCTCCCCGAGACCCCTGACAAACTCCTCCGCGGCTCGTTCAGCCGAGGCCCGAGACATTTCATACTTTACCATCTTCCACCAAAACTCGCCAGACGGATCGAAATTCTTTTTAACCACAGTAATCTACCATCAACGGGTAAAGGATTTCAGCAAAGCGGCTAGCGCCTGGATGAAGTAGAAAAGTCAAAACGGCCTTGGTGAGATAGACCCAATAATCCACGTTAGGATCTGTGGCCGGTGTGCCCGCTCTTGATGTCGCTCGAAGAAAGGTCTCCACTCCAGCAGCCTCATAGAGCTCCTTAGCATCGCCCTCCCTATTGGTGTTAGCGATTGCAGTAAATATCCATAAGCATACAGAAATCTCGTGGACTTCGATCTGCTCAACCACAGCTTTGAAAATATTCAATCTCCTCTGATAGTTGTCGTAGAGGTGCGGACAGAAACCCCAGAATCCGTTGAGTAAGGCACTACCCTGCCCTAAGCTCTCGTCACTATCGAGGCTCTGGCAGAAAGCGGTGGTATATATTCTGAGGAGGCCAACCATATGCTCATCGCCAACGTACTTGATCGTCTCATTTCTGCATTGCGACCAGATATACCTGTACGGGGAATGCTCGATGGAGTGTAAGGCTTTCGAAGGCGTGGTTGTCTTGCTCTTTCCAGAGCACGCGAATGATTATGTTTTGCATAATCACCACCGGTGAGAAACTGGATGATCCTGTGCATAGCGGTGCCTAAGTCGACTCTGGAGTTCCTCTACAGGCCAAAGGCACGAGGGTTTAAGGACGAATCCACCGTGCCGTGAGCTGATGCTGCCCCATATCGTCGAATGACTGACCAGCCCCCGATTCAGACTGCTACCTGCACCATGCAATGATAGGACTCCCGCCGCAGCAGGAGCGCACAAAGACTCCTCAATCGATTGGTGGAAGGTAGGGTAGGTGCGGGTCAACCGGCGTACGAATGTCTCAGCGGTGGAGGTCCAGCCACCAATGGCCTACCTCGATTAACCGGCACCAACCAGGCTTGCATTGAGCTGGTGACGTGGCGCCCACCTCGCATATTTTGTCGCAAGCATCCTTCTTGCAGGCCGAGTTTCCCTCACCTCTTTGCTTCATACCCACTACACTGAGTACAAATAAGGTGTCCTGATTGGGATCAAACGGGTATCTTACGTAGAGAACTGCAGCCGTTGGCGCCCGCCTATCCATGGGTCTTGTCCTCGATAAGTGGCAAAAGAAAGCTTTGTCAGAATGTATTGGCGAAACCATCCTCAACTTCTACAGTAGCGACCCTCCTCTTTGGGCCGATGTTAAAACCGATGATGTGGCAGAGCTTCGCTCCCTGGTGATCGAGCGATTGCGAGCCAAGAAGTCCAACGATATAGCCAATGCGTTGAAAGATGACAAAGAACATCTGACTCAGGCCATCCATCAGCGCTTCAAATCCCTACGTGAAAAGAAAAGGCGGGAGGACGCACGCAAAGCGAAGGGCCAGGTCCTGCCAGACAGCACATTACAGGGTACTGCCTTATTATCACATCGTCCAGGTTGCGAACTGACATTTGAGTGGCAGAGGACTCAAATACGGACACAACGAGCGCGTTGACGGGGGAAAGCCCCGTTCCTTCCTAAAACGTCTTCTGGCCTCAGCCAGGACCCTTACCTTCTGTTCCAAGTTAATTCCTCCGTTGGCCGTGACAAATCTCAGCACTCAATCCTTTTTCACTTACCCTTCTCTTGGAGGAAAGCTAATTCATCATTCCCGCACCGCGACAACCTTTGGCTTGTCTAGAGAATATCACTTAACACTCTTTCAATTTCCCAATCCTTGGGGGAAAGCTTGACACCATGGTGTCTTCGACCAAATCTATCACCCCTGCACAACAAAAAGCTCTGCCCTGACTAGAGGATATCCACCGATTTTTCACAGATGACTCCTCTCCAGTCGCCGAGCAGTGCTCGGCCGCCACCACTTACATGCAAAGGACCTCCAACAACGACGGAGAGCTTCCCCTTTCAATCTTCTCCCACAATTATCCTTACATCGTTGACAAATTTGGCCAAGTCGTCGAGGCCGTTGTTGAGAGGCTCTACTCCAAGAACACCTCCAAGATTTGTGCCTCCGAAATCTTGTGCCTTTGCCGGCTAAGAGCGTTCGGCTTTGGAGGAATGTGCCCTATAGATGATCTCGGACCATGGCGTCATTGGTGTTCTACCATGTCTCGCTGTCTTCAAGGCAAAGGTCCTGCCGAGTCCGCATTCACCCTATGGCTCCTTATCCACGACATTCCTGACAAGCGAACCACGCGGTCTTTCGTAGAACTAGCACTTCGGAACAGCCTCGAGGTACCAGCAAAGAGCAAGTGGGGGAAAGCACAAAACGTTGGGATAAACCGCATGTCTAGGAAGTGGTCCTTGCGCCTTCTGTCTTGGGAATCACTTCAGTTTCGTCTGCATTTTGTGCAATTCGTATGCAGTTTGAAGGGATACTACAGGACGGGTTTGAACTAGTCGGGACTTTGCCCGTATCTAAATACATCTCAATCGTTGCTAGCCGACCAGTACAATTAGTTTTTCAATCAACACGACTTCGTTTACTTAATTACAGCAAACAGGAACAAAAGACCTTTACCAGTGGAGGTATCTTGTTGGAGGTCTGCCAATCTACATTCATGGTTAGTATATCAGCACGTAGCAGTGGAATATCAAAGCCAGGGTTCCATTCACAACATCTCATCCTACACTATCGACCTAGACAATGATAGAGACTGGACTCAAGGGATAGCCAGAACAATGGTTGTGGTTTTCGGATCTAACAAGGAGCTTGAACTAAATAGGCTGGCAACATAGGTATCCTGTCCACTCCTACCGCCCAAAAATATAAACTCTTGGCATGCCAATATATCCGTCACAAAAGTTATGCTTGCACTATTTTCCGATTGCCAATCGACAACGCTAGCCTCATTAGGAAACGAAGAGACTTCTGGGCGAAGGTCCGAAAGATAGCGAGCGTAGGAGAGAGCAGCGAATGCGGCCTTTGTACACTTACTACACACTCAGCAGTACATCAGATGAGAACGTGACCAGAAAATATAGCCCTTTGACCGAAGTCAAAACCGGTGAAGTCCCTGGTCACAAACCAATGTCTTGGGAATACATAGGCAAAGCTTTTCCATCACCGAAGAAATACATCGACGACAGACATTTAGTGTTCCCAGGAGAGCGGGCCAAAGTCAGATTCGATATCTCGTGCGAAAGAGTTGTTGAGGAATGGATCAGAAAGACGATGCCTGGCAATGGCGGCTCCCTAAGGTTTGAAGTGTGCGTCCGGGAAAGACTTCAAGAGATCCTGGATTTCGAAGACACGAAATATGAGCCAGGCCTAATCCTGGATGCCAACGAGGAGTCTCCAAGGAGAGACTCATTGTTGACGGCCCAAATAACACAGTTGTTGGTACTGTCACTTTTGACTGCCCTGCCAACTTTGACATCGACGAAGCTCTAGGCAACGACATTTTTGATGCCCTTTCCGAGGCCCAATTCGTTGGGACGGAAACTGAAGTCGATGTCCAGGACTATCCTTTATACAACCTATTGTTTGTTTTGACGGGACATCGGAACGAACATTGCACATAGGATTAGACTTGGGAAGACTCACAAGTACACTTGGGTTGGAAGTTGTGTAAAATGTCGTCGGGATCCTCGTCCTGTATGGAATCTCGCTTCTCAACGAAAGTTTTGGGATATTGATTGTTTTTTTATTGGATACTTAGAGGGATAAAATAACAACGTACTTAGAGTGTAGTATGGCTACTCCGCACAAAACATTGACAGGCTGCCCAACAAGAAGATTTGCTGTTCCGCCACGCGCTAAACTATCCGCGATACTGGCGCTCAGGCGGGCTAAGTTATCTCAACCACCAACGTCCGATCCACTCTTTCCCTCCAACCTCACTTCAATCTCTTCCAATATCATCTCCATACAGGATTAGCATCCATCAAACTTAACCATCTCAATGCATATCGATATCCAATAATCATTCTTCTTGATGATTCGGCTAGCCTGCATGGCTCATCCTCGGCCGTTCGGGGAGCTGCGTCGGGTGAGTACGGATCTGTTCCCGTACTGGCTCTGGCGCTCTAGGTTCACGGTAGAAGTCGGATCGGCTTACAAAGATACCTGTGCCCACGCCTTGTAGCTTCGCTATGGACGCTAAATCGTTGAAGTCATGGCTTTCTGGCTCGTCTTGATGTGATGTGGGATGTTTAACTCGCTACCAGAGCTCAAAAGCAAATGAAGGTGAGTAATTAATTACTCTTGAGAAGATGTCATTTTTTCCCTCGTAACTGCATTTCTTTTGTCGAGGGGCCAAATATGATCTACGCCTTTCTTATTGCTTGACCCCCCGCCACGCCTATGCTCCCAAGACCGGCGTCCTCATTCCGATCCTATAATACCCTCTATACACCGCGAGGCTCTCCGTGTTGAGTGCCACGATGGTGCCATATTACCTCGACGGGTCACAAGCCTGGGGTACATCGCTCGCCGAGATCGAATCATCACACAAGAAAGCCGTATCTGAAGGCACGGATGTACGGGAAATTGCTATCATCAACCCCGGCAGTCCCACAGGCGGTAGCTTAAACGAAGAAGACATTCGATCCGTGCTCGATTTCGCAGCACGGGAGAAGCTCGTCGTAATGGCAGACTAAAGCCCCAAGGCTCCATGTACCTCTTCCCTACTATGAATCTGCCCCCGAAGGCCATCGAGGCGGCCGAGAAGGAAGGTCGTAAAGCAGACGAATTCTATGCTTTGCGTCTGCTTGATGGGACTTGTGTCTATATCGTCCCGAGCTCTAGATTTGGGCAGAGGGAGGGTACGTTGCACTTCCAGACTACCTTCCCGGCACCTGGAACGGAATGGGTGGGACGAATTGTTAAGTTCCATGAGGAATTCATGGCGGAATTCAAATAGAACGATGCGATAGAGCTTGGAACACTTTGTATTTACGTCTCAAAAGAGCATTTGAGCGGGGATCTGTTGGATAGATCTGCTGCATTGGCTGTCTATCTAGGTTCGGCCCTATCCATACGCCGCAAATCTTGTATGACCTCCATTTCTAGCTTGATTCAGCGAGCGATAACTGATTGCTTTCCGTCCCTCTAGGCCGTCGATTTCCCCGATCGTTCCTTGCCCAGACGACTACAAGTAAAACACTCGACCAGCAAAAAAGCGCCGCACTATAGAAGCTGACCTGGAACAAACACCCCGTCCCTCGAAGCGCCTCCGTGACCCCGATGGCGCGCCCCAATTGGTTCTCTCTCCAACTAAGAGCGACTCAAGCGCAGCAGCATCGGAAGCATCCGAAGTCGAGTCACATCAAAGTGGACGACTGAGTCCCGTGAAGCAGCTCCAACTGCTCGAAGACTTTGAAGAACATCCCGTCCTCTTTTGCAATTTCGATGACGGTGAGGATGGGGGAGAGCCCGAAGATGTCACGGCGATGTGCAGAGCTGCTCAGCGCTTCGCGGACGGCATTGGAATCATGGGATATGACAACCTGGGCGCGATCGTTTCCGTCCTGCCGCCCGTGGACAGGATACGATTCCAATATCCCTGGGCAAACGAGGTGAGGCACCGCTGTGCCTTCGGCTCGATGCCCTCGACGGCGCAAGTCCTCGGCATTGTGGAGACAGCTCGGAAGTACGACCATGGCTCAGGCGTCTCCGAGGACGAGTCGAACGCCGAAGTCCAGCATCTACTTCTCAAGCTCGCACGCAACACAAGCATGCACCAACGGACACTCGACATTCATAATATGTAAGTCCTCGCCGACCTAGAGAAGTCACAAGCTAAAGTAAAGGCTGCAGGGAAATGGCCAGAATTGAGCCCGCGTCACTCGCACGCTCCACTCTCCCCGGCCGAGTTGTCGATTTCGTCATCGCACTCAACCAGGACCCAGCCACCCAGCAAGCCTGGCGCCGCCTCAGTCCGCTCCCGGGTGCACCCATCAAGTCTTGGAACCACACAATGCGGGCCCGTCACAATCCCATCGCCATCAACATTGAAACCAAGAGCCCCATGAAGTCAAGGACAGACGGCAAACCCCAAATCGCGATATGGACCGATGCATGGCTGAAGCGCCTCGCGCTCATCCGCGGCACTACCACAAATGGGCCGTGGCCCGCTCTCCCGCTTCTAATTGTCCAAGGCCATGATTGGCACTTGCTGATTGTCTCCAAGGATGACGTGAAGATGACGATTTGGGAACAGATTGACTTTGGGAGTACGAGATCGTGCTTCGATGCCATGAAGGTGGTGGCGGTCCTCCATTGGCTTATGGACTGGGCTGAGAGGGTATGGCGACCGTGGCTCTTGTCCCTAGTAAGCTGAGGTTGAGAACGTCGCGCGAGGGAGCGTCCGGGGCCTACGTGCACGTCATTCGCAGCTCTTTCAAACTCCGTACATGCCTGGGGCGAAGACTAGCTGGATCTTGTCAGGAAGTCTTTCTAGGTGTTATCCTGTGCTTATTGTTCAGCGTTGGCTCTTCGGACCAAACAACCACATATACAACTTGAGTCTACCCCTCCCTGCCAGTTTAAGGGTAGGAAGGCCTCGCTAGGCAACACCGCCAAGGGTCCGCGTTTGGCTGAGCCTTTTGGGCACTGTCATGCCTCTTTGGAGCAACACCGTCGAGCGTACGCGTTTGGCTGAGCCCTTATGAGTTCTACCTCTTGAAGTTTCGAAGTTGTTATTTACACCTACCCCAGTGTCTCCGCAATAGCGGCTGCAGATTATTATTAACCCCCAAACGCCACGCTCCCTCCGCCTTGGACCCTACTATGCATATGATACATCAAACCCTAACGTGCAAGCAACTCCAGCATCTCAACCCGAAACAAAGGCATCCACTAATGTACATGCTCTTCCACCCCTCCAACACATCCACAATCCAAAACTCCCCTCTTCCTGAAATCGCCCTCGTAGTGATCACCCCTATTCCCCACATTCGCCTCCGGCAACACCTTCCCCATCCACTCACTCTCCCCTTTCTCCTTCAACTCCTTCGTCACGGCCTCCACCTCGCTCTCAAGATCCAGGTACTCGCGGAGAAAAACGCCTATCTCCGTATTCTCCCTGTTGCCCCTTAAAGGTTTCGCTTGACCGGGGTCAGAGGCGTAGATATTGACATCGACGGCGGAATGGCCGTGGGTGGTCCAACCGACTTGGGCGCGGCGCGATATCATGTCTGCGAAGATGTAGGAGGCAGGCCAGGGGTCTGAGGAGGAGTGGACGAGGCGGGAGATTTCGGCATCGGTAGCGTCGGAGATGCCCAGGCCTGTGGAGAGGAGGTTTTGGATATACTGCGTTAGTTGTTGTTGTGAGTCTGGGGAGAGGGAGTCCGGCGAGGCGGGCGAACGAGGTGGGGTCTTGATGCCGGTGTCGAGGGGTGAGACGTGTTGGCCGGCTATGTGGTCACGGAGTTGGTAGGCGAGGTTTTCGGCGGAATGGGAGGCATTGGCGAGAACGTCAGGGAACCAGTGATACTCAGGGTAGGTGTCATGAAGTTCTGTTTTTGATGGTCAACCAAGAAACTTTGCGGGCATAGTCAGATGGTTTTCCATGGCACCAAATCGAATGCCGCCTCAGACGAAGTACCGATTAACATACTTGCCAGCCTGAGGTACATGGGCAGATGAGAGTGAGGGGATTGGAAAGGAGAAGGACTTACGTCGAGCAGTGGCCAGGCCGCCCGTTTCGTGGTCACTGGTCCCTACAAGCACACCCTCAACATCGGCACGCTCCAAGAAGTCTAGGACGCTGGCAAACGCCTTATCGTAGGCAAGCACCTCATGAACCTGGGCCACGGGATCATTCCCATGACCAGCATGATCAATGCGGCTGCCTTCGATCATCAGGAAGAACCCCTTGTCACTGTCTTCGGTAGCATCTTGCAAAGCTGTGAGTGCAGTTCTGGCCATCTCGTCAAGCGAAGGGTAGACATCATCCATATTCCTCCGATCCACCTCGTATGGGATATCCGTGTCGGCAAAGAGACCCAGCAACGGAAGCTTGACGCCTGTTCCAAAATTGAGTCCATCGAAGCCTTTGCGGTCGCTGACGTAGCTGAAGCCATTTTTCTTCGCTAGATCCACTATATCGCGCTCATCGTTTCGGCATGAGCCACCGGTGGTGTTGGGGAGGAAATGACATCGACCTCCACCAAACATAAGATCCAGTACCCTTCCCAGAGGGTGTTCTCCAACTTCTTGCTCGGCGACCTTGTCTTCCTCCTCCCGATGGTTGACATGTGCTGCAAAACATGCGGGGGTGGCATCTGTAATGCGGGTAGTGACCACCAATCCTGTCATGTACCCTGCTCTTTTCGCGGCCTCCAAGACTGTTCCGCATGGATCTCGGTTTGGCAATACGGATATGGCACCATTGTAGCTCTTTTGACCACATGAGAAAGCAGTGGCGCCAGCGGCGGAATCGGTGACTAAGCTTGAGGTACTCCTTGTTCGCGAAGAACCTATCAGGTGTTCATCCAGAACTAAGACATCATCGATTGGAAGGCCAGTCGTTGTCTGTCTAAAGGATCTGGTCAATGATAGACTCGTTGGGCCCATGCCATCTGAGACCATGAAGATCAAGTTCCGCTTCCCGGTTGGTCTCCCATTCTTCCAGCCGCCTGTCGAGGGTTTGGGGCTTGAAGTTTGTTGTTGATGTTGGTAGAGTACAGCGAGTATGATGACAAGAGCAGTCGCAATCACAGCCCAGGCAAATAAACCGATCTCCCTCCAGAAAGGCCAGCCCTGTTTACCCGATTGTTGTTTCTGACCAGTCAAGAGAGCGTCCTCCTCTTCCATACTCCGGTCATCTGAGTGGTCCGATGATGGCCTTCCTTGAGAGAGCAGCGGCTCTTCGCCTCGAGCCATAGTGATGGTGGTGCCAGTAGCCGTATGGCGTGTCAGTCAATTCAGTCGCTGGACACGTTTCCTGAGGGAGGTTCACGAGACGAGGTCGGTCGTGACATGCATCATAGGGCTGAGCTTATGCAAGCCTGACTGACCCTAAACCACCACGTGATCTTGTCAACAACTTAAGTCCTATGCTGCTTTCTCTTTTTGGATGCGGTGCTACTGAGGTGTAGATGTCATGTAGGTCCAGGTTCTTGTGATACGAGTAGCTGAAATGAATCATTCTATGTCATTTGCTTTAGGCGACTGCCCGTTTTGCCACCTTTCTTTTGGGCTTCTACGTACAGGAAGAGCGTTCACAAGTTCGCTATTTGGCCGGAACACTCGTCTCCAATATTACGTTGATTAGATTCCAACGGACTCATCTATCGTCATGGATCATCTAGCCCGATTTAGGCTATCTAATACGCAACGCGGTATTAAAAGCCCATCAAAGCAATCAGCTCTTCACCATCTATTCGTACATTCGGACTCCACTGCTGCCCATGACATCTCCAGTCTTTTCACCAACATTTCTCACTCACCATTACTGTTGTTTCTCTTCTGCCATGGAAAATGCACGCCCAGAGACTGGCTATCCTTGTTCGCTATCGCGTTGTTGGGCTTTGGAGGTAGTGGCATGATTCATTTCCTAGATCGAGGCGCTTCTGGAATGGCTTCGCTGATCCTCTGGCGCAGGTGGTGTTGGCGGCCAGCGATAGGACTTCGTCGACTCTCTAACCCCAGCAACTAACCCATGATTTTCTGTTGCCATTGCATGGGGTGACTGGACAATCGACGTTGCGAACAGTGGTACCATCGCTGATAAATCATTGCTAGTTTCTTGAGCGGCAATGTTAATGCCGTAAAGCTTCAAACGATCCTGAGCCTGCAGCTGCATCTCCCGCTGGAACCATTCATGAAAAGGTGCTGGGTTGTTGGTGCCGGGAAGAAGATCCGCTACCTCATGATCTGGCCACCGCGGCATTGGCTGCCCGGTCTCCTGCATCCAGATGATGGGACATACTGCGATGCCGCCATATGGATTTTTCCAGCCTTCAAAACAGCTTGGATTCCCTGTCTGGCTACGACCGCAGCCATGTTGGACAGTCTCCGTGATGATGTTGCCGCCAAAGCGATCGTTCTGCAGATCCTGGGGCGGTGACCAAATGACTTCGGGATTCTGGAAACATTCGAACAGATGATGGATCCAATTCTCGGATATTCTACCGGCCATTTGCGGGAATTCCGTTTCCGTGAGAATGACGATGCTCGCGAAGTCCTCCCGTCTATCGAGAAGTGTTCCCACGAAAATTGTCATTTTGGGTTGCCATCCCTCCGGAACGAATGTGCGGTCCTGACCAAGGATCGCACTTGGAGGAAGGTTCCGTAAAAACCTGATGTAGCAACCACCGCATGGTTGTGGGGCCTTCATCGGGTTATGGGCGAACCTTCCCCTGTGGTGCAGAGCCTCGTCAGGCTGCTTGGTGTAGAAACCGAGCGCTCTGGCTACAGGGTTGCAGTATACCAGCTCTTCGGTCAACTGCTTCGTGTGACCGCACGGCGCATGAAATTTGAGATGGTGTATACACATTTTTGCTGGCCCGTCTATTGATGGAGAAGATTCAATGATGGTATGCGCCTAGGGCAGAAGTTGCGATGTGTACTGTACTGCAAGATGGAATATTGGCTAACAGAAAGAGAAACCTCGCTTTTATATCACCCTTCGCACAAGTCGTACAAAATCCTGTAGTCATATTCTTTGGACTCATTCCGTACTCCGCCGGGTGTACCTGGTATATTCGGCATAACCGGTCAGGCGATCAATGTCTTCCGCGGCGAAGAGCCTTCAGGAAAGGATTGCCGAAAATGATGACTGCGATAGCGGTGAGAATACGAAAGTGAATAGATATAGAAACGTAAAACCCAAAAGATCCATCGGCGAAATCTCCACGGGTAATGAGGGATACGAACGGCAAAAGAATAGAAAACAATGAGATTCATATACAATGCCTATATTTAGGAATGATGGGATAGAGATCTGGATAGATCTCCTTGCGGACCGTTCCGCCCGAGATCGAGGAGATCTTTGGAACAACGGCACTATCCGTCGCTCTTTATAGTCGGCATCAGAGATGCATCTGCGCTGGCCGATGAGATGTACTGCAGCAGAGAGTGGCAAACATGAACATCGTGGCTAAACAGCGGTTTCAATATAGAAGTTATGCGCAAACATGTAGCAAATCTGGAACTCTACCACGACATCTCTGATAGGGCGGTGATACCCACCCTATACCCATTAGACTCCAGCAATGATGCGGCATAGCTGAAATATTGTACTTAGAGAAGCTTAACTATAATCCATCTCGTCATCGCACAGCTCCACAACGTAGTCTAAAGGACATCGCAACCAATCTAAGCGCAGAGACGACGAATTAGTCCTTTACCACTACACTCTGCCTCTATATTCATAACCAAAGAGTTCTTGAAACGTGAAACATAACGGGCAAAAGCCTTCAACGTCGTCGATTGCGCATTCAGCGTTTGGACACAGCTCTTCCTCGTTGAAACGGATATCTCCTTGTTCTTGGTCGAAAACGATGTACTGAAGCCGAGACATCACATCCCTGCAAGGGTAGACTCTTGAGACGAGGTCAGGTATATGGTTGCATTGTCGATAATGGATGAATCGATGGATACACATGGTCTGGTGCACTTTCCCGTGTATGCGACTAGGTGCGAGGAGATGTCTTTTTTTGGCCTTACTGAGGAGCAGCAGACTGGGAAGATTGAGGACGAGTTGTGGTTTTATATTTGTCCGAGGTGGTAACGTAGCTCTGACACGCAATGCTGCACCCACCAGCACCGTTGTGAACACGTAGTCTGTCAGTATCTAGACCTCTGATTTGGGAAGCCAGATTGTTCGGCAAAATGGATTATGTCTGCTGACGATGTAAGTATAGCACTTGTTGGTGTAGCTGAGATCTGTCATGTCATTCGTACAGAGGCTTTGGCGTACACGAAAAAGTGGTTAGATATGAGTTTGCCCCTCGTTCTTTTACCGCCTTTCGGAATCTTCATATTATTGATGCCGCCGGATAGAGAAACATTGCCAATTGGCTGTATGCCATGCCGACAAGGAAAGTCGGACGAGATACGTTCGCTCGCCCGATCCACATAATATTCGATGAAGGTGCTAGCAATCAACGGTCGGAAAAGGGAGCCTTGGTAATGGGAATGCAAGACCTGATTGGGTAAAGAATTTGATATTACCTGGAGTGGGTTTTCTAGCCATCACGGTGCCGAATGGGGTTACTCCCAGGATCGGCTGTCTATAATGAACACGTAGTATGGACCATCCATCGATGATACGATGTGCAGAGGCTTTACAGTAGCCGGTCTAGTAAATAGTGCCGACTCAGGTCGTAACATCGAAATCCCCCTCGACACAGAAAATCATTCTACCATCCTTGGTTATCGCCTCGACCCTGACCTTGTATCTCCCTTCTGGTGCCGTCAAGGTTGTCAAGGGCATAGGCGGCGAACTCACAATGGCGTAGCCCGCCTCGATAGTGGGCGGACAGGAGCGTTGAAGTCTGGGCGTTTTATCATAGTCGCCTGCAGGGCTCTGGACTATAATTTCCTGGAATACATCAATATCGCAGAGTGGTGAGTAATACATGGGCTCTCGCTCCGGACGGCCGTTGATACTTCCGGTAATGTTGAGCCAGGGAAGGTCGCCGGTGGGGGAGGTAAAATTGCCAATAAAATGAGTGGTTAGATAGTAACCACTAGGCGCATCGTTTTATAAGCCATAAGTCAATGGAGACAGAAACGGGCATGGGCCAAAAATATGAAAGTAGGAAAGAGCGTTGGACATACATGCGCGGATTGGTAGGTAGGAAGTCGAGACGGGATATGTTGAAAATGTCATTGCTGGGATCGGCGCAGTGGTATGCTGGTGATTCTCCAGGAACCTTGAAACGGTCCCGAGATGGTATTGCGTCAACTGTTATAATTTGTTGGTTGGGTATTCGCAGCGCTGAGAGGGCGTCCGGTAGCAAGAGCAAGGTAGTACAGAGGAGATGGATGGTTTGCATGGAGAATGCTGAGGAAGTGCCTGGAGATGGGGAAAAGCAAGTGGAGATCGGTAGTCGATGGCAGGAGAGGAATATATACTGGTAGGATTTATTAGGTACCAAAGTAAGTCCCTGGGGAATTCAGTTGTAATTTTACCTAGTCGGCAGCAAAGCATACGCTAGCGAGAACAGCATGGAACGATTGGTTGCTACTGGTCTTGACCTCGGCGGCGGTGCTGCAAAACATCAGAAGCTGTAACACCCAATCAGAATTCTTATGTTCTGGAGCCAAAAGCTTACTACCACTCCACCATTTGACCTGCGCCATCAAGGATCGAACCTTATGTAAGTATTACCGGACACGAGTAGTCAAAGTATTACGCGCCGTTAACATGCGCAGGAATTTGAAATACCTCACACGCTGAGCCCGATCCACCATCAGGTGGGATGAGCGTAGCCCTCTAGTACGACTCCTGGCGGCCGAGTATTGGGCTTGTCTCCAAAAGTGGTCAATTAAGGCATATGGCGAGCGTTGAAGTACATAGTAACGAGGCTGAGCAAGTTTCGATGACCCAACAGGCTCTCCGAAAAGCATATTTACTACCTCTCAAACTTAATTGACAAGCCTGTTAAGCTGGAGGAAACCGGGAAGGACTAAAGCAGCCCATAAGCGCGCGGAAGATTGCAGACCGGGTGCTGGACCAGTGGACCACCCTAGGATCTGCACCACACCGTAGCAGTTAGTACTACGGTGTGGAGTAATTTCATATCCGTATCTCCATCTCCCTGTCACACTCCTTACTTCCTAATCTATTCATTGCCTCAAACGGTAGTCCCCTATTCCCTTGCACCAATTCCTTTCATGGCACTTACCCCGAAAATCAACGGCAATGATATCGGAGATGGATGTCAGCCGCACGCATGCCCCTCAGTAACAATCGACCTGTGATGTGGCCTTGATTGCTCGTGCGAGCTGTAGACCGCACGCATAAATAGCCGCCAAAGGGTAGTGAATTATTGCTGAAGAGCTGTTTGCTAGCTTTCTTCTTCTTTGTGCACTGAAAAGCGTCTACCATTCCTTCCCAATCATCGACGGGTGCAAAGCGGAGCAGGCGAATCTCGTCCGGTGCCAAAGGCTCGTAGATGCTACTATCCATATCTGAATTATACAAGTAATAGCCGATTGCGATTGTGCCACACTAAAGCAGATACAGTCCGCGAAGATTGGGAAGGAATGGTAGACGCTTTTCAGTGCACAAAGAAGAAGAAAGCTAGCA
>QQTW01001989.1_pt1 | contig 14651 bp, 18 predicted proteins | sample 1904831 | NCBI WGS metagenome assembly QQTW01 (sample SAMN09435610, study PRJNA476489) | Subsurface metagenome, whole genome shotgun sequencing project. | reverse complement strand
TGGGCTCGCTCTCCCCTCCGCCGCCTTCATGCACCATTGCATCCAGGCCCTCTTCCTCCGAAGCCAGCAGCGGCGCTCTCTCCTCCTTGTTCCGCATGAAATGTCCGCCGAGGCTTATAGCCGCGACCGAGGAACCGTGCACGAATGTGCTGCCTAGGAGGATGAAGCAGACTACGGGCCAGACGGTCTCGATCGCAACCTAGGGAGTTGGGGGATCAGTGTTACTTCGGGCGAATGGCAGGCTCAGTGGATCACCTTATTCGGGTGATGTTCCGGTGGACGCGGCAGAGGAATGGACTCTCCAGTCTCCAACTGCGCGCGTGCCTCGATAGCGAGGAACAAACCACCGAGGCCCATGGGGCCAAAGTGTCCACAGAACAAGGCCTCCCGGTAGGTGCGAATGTCAGGTATGAAGCGCTTGAGAAGAAGCACGATCGGTATGCGCCGGAACAGAAGGATAAGGATCAACAGGCCGATGAGTTTCCCGGGCGTGATCGATGGTGTAATCTCCCGCGGTAAGAACTCCTTCCAAGGAATGATGGCGCCAAAATAGACGAACATGGACGAGTTGAGAAGGAGATCGAGGACATCGGGTAGATGAGTTGACTTGGTTTTAGTCGCGAACCACCCATCCCAGGCGAAGCCAGTGCCTGCGCCGAACGCAACCAAGAAGTCGTCGAGGCCCAGAGTGGAGCCGATACCGACGGAGAGAATGGCAAGGAGCAGGTAGAAGACCAAGAAAGCAGGAGGTGCGATCCAGTCACGGCGTTCAGCGATCCGAAGGCCACGGTTTGCGTAGTGTCCTAGGATCAAGCCTACCAACAGTCCAAGTGCACATTGCCACAGAAGGGTCGCCGCCACCCATTCCCCGATGATATGTCCCGTTGAGCTCCCTCGATAGATTAGCAGACCCGCGTAGAGGAAGGGAAAGCTCGTTCTTCAGGTGAAAGTTAGTATGTGTCAAGCAGAGGAAGGAAGCCAGCGTCCATGTATTGCGCGCGTAGCAAAACCGCACGCTCGCGGAAGCCATCTTTGAACTGGACCAGAGGAATCGAAAATACATACCCATCATTACACCCACTCTCCGCACTCAACATATGCCTCAACCTCCTCGGCACCCTCGCCGAAAACCGACTCCCCCCCTGCAACACCGCAGCCGCCAAGACCGGATCCGTCGGCGCCAAACACGCACTGATAATCAGCGCCGTCGCCCACGTCGTCCCAATAACCGCATACACAAACCCCGCCGTAACAAGCCAACTAAAAGTCATCACGGGCACCAACAACATCGCCACACTGCGCCAATGCCGGGAGAAATACGCCTTGGGCAACTCCACGCCCACGGAGAATACCTGGAGCGAAACGATGATGCGGGCGGCCTCTTGCGTGACGGTGTCCTGCCAGTGCCATTCTTCCGGGTTGACGACATTGAGGACGTTGGGGCCGAAGATGATGCCCGTGAGGAGGGCCAATGGGGGCTCGCTGAGATGCAAGCGGTTCCGGATGAACTCGGAGAAGGTGGCGTAGGAGATGAGGAAGATGGAGAGGATGAGGTAGGTGAAATGGCTGGAGGTTGGCTCGACTTGCTTGCTGAACCAGGAACCCATCTCCGAGACTGATGATACTACTTTGACCTTAGAGGCTGTGGCCGATTTCAATGCTTAGTGGAGTGCCAGTGTTGCATGAAGTGGAGCGCTTTAGTTTGGTCTTCGACGAACGGGTATGCAGTATGTTACGCAACACTGCAGCGGAAACGGCGGGAAAGGCGCCGATAGGTCTATTGCTGGATATTGGTTGCATAGAGTGCAGGGAAAAGGACAGAAAAAACTCACGCTGCAAAGATCCTCTATCCGCACTCCACCATGACCCCTCAAAGCCAAGAGAAATGTTCTCCGCTAGATCTTGGCGATGCTGTGGTGGAGAAGTCGTTTCGTCAGTGTTTCGAGAAACCGAGAGCCGTCCATATCGTATTCGTATTTATAAATCACGTGACAACCTACACAGGCACAGTCAAGCTTGCAATGCAGCCCTCGGAGAATGATTGGATGGCTGGTCAACCCTCATCAGCATGCACGGCCGAAGCTTCCAATCTCCCCCAGAATCATAGTAGTACCAAGAACTGAATCACCAGAGCCCAGCCGTTCCCAGCCCGTCTCTTCACCAATCCAAGAAGCTATATACAACCCAACCCTTCTCTCATCGGGCTGCTTCGTCTACCTCCTGACACGTTCCTTCCCCGCATCCCTGACCAACCTGATAAATCCCTCCACATCCCTCTCAACGCCCCACCCGCCACCTCTCCATCCCAGCACTCCGAGCACCTCCTCCCGACTGCCATACAACCTCCCCTCCAACCATCCCATCACGCCCACCACCGTCCTTATGACGGCTGCATCCCCATCGAAAACCATGACATCCCACACTCTCGAAGCGGCCTCGATTCCTAGACCCTCGCCTGGCCCGAGAAAGAGACACCGCAGGATTGGTTCGAAGATCTCATGTGGATGAATATTCAGTTCGTCGGGCGAGAAGAGGTGATTGTGTAAACGTGGGTATTTGTGCTCAAGGAGGGCGAAGACGAGGGAGTAGACTTTAGCGCAAGCGGCCGGGTCGCCGGTTAAGAAGGCTAATGGTAATGGTCGATTGAGGAGATTGGCAAGTGAGATGAATGCCGCGTGTGCGGAGGGAAGAATGAGAAGGAGAAGCGCCGCCAAGAGCTAGTTTATGGTCAGTATGTTTGTTCATGCACGGAACTCAGTAGGGAGAGAGCTGCGACGTACATGAGTCCCGTGACTATAGCCGACATCTGATCGATACATAGAATATGCCATCAGAACATCGACTAAACCATCATGTAAAGGGCCTCCGCGTTGGAAAAGATTCAGCTCCGGAATGGCGACATCGACGTCCCTTCGAATGGCGTCGAACCATGCTCTCTCGTTTGAACAGTCGGCACCACGACTTGAGGCGATCCGTGACTCCATTTCCTTCGCCCGTTGTAGCGCCTTGATGTATGTCTGCTCCGTCAGAGCCAGCTCGTTCCCAATCGCCTTCTGCCAGACTTTCGCTCTTGACCTTGGCGCAACACCTCTCCACCACAGCTCCCTGGTCCGAGGTTCGCGAGTCGCTTGGTCCCAATTCGGTAGGACGTGTTCTTCCCAGATACGCAGCAGCGTGCTCCGTGTATTGTCCTCTTCGCATTTCTGTGCAGCAGCTCGGGTGGCTCTCTTCCTTTCTAGACATGATACAGCACGTCAGAAAAGGGTCCAACTTCTACGTGGTGGTGCGCGTTGCATACCGGCCTCTAAGCTTGTTTCCATCATCCGCTGATATTCCTTCAAATGCTTCTTCTCCTCCTTTTGATCTTTTGGCGGGAGCCAGCTGGGCCTCGTCCGACTCAGTACCTTTTCCTTTTCTTTGCTCACGGGCAGTGGGTCGATCATGACATTGTTGACCCTCAGCGGCGGCAGCTCGACGCTGGTCTTGGACCTCGACTTCCTCTCAACGCTTGGTCGCGCCGACGCAACACCACTTTGTACTGCCTCTTCATACGACTTCTCTGCCTGATCTACATGGTCTTCCAATGCTGCCGTCAAGGACTTCGCTTCGTCGGACAACTCGGACATGACGACAGTCCAAGATTTGGCTCGGCTTTTGGTGAAAGGATAGTGATCGGGTATGGTTCCAGTAGAGAGACTTGATGGATAAGAAGGCCTGACACCTGGGCTCGGGAATCCGTTGACGTCCTTGGCAAACTCTCGATTCGCGACGCCCACAGGAGCCATACGCGGTGATCTCAAGTCTTTAAGACTGCCCTTTGATGGATTGAAAGAAGAAGGTCGTTCAGGGCTGGTATTTACAGATGGCGCCTGCGATGTAGCCGCGGAATTGGCCGAGCGTTCTTGAGGTGGACGCGGAGACATCGGAACATTCCATAAACTTGCATCATCCGGCAAAACCTCGTCCAAATCGTCGTATTCATCTTCCAGCTCTTTGATGGATTTCCGACTTGGTTGCCATGATCCCCTCCTCACCGGCGAATTTTTTACAATTGGGGAAACGAGAGGTTCTTGGAGTGTGGCAGGCCGTTGCAATGGTTGAAGCACGGCAGATCGCGGTGAAGGGTGTGATGGTGACGGAGACCGAGATCGACTCAGATTAGACATTGCCTGTTGTGCTAGTGACGGAGATGATGGACTCCTCAGTTTCCGGAACCCATTCGGTCCAGGCACCGGCAGCGGTTGGACAATGCCCAAACCCGACACCGGCTTGATCGGTCCCAGTCCATTCGGATGTTTCGGTCTTTGCCCAGCGGTCGTGAGCTCCCTCGTGTTTGTAATGACCGCCGCGTTGTTCCTCTTCCCACTCATTGTCGGAGCAGTAGGCCGTGGGGGAGGGCGTTTGGGTTGCGAAGAGAAGCCGTAAAGTTCACGAGTTGAGGGCATTGGTCCATCGTCCAGGCCTATATCCTCAAAGTGGGTAATATCCGAGAGTAAGCCATCTCCGCCATCATGGGAAGAGGAGTGGAAAGACGAGGATTTGGAAGACTTTGAGCCGGTCAAGCCTGGTGGAGAAGAAGGCGCCTGGGTTGCAAAAGAAGTCATTTCATCGTCAGATATATTGATACAGCGATCCAGGGAACTGCGTGGTCGGTTCGGTGTGGCGATTGCCAATCTGCTGGTGGTAGAGACGGGCTTGTTGGGGAGGGTCAGCGGCTGATTGATTACGACACTGATACCGGCGTAGAATGAATGTGTATGATAGTGCTCCTCTTGGCAGCGAGCGTCCTGATGCAACGAATGAGAGGGCAAATATACGAAAGCGTCCCAAGTATGTACAGAATTAGAATGGGCGCCGTCCAACACAATAATGCGATTAAAATCGGAGTGTGCGCTGGAGCTGAAGTCGGTGTGAAGGTCCATCTTCGGCCGCTTTCAGGGGTTTCCGGCCCCCCACCAGCAGAATGACGTTAGCGCCCGCCTTTTGTTTCCCCACCTTTTCTTGCTTCTGCCCGATGAGAGATCAATGATTGGTTCGTTTTCTTTGTGAAGAAGAACGACGGATGGCTGAAGATTGCGGAATCAATCCTTGTAAAGAAGATGAAGATCAAAAGACTCTAATGAGCCTCTGCGGATGAGTCGTCGGTAAGCTAACAACGGTTGTGTGGTTGCATATTTAACCATGCATATGTTTCAGTCGCAAAGGATTGCCTACTTCCATTGCTGCATCAAAGATTGGATCCGACAGCTGAAGCCAGGTCTCATTGATCGTCTAGTTCCATGGGCTTCACTAATACATTTGACATTTCGCAATCAATCCACATTGGAATATGCATCAATACTTGAAACCCCGAAACACTGCCTGACCTTTCTGTGCCACCTTCATCAGCCTTGAGGCCTCCCTTCCATCCTTCGGCCTGACTTCTTCCAATGCCTTCCTCACCCACGACAACACCGGCTGGAACCTGGTTTGCTTCCTACCCAGCACGTTCTGGAACGCTGTTAATGCCAGCCTGCAATGTCGTCAGTCGCTTAGCTGAGCCCATGAAACCAGGGGTGACCTACCACTGCATTTGGCGCTTACTGACCGCGCATGCGTACTCTTGCGATGTCTGACTTCTATCTTTAGCTCTCACCAACATGAATGCCATCTCCGTCATGCTTTCGAGCGTTTCTGGATGGATCAGGATCAGCCTCGCTAGTCATATGCACCACACCCAAGTCAACAAGCATACCAATCAGCAATGCAGCACGCGGCTGATTGCCCACTTGCATCGACTTCACATATCGGTAGTACTTCATTGCCGACTCCGCAAAGTTCTGGTAGATGTTCTGCAGGACGCTGCTGATCGAGTTGAAGTTGGTATCAAGGAACATCTTGTGAGTCTGAATTTTGAAGGCACTGTGCACATTAGCTTCTAGTCTCGATTGTCATAGTGCATAGACCCACTTCATTGCTTTGCGATGGAATGCTTGGCCTGGGTTGCTCGACTGTTCCACCGTCAAAGCATCTGCGAGCGCTGCATCATGTCAGTAGAACCACCCTCCGCAGAGCAAAGTTCATTACCTGTAGCCTTTATGCGATCCCTGTCCTTTGAGATTTCCAGCGTCCTGGTGTCTATCCGTGTCCCACAGTACGGAAAAGGTGAATCCATCGTCGCCCTCGCGATTTTGATTCCGTTGATCTTCACCTCAAAATTCACCAGTGTTTTGGCGGGATTCACGCGCACACCGTATTCCTGAATGCCATCGTGCATACCCTGAACGAACCTTGCAGCTTCCTCTTTCCTCGTCGTGATCAGCAGGAAGTCATCGATGAGTCTCAGCAACAGCGAGCTACCGTCGTTGACGAATGAAAGATGCTCCCCCTCGAGTTTGGCATAGAAACAGTTGCAGAGCAAGCTCGATAGAACAGAACCCTGCGGGATCCCGTTCTTCTGCCTGAAGAACTTTTTGCCGATCTTGACGATGTTCCTCTCAACATGGTCTTTGAGCAAGTCGAGGAGCTTCTGTTTCTTGTGTGCCATGCGAATTACATTATCCACGAAAACCGCTTGCTTTCTCTCTGAAGCGAAAGTCTCCACCACCTCGTCGAAGCTCCGAAAGTCAAGTGGCGGATGGGCTGAAGCGAGAAATTTCCTTTCGGGCTTGGTTCGGCTATGTTCCCCTTTGCCGTGCTTCCGGGGATCTGAAGCTCTGATCTGGGCATGGCGAGCAATCCTGTACACGTCTTCGGAAGCTAGCTGCTCCATGACTCTGACGGCACCTCGCTGTGGGATGGTATCGAAGCAAGATTGGACATCCACCTTGGCAAAGTAGAGAATGGGTAGATTGCCCGTCCCTGAACGTAAACGATTCCTGAAGCCCTTCAACTTGGGATAAATGTCACCCACGGAGAACAATGCGGAGCCGACCGATTGCGGGTTCTGCTGTCGCTCGAAGTCCAACATCTTATGCACTGGAGCCACAAGGGAGTTGATGCTACGTCCGAGCACAGCTTTGCCGCCTTGCAATTTTGTCACGCGCCGGCGGAGGTTCGTTATCGGTCGAAGACCTGTGCCCTTCGGAAGCAATCGAATCTGACTGAAGCCTAAAGATCGAGCATCCAGTAGCTGCCTGGCTTTCGAAAATGGCACTTCTTCAAACATAGTGTTCTTGATTCTGGTCAGTGCAGGCTCTGTCAGTGCCCTCCAAACGTCGTGCCGGAAATAGAATATTCGATTCTTGTGATGATTGGACTCGGTCACGTGGAAATTGGAGCGGATCAGTGGAATTAAGATGGAATCGAATAGATAATACAGAAACTCCAGAAGAAGCTCTCGTCGTTCGTTCATGTCCGAGGATGATACTGCAGCGTCTTTTGGAAGGTGCGGAGGAGTAAGCCAGGTCATTGCACGTATCTGTTAAGATATCAGCAGGTGTTTACCAAATTGTGATCGCCTACCTTCAAGTCCTGAGAGACGACATGCAAGGTAAGGCTTTCGAACCTCTTCAAGCAAATGAACCGATCAATGTTACGCATGATGACATTCTTGTTGTGGTCACCGTCCGCCCCTTCGCCCCAGAAACCGATAGGAACTAGGTTGGCTACTACAGCTCGGCAGAAAGCTGAGACATTCGCAACAGGGGTTGAAAGATCTACAATAGGCGCATCTGGTTGTATAATCTTCTCGGTGCATTCCTTCTTTGAGTGCTGATTCCCATCTTGCCCGCTAAGATGCTGACCTTGTGAGGCTACTGTGCCTGTGTGAGTTAAGACCACTTGCGACTCAGGGTCGCTGTTTGAATTGCCATGCTTCTGGGATGATTCAGAGGCTGGGGAGGCATCCGGAAAAGATCTCCGATCCTCCAGCCGGCAATAATGTTTCAATAGTTCGTAGTAGGCGCATCTACCGTGAAGCTTCTGCAACTTCCGCACAAGGTCGACCACAACACCCCGAAGCCTTTTGGGAAGGTGAGGTTTCGCATGGGATGCAGCTTGGGTAGTTTGGCCAGCCTTCTTAGTGATTTCGGTTTCTCGCAAGGTGTAGTCTTGAAAAGGCTGCGTTGTTTGCTTGGGATCTACCGTGGAGGTGAAACAGTTGTGTAGGCCAAATTGGCGAGGAAATATGTACTTGAGGATGTGGGCGGTATGACTCGGATTGTCTGGATCCGGATAGCGATTGAGGACATCTGATACAGCTCAGCGATTGTTTCCGGTAGCGGAGAGAAGACCAACGAATATGGCGAAGCCCGAAACGGACCTTGCCCTTGGCGTTCAGCGCAGCTCGAGCATAGAACATCCGATTGCGGACAAACGTGATTGCTGAAGGAGATTTACAGGTCGAGGTCGTTCCATTGCGGAGCTGAGATCCCCTTGTGCTTAGTTTTCCAGGGGTGGTCGGACCATCGCTCGCTTTATTGGCTGCCAATGGTTGAAGGTCGGTCAGAGGTACCCCTACTTGCTGTTACTGCCCGGTACAGGAATCCATAGAAAAGGGAGCTGTGGTACCACTGAGCTGGTAATAATTGTCCTGCCCTTTCTCGACGGCCGCGTAGATAGCACAATATAAAATCAGCTCCAGCATGATCTTCTCCCCGTCCTTGCCCAAGAGATTCAGTAGATCGCTCCAGGGCCGGCTTTTCAGCCTTCCAACATGGCTGTTGGGATAATGAAGCACAATGCCTGGAATCCCTGGTAGAGTCGCGTGGTCGTCGCCTGCAAGCGCTCCATTGGTCCTTTGATACCCGCGACAGAGCATGTGCGGTGGCTTGTAGGAACTCCGATGAATGCGGTGGAAAAGTGACCATATTGCGAAGTCGACGATCTAGATACTGGTCAACCCGTTTCCGAGCTCAGATCGGATCCTTTCGGCTGAAAAGGTTCAATTAAAGCGCGAGGAATGAAGGAACAAAACTGGATGCAGACGACAGAAAGACCTACCTCGGACTGCGGCGTCCCACCCTCCAAAAGACTACTCTCGTCCACGCCATCATTCCGCTGAGAGAAGACACGGAAATCCTGTGCCCACGTATTTGCAGCAGCCTTTACCTCATCATGCCTTCTGCACACCAAGGTCCGATCAAGCAGCTTGACTAAGTCGGCTACCGCGGCATCCTGCGTCTCGCCATCCGCGTTAGACTTCCCAGTTTTCTTACCCTTCCCAACACCGATGATCTTCCGCCTTCGAGTCTTGGAAGTTGCAGGGAGTTTACTCAAGACGTAGTCCCTCAGCGTCAGTGCATGGGGGTAGTAAAGGGATAGTGTGGGGTGCGTGACTTCGAGAGAAGCAGCCGCATCTTTCCCTGTCTTGTGTCGTTTATTAGGGCCGCTGTCTGCCTTATGAGGACGATGCCTCTTCCTTTTCCCAGCCATCGGCAAGTTCAATGCCTATGGTAGTGGTAGATCTTTCCACAGGTGATTTCCAGATCGCGTCGCGTTCGCGTCCGCATGCGCAGTCAGGTGATCTTACCATTGCCAAGACTCTCACTCAGCCCTATGACAGTCAGGAGAAAAGATATCTCCTTTGCTGGCTCCAGTGGCGTACGGAAGTCAGGAAATTTACAGTTCGTAGGGATGTATGTCGGTTGGCTCATCAATCTCATTGAGCTCGTTCTTCGAGACTGTCGGTGCTCGCTAGTCTGATGACAGTAACAGGTCACTCCTACGTCTTGGAGTTCAGCAGCTCTATACAGTTTTCCAAAGAAGTAGCAAATCACAACATCGCAATATACGCACACCTACCAACCACGAACCCACAAAACTGCACAGAAAGATATAAGTCTGTGTTTGAATAAGTCACCATCTGATTACATTCCCTGTATTTTCCTTTTCCTTATCCATACAAACATCTCTACGCCCCCTCAAAAATAAAACCTCCCCCCCACCGTCTGCATCCTCTCCCTCCTATAAAGATCCCACTCCACCTTCCGCCTGCGCATCTCCTTCTTCGATGCCTGCCCCCTCTCGCGCCCCTCACGGGCCGGGTACCGGCCTCCCGAGCGCTCGAGGTCACCGTGGATACGGCGGGCGGATGAAGATTGGGGGGGTTGTTTCTCCTCGGAGCGATGGGGTTTGTGGCGGTGGGAGTGGGAGTGGCCGTGGGGCTTGTTTGAGTCGTGATGGTGAAGGTGGTGGCTGTGGGATTTTCTGGGGGATGAGCTGGAGTGTTTGTGCTCGTTGTGGGAGTGGTGGAGGCGTGAGAAGGAGTTGCCCATGATGGTGGTGTTGGGTGGGTGTGTTGGTGTGTTGGTGCTGACGCTTGTGGTGTATGTACAGGTTTGGTAGTGTCAGGGGCCGTATATACAGAGACGATAGTACCCGGGTGCTTGAAAAGGCCAACGAGAGATGCTCAAACCCGCGTGATGAGGGAATAGGCATCGGGCTTTTACAGCAACCTGGCACTCGGAGGGACAATGCCTCTGTTCTCAAAGGAACGCGGGTGCTCTTTGTGTTGTGACGCGAGGGAGAGCGACTTCGGGATGGGAAGGAGATGTGATGACTCGAACAAAGGCTGCCGAACAATGGTATTCGCGTACTCGTCACACCGCGAGCAAGGTTAAGATGCAAGGCCGGCCGAGGACTCAGATGAGTCTTCAACGCAACGTCGGCTGCACGTTTTGTTATCAACCCTCCTTTCAGCCACCACACCCCATCTGCTAGCATGTGCCAAATCGAGGTCCTTCTTTACGGCTGCGGACACGAACGTTTCTCGCGGCTCGCATTACCATGCCCGGCCGGCCTTTGCGAAGAACATAACGAATGCTACGAAGAGCGTACGCATATAGTTCGACGACGCCAAATCCACTCCCCTCCATTCTGCAAGGGATGCTTCGAGGAGGAGGGGAAAGAAATCTACGAAGCACTAGTCAGGGCAGAAGAAGACTTCTACCTGAACCACAACCTCGTACGGCGATATCTACACGCAGTTAGTGGTCGAGTGCCTGACATTGAAGATCAGACCCGGATCCGCGAACGGCTGAGGAAGCAGCATTTGGCCGACCAGGAGCTGCTGGAGATTGATTTCTATGGTCCTACGAGAAGGGTTCCAGATGGGAGCTCTGCTTTCCTCTATGAGCTTCCGCAAATAAGCTCTTTGAGCCATGGAGATTGCATCGAAGCGTATAATCGGGCAGGCAATGAGACCCCTTCAGAAGGCGGCCAGAGCCAGAGAGGTACCGAAGACGATGACGTTGGAGAAGATGATGTGGAGGATTTGTTGCAAGCTTTGCACTTCCTTTACGAAGACAGACCACATGAAGACGAGGAAGGAGAACACTTCCGGCGTGCTCTCCAAAACTATCAGGCAAGAGCTCAAGACCACTCGGCGGGGATAGACTGGCTCGATAGCACCTGGCGAGAGGCCGTGGAGGAATTCGTAGAAGACTCAGAGGCGAGTTTCTTCGGGCAAGACTTTAGCGAGCCTTACTGGCCGCCAGACACGTTTACGGAGGACAGTGAGTTTCCTAGCATGCCCAGACATATGTTGGGGAATAACTCTGCGGTCCAGGAGAGCCCATCTAGGCCGAGGAGTCCGGATAGTAGGGCCTCCAGTCAGAGATCTTCCACAGCCGCCTCCACCTCCTCAAGCGCCTCAACGGTAGTCGCGGTCCGAGCAGCTCCGGCCACACACCGAGATATTCGAGTCCGTCGTGAAGGGCCAGTCCTCATATTCAACACACGCGCCCTCCCAAACACTTCAATAAACGAGCCTAGATCTTCCCCCTCCGGTGATGCACCAGAGCCAGATCGCTCGTCCACCTTGCGAAGAGCTCGGCCTCTACTCACACGGCGCCACGGTACCGACAATACGGACGAACACCACCGCGAACGCATCCACCAGCCAATACGAAGACGAGGTCCAGAATTCTTGACCACGCCAGACGAACACGTCGACGATGAAACGACGGGGCTACGAATCCGGGGAGCAGCGTCACGAACAGCAGCGGAGCGACTATTCCTCGACCTTTTGGATGGAGTGGAAGAGCACCGGCCTGATAACAGCAACCTGCCAACACAGGAGAGAGATCCGGATCCTTGGACAACGCCGGATGAACCCATGCACGATCGGCGGCGGCGGCCGGGACTTCGGATCGGTGATGCGGCGTTGCCATCGTTCCTGGAGCTGTTAGAGAGGATCCGGGAGCAAGAACCTAGTGATGAGGCTGAGGATGAGTGATAATCAAATAGCTAGGATTGCGAAAGGAAGGTATGGGGCCTCGATGGATTTTTTCGCTGGAATGTATATTTTATTCGGTGTTCGTAATTGTCCTATTGAGGTTCCAAGTATCGATCCCCCTATTGTGCAAACTTTAGGGACTAGAGGGTGCGGAATCCCTGGCGACCTAGTCCCGAGGTCCTGTAAACTGAGATAGATGTCGCGTAGATGATGTACCGCAGAGTCACTGTGATCCACAAGTTCATGGCTACTACGGCATCCACCGCTGTCCATCAGATGATAGACTGCTGGGCGCAGAGACCTACGTGGTTCGTTATACTAGATCGAATAGGAAGTCAATACTCTTATCGAGACATATATGGTTGATACAAGGGGCATTGAGATACCTGCAGGCTAGAAATTTAGACTGCTCCCAGAGGACAATCATCGGTCAGGCGCTCTGACTACACCGCTTTATTTTGCTAAGGCGCTTGCGTTGTCAGCAACTGGCTCCATTCGTAGCTGATATGGAGACGAGGCGATGGCATATCACGGCACTCGGATCGAGAGCCGACGGGAAGCTAGTTGTGATCAATGAAACGCTTCTAACCGATGGTTCTAGGGCGAGGTTGCCATGATATTGGAAGATGGAAGACTGCAACGTCTGGTATAATTGCTAATCGATCATGCATGAAGTCGGCTGAAATGCATTGCTCAGGTCACATGACATCGATGTTGACGATCTTGATGTCGTCGAGCGGCTTTTCCTTGTAGACTTTGACGTTCTCGATCTTATGGACAACATCCATGCCTTTATGACAGCGGGCGAAGATGGTGTGTTTGTTATCCCTATAAACGGTCAGTAGAGCCTTATCCATGCATTCCGGTTGAGCTGCGACTTACAGCCAAGGGGTCTTCTCGGTAGTGATGAAGAATTGGCTGCCGTTCGTATTAGGTCCAGCGTTCGCCATGCTGACGGTGTAGGGTTTGTCGTGTTTGAGAGTTGAGAACTCATCCTCAAACTCTTTCCCCCAGATGGATTCACCGCCTGTCCCATCACCAAGGGGATCGCCACCCTGGATCATGAACTTTCGGATGATGCGATGGAAAACGGTGTTATTGTAGTAGCCATTCTTCGCGTGCGTGACGAAGTTCTCTACAGCTTTCGGCGCCGCTCCGGGGAATAGACGGATGTGGATGTCGCCGTAAGTGGTGTGTATGATGGCCATGCTCCCTGTCTCAGCCGGCTTTGCTTCAATCTGCTGGTGCGCGTTGAGTTGTTTCGGCTTCTCATTCTGCACGTCTCTTGTAGCCTTGCTGATTTCTTCTTCGTTGGTGAAGATGTAGAACCTGACCTTTCCGGACCCTGTTGTCACCAGCATTGGATCGCGTTCTTCTGCTTCTTGCAGTAGTGGATTGGCACTTGCAGCCATTGAGACTGTGACGACACCCTTCTTCTGCGGCTGGCCTTGGTACAGTGCGAGGTTTAATGATCGGAAAGGCTCGTCTTTGCCGAAAACTTTGACAACTCGGTTTGTGAGGGTGTTGATGACCTTGACTCCCAAAAGCGAGCCGTACAAGATGAAGTTGCTCGACTCATCGAATATGACGTTGATCTTGTTCTGCAGGGCGGGATTCTCGATTTCTCGCTCAACGGCTAACCGCCTTCCGAATTCGACGTCCTCAAGCTTTTGTAGCGCAGTTTCGGCTTGCTGCATGTCTGTGATGGTAGCAATGGACTCATCGTATGAGCGGTAGAGCTTGCCGGTAGCAAAGTCGAATACGCGAACCCGGCGATCTGGGAAAGAGAAGGTTGCGAATTGAGTACCTGATGGAGAGATAACGATGGAGGCGGGCGGTGATTTGGCTTTCTTAAAGTCGAAGAGGTCGGTCGAACTTTTGTATTCCCAGACATTGTTCGGTTTCTCGTAACTTCCGCTAGGCCTCCAGTACTCGACCGTACCGCTCTCGTCTGCAGATAGTACACAATCAAATTCGTTGTTGTATGCCATAACCGTGACTGGACATCGGTGGATGTTTGCGAGAGTGTGTATGGGTTCCTGCTGTTCACCCCGCCCGTCGTAGATTCTTATTGCACTACCAACCTCATCCGACACCGCAAGGAGGGGTAGCGATGCGCCTCTTCGGTGCACGTAGCATATAGATTTTGGCGTGGTTTCTAGTTGGAGAATCGCAAGTAGGTCTGAGTCGATCAGCCAGGATATTAACTGCATTTGAGAATATTTGGACCCTACCGAAATTGACGACATCAAAAATCTTCACTGTCTTGTCTGCTCCAGCCGTAGCAAAGCTTCGTCCATCCTGACTGACGCTGACGCTTCTGATTTCCCCTGCATGTGCCTTGAACTCCTTCACCGCCTCTATCCCTACCGCAACTTTCTTCCAGAATTTTACAACTCCATCAATTGAGCTTGTAATGAGGAAGTCGGTCAACGGGGTTATAGTGACGAATGCGAGTTGGTCCTTGTGCATCAAGGATTTGGAGTATCGTTGG
>QQTW01001988.1_pt1 | contig 14654 bp, 16 predicted proteins | sample 1904831 | NCBI WGS metagenome assembly QQTW01 (sample SAMN09435610, study PRJNA476489) | Subsurface metagenome, whole genome shotgun sequencing project. | reverse complement strand
CGGTGTAGGTAGACTGTATTCTTGAAGGCTTATTGATGCGCGTGGCTGTCGAGGCAGGAGATATGGTGGCGCGGATATCGTACAGGGTTTGAGGATATATTCTTCGTGATCGGCTGATATTATAATAGTACAATAAGACGTGATTTCCACGGTATCTTCACTAAACCGTCAGCCCTAATTGCCTCTCATAGACAGAGACGGTAGCCGAACAACAAGTACCTTTGCATAAAGTGACTCGAAATCAGTTACTTTATAGGAAAACGCGACAGAAAACAAGACCAAAGCCACCAACCGACAAGGCTATTTTCTCAAGGCAACCAAACTCCTTTACACACAAGACAGATGCCAGGAGGAGATGAGCTTTTAGGAAACGAGGCAGTTTTTGTCCTTGTGGAGATATTGCGAGGCATCCTGCTATCCGGTCCGTTTTTGCAACAGCAGGACTTTGTGGCTCTGGTAATTGCCCCGACAAGATCTTCTTGAACAGCGAGACTCGAGCTTGGTATTACTCACTCGTGGCCAATTGAGTATGCCGCTGATGAGGATGATGATATTGGAAAGTCAGTACAATGAGCCAAGGAAGATCACATTGCAGCTCTGATTGTCGAGTCTGTAAGCAGCGCAGGCGCAATGAAATTGACAAAGATCGCAAATGCAAGACACACGAGGAAAATTTTACACTTTTCTATGTACTCTGAGAACCTGCATTATAAGGACGGGCCTAGGAAGAATGGAGAAAGGACAACTGCAGCTTCATGAGCTGTCTAGGAGGAAAATGCAGCTTGGACGCAGGTGGTGCATAAGGTCGAAACGTGTCACTTCCAAGCTGCTAAATCTGCCACCAGGCGATGGCCATCCCTGCTCGGTGGAACTCATACTGGCATGGCGTGGCACGATCAAAAAGCTTGGAAGCGATCAAGAGCTCTGACAATAGGCGAGAATGGGTTGAAAGAGCTAAGTTAGAAGTTAGGTCGTCATTGTCAGGTAGCAACAAAAAATTGGGTTGAGAGGAAGCATCATCACGCTTGCCAGCGTGGCAGTGAAGCTGACGGTGGCGTCAGCGCAAGGCAATAATCATGGCCCAAATCTGGATTGACTGCAAATCTACCGCATGACGTTGCAGAGTCTTGCAACATTGGGCATTCCGATCATAGCAAGAAGCTGTCTGCGGTAGCGGTAGTAGTCAGATGAAAGGGAATGGTGCATAGTATAGAAGCGTACAATCGAAGCAACGTGACCCAAGGTGACCCAACCGGGAGGGGGCAAGGTCGCCCGGTCTGGAACTTAATTGAGTTAGTTAAGATAGTTAAGTTAGTTAAAGCTGACTGGCAAAATGAACCAAGGAATCAGGACGGGAGTGGAACACTGTGGCGCATGCAGGGTTAAAACATCTTAGCGACGACGTACTCCGGTATTATTATTATTATTATTAGTTACTAGATGCCCCCGAACCTCCCTCCCTTCCTGGACGAACTGCACAGGTTGCGGCATCAGCTTAAGGCACGACATCCTTCGAAGTCATCCAATCGGATGACTGCCCAGTCACTAAAACGGCGCGTCTGCATCAGCACCTACATTCATCTATGCCTTTCACGATGGTTGAGAAGCGAGGTTGAGCGGCCTGATTGTCCGAGCCAACGCGACGTTGTGTCTGATATGCAACAGAGCGTGGGATCCAGTCTGCCACATTTCAAATTGGGCACGCAGTCTAATTCATCCTAAATTGCCTAAGGCCGGGGCGGCATGATGGAGATCACGGTCGTCCAATAGTCCAAGTAGCGGTGAGCTCTCCGCCTTCTGCCATCACTTCCACCGCTCCACGTCTCCTGCTCAGCCCAATGCCGAGGACAAGGAAATGCAGTCCAACCAGACCCAGGTTGTGCTCCCTCAAGTTGACCTTTAGACAGATGGCTCAGTGGTCTTCCGGCAGATGCGTCCTGGATAAATAATGGCCGAAAGAATATTCCGTATCCCCGAAACAACTGGCATGCTATGACAAGCCACCAAAAGGGCCTCCTCCCTAGGACACCCGGTAATTAGCTGCTTGCTCCTTCCTCATTTTAAAGAAAGGAGTAAGATACGTCAAGCTAGTGAAAATGCGTCGAGTCAGTGACTGACCAGCACTAAATCGTGGCTGACAACTTGCTAGCTTTTCTGAGCGTGGCTGTTGATATTAAATAAAGCCCTCTGGTTAAAGCTTAGGCGCATTGGAGCTCTGAGAGTCTATCTACAGCCTCTCTACTAATACCTTAAAGTAAGGCATACATGCCATAATTTTGTGCCAGATATAGGTTTCTCTATGTATCAGGTAAAAATGTTGATAGTTGGAAGCTAGCTGACGCTACTAGTCTCATACTCTTAAGGGGTGAATTAGTAGTACTTTCGAAGCACGACTCCCTACTGCACAATAATGCTTAGGCAGACGATCTGCTGCTGCCAACTGCTCATGAATCTGGCAGCGGAATAACTATGCACGTAGTACATTACCTGGGCCCGGCTGACTCTAGCAGATCTGTTGGCCATTGCCCTTCTGGAAACAGGGTCATTTCTGTTAGCATCTCGCAACTCTTCAACGCTTTATGTAAGATTGAAGGAAATCACCAGGACTCGGATATCTTTGTTGGAGCAAGTCGCGTACGCGTCAACTCCTTCACTGAGGAGGGGCGCTGTATTGATATGAGAGCCATTGCAGGCCTTCATTGACCGCCGTTGAGTCCATAGTGTATTTAAGGCACAAGTCAGCAGACACACGGAAGGGTTACTACGTAGAAAACGACCCCTAGGGCTGCGCTGTACTTTGTTCTGTAATCCTGGACTCGAATTCAAGCTTTCCGATCAGACAAGAATGCGGCTGCGGATGTGGAGATGCAGTTTGGCATCTTTTTCTCGCTCGCACGTGTAACCTAGCTGCATGATCATTGGCTCTCAGCTGAAGTGGGCAACGCTAGTTAAAATAATTGGCTCTCGGGCTGGGGACCCTTAGGTAAGACAACAGAGGACCTCTCGCATTAAGGATAGAAAGAGCCTTTTTCGTATGTATATATGTCGAACTGCTCCGGATTCAAGCAACCGTATGAAAGTCTATATTTGGCCGTCAGACAAAAATCAAATTCATCTCCGCTGTTTATGTCGTTGTTCTTCTGTTGTGCCTCCCAGTCTTGTGGGGAGATTTAGGGTCATGATCCTCTGGATGACGTCGCGTATCACTCCCAAAAAGTCGATGTTTTAGCTCCATTTACGTATTTGAGACTCGACGCTGTCTACAAATACCACCTATTATTGAGGCAATTCCGCGAGGTGCGGCGTACTGCCGCTTCGCAACCATCATGTTCATTCTACAGGCGTTATCGCTGTTGGCCGGATGTGCATGGTCGGCTCCAACTGAGCAGATCCTCTTGCCTGCGTCCTCACTACAGCAAACCTTGACACCACAACGACATAGAGACCGGTCTGCCTTGCGCAAGCTACAGGGCAAATTCTTGCATATCACAGGTATGATCTACAGCGAAAATATGAAGGCGCTGTGCTTCGCCTGTGGTCGGCTAATGAAGCTGCAGATATCCATCCCGATCCCTTCTACAAAGCCTATTCCTCTATCGACTTTGCTTGCCATGGCGGTACGGGAACTGCCGGCATCTTGGGCGCTGAGATGAGCGATTGTGACTCACCAATCGCCCTCGTCAATGCAACTTTTCAATGGATCAAGGATAACCTGAAAGATGAAATCGACTTCGTCGTCTGGACAGGTGATTCCGCACGGCACGACAATGATGAGGACATTCCGCGAACGGAAAGAGAGATAGTGGACCTCAATAGGATGGTAGTCCATAAGTTTGTCGAAGTATTTGGTAAAGACGACAATCTTGATGACCCTGACCCAACAAACGATTTCGTGGTTCCCATCGTGCCGAACTTTGGAAACAATGACATCCTACCTCACAACATTTTTGAACCCGGCCCAAACAGGTGGACGCGAGACTATGCTGATATATGGCGCAAATTCATACCAGAGGCTCAAAGACATTCGTTCGCCAGAGGTGGCTGGTTCTTCACCGAGGTCATACCCAACAAGTTAGCGGTCTTTAGCCTCAACACCATATACTTTTTTGACTCGAACACAGCGGTTGATGGATGTGATAGCAAGTCCGAACCTGGCTATGAACACATGGAATGGCTAAGGGTGCAGCTGCAGTTTTTACGAGAAAGAGGTATGAAGGCCATCATAACAGGCCATGTACCTCCGGCAAGAACAACTGGCAAGCAGAGCTGGGATGAGACGTGCTGGCAGAAATATTCTTTGTGGATGCGACAGTACAGAGATGTGGTAGTGAGTGGAATGTTCGGGCACATGAACATGGATCATTTCATGTTCCAAGATGCTTTTCGACTGAAATATAACAACCGAGGTCAGTTGCAAGACTTGGTCGCCGGGGAGCGTAACGCAACCGACCCCACGTTTTCGATCCAGTCAAAGGCAGAATACTTGACTGATCTAAGGGAGGGATGGACAAGCATACCAACACCTCCTTCGGGCATGTCATATCTGGAGCTTGCCACAGATACAGATGACGAGCATGTTTCGGAGAAGGGCACAAGGCGTCGGAAATCAAAGCAAGACCAGCAGAAGAAATTCTTGAAGGATATCGGTGGAAAGTGGGCGGAGAGATTCAGTCTATCCCTTGTGTCCCCGAGTGTGGTGCCAAATTATTTCCCAACACTAAGAGTTGTTGAGTACAACATCAGCGGCATGGAGAATGAGCATCCTGCGATGGGAAGGTCACGGCCTGCCTCAATGGAGATTGATGTCGAGCCTACGGATGACGAAGTGTCTGCAGGGTTGTCAGCCGAGCGCGTACTTGACGCCATGGAGCATCCAATCCAGGGCACCAGCCACAAAAAGAAGAACAGCGAGAGAAAAAAGCATCACCCAAAACCGCCCTTCGAAATGCCCAGTCCACCTTCTGCCACCGCCCCACCTGGCCCAGCCTACTCCCCTCAACCCTTCACACTGACATCCTACACCCAGTATTTTGCCAATCTCACATTCCTCAACAACGAATTCAAGACGTCCGGGGTGAGATTGGAAGAATACATAGGTGCTTCTCTCTCGACTAACAAACGAAACGAGAGCAATGTCCCACATGCCCCGAAATTCGGCTTCGAGGTGGAATACGACACCAAGACTGACAAAAAGTATAGAATGGCTGACCTGACAATGAAGAGTTATCTCAATCTTGCCCAGAGGATATGTGGGAACATCAGAAGGGATACATCGAACCACCGCGTTTTAGATATATTACCGGTTGGGAAAGTGGCTGAGGTTGGAGGTGAAGAAGCGAGAGCAGAGATGGTGAAGGAGAAGGACAACAATGACGATCTCGATTTGACTAGTAGGGAGAAGAAGAAACATCACAAAAAGAAAGGCAAGAAGGGTGGAAGGGATAGGGGCAAGCACAAGCACAAGGACAAGGACGCATTATGGCATACATTCGTCAAGCGCGCATTTGTCATGACCAAAACAGATGAGGATATGGAGGATTTTGATCCTTAGACCTATCTCAGACCTACCCGGGAGAGCAAATACCTACCTCTGGTTGCGAAGGGTAGGAGTCTTTGGCCGGGCTATAAAGGAGTATGCTTGGAGGGCAAATCACTGAATGGCGTTGATCAGGACTATGGCAGGGGGCATAGCAAAGGTATTTCAAGGCATTCAAGGTATTTTCAGCGTTCTGAGAGAGAAAGATAGGTACAGTATCCATGTAGAGACTGCATAGCAAACATTAGCCACAAAGCTCCAGGAGGTGGCTGATAACTGGTAAGACAGGTGGGTAAGTAAGAGTACGTACTTTGAAGTGAGGTCGATCTCTGCCGTGCATCAATCTACATGGATAAGTAGTACATAATGCTAAAGCCGAACGGCATGACCTAAACAACTACTCTTATCCCTATATTGTTGACCTTTCAACTTCTCGCATACCATGGCATCCCACGAGGACTTCTACACCCAGCCTCCCTCTCGGCCGCTTTCCCAATCACAATTCACCACTTCACCATTCACCTCCGCGACTCCTCCCCCTCCCCCTCCCAAACCTCATAGCCACGATACGAGTGGTCGAGGAACTCCACAGCTACCACAGTCACCACTAGCACAACTATCGTTCGACCGACCTCCTCCGCCCCTGCCAGCGCAGTCCGCAGACACGCTTCGCCCACCCCCACCAACCCCATCAACGCCTTTCCATCCGACCCCCCAATCGAACACCGACAATTCAAACCTCACCCTGCACTATACTCCGCCACCCCGCCTCCCTTCTCCCTTTCTGCCCGAATCACTCCCCGCAAAATCCACGTCGGACCTTGCGCCCATCCTCTCCAACCCCCTCCTCCTTTCCGCCCTCGCCTCCACCCACCCCTCCCACGCCGAGTCCCTCCAACCCCTAACCACGGCCCTCGACACAAACCTGACCCTAGCCGCGCGCCTCCTATCTCTCCAAGCCCACCTCAGCACCCTCCGCGACCAGACCCAACAGCTGCTCCTCCAGCACACGACCCTCTCTACGCAGTGGCGACGCAAGCAGGCGGAGATGGACGTGGCGCTGCAGCCGTGGAGCCCGAAGGCTATGTACGCGAGGCTGGTGAGTGGCATTGCGGAGCAGGAGGCTATTGTCAGGGCTGTGGAGGAGAGTTTCCTCGAAGATGGGGGTGGTGGGCATTATGGTGGGGTTGGGGTGGCTGGAGAAAGAGAGGTCGGGGATTGGATTCGCAGGATCAGGGAGGAGACGGCGGTACTGGAGCGAAGGAGGGAGAACAAAGCTAGGTGGGATGAAGGGAGGGTTGGGGGTTGGAGGTGATTCGTATCACATGGACCATGATAGCCGGATGGAAAGTCTCCTCCTCGTGGCAGCTACAGCGGACACGTATCGCACGAAAAGAGATACGAAATACCACTGCGCTGCAAGGGCGCAGTGCAGTGGGCAGGCTGGATGGGATTTCAGCCAACCACCGCCAATCACTTACGCAAGACTTGAGGTGGCTGGTACGTGATATACCTCCGGCCAGTGGCCAGCATGTTTAATCAGGAGAAAGATGTCAAATGCCCACTGCAAGCCATACACGACCCGAAATGATATCAGAACCAACCCGAAATGGCTTGACCTGTCTGGGAGAGGCCGTATCCTCTCCAAGAACTCATACAGCTTTCATGTCGTTCAGCGCAGGCAGCCTTCCATCCTCCTCGTCATTTGGACTCCGATCTGACCCATTTTCTCTCATCAATGGGGCTGGGAAGAGGCAACGGGAACGGAGCTCGCCCTTCTAGTGTCGATGGTCTGCCACAAATCAATCTGCATCAGCTATCTTTCTCGCACGACTATCCATGCGGCCGCACTTACTTCTGATATGGTACCGGAGTCCCTAGGGTGTTCGAGCTCAAAGCGAGGACGAGAGCAACGAAGAAGGTGGCGGCGGTGAAGTGCATCCTTTGGACGGAATCTAATGAGTGAAAGTGCAACAATGTGCGGCCAACGGTGGCGCCTAGCGGACCAGCGCTGGTCGAGAGAAAAAGTCAAAAGAGTGTTTGAAATTAGAAGGAAGGAAGAGAAATAGGCAAAGCATGGTTATGTACATTCACAAAGCGTCCTCTTTTCCGTGTTCCGACGCAAAAATGGCAGATTCGGGCTCGTATGCGCTCGAGGGGATATTTCTATGTTGGGATAGGGCCGGATGCGCATCAAAAGTATAAGTCCTCCCTGCTAAAGATCCAAATACGATTGAATGGGCCAAGTCTTGCGTTGAAACAGAGTCCGCTCCATGCTCTTTTAGAATGGGTTGGAGTTTGTTGAGGCATCTTATCCTGAACAGACATCACCAATGATAGATAAGAAGCACCTGACATTGGTAAATGGTGAGATGCACCTGACATCGACAAATGATAAAATTACACCTGACATCGACAAATATAAGATGCACCTGACATTGACAAATGATAGCAGGGAGGAATGTCATGTGACCGACGACGACGCTGAGCGACGGATTGACAGAGTCTACCACTTACTGGAGGATGGATCCAATATTGGACTAGAAATGTAGCATATTGAGACTTGGATGTACCCTTTTTTGTCTGGTGGTACTTAGTACTAGTAGTAGATAGATAGGTTCGGACCAGCTTGGCGATTTTTGAGGCCGGGATCAAGTCAGCAGGGAGGATGCCCCCGTCAGGTCGCAAGAGGAAGTGTTTTGAAAGAGCGTGGTGGACGTGATGGTGATCATGAGAGCTCGCCAGGGACTATAAGGAGCCAACATGGATTGAAGAGTTTTCAGTTTCCAGACCCATTCGAGACGAACGCAAGGGGCCTGGACTTTGCAGTACTATATAGTAGCTGTTCGTGTTGGCCAGATGTTGTTATCCATCATGCTGAAACAGCCTGGCCCCCGACTCCTGCAGGGGGGGCGAGATAACGATTCGCCCGCTATTTTCGGACAGTCGCTGCTGCACGCACTTCAGTCCTCGACTCATTCTGTAAACGAGCAGGAGAATGATTTCTGCAAGGTGAGATGCGGTTGTCTGTCGACGTAGTTCTAGATAGTTAGTGCGAGTGCCCGTGATGATAGGGCGGTGATGGAGGCGAAAGGGTGCGTCCTCGAGCGACGACCTCCTTTGTGTCTGCGATTACCACATATCATGGGCCCATCCTGCATATTCGGCAGAGATGGTGACCTCGGTGCGGATCCATCTTCTGAATGACCGAGGACCATCATTGCTGTTGTTGGTGATTCTGGTGAAAGCAATGATGATTTCAATAATGATCGAACGACAAAAGGATAACTCTTCATGCCAAGCCTGATCCGCTTTCCAAGGTTGATATTTCAGCCTTAATAATGATCAGCATCAACCATCAACATGACCATCATGTAGCAACGCCGCAATCATGTTGCATGTTACGTATTGCATGTTGCTCTCCGCCTCCTTTATGATCGCTCCGGGTACTGACAGCAAGTCTATCCCCTGAAACGCCCATCGGCATGTAGGCTTTCCTCTGCCATCTTCCGCGCGACCCTGCTTGCTCTGGATTGTGCTATGCATGTAAGAAAAGAGAAACAACTTCCCGCCATCATACTTCAATTCTGCACCATAGCTGGAGTCCGTGGCCACAAGATCTTCTCTTACATTCTTGTCCTAAACCTCTGGCCTTCTTGCTTGATGGTCTTTGATTCTAACAAAGCAGCTGTTCGTTGGCCCCAGTCTCGTTCACCAACTTTCCAAATGTAAAACCCAGGATGGGCCCCCATGCCCAACTCGATACATTTCGCGAGTTATATGTGCATGCCATCTTAATCCTGTTCTTCATTTTTTGAGGCTTTATCCAGGCTCCTTTCACTATTTTGTGACATCGTTCCCTAATTTTCCAATTTTGTCTCTACTGCGCCATCCTTAGCCGCTGGCTTCAACTTACTGCATAAACCGCATCACCAGGCATAAAAATTGAAAAGCTCTTCCCCAAAGAAACCGACATTTCAGTCAGCCTTGATCATCCCATCAATCAACGTTGATGAAGACCTACAACCCCTCCATTGGTCCTAGTCATGGTCGTCTGGGCTCGATCCAATGAAGAACGTATCGTTCGTTGACCTGCAACCACCTCCATATTCGGAGTTGTGGTATTCGAGCCACGATGTGATGATTCTCGATCCAGAACTCAAGAAGAAGGAGCTTACACTCTCGGGCTACCGAACGGACTCGGCCGATTATCGATTCAAGATTCTGGCTGACGCGAGAGTATCCCCTTACTATGACCCAGACTATGGCCGACATTGTTCTGTAGCAAGAACGGAGAAAGATGATAGTCCTACCGCTAAGACGGCAAACAGCACCTTTTCTACCCATGGTGACAACAATAGCGTCGAAAGTTCCCATCCTAGCAAGAGCCAATGGCTCCGCTCTTTGAAGAAGAAACATTTACGAAAGCGCAACAAAGCAACACAACCAAGCGCCACTGAATTCGCTGCTCCTAGATTCACAGCCATCTCCATCCCTACCAGCCCGCCCAGATTGCGTAACAGGATCATCCTAAGCCAAGACAAAATCTCCCTCCATGAGTCTACAGGACGCACCGGTTGCGAGTCCTCTCCCTTCAAAATCACCCTCGAAACCACTCTACTGGAGGGCCGACCTTACACGATCTGCAGCACGGTTCTCCAAAGATACACATTCCAGACCGAAAACCAAGACCTGGAAGGCGCCCTCTCCCACTTTGAAGTCGTCGACACCAAGACGGGATATGTATTGAGCCAGAAGCCGCTTCCCAGCCTCAGTCAAGGCAGTGAAACCGATTCAAAGCGGATCCCTGCATCTAAATCAAAGAAATTTCGCAGCAAAAAGCCCAAGCACGCAAGAGAAGTACCACCAAATATCAGCAGAACTATTTGCACTGAACTGCAACCACATCGGCCCTCCCATCTGACCCTAGTCTTCTACCCGATCCCCAGCACCAAATCCGGCACCGAGCGCCTCTTCGACGGTTTGCGAATCCCCAATCCGAAGCTCCTTGTCGGTCGGAGCCTGAAAATTCGCCTGAGACCCAGCGTTGCCTTGTGGAGCGCAAAGCCTATGAGGGAGGTGTTTGGGTTTGGAGAGGAGATCAAGGCGTGGCCGGATGCATATGAAAGGCCTTTGGTTTTGAAGTGCTTGGACGGAGGAGAAGAAGAGGCAGAAAAGAAAGGGGATTATACGGGCGATGCGGACTTTGAGATTGTGGATTGAAGCGAGTGGCTAGGTGAGCGAGCGATTGATGTGGTTGTTTGAGGCAGAAAGGGGGGGGTTGGGAGAGGAGCAGCAGCGACTTCGCAAGCTAAGTTGTGAAGAAGGAGAAGAGGCGAAGATTTTTACCATTAAATATTAGCTGACAAGATATCGCTTTGCTTGTTCGGTCTAGATTGGCCTACCAGAATAATCGGCTCCTGTAGGGGTCGGAGGCAGGCGTCAGGCAGCGTCTTTATTGCTTTTAAAGTACTCAATTGTATCCCCGCAGATAAAGATAGTACTGGGGCTTTGCTTGCCTGAGTAGAGTCATTAGTAGAATTCAACATCAAGGCTTGTATATCAATTCCTATTCGGGAAGCAACTGTGACATCAAATCACACGCTTGGCGCCTACTTTGCCAAGGCTGCGAATCTGGCTGGTGTAGTAGTATCTTGAATTTTGGCCCCTGAAACTCCGCTGAATGCTTCTGCATGTGTCACTTCAATCTCAGAGACAATGGGAAGGAAACGGCATCCTTCGTCTTTACAAACTACCATTCCATCCCCAGAATCTTTCTGTCTCTGCTCGTATCCCCCAGACACTACACCAACCTGAACACCACCCCAGTCAATATGCGCCATCTTTTCTCAAACTATCTCATGTCCAACACCATCATTTCGGCGGCAGCCACGTTGGCTGCCGCCTGTGTCCTAACCTTCTTGACCAGATTGGTCCTACACAGACGCTTTATGCGCAATCTCCGGGATCAAGGCCTGGTAAGGATCTATAGACGCTTGCTGCCTTTTTCCGGATGCATCAAGCCAACTACGTATAGCCTATGCCTCCTCACAGCTTTCTCCTTGGCCATCTCCCCGTGGTTGCGGGTCTGCTCTCACAGCTCCCCAGCGATGCTCATCCCTTCTATATTCCAGACCAAGTTAGGCGCAAATATCCGGACTTGGGACAGAATTACTATCTTGATCTCTGGCCCTTTGCCGCCCCTATGCTCGTCCTTGCATCTCCTGATACCATCAATCAGGTCAACCAAGAGCATGTCCTGCAGAAGTACCCCCAGTTGCGTGCCTTTCTTCGACCGCTGACTGACAATCTGGATATCGTGTCAATGGAAGGCCAGGTATGGAAGAAATGGCGAGCAGTCTTCAATCCTGGTTTCAGCGCAGCGCATTTGATGACGCTGGTTCCGGGCATTGTCAGAGAAACCGAAAGCTTCTGCGAAATCCTGAAGGAGCATGCAGACAAGGAAGAGATCTTCCGGATGAAGCCGCTCACAGACAATCTCACCATTGATGTCATAGGTAGGGTTGCGCTGTAAGAGTCTCCACCTTGAAATTGATACCTCTGTCTACAGTCTGAAAGTATGTAGGGGCACACATCTTAATTGCCAGCGCAAATATAACCCTATGGTGCATAGCATCCGAATAATTATTCGCTGGCTGAGTTTTGGATCCGAGCCCAACCTTTTCCAGAGGTACCACCCTCTCCGTCCCTTCGTCCACTGGTATCACTCCAGGATAGTGGATGCCTACATTTCGAAGGAGCTTGACAAACGATACGAAATGCATCGAAGGACAGAATCGGGAAATGCCACTGACCTCAAGCGTACCAAGACCATTCTGGATCTGGCTCTGAGCACGTATACATCTCAATCTGAAAGCAGTTCGAAACTTGCTGCTGCAAGCATAGATCGCTTCTTCAAGCGTATTTGTATGTCGCAGATCAAGCTTTTCCTATTCTCCGGCCACGACACCACCTCCTCAGCCATCTGCTTCCACCTCTATCTCATCTCCAAACACCCCTCGGTTCTGGCCCGATTACGAGCCGAACACGACTCTGTGTTCACTACCAACCCCGGCCAAGCACCAAACCTGATATCCTCGAGCCCGCATCTGCTCAACCAGCTTCCCTTCACCACCGCTGTGATCAAGGAGTCTCTACGGCTGTTCCCGACCGTGACTATCAGCCGAGAAGGAGAGCGCGGCTTTTCCGTCACGGATCGCTCAGGCCGTCGCTTCCCAACCGAAGGCTTCCTCGTCTTTCCCAACATCCACACCCCGCAGCACGATCCTGCATTCTGGCCGCAAGCGGAAGCCTTCCTTCCGGAGCGCTGGCTGGTGGAGCCTGAGGACCCGCTGTACCCTGTCAAGGGCGCATGGAGGGCCTTTGAGCATGGCCCGCGCGCTTGCATCGGCCAGGAGCTGGCCATGCTGGAGATGAAGACTGTGCTGGTCATGGTGGCACGATCGTTTCGCGTCAAGCCAGCATATGAAGAGCTGGATAAGCAGAGGGGCGGAGTAGTCAAGACAGTCCACGGTGAGAGAGCATACCAGGTGCAGATGATGCAACCGCAGGGAGATCTACCGTGCCGGGTAGAAAGCATGCAATGGTAGAACAAACCCCCTTTACCGCCTCTCCGCATTGATCCGAGTAGGAAAAGAATAAATTTTCGAGACGTTCCCTTGAAGGTCTCATGATACGAGGCCGACATCCGTCCCAACGCTGCTTTGCCCCTGAGCAACATGTCTCCAATCCATCTAGAGACGTAACACCGCTTTAGGCATTATTTTCGTAACTTCCTCCTACAGGAAAACAGTATCTCAGCCTTACACGGTAACGACGATAAGCAAGAGACTTCCGAGTTGCTACGAGATGGACAGAGCTCAGCATCTTTGCTTACGCCAGGGTTGAACTTTCTGAAGCGCACAGGAACGCTCTGAGAGACTGAGACTGGACGTGCCGCCGCTCAGTGGCAGCAATCACCATTCTATCGAATTTACGTCTATACCACTATCTGTTTGACTCTCTGCCTGCGCTTGGTTTTTTCTATATTTCAATTTCCAGTGCAGTTTCGACGTCGACTTGGTTTGATCTCGGTTTTGTTTGACTTGACTATTTTGATTTGATGGGATACCCCCCTGTCACAATGACAAGGAAGGATTGCCTCACTACAGCAGCTGCGGCGATAACGCGACGAAGCCAATTCGAGGGGCGCAAGGGGGTGATGGAAATGATCAGCCCAGGGGATCGTTGACAGAATGTATTCCACAATGCCAGAAACAGAGTAAGTCAGATCACGAGCGAGCGAACGGAGAAGCGTGGCGACGAAGCTCATCGAGCCCCAGGACATGGTCCTGGTAATTTTGTATAAACTGATAAACTCAATATAAATTCAAGAGGCCAGAAGCGTTGTTCATCACGCGGCAAGACATGACTTTTAACCAAGCGCCGAAACACACGACCGTGACTTGATTAAGAAAAATCATCCTCTATAAAAGACTACTAGCTTCTAGATGAGCTCAAATTCCTGCTCAGGAAAGACTCCATCGCGACACAACTCTTCAGCTTCGCGATTCATAAAGCCATACATCAATGCCCCACCCACCAGTTCAAAAGCGTCGTCACATCTCCGCAAGACCATGGGATATTTTGCGCCGGGGAGAACAACGCAGACGTCGCCTCGTTTCATGATGCGGGGGCCCAACCCGATGTGGCCTTTGGCGGTTCGAAACACCTTCCGGCACATCGAGGTCCATGTCATGTCCTGGACGAACTGGTGGGCAGAGCCTCTGCTGGCGGTCTCCTGGACGAAGAGCTTGTCCTCAGCCGATAAGCTGGGGAGATAGCCGCCTGAATGGTCGGCTGGTCTGATTCGTTCGTATTCGAGGAGCAGAGCGGCAAGGTCTGACTGCTGTTGCGCTTGATTTTCGCCCGAGGTCGAATCTACGTCGTTGAGATAACCACCGGTGAGCACGAGGCTCAGAGAGGCGAGAAGTTCTCCCGGGGATGCAAGTGGAATTCCTGGTTCCGCCGCAATCTTGTCCCAGATGTGATCAATTAGAAATGGACACTTCTTCTGCATTTCGTTCTCCAGGCTAATAATAATGAGTTCACTAGGCTC
>QQTW01001987.1_pt1 | contig 14654 bp, 14 predicted proteins | sample 1904831 | NCBI WGS metagenome assembly QQTW01 (sample SAMN09435610, study PRJNA476489) | Subsurface metagenome, whole genome shotgun sequencing project. | reverse complement strand
TTCTTAGCAGATTGGGGTTACAATACTCCATCCGAACGAGTTACTGCTCATAATGACAAACGTATTAGTTTATTATCGTTAGCTCATTTCGCGCAAGACTTTTCAAAGTGGGTTGAGGAGAGTTAGGACTTGAAGAGAGTTAGGAATTGAAGAGAGTTAGGAGTTGGGAGTTAAAAAATGTAGAGACGCGAAATTTCGCGTCTCTAGAGGAGTTAAGAAGTTGAGTTAAAGCATAGAGACGCTGTAATTAATTTTTTAAGGCACGCTAGGGGAGAGTGTTTGTAGAAAGTTGGAGTATATTTAAGATATTATAGGAATTATGTAGATTGCCATCTCAAATAAAGCATAGGAGCTTAAATAAAGATTTACTGTTTGAAACTGTTAATATTAGTAAAAAAATAATCAGCTTCAACTAACTATATCTACTACAATAACTCCTAACTCTTTACTTATAACTCCTAACTTCTAACTTCACTTTCATGCTTGATTTAACACAACTGACGCGGCAAATACAAGGATTGAGCCAGCATTTAACGCAAGAAGCTGTTGCAAGTCAAAAGCGTTTGGAATTGGCAGGAAAACATCTTCAAGATGCGATCGCACGACAGGATACACTAGTCGAAGCACAAGAAAAATGGCGCGATCGCATTATCTTTGCTAACGCTACACCAATTGAACCACTCAACACCCGCATTGATATTCCCACACCACCAAAGTTACACACTGTCATTGCTACCGATGGTTCGCAAATAGCACCAAACCACCACGAAATAGCTTATTGTTATCTTCTTAATATTGGTCGAGTCGTGTTGCACTACGGACAAAACAAACACCCGCTTCTCGACAGTTTACCAGAAGTATTTTACCGTCCCGAAGATTTATATGCATCGCGTAAATGGGGAATTCGGACTGAAGAATGGATGAGTTTCCTCCGCACAGCGTCAGAAGCAACTGTTTTAGCTGAGTTATCTTGTGCAGTTGCCAACGGAGAAACCATCAAAAACAAAGTTACCAAAACCCCAAAACCACAAGAAGAACCCCTCCCCCTCTTCTCCCCCCCCACTCCTTCCCTTTCTCCTACTCCCTACTCCCTACTCCCTACTCCCTCTCCCTCTCCAAGAGTCCCCACCCTCGCAATGGTGGATGGTTCATTAATTTACTGGTTCCTCGAACAACTTCCACTCGAAGCAAGGGAAACCATCTTACCCCCCATCCTCGAAGCTTGGGAAAAAATGAAAGATGCGAAAGTTCCCTTGATGGGATATTTGAGTGCTTCCCGTAACGTCGAAGCAACGAACTTTTTACGACTTACAGCATGTACGCACCCCGTTCCCGACTGTATGAGTTTTTGCCCCAATCAACTTGAAAAAGTACCGTGTAAATTATTTGACCCACTCCGCGATAGTGCGCTGTGGGCAACGCAACTGCAACCGGGACAGCGCGGTCCTTTGTGGCGAAGTAATGCCAAGATTTTAGACTTGTATCAAGACCAGCAAATCTATTTTTGTTACGTCCATGTCGGTACTGAGATTGCCCGGATAGAAATACCAAAATGGGTTGCGGAAGATACCGATTTATTTGATGAAGCGTTAGGATTGACACTGGCACAAGTACAAAAAGGATACGGCTATCCTGTGGCAATTGCGGAAGCGCACAACCAAGCTGTTGTTCGTGGTGCTGACAAAGCACGTTTTTTCTCGCTTTTGGAACGTCAAATGATTAAAGCTGGTTTGAAAAATGTGGCAACCTCTTACAAAGAAGCACGTAAACGGGGAAGCATTGCTTAAATTAGGGAGTAGGGAGTAGGGAGTAGGGAGGAGCGGAGGAGCGGAGTTAAAAGATGTAGAGACGCTTTATGCGCGCGTCTCTTATTGAGGAGCGGAGATTGCGTTAAAAAAAATAAGTTATGCAAGAAGATATAGATATCGTGAGTACTACTAAGGTTAATTTAGAACTATTTCACGTTCAAACTAATACCTCTTTTAAATTACCACCAAATCAATTGGTGATTCGCATTGGTAAACCAAACGAACTGATAGTACCGGATGTAAATATTTCGCACTTACCAGAAAGGGATATTATTTCTCGACAACACGCAGAAATTCATGTTGAAAACGATAATTATTACTTAGTTGATGTGGGTAGTGCTAACGGTACTTATCTAAATAACGTACTGTTAGAACCCAAAAAACGCTATTTATTAAAATTAAGCGATACTCCTTTGGAGTCACTTCGTGAACGCATTTCGCTTGGAAAAGACGATAAAGTTACTTTTATATTCCAATCTCAACAGCATTCGCACCCAAATACCTTAGCGACATCGCACCCAACCCAGTTTCAACCTGAGGTTGCCGGGAAATCCCAAACCAAAGTCGATAAAACAAGCAAAATTATCGGTTTAGCTTTGATGGTTGCTTCGATAGTCATTGTGGCAGCAAATACCCAAGTCGGTATTTTTATACGTATTCCTGGTGTTCTATTATGTATTGCAGGTGCAGTATTTCTCTTCGAGCGTCGCTTTAATCGCAATTGGGGGTGGGTTCTAATCGCTTTGGGCATCGCTGTAATTTTATTTACTGGAAATATTTTTGCATCAGTAAATTTCCTAGCTATTCTCGCATCAGCAACTTTATTTGTGGCAGGTTATCAATTGATGATTACAGGTAAGGTACTAAATCATAACTTGCGATCGCTCAAAGGTTTACTCAAAAAATAATACTTTACTATTTCATTTTCCACAGAAAATAAGTCTAGCATACAAAAATTGTAGGGGCACGGCACAGAACAGCCCCTACGACTGTCTCAAATTCAAACGAAAGAATTAGATTTTCTGGCTTTACTACACTGAAAACCGAGTAAATGGCAGAAAGCAAAGGCAACTTCATTTTGCCCGTGACTATCTACAAAATAACATTTAATATCCCAACCCATAACATTACAGCTATCATTAAGCAATATGACATTTGTTAAAAAAATATAAAGCAAGTTTGGTTTTCCCGATTTGCCTTGGACAAGTCAACTTATGAACCAGTCCGAAACCAGCACAGATCGAGATGCAAGTCTGGATTACCACGATAGCCAACCAATTCATCTACCCGGTTCAATCCAACCGCATGGTGTTTTAGTAGTATTAACCCAATCGCTTCAAATCGTTCAAGTCAGCGATAACATTCAAAAATACTTTGGTAAAAAGCCAGAAGACTTGCTCAATCAACACTTCAACCAACTACTTGATACAAAGCTTATAGCAGCTTTTGAGGAACAACTAGCACAAACCAAAGCTGACTTAAATTCATTTAAATTCGCTATTAACACACCCACAGGCTACCAATACTTTAATATTATTGCCCATCGTATCGAAGTTGATGGAATCCTGCTCGAAATCGAACCAAGCGAATCGTCACAACCGACAAGCTTGTTGAGCTTTCATGGTTTAATGAGTGATGCCATAACCCAAATGCAGCAAACCGACAAACTCAATGATTTTTTGGATTTAGTCGCAGACAAAGTACAAAAAATCACATACTTCGACCGAGTAATGGTCTATAAGTTTGACCAAGACGGTGCGGGGTCAGTAGTTGCCGAAGTCAAACATGAAGAATTATCACCATATCTGGGACTGCACTACCCAGCTAGCGATATCCCCAAACCCGCAAGAGAATTATACACTCGTAATAAACTGCGTTTCATCCCCGACTTCAACGCTGAAGTCAGCTATCTCATCCCCCAAAATCACCCTCAAACCCAAAAACCTCTCGATTTAAGTTGTGCGGTGCTGCGAAGCGTTGACTCGTGCTGCGTCAAATACCATCAAAACATGAACGCAGGAGCTTTGTTAGTTATATCGCTTATCCACGAACAAAAATTATGGGGTTTAATTTCCTGTCACCACCAAACCCCAAAATATCTTCCTGACGAAATTCGCACAGCTTGCAAATTCTTCGGACAAATCGTATCGCTGGAATTAGCAAATAAAGTCATTACTGAAGAACTCGACTACAAAAACAAACTAAAATCCTTACAGTCGCAATTTATCGAATCGATTTCCCAAGCTAACAACTTTATTGATGCACTCGTTCATCCCGCACCCCGGTTACTCAATTTAGTTAGTGCGGGTGGATGTGTGGTTTGTCTCGATGACGAAATTACCGCAGTCGGTAACGTCCCCAATATCGAAGCTGTTCGCAACCTAATTGAGTGGACAAATACCAACATTAACGACGATTTATTTTCCACCAATTCGCTACCCAAACTCTATCCAGATGCCGAAGCATTCAAAGATACTGCCAGTGGGTTGTTAATGCTGCGTATTTCCCGCGTCCGACGCTATTGTATCTTGTGGTTTCGTCCCGAAGCGATCGCGACAGTAAATTGGGCAGGTAATCCGAATTTAATATTCAATTTGGATGCAGATGGCAATTTTACACTTTCACCCCGTCAATCCTTCGAGTTGTGGAAAGAAACGGTACGGTTAACATCGCTACCTTGGAAACAGTGCGAACTCGATATCGCATATGACTTGCGTTCAGCCATAGTTAGTATTGTCCTCAATAAAGCTGACGAACTTGCTAAAATCGTCCTCGAACTCGAACGCAGTAACCGCGAACTCGATTCCTTTGCTTATGCTGCTTCCCACGACCTTAAGGAACCGTTGCGCGGTATCCATAATTATTCGACGATTTTACTCGAAGATTACGGTCATCTACTCGATATCGAAGGTATTAGTTACCTCAATACCTTAGTGACATTAACCCAACGGATGGACTCGCTGATTGATGCTTTATTGCGGTTGTCGCAGTTGGGACAAGCTGAAATTCAAAAGAAAAGCACCGATTTGAACGAATTATTAAGTCGAGTCATCGAAGTGTTCCGCGCTAGTCGTCAACCAAAAAGCCTTGCTATTCGCATTCCTCGACCTTTACCTACGGTTGAATGCGATGCAATATTAGTTAGCGAAGTATTTAGCAACCTAATTAGTAACGCCTTTAAGTATAGCGATTCGCAAAGCGACACGAGCGGGAATCGCACTTCGCAATGGATCGAAATTGGCTATCTCGATTCAGCATCACCGATATTTTACGTCCGCGACAACGGTATTGGCATTCGACCCCATCACCAAGAAACCATTTTCCGCTTGTTCAAACGACTTCACTCGCAAGAAAAATATGGTGGAGGTACGGGTGCAGGACTTGCGATCGCCAAAAAAATTGTTGAACGTCACGGCGGTAAAATTTGGGTAGAGTCTACCTATGGGGAAGGTTCGACATTTTTCTTTACATTGTAAAATAATTATTATTTGTTAATAAAAATTTACGTTGATACCGGACGCATGGCAAACCCAGTTTATGAACCCGTACTTGTTGTTGAGGACAGCAACGAAGATTTTAAAATGCTTCAACGCTTAATGCAGCGTATGGAAGTTCAAAACCCAATTTACCGATGTATCGATGGAGATGATGCTTTAGATTACCTTCACCATCAAGGAATTTACGAGAATATCAAAATTGCCCCTCGACCTTCAGTTATCCTCCTTGACTTAAATTTACCGGGTACAGACGGACGCGATGTCCTCGAAAAACTCAAGCAACATTCCAGCTTTCGAGAAATACCCATAGTTATATTTACAACATCATCGAATCCAAAAGACGTAGAATTATGCTATCGTAAAGGTGCTAATGGCTACCTAATAAAGCCAATGAATTCCGAAGAACTTCAAAATATCATTCGTGCATTCGTCAAATACTGGTTAGAAGTCAATATCGCACCGAGGGAGTAGGGAGTAGGGAGTAGGGAGTAGGGAGAGTGAGGAGTTAAGAGTTAAGAGTTAAGAATTAAGAGTTAAGAGTTAAAAATATTCACCCCTCTTCCCCCCTTCCCCCCTTTCTCCCCTTCTCCCCTTCCCTTAACAACTGCGGTAAGATTAATAAATAACTTCAAAGCTATTTAATCTAAATTTATATATATTCAAAATAATTGCCAGATTGCAAAAAAACACAAAAAAGACTGCCTCCCTCTACTAAGCTATGCCGGATACCTGGACGCTGCTAATCGTTGATGACTGTGCAGAAGATCGGAAAATTTATCGTCGCTATCTTCAAAAAGACCCTCACCTATCTTACGAATTTGTAGAGGCAGATTCCGCAGATGCTGGACTTGCATTGTGGCAGCAAATGCAGTTTGATGCAATTCTGCTTGATTTTTGCTTGCCAGATATGAGTGGCTTTGAGTTTCTTGAACGCCTCAATAATCAAATAATTGATACTCATATTGCCGTAATTATGCTGACGGGTCGTGGTGATGAAACATTAGCCGTAAAGGCGATGAAGCATGGCGTTCAAGATTATTTATCGAAGGTAAATTTAAAAGCTGATGTATTGCAATTGGCAGTTCGCAATGCCATAAAACAGTCGTGCTTGCAAGTGCAGTTGAGTAAAACTAAAGAACGACAGCGGTTGATTGCGACAACAGCACTGCGAATTCGTCACTCACTCGATTTAGAGCAGATTTTACATACCGCAGTTCTGGAGGTGCAACAAATCCTCAAGTGCGATCGCGTGGTAGTCTATCAACTCGAACCAGATATCGGGATTGTCACTAATGTCGATTCCTGTACAAATGGTGCTAATTGCACTCGCAAGACCGAACAAAAGTATCGTACTTACGAGACAAGCGATGCGATTGCTTCCCAAAATTACGATTTGCGATGCGAAGGTGCAGTTTGCAATATTTATGCAGTCGATTTAAACAGTTCGTGCAATTTAGTCGAATTTGATGTAGTTGCATTAGTGATTCCCATTCATCTGAGTAACAACGACAAACTTTGGGGAGTATTAGCTGCACATCAATGTTCTGGGGAACGTTTTTGGCAACCCGATGAAGTGGAAATTCTCAACGAAGTATCGGTACAGCTAGCAATTGCGATTCAGCAAGCAGAACTTTTAGCACAAACAACAGCATCGCTAGTTAAAGAAAAGCAACTCAACGAATTTAAATCGCAATTTATCGCTACAGTTTCCCACGAATACCGCACACCGCTAGCTTCGATTTTGGCAGCTGCATCAACGGTAAAGCAACATAGCGACAAGTTACCGATTTCTAAACAACAACGCTTTTTGGAAATGATTGAGCAAAAAGCCAGACACATGTCGAAACTCGTCGATGACATGCTGCAAGTCAATCAAATCGAACTCGATAAAACTAGTTTTAAACCCGCACCTCTCGACTTACTGCAATTTTTCTCCGAGCTTATCGAACAACAACGCTTAACGGTAAGCGATCGCCATGAGTTAATTTTCAAGATTACCGGAAAAAGTCAGGGTTTTTGGGGCGATAAGGGATTATTGCGACAAATCTTTACGAATTTGGTAACGAATGCCATCAAATATTCTCCCGAAGGGGGAAATATCGAGTTTCACCTGATTGGAAAAGATGCTCGAGTTATATTTTCCGTCCAAGATGAAGGAATTGGTATCCCCGAAGCAGACCAAAAAAACTTATTTAAATCGTTCAGTCGTGCAAGTAATGTCGATACCATCCCTGGTAGTGGTTTGGGATTAGTTATCGTCAAATCCTGCGTCGAGTTACACGGTGGTGATATATCGCTAGATAGTCAGATTGGACGAGGAACTAAATTTACAGTCTCCTTACCAAAGCGTCCGATTGATTTTGGGCAATGGGCAATGGGAAAGGGGCAAAGGGTAAATAAAAATTCCTAATTTCTAATTCCTAACTCCTAACTCCGCTCCTCCCCACACCTTTAATAAGATGCACTTCAATGGTAGCCTTAAAAGCTTTTAGCTGACATTTTTGCACAGCTTCCCCCTCATTGTCAGCCCAAACATAATCTGTCCAAATTTGTTTTGGCTTTTCTGGGTCGTCTAGCATTTTTTTAGTCGAACAAAAAACGTCCCTACATCTCATTTTCAAGGTGAGATATAGGGCTTTTACTCTTAAGCTAACCGCCCCTGCTGTACGGGCGGGTTCACTCTTTTTACTCATGGGGTAATGAGAAATCTTTATAAACCCGCCCCTCCCTACTCCTACTTTTGAATCTCTTCTCTAATTTCATCCAAATCAATAAAGCAGTCAGCAACATCAATCAGACTTTCACTCGTCATCGAACTTAAACTGACTACCTCAATTTGCACACCTTGATAGGCGATCGCATTTACAGCATACGCCAAATCGCCATCTCCACTTAACAAAATCAAGGTATCGCAATATTTCGATAACGTCAGCATATCCACGGTAATCTCAACATCCATATTGGCTTTTTTCGAGCCGTCGGGATGATAAACTAAATCTTTGGTAAATACACGGTAGCCATTACGACGCATCCACAGCAAAAAGCCTTGCTGCTTTTCATTCGTGCTATCAATAGGGGTATAAAAATAAGCTCGCAGTAACTGCCGTCCCTTCGTTAAACAGCGCAGCAACTTCGTGTAATCGATTTCCAAATTTAAATGCATCGCTGCATAAAATAAATTTGCCCCATCGATAAAAATCGCTACTCGTTCCTCATGTGGCAGTGCCACCGATTTCAATGCCGAGCGCTTGTACGCTTCTGAGGAAGCAATTCCTTCAAAACCTAACTCCGAAATCTCGGAATTCATACGTAACCGTGGGGCTTTTTGTGGAGCATCATTCGCATTAACCTGTTGCTTATTAGTAACATGTGCATTTTTAACTGCTCCTCTGGACTCTCGCAATTCAAGCTGCTGTACTAACTCTGTCTGTGAGACTATATGTTTATTATTTTGAGGTCGTGGAAGTAATTGCATGTTAAATACGCTCCTGAGCGCATAATTTTTTTAAAGTAAACGGAAATAATCTAACTCATATTGAACGGGGAGCAATATTCTCAATGCTAATGGGCAAAATATAGTACCGAAGTAGTCTCAAGGGGCACGTTACACTGCGGAACTCAAAATTCAGAAAGCTCATAATCTGGGCTTGTAGTAGCGCTTTAGCGCCCTAGTTATTAATTCTACATATTCCGTAGCCGTGTTGATAGCTCCATAGGTATAGTAGCTTTATTTACCCCGTGCAACAGTCCTATTTCTAAAAATCAATAAGTTGGGTGTTAACACCTTATATTAGCCAGTAACAGCAAAAATAAATGTTTTCTTTATTTTTTACTTATTTCTCTGAGCGCAGAAATATTAATCTTTACAAAAATATCCAAATTTTAAGTTTTTTGGTCGCAAATGCGACTTTTACGCCTCCTGAAAATTGCTTACGCCTCACAATTGAGGTTGAAAATTTTATTTATACTCGATTACCAGGCATGTATACCACTATTACTAGTATAATTTTTTTAATTTAACAATATTTTAATGTTTTTACTATACTAAAGACGGTTAAAAACTGTCATTCTGTGGCTGCTGCGCGTTGGCGTAGCCTGCGTGCGCTTACGGGGAACGCTTCGCTCAGGACTCAGCATGACAAAAGTTCAGTTTTTACCTGCGGGCAGTATATAAACGTCAACGATCAAAAACCCGGTGTCTTAAAGCCGGGTTTTTTGTGTTATGCAATCTGTACTTATTAAGGTTCTACAAAACAACGTAGGACTCACCGCAACAGTTATAGCAACGGATAGGCAGCTTAGGACACTGATTAACTCACACTGCGACGCGGGCGATTCCCGCTCGCGATGCCGAAGGCGACCACTTCGTGGTATCGCTACGCGAAACGCGTTCCTTGTCCTAACAGCTTTGGCTACAGCTATATAAACGAATATAAGCTGGACTGAAATTTGATACAGGCTTTCTTTGGCAGTGAAAGAGTATCGGGGAGATGCCTGATTGGCTGTTTCCCCAAACATCAAACTTATACAGTTGAATGCGCGCTTGCTAGCTTTTTACATTCACATATCAACGATTTGGGGCTTGATAATGAACTGAACCCATAGAAAAACATGGACACTTGTTACACAAAATGGTAATTATCCGTCAGGGGGAAACTAAAATCCCATTACGAACAAATTGGTATTTGGAGCTACTTTCCGGATTTTGTCATTTTGTCATGACAAAAAAGCTAATACCAGCTACGATAATTTAAAGCGATCGCAGAATTTGTGAAAGTTTCAATTTGGATCGTGCTAGACAGACGGCAATATTTATGTTATCAGCGATACTCCGTAGAATCGTAATACATTTTTATTGCTACAAAAGTATATTGCTACACGCATGTTGTAAGTAATACTTTTTAGACTGTAAATGGGGCATCATTAAAGTATTCCATCAGCGTTCTACCGCTACCCCGGTGCGGCGTTGGTTTTGGTTGCTTAGGCTTGGCTCCTAGCTTAGGTTTTGATGCCACCATTTGCAACGAGCCAGAATCCGCAACAGCAGTATTTTGAAACTCAACAGCTAAGGAACCGAAGATAAAAATTGTAACTACAAGTGAAATCGTAACACGCATAGCAGATGTTTATTTTAGAACTCTTCATTCCCTTACTACTGAGTTTTATTTACTGCATCCGGACAAAACGAATAAAAGTATTGTTTTTTACTGAAATAAAAAAGGTTTTTTATTTTTCCAGATGTTCAACTAGTAACCAACCGCCAGAGTAGTTTGGACGACCCCATATCTGGAGTAATTCGCCATCACCAATGATTTCGAGCATAGTATTGATATGTTCTAGCAATGTCACAAGCTGCCAAATTTGTCCTTGGTATTGAGATGGTATCGTAACAGTAAATAGGTATTCCTGCTGACTCTGACGAGAGAAAATGCCTGTAAATAGCTCTTTATTACGTGCATTTACGTAATTAGAAGCCAAGTATAAATACTGTATCGGGTCGCAGGCACAATTCCCCGTTATTGGATAGGCATTTGGGTCTTCTAAGCAGTGTTTTTGCCAGTAGAGCCAATAGGGATAATTAGGCGATAAATTAAAAAATGGTACAAGTGTAGCGGGTGATGAAGTTACGATTAAGGCAGTTTGGAGATTTTGTACAGGTAAATACCGAGGACTTACACCTAACTCAATACATAAAGCCGCTGCCATACCCGCAGCTTGACCGATACCCATGACAACAGGTTGCAAGCGAGTTGCACCGTTAGCAATGTGCGATACCGAGATATTTTTTTCACACACCAAAAAACCATCAACTGAAGCGGGAACCAAACAGCGATAGGGAATTGTAAAAGGTGTACCCGTCCAGCGTCCACCCCAGCGAATTGATTTAGGTTGGAGTGGGAAATCGAAACCGGGGTAATGGTGGTCTAGGGCGTAATTGCCGAATGCGATCGCGTCATGATGAAGCTTTGCGACTCTACCACCAGTCACAGGTAAAATATCCTGTTCGCAAACCGTCGTCAATCCCACCAAGCGACGACTTTCGCGGTAATAAGGATGAAGCGCAAAACTGCTGGGGGAGTAAGGGAGTAGGGGAGCCACACGAAAGGTGCGAGGGTTCCCCCCGTTGTAGCTTGCTTCCCCGTAGGGGTGCGATGTGGCGTAGTAGGGATTAGGGAGTGAGGGGAAAACATCTTTTGCCAACCCGTAGCGTCTTCCAAGCTGCGACTGAATAAAATGGGCAAAGTTCTGACTGTGCCAAAAACATTCCTGCAAAAACTCACCCGCATCTACTTCCGACTCAACCAATCTCCCCACACCCTCACCATAGTCATTACCACGAATGGGCCAATTCATCATGAAGCGATTTCCCGGCAAGCGACCGTAATTCATGAATTTCTCAGCACCATAGTTATCCCACGCACCAATAAATAAGGATGCATCGTAGTTGGGTGCAGTAGGAATGGACGGTGCAATTTCCGTACCGTAATCTTCCATAACTACTACCCAAGTCGGCGACTGTACGGGGTATTTCTGCGTCAAAGAATTAAACTCAACAGGTGCGCTAGGTTCTCCAAATTGCTCACGCAATTCCCAACCCCAGCGGTAAGGTATTTCTCCTAATGCCAGCAAATCGCCTAATTCGGTTCCATCAATAGTAATTTTGGCATTGACGGTAAAATCTGCAAACCGCACACCTATAACGCAGTTACCTTGACGCAACACGGATAAAGGTACATATCCCGAATAAACATGTAGATTTGGTAATTCTCGCACCCAATCGGCGAAGATTTCCGCACCAATACGCGGTTCGTAGCTGAAAAAGCTTACCCAACTATTATCTAGTCCCCCCGGTTGACGGTTTTGCAATTCCCGCAAAAATTCACCCCACAACCCCGTTTGAAACGCTTCGAGTTCGTTACCATCGGGTGCAGCTACACCTGCACTTGTCAGCATTCCCCCCAACCAAGGAAATTCATTGACTAAAATAACTTTTGCACCCCGTCGGGCAGCTTGAATCGCAGCAGCGGTTCCTCCTACTCCACCACCAACTACTAAAATATCTGTTGTATATATTTGATGTGTCATTGTCCAACCTCGTACTCGATGTACGAGATATTGTCGCTAGTTAGGTTGGATTAGACAAGTTGACGAACCTCGACCTAAAGGTGCGAGGATTCTGCTGACAAAGTTCTAGTATTAGGTAATACCCAAAGTCTCACTCTCGCTGCGGTCGTCAATACCCGCCTACACAGTAAGCCTAAGTCCAAGCTTAGATTCCTGGCTACTTTTTTTAAAATATTTGCGCTGCCGTTGAGGTCAGCATTGACAATTAATCCATTTTTTGTCTGATACAATCCACGCTTCACCCTCGAACCCGATGCTTTCCAACCGTCTGGTTTTTGACCATAAACGGGCAGGGAGTCTCCACCCTTGAAAACTTGATTTTGAAGTGTAGGACTCTTCGGTTTCTTGAATTCGCCATAAATCATATTCTGCCGCAGGTTCCAGTCTCGTTGATTCGCATCATCATCCGCATCGTATCGCTAAATTTCTCGCGTGATTTTTGTCTACAAAAATCTTCATCGGCATTAATAATATAATCTCCGCTTTCTGGCTCAATTACTATAAACCAGTCATAATGGTCTTTGATTAATTCTGGCTTAACCCGGTCGAAAATAACACGGCAACGCTGATAAAACAATTAAAGCCGAGCTAGGATTAAGTGAATTGTACGTTCCTTGTCCATTTGGGATTAAGCCATCACAGATAGTTGAACTTTCTATCGTTCCGAGAAACGGTTGTTTTTATGCAGTTTATGTATATAAAACTCAGGTTGAAAAAGTTGAATTAGACTATAGTCTTGCTTTAGGGATTGACCACGGTGTTGAAAATTGGCTAACTTGTCTATCAAACAATGGGCTGTCTTTTATTGTAGATGGACTGCACCTAAAATCATTAAACAATTGGTTTAACAAGCATGTTGCTTATTTAAAAGAAAATAAACCTCAAGGTTTTTGGTCGGACAAGCTTGCAAGTATTACCGAGAAACGCAACAGACAAGCTAGGGATGCGGTAAATAAAGCTGCCCGGATGGTAATTAATTTCTGCATTGAAAAAAGAATCGGGAATATTGTTTTCGGGTGGAATAAAGGGCAGAAAGATAGCTCGAATATGAACAAGCAAAATAATCAAAAATTTGTTCAGATTCCAACAGCCAAAGTCAAAGAACGTATTGCTCAAATGTGCGAGCAGTACGGTATAGTTTTTACAGAAACAGCTATTGAGCTACACCTCGAAAACTTCGTTTTTAGATAATGATTTTCTACCTACGTTTGGTGAAGACAATAAACCCTGCATGGTGGAAACCAACAGGAAAACGAATTAATCGCGGGTTGTTTCGTACTGCTAAAAATTACTTAGTAAATGCGGATTTAAATGGATGCGCGAACATACTTCGCAAAGTAGCGAGAACACTAGGCATCGACTTAGATGGACTCGGTAAGGGGAATTGTGCGATTCGTTGATTGGGGAATCACGGTAAGCAGCCCGTAAATAGCCAATCCAGCTAGAAATAGTTGAACTCTCAGACAGATGTAGGTGAAAGCCCTACCCGCTAGATTCAAGCGAGACTCCTCACCTGTCCACACCGAGTAAGCTCGATTCTTACAGAGTGAAGCTGGAAACAGGGCGCAAACAGAAGACTGTTATGAGTTTACACTGGCGCTAATAGGGAGTCCCTATGGTGAAACAGAGCCTAGAAAAGTGACCTACTTACATGCAGGGCATAACATAAAACCCCTGACTTTATCGGAGCCAAAACCCGCCGCGTTTAAGTCCAATAGCGGTAAGAATCCAGGGTTTCCGATGGTCAAAATGGCTACACCTAACGGGACAATCAATCTTCCAATTGTTACTAGATGCTTTTAGCAGTTCTTCTAATTCAAATCGTTCCTTAAAGGTAAGGGATTTTTTGCCGTCGATTCCTGCTGTTTTCCTGCCAGCATTTAGCTGTGATACTTGACGAATTGCCAATAATCTAGCCGCAGTGGATTTCAGAATAAGTTTTTGTAAGGACAAAGCTTTGCGCTTGTTACCTTCTCGAACTGCTTTAAATATTCTCTTTTGTAGGCGAAATAAATCACGGCGGAATTTCTTCCACGGTAATGTTTTCCAAGATTCACTAGTGTAGTCACTGTGCCTAATCATGCTCATACTCCAAAGAATATAATCTGAATACCTTGCGAAAATTACTTCGCATCCTACCCGAATCAAAGGATTTCCGCATCTCGTCTTGCCTACCTGGGGTTCGACCGTCCCAAGACTTTTGATTCGTTTTTATTCGTTCCCT
>QQTW01001986.1_pt1 | contig 14655 bp, 13 predicted proteins | sample 1904831 | NCBI WGS metagenome assembly QQTW01 (sample SAMN09435610, study PRJNA476489) | Subsurface metagenome, whole genome shotgun sequencing project. | reverse complement strand
CTGTTGCTCCTCCTCCTCCTCCTCCTCCTCCTCCTCCTCCTTTCTCTTCGACGTTCCCCGAGCCTGATGAGGCTGAGGCTGGATCTGAGCCTTCTCTCGAGGCGTTCAATGACGTAGAAGAAGGGTTGGTTTGCATGACGACGCCTCGATCAAGGAAGATGCGCTGCAGCAAGGCGCGGAAGAAATGTCGTTGAAAGAAATCATCGCAGGTGTCCCGCGTCCAGTTCTGGGGAGCTTGGACGGCCATCATCCGCGCGGTGATGTTGAAGCGGATCCCTGGAGATGAGCCGGGGGAATGGTGTTTGTACTGACAGAGCCGCTGGGAGAGCGGAAAACCGTGCGGATCGAAAGCGGATGCTTCACGTTCCACTCTCGTGGTGATAGTCCGTAGAAATGGAGCGGATGTTGATAATGGACCAGGACCGAGCCGTTCGGTCATGAGGTTGTAGCAGCATCCTATCATCGCGACGGCGATAACGAAGTCGTTGAGAAGAAGAGAGCGAAGGCCATGGTGGATGAGATTGCCGCAGGAGTGCAGTGATATGACCATCATTCTTGGCTGGGGTTGGACCGCGGTCGGGATATAGGGAAGTGGTGCAGAGACAGGAACAAGCTGCTGGTCTGACGACGTGAGAGAAGCCTTGCCTCCATGAGGCCCATCTTGAGACCCCTCTTGGGGGTTATGAGGTCCATTCCCATGAGCATCGTATCGAACACCTCCTGATTTCAGAAACTGCTGATGCCCTTCTGTGACTTGGCTGGTGGATTGGAGAGGCTGTAAGCATGGTGAATGGCTCTTCAAGAAGCTTAGATCGCCATTCTGAATCCGATGCTGGACGTAAACCAGAGAGCCCTTCTTGCTTTCAGATCTGACATTTGCTTTTCCGGAATTTGGGCTGGATACGCCTTGACCCATCACATGTTCCGAATCTTCACCATTGCATGATTCATGATTGAGAAGGCCATTACAGCCAGCTGCGTTGGGTAGACGAAGATCTTTCCCAACTTTTGCCTTTCGATCTTTATGTTGAGCTCCTTGGATGTTCCCTTCCTTGCTTTCGATCGCAATCACATCCCTATTGTACGGCTGGCTAGCCAGGGCTCTGCCAAGGTAGTTTTGACCGGATCCAAAGTCCACCAGATGGCTGATATTGTGCTTCGAGGCAATTTGATACACGAAAGCAGCAAAGTTTTCCACTTCATGTCTCTTTTTTGGCTTCATCCCAATGGATACTTTCCCAGGCATGGTGCTCGCTTTGGTTCCCGAGGCTGGTGGAAATCCATTAGGATATGTTTTAACATCTTGATTATACCTTCCGATGTATGCTCGATAATCTCTTCGTAACGTATGTTTCCGGATATCTTTGATATATTGCAAGAGAGCCAATGGAGGACTGGGTTTGTTGGAAGGCAGATGGGCCAGATCCTGCCGCATCAATAGATGAAGCACTTCCTCGATCGTGCTCTCGTCAAACCATTGACGCCATGTTTCAGGAAATAGAGCAGTATACACATCCGTCTGACGCGTGAAGAAATCGAGAATGTGGACACCGCCACATAGAGTTTGAAAGAGCTCCGAGGTCGTGGTGAATTGCAAGAGTGAATTCACGTAGTCATCTACGTGAGAGAATTCGTTGGGAAGTGGAAGGGAGGTTGATGGTTCCATCAGGGCCTCCCTATTTTATTCCGAGGCTCATTGGCATGTATAACGTCGTGTTGTAACATTTCTCGAAGAGGTTTAGACTGGGCGGCACGCGGCTGAAAGAAATCAAGGGAACAGCTCAGCAGTTACCGCCAATCAAGATAGGTCTGCAACATACGGTAAATGATCATCATCAGAAGTGTGATGAAAGATGGGTAGTCTTAATCATGAGTCCTACGAAGGAGACTATATCAACTTCATCAGTGTGATGAGGTTAGGTCATTTTGTCATAAGCGTGACGAAGATACCTTTGTCGGAAGGATGATGAAGATAATACCCCCGCCAGAATGACGATGGCGATGGTACCTTCGTTGTAAGGATGACAATAACCTTCATCGTAAGGGCGATGATAATGAGACCACCGTCATAAGCGTGATAAAGCGATTACTGCAGAGCTGCCTATTATTTTTGCACCCGCGTGGGCAGATGTCTTGAGGTTCTCGTGGACCGTTAAAACTACAACCTGGGCAGTTGCTTGCCAAGACACGCAACTCAATGTGACAACCAACTCTTCTACTTCGCGCCAGATCAGGATGAGTATATCTTGCCCTGCGAACAGATGAACTGCATTCCCTGGCACGCTTTGACAGTATGTCACGGGCTCGAGCATCCATACCTATCTTGCAGCCTCACCGCACCATAGCTTATTCAAGATGATGTCATCTACGAATGACGACGACCCTTTTCTCCAAGTTCAAACGTACGTCTATCCCTTGCCCACCCATTTGCACATTACTGACTTACACCAGAGATGTGTTATCATCACTCAACACCGCCCGCTCGCTGTTCTCATCTTACATTCGCATCCGCTCGCTAGCCGCGTCTGCAACGTCACCGGAACTGCTGCAGGCTCGAACCGAGGTTGAGGCCACCTTACAAGATCTCTCGAGTGATCTCGAAGATCTCGCGGAAAGCGTCAAGGCCATCGAGAAAGATCCATACGGATATGGCCTTGAGATCGAGGAGGTTGCTCGACGACGTAGGGTGGTCGAGGAAGTCAGCGGGGAGGTGGAGGATATGCGAGAAGAGCTAGCAAAGGGCTTCATTGGATCATCTACGGATCCTAAACGGGAGCAGCTGCCTCCACCGTCGGCTTTCGAGCCGACATCTCCCGATGCCACCACAGACTATGCGGCATTCGAGCAGCAGCGACAGATGGAGATGATGCACGAGCAAGACGAGGCCTTGGATGGTGTTTTCCAGACGGTCGGCAATCTACGACAGCAGGCAGATCACATGGGACGGGAGCTAGAGGAGCAAGGCGAGCTACTGACGGATGTGGATAAGTTGGCCGATCGTGTGGGCGGCCGGTTGCAGACCGGAGCGGCCAAGATGAAGGAGGTCATCAAGAGGAACGAGGGTGGGTGTCATCACGAAGGTATGTTTAAATTGTTCAGAACTTCATGCTGACTGAGCTCAGATACCGCGTCCAGCTGCTGTATTGCCGTTTTGATAGTCGTGCTTATTGTCCTGTTAATCTTGGTTCTCCTGATTTGATTCTTGATATCCATTACTTCACTGGTCACTCTTTTGTGGTGTCTTTTTTCCGAATGCATAATTTTCTATCTATTTTAAGCGTAACCTTTGCGTTGAGCGTTGTAATGTCTCCAACAGCACGCGAGACTTGATTGTCTTTCATGCTATTTGGCGCTGGTTCGGTATTAATGGTAATGTGTGATGCGATTATTTCATTTGTAACTGAAATTCTCAAATACCTCTTCGCTTTTGGACAACTCTTTTCGGCCTTTACCTTGCTGTGTACATACTAACGAGGGCCAGTAAGATGGGCGTGAATAAGCGGAAGCTCCATGGGAGTTTCCATCTCTGGAAGCCCCGCTTGCGGTAGAGCTCTAAGCTGGGGTGGAATTTCCCGCCGTGCAAAAATTCGCCGACACAACAAACCTCCCTCACTCAACCGTGCAATCTGCTCCATCATCACTCTCTACTCGACAACATGGCAGACGCTAAGGCAGACGAGAAATCAATGGCAGTAACGTACGAAGAGCTGGCCGAGCTCGAAAATGAATTTGAAGATGTCGAAATGGAAATCCGTGAGCATTGACTCCGCAACAATATCGCGTCAACGTCTGAAGCTAACGGAAAGCATGGGGAACAATCAGTATGCGAACAGATTGACCGACAAGCACCGCTTTTTCTGCGGCGCGAGGTGCTGATTTCCAAAATTCCTCAATTCTGGCCATTGGTCATCGAACAAGCCCCGCCCGAGATCGACCAGTTCATCCAGCCATCGGATTCCCAGGTGCTAGCGTCTTGTCTACGGTCCATCGACATCTCTCGCTTCGAGGTTACTCCGTATATCGAAGAATTTGAAGTCCAGGGTAGTCCACGCAGCGTGGCCATCAAATTCACGTTTGCGCCCAACGAGTGGTTCGAGGATACAGAGCTGGAGAAGTTGTTCTGGTGGCGCCGTTCCCTGAAGGGCTGGGCGGGATTGGTGTCGGAACCTGTGCGGATCAAATGGAAAGGCGAGAGTAAGGACCTCACGGAGGGGTTGACGGACGCGGCCTGCGATGCTTGGGAGGCCGAGAAGAAAGCAAGCGAAAGCAAGGAGGTCATGAATGCCAAGACGAGATCAGAATTGAAAGCTTCGCTGCCGGAACGCAAGGCATTGGAGAGGAGGATCGAGCGCTCGGTGGAGGGATCGCTCAGTTTCTTCACCTGGTTTGCATTCAGAGGAAGAGATGTTAGCGCCGAGGAGTCAGAGAAGGCGACGCTGGCTGAGCACGAGCGAAGGGAGGCTCTCCGTCGAAAGAGGGTTCGGACCGGTTTCATGACCACCAAGCAGGAGGACGATGGGGATGACGAGGATGATGGGGACGATGACGTGAAGCATGAGGATGAGGAAGAAGACGAAAAAAGGGACAAGGGGGACGAAGATGAGGACCAAGACGACTCAGATGAGATACCACCCTGGGAGGCGTTCCCAGGTGGAGAAGATCTCGCGGTGGCCATCAGCGACGATCTGTTTCCCAACGCCATCAAGTACTTTGGTAAGTCCGATCTCTAATTGAGATTTGTAATTTGTCCTTCTGCCATAAGACGTAAAACTAAACTATCATCAGTTCAAGCTCAGGAAGAAGAGCGTATCTCAGACGCCGAATTCGAAGACGACACTGATGATAGTCTGGGCGAAGACGATGGAAATGAAGGCGTATCATTGTCCAGACCAACCAAGAAGCGCTCAGGGAGGGATCAGAACGAGGACGACGAGAATTCTGAAGACGAAGAGCTTGTCGACATCAGAGGGCTAGTTAATAAGGGTGGGAAACGACGGCCGAAAAAGCGAAGTCGGCGATCAAGCCTTCATTGAGCGACTATTAACTTCCCAGAGAGCTCATCGCTAGGTAGTACAGTCAATAATCGATAATTCAGAATTGTGCAAGACCGATGTTGGATGACCATCTGCCTACTTCCTTGCTATGCTTTCACATCTGTAAATATGCACAAGAAAACAGCCTCAGCTATTGGTTCTTCCCATGAACCCACTAACTAAACTCCGAGTGCGTCCACATCCCTCATCGCTAACTTGGCAGATCCTCTCTTTTCTGTAATCCCGTTCCACCCAGCAAACCGGAGATCAGCAGCACCGTGGGTAGCATTATCGTTGACCAATATTACATCCATCGCCATGATGACGAGGTATCTGCAGGGAAACGTAACGATGCACTTAATTTGCATTTCTCTCCTTCTTTTCAGAGACATACTAGGAGAGCGCAAACAGCATGGGAATTCCAACCGTAGTCATAAATACGCGCTGATGCCAGCTACATCGAACTCGAGCAGAAGTCCATGCGTAGCCAATTCTCTCCACCTCTTCTATACCAGTCCTGGCTTCTTTTTTATACCCAGCGCAGCGGAAAAATCCTTCTTCTTCTTGACGACCTTCTTAAAAGTCGGTACGACAGGATCCGCCTTCGTCTCCGCAAATGCACTTGTCGAGGTCACCCTGGACGCATTCTTACCATCCACGCTATTCTGTTCCTCCTCCTCGATATCCACCAACCTCTTCACCTTCTCTCCCTCCTCCGTCTCAAACGCTCTTCGAGCGGCCTCTTCAATCTCCCTCTCCTCCCTCTCTCTCTCCTCATCACGTGTATCCCTCGGGACACTAACATCCACCAACCCCTCTCCTCTTTCGATCCTCGCATTGCGGGTACGGATCTCATCGAGGGCATCAGCGATCTGCATTTCCCTCTTAGCATCTAGCGTCTTCGTTTCCAACTCGACCATAGCATTTTTCTCCTCCTCTTCGGCCTCGAGTCGATCCAATCTCTCTTCTTCCGTCTCCTCTTTCGCGGACTGATCTCTCCAGGGCTCAAAGTTTCGTTTCGCGCCCCGTTCACACGCATAATCCATATTCTTCGGATCCGTTTTGAATGTAATCTCGGCAGAACAGCGCGTGCATCGGATGTAGAATCGCAGGATGGCGATCGAATAGTATTTCTCGTCCGTTGTTTCTTTGCGCGCGTTGAATTTGCGGCCCTTGTAGATGTATTCGCCGCATGATGTGCATTTCATGCTGAACGGTGCCATCAGTCGGACGGTTTGAAGCTTTGGTCCGACTTGTTTAGGACCCCGTGTGCGCACGATCTTTGAGGGGTCGAAGTCCGGCGGGTAGTATTTTGTGAGTACTTTTCGTTCAGACATCTTGGGTGGTTGTGAGGGTGTTGATGTCCTTCGGAATGAGAGGAAGAGCAGGCGATGGTCAGGGCTGAGTCAAGCTGTTGTATGCTCGTGGTGGTGGAGTAGATAGACGAGAGTTGAAGTGAGTGGCGCAAAGTGAAGCTAAAGTGAAGTGAGAAGGGCGGAGGATGCCACCAAATAACCGCTCACTTGGCTGATTTCAACGTCAACAATAGTGGGGCAGACACGGCAGATGCCGATCCCTGTACTCAAGAGCGGATATAAACATCACCTCTAGTCCATCACCGCCTGGAGATCTCCTAACCAACTACAACTCAGTCACTCACTCACTCTGAATGGACGGAACTTATCATGGAAAACTTTCTAAGAGCCTGGCGAAAGGACGCTCTAGATAAGCATCAATACGACTCGGCCGTCTTCATCGCCGACAAGCTTCTCGCTCTGACCAGTACGTACTTTTCATATATATATATATATATATCTCGCAACACCCTTACTTTACTGCTATACTTGACTCATATCGTGACGACTAATATAATATCACAGACGACGACAAAGATGCCTTCTTCCTGGCGCAAATTCATTTCTCGACAGGCAATTACACGCGCGCGCAAGGCTTCCTAGCCCGACACGATCTCATCGATCGTAGTACGTCATGTCGATATCTAGCGGCGCATTGCCTGATCAAGCAACATAAGTATGACGAAGCTCTGTCGTTGCTCGGTGAGAAGAACCCGACCCATCTCGTCAGTATCCCGAGCAACAGTCGACGCAAACTGCAACATATCAATGGCTCCACCACTACCGCCGGCTCTTCTCGCGGCGGGAAAGCAGCAAAAACTTCCCAAGATGGCGGCGGAGCTCCCGGCAAACGACGCGATCGCATGGACAAGAGTGAAGAGCGGGAGCGTGAAGACGAGGCCAATATCAAATTCGAAGCAGCAATGTGCTACTTGCGCGGACTATGCTACGCGAAACAAAACGCCTTTGACCGGGCCAAAGAATGCTACAAGGACGCCGTACGGATCGACGTGCAATGTTTCGAAGCGTTCGATCAGCTGATGAGGAACAACCTGATGTCGACCGACGAGGAATGGACGTTCTTGGAATCGCTCGACTTTGACTTCATCGCCGTGACGGCGGCAGCGAATGACAACATCTCGACCTCCGTGGCCCAAGAAGCCGCCGAATTCACACGGATGCTCTACACGACTCGTCTTCCCAAATACAAAAACGTCGACACCTTCGAGGCCGCCACCGAGACGCTCTCGACTCATTACAACCTCGCCGAGAACCCGGACTTACTCCTCTCCCGGGCCGAACTACTCTACACCCACTGCCGCTTCACCGAGGCTCTATCGCTCACCCAGGACATTCTCAGTGCCGATAAACACAATTTCAGCGCCATTCCGCTCCATCTCGCCTGCTTACACGAACTCAATCGCAAAAACGACCTCTTCCTCATCGCCCACGAGCTCGCCGATCATCACCCCGAAGAACCCTGCACGTGGCTCGCAGTCGGGGTATATTACCTCACCATCTCGCGGGTTGCGGACGCCCGCCGCTTCTTTTCGAAAGCAAGCATGATGGACCCGCATTTCGGTCCAGCCTGGATTGGTTTCGCACATACCTTTGCTGCCGAGGGTGAACACGACCAGGCCATCTCCGCGTATTCCACCGCTGCGAGACTCTTCCAGGGAACACATCTCCCGCAATTATTTCTGGGGATGCAGAACCTGCAGCTGAACCACATGTCTCTCGCGGAGGAGTATCTGAGAGCGGCCTTTCAGCTGTGCAAAGCCGATCCACTACTTCTCAACGAGATGGGCGTCGTATTTTACCATCAGAATCGCATGTCAGCGGCTATCGAGACGTTTACGTCAGCTCTAAAAATCGCGGATATCATCGGGAGCGATTCCGGTGCGTGGGTGGCCACTCGAGCGAACTTGGGACACGCGTATCGACGCACGGGGAGGTTCTATGAGGCTCTGGACGAGTTCAATGAGGTCCTCAGACAGGGTGGGAAGGATGCCGGGGTTCTCTGCTCAAAGGGTCTGGTCTTGCTCGAGATTGGAAATCCGTTGGAGGCTGTCAAGACACTGCATCAAGTGTTGAGTATCACGCCTCAGGACCCCGTCGCGGGGGATTTGATGGCCAAAGCCCTCGAGGAGAACTCGCTGCTGGAGGGGATGGGGAGTGCGAGAACTGGTGGAGGTGGAGGTGGTGGTAGTGGTCAGGCGAGTTTCACGTCGGGAGGGGCAAGAGGGGCGGCAACTGCGAGTTTTGATACCGCCAATGGTAGTGAAGGCGGAGGGATGAGCGTGGAGGAGGAATTTGAGAATATGTTGAGGATCAAGAAGAGGGATGCCGTCGCTGCGAGGAGAGGAGGAAGTAGTGGTGGGAATGGGAAAGGGGTAGCGAATGCCGGAACCGCAGGTGGGAGGCTTGTTGAGCTCGATGAGGATGAACCAGTAGCGGATGGTGGCGGTAGTAGCGCTGGCGGAGGAGGAGGTGGTGGTGGAGGAGGTGGAGGGACTAAAGGACGCAGAGGATAGGAAAGAAGAACCCGGTACCACTGCCCCAGAGGAGGATAATAGCGATGGCTTTAGTGATAATTCTAATGCATGATGCATATGAGACTGATGAGACCATCCAGCATGAAATTCATGTGCATATGAAGTGCAAGTAGTTGAAGAGACATACCAGTAATGAAAGAACTGCGAGACATGCGCAAGCGGAACCATACTGGTAAGTTCGATACGTATGTACGCGGCGGACAAAAATAAACGGAACAGCCCAGCAATAACCGCTTCATCCCCCTTATAGTTACAACAGAAAGAATCTTCACCACGTTTACAGCCAAGACGTAACCTTCATCACGCTGATAATGGTGATATAGCCTCGTTTTCATCAGGCTGAAAATGAAGATTACTCACCCTTCATCATACTGGTTATGATCATCGGTAATTGCGCAACGTCTCCTCATTGGCAGTAATTACTGAGCTGTTCTGTCTATTTCGTCACCCGCAAGATGCTGTACTTCGTACGATGCCAGTCAACACGTTGAAAACAAGCTTACAGCACTGAATTAACAAGGACCGGGAAGATGATGGACGGAAGTACATTCTCAGTTTATGGCACCGCTATGCAAGACCCAAGTACATCGAGAACTCCAACTTAGGGAAAAAGAAAAAGAGACAGACCCGACCAGTTCAATGCTCCTAGGAAATCTCAAATATAGAGAAACAGCTCGAGAGCTATAACGACGAGAAACCAAGCCATGTAGAAAGAAGGAGAACAAATGCTGATTGAAGGGTGAAAGAAAAGATAGAGGGCCGAGATCAACTGATGACACTCTTTGCTTCTCACAGATATGGCATCCACAGAATATCGCTCTGAGCCAACAACCCGGGCCTCGTCGCTCTCGAAATGAGATCGATGATGGTCTGATTCGCAGGCAAGACGCCATCGGTCTGGTGGGCCATGCTGACGACCTTCTTGACGATCTGTTCACAATTATGCTCGACGATCTCGCGCATCTGGGACTCTTGATTGGCACCCCGTGGATTCTGGGTGAACCAGAACATGATCTCGTCTCTGACAAAGATGGATAAGATGGCCCCCAGATCGTATTCGGGTTCGGTTAGACATCTCGCGAGCGCCATGATGGCACCTGAAAAGATGCCCTCGGTCGCCATGGGTCCCATCATCGTTTGCAGGTTCGGTGTCAGTCGGAAGGGAACGAGCTCGGCGTTGTAGAATACCGGACGACCGCCACCCAGGGCCGGGATGAGCTCCGATGCCCAGATGTTGCCTGTCGATCGAGAGATGACTAGCTTGTGCGGATACCGGTTGTTCATGTGTAGCATGTACGTCATGAACGTCACGGCTGCGAGCTGGTACGAGAATTGTCGTCGGAAGAGCCAGAATGATGAAAAGGACGGATGCGATTTGGAAAAGCTTTCGAGGATGATGGTCGGAGAAACGAAGCGCTCTTGGACGGCTTTGAAGATCTCGAGACGGAGAACGGCGGATTGCTCGTTGAACTGTGCAACAGATGGCCCTATCAGTAATGGACGTGGATAGCAAGATGCAAGAATACTCACGTTGGTCTTGATATCAGAAAGGCCCAGCAGCCTATTCATCGTGAACAGGATAGGCTCGTCTTTGTTAGCACCCGTTCGTCGACAGTGGTCCTCGTAGACGGCCTGAAGTGATGTGTACGATGGATCATCCTGTACCAGTCGGATATGCGGCGCCAGAGGGATCATCAGCGGGAGATGGAAATTGAGACATCGTCGACGGCTCTCCTTCTTCTTGGCCAATGCGCTGTTGAGCATCCGGAAAAGCTGCGCGATCCGTTCCTCCCGTCGACAGTGTCGAGCCGCGGGATGTTGCACGGCAAAGGAATGCAGGCTGCCGTCGTGGCCCCGGATCTTCAACCGTCGGTGACAAGCCCCAACCGTACGTACCAGATCCACGTCCGGCAAGAACCTCTCAATCCGGGTGAATTCGTGGTTCTTCTCTTTGAGCTCCAGGTACTGTCCTGGCACCTCGACCTCGTCGAACTTCTGGAAACGGAAGTCGCTGAGATGCAGACTAAAATTCTGCAAGGGCTGATGAAAAGGCCGACGATCTAACTTCTCCTCAAACTTGTCCCGCCAGCGACGAAGCTTGTTGATGTACTCGTGCATCGTCGGCTTCTTGAGCACAAAGTCGGCCTCGAATGCCTTTCGAATGTGGGCGGGTAAGATGCTCTGCGCGAAGCGGACTATGTTGGCCTCAGTGGGAGCTGGCAATTTGACGCCCGGTGTGTACGAGTTGGGCGTGCGTCCAACATACTATGACACGTTAGCGTGGAAGCATTGAAGATGTATGAGTGACATACCGAGAGGCCATCGTTGAGCAGCGCCACAATAAGCCGATACGCATCTTCGTCGGGCGGACACTTGAAATACTTCTGGATCTGGTCGACCACCGTCTCCATTGACAGTGCAAGGAGAGGGAAGGCGGTCTTGAGGACGGACATGATCTCTTCGGTGTACTCCCATGAGTGTCGTCGAGCAGGCGGCTGTGATGATTGTTGTGGCTGTTGTGGCTGCCCCGGGAGTTGCTGTTGCGTTTGCAGCTGTGGAGTTTGCAGTGATTGTTGTTGCTGCTGCCCCTGTAACTGTTGGGCTTGCTGTGACTGTTGCGCCTGCTGCTGCTGCTGTTGCTGCTGCTGCATCGCCTGAGCCGGAGACGAATGTGGCTGCCCCTTGATCTCAGGTCGGGGAGAGCCTGCATGGGATATATCAGCCCTCGTCGAAAAGGGTGAGTCTTTGACAGCAACTCGTATGCTAGACTCGGGCGTGCCGCCATTCTGGGCTGCCTCACCATCCATGCCTGGTGGCCGCGGAGCACCTTCTGCCGACGCACTGGTGTTGGATTTGCCATTGACAGGTGATGATCCCTGCCCCGTCTGGGGTGACTCCTCCTTGACTCTGGCCTGCTCCTGCAACTTCATCTCGTGCTTTTTCTTGATCGTCTGATGATCTTCTCGCGAAGTTCGCAAAAGGAAGAACAAGGCCTGTCGAACCGGGTTAGCCAATGAAAACCAGTCCCAAACGATTAAACATACCTGAGGATACACCTTGGCCACCTTTACCAGAATCGTCTTCGACAGACGAGCCTCCTTGTGCGACAGGGTGGTCAATAGCTGCGGCAGGAACGTCACCCAGTACCACACCGGTGTCTCCCCCTTGAAGTTGTCGAAAGCCTGAGCGACCGTCCCCTGTGCATCATCCAAAGACATCAACCACAGCACACGAGCCAACATCTTCCGCGATTTGGGGTTCTTGAAGAGACCAGCAGCTTCGAGGTAGCAGCCCATCGCAGTAGCCGCGTGCTCAATCTCGTTGGGCTTTTCTTTGAACATATTGTCGTTGTACTGGCCCCAGGCCGCCCAAGCCTTGGCCAGCTTGATGTCGTAGTAGAGTGCCGAGCCGAATGCATCATTGGCTTCGACCTTATTGCCCAACTTCTCCAGGAACATACCCTTCAGCGTGTAGAACTCAGCCTTCTGCTGTGCTGCAAAGTAGTTGAGATTGGTGTTGTGAATGACGTCCAGGCCGCTGCTGAGATCGGTATTGCTCTGGTAGTGACATTTGGCCTGCTCACGCAGCTTCAAGAACGCCTCCTGAATCTCGATATTCGGTAGCGTGTAAATCCGACTAAGCTGGCTAATACAAACTTCCGGAAGCTGATGCTTGCGAGCGACATGGGCGAATCGATTGATGATCCAGGCGGTCTCGTGATACCCGCGGTATGCAAAAGAGTTGCCCGTCTGTCCAGTTCCCTGCTGGGGAACAAGGCTGAGGTAAGTCGTGTTGATGATGTGGAAGATGTGTTGTCGCCAGGTGACCAGATCCTGCCACGCGTTGATGTCATCCCAAACATTGGGCAGACGTTCGCGCCAAGACGCCAGCATAAGTTTCAGTTCTTGTGAGCGAGTGTCGAGATTCTGCTGATTCGTTTGCGCCAGACTGGTGCACATCAGGCTCGCATCGTGCAGCTCGACCAGCTCCTGGAAGTTGTGCAACAGCGGGATATGCGCGTTGACGTTGGTCGCCGGCAACTGATGCCACTTGCGGATCGACATCTGCACCGCTTCGTCGACGTTGTGATTGAAGTCCTGCGCCACCTGCCTGCGTTCGAGCTCGTCCTCGGCCCGCAGCTCCTGCCCCTGAGTCAGTCGGATGGCGTCCGACTTGGAGTGCATCTTCAACAGAGACATGAAGGCCTGGAAGAAGGCCCGGCGAGGTGTGGGAGCATCCATGACGCCTTTGATGATCGAGTCCAACCACTCCCGCTGCTCGGCACCGTGCCAAAGATCCGTCTGCCGCCAGGCGCACTCGAGGAGGAGATCGTTGAAATTTTCGTGCTTGGCAAAGTCAAAGAGAATATCCCACTGCTGCAGCTTCTGCGCGCAGCTGACCCAGTGATCCTCCCAAATCATATACTCCCCCTGCGTGAAGGGTAACACGCCCGTTCGAGCCTTGATCTGGGCGGCTTCGTACAATTGCTGCGCCTTGTCCCACATACCAAATTGTTCGTACGAGAGGGCGGCGTTGGTCTCGAGGTACTGACTTCGCCGTCGCCACGTTCCGTAGAAGAGGTCCTCCTCTTGCAGGCCAGCGTACAGCTCCACCAACGCATCGAGACTGCTCTCGCGAACAGCCGCTGTATCCACAACAGGCTTGACGACATTGTCTTCCAGCATGACCAGCGACGTGTACCACGTCTCGTAGGTTCGAGTCAAGTATTTGAGCACGTGTGGAGGCATCTTGAACGGTGGCTTCGCTCTGGCGGCCCCCTCCAGCAGCGTCTGAACAATGTTCGGCCTCTTATCCATCTGTCGCTGATGATAATCTTTGGTGATCATGGACAACATCCCCCGCTCCATGTCGGTACGGTCATCCCAGGAGAGGGATGCCCAGCAGAGCGGGAAGATATGCGTCCACACCTCGTGTGAGAGTTGGAGAGACAGATATTGCAGATGGCTCAACGGCTCCAAGACATCTCGAGCTTTGACCGTAGTCACCTCGGCGCAGAATTGAGCATGGTCGCTAATGAAGTCGAGGAAGTTGTCGTCCAGCATGAGATCGGCTGCACGGGGATCATTGCTGTAAGGTGCAAATGGGATTACCGGGGGTACGGTAGTAAAATCACCCTTCTGGAGCTGAATCTGTGTGCCCATGTCGATGGATCCAATCATGAGCTGTGCAGCTTGATTGATCCAGAACGTGTCGGCCAGCGTGTCCCAATTCTGCTCCGTCATCACGTACGCCAAACGCGCCTTGGCAGCCCGACTGATGCTCCGATCGAAGATGGAGATGAATCGGTTACGCATCTCCACATCCTGAGCCCGCGTGCCGACTAAGAACGCATGCTCCAGACGAACAGTGAGCTCCGTCCGGGTGATGACAGGATCCTCGTAGATACGAATGATCAGATCCAAGAATTTGGAAAGTAGCACAGAGTCTGGTCGAGATTCGAAGGAGAGCATCTTATGGAGGATGGCCGTCTTTTCTTTGAGGGTCGGAAAGGTCTCGGTGGACTTGAATACCCACGTCTCCACCAGGTCCATCATCTTGAAGCAGATACGCTGGTCGGTGGACCTCTCCAACAATGAGGCAAGCGTGACCAAGAACGGACGGCGCTGTTCACCCAGCACTGAAACACGGACGGCGAGAATGTCCATCACCTTCAGGATCAAATCCACTTGTGTTTCCCAACCTCTCCTGAGT
>QQTW01001985.1_pt1 | contig 14658 bp, 13 predicted proteins | sample 1904831 | NCBI WGS metagenome assembly QQTW01 (sample SAMN09435610, study PRJNA476489) | Subsurface metagenome, whole genome shotgun sequencing project. | reverse complement strand
CCTTAAAACAGTTCAAAAAATGGTTCGACCAAGCCTTAGCTGCCCAGTTACCCGAACCCAATGCTATGACTCTTGCGACGGCTACGACCGAGGGTAAGCCGTCGGCGCGAATGGTATTGCTTAAAGACTTTAGCGATCGCGGTTTTGTGTTTTATACCAATTATCTCAGCCACAAAGGGCAAGAATTAGCAACTAATCCCCAAGCGGCTTTGGTCTTTTGGTGGGCCGAGCTAGAGCGCCAAGTCCGCATTGAAGGGAAAGTCGAGTTTGTGTCCTCCCAAGAATCTGATGAGTATTTCCACCGCCGCCCAATTAATAGTCAATTAGGAGCTTGGGTGTCAAACCAAAGCCAAGTAGTTGATAGTCGCGAGGTTTTGGAACAACGCCAAGCAGAATTAATAGTTAAATACGACGGGCAAATTATTCCTCGTCCCGACCATTGGGGAGGCTTTCGCGTCGTACCGACAGAAATTGAGTTTTGGCAAGGCAGAACTAGCCGCTTGCACGATCGCTTGTTGTATCGCCGCCTTGAGGATAATAAATGGCTAATTGAACGTTTGTCTCCTTAGAAGGTTACTGGTTTTGAGCAATGGGTGGGGATAATAGGGTTTGCGGATCGGGCATAAAACTATATCTCAAGAAAATTCCTAGCGCGACAAATAAGCAAATAAACACTGTCCCTATGCCTAAAAAGTCTGGCATCCAAAAAACTACTTCTACATGGTTCAATTGACCTGGTTGAAGTTTCCACACCATTTGTCGCCCGTTGGAGTACATTTGCGGATGGATAGAATTTTCTGACTTTTCGATGCTCCGACCCCCCCAAGGAGTATTTAGACTAAACTCCAAATCGAATACCGAACCTGGACTAACTAAAACGTTGCTTTTATTGGCAATTAACGAAAGACTCCGCAAATCTAAGTCATAACTCAAGCGATTGCGTAGCAATAACAATAAGTTGTTTTGATCCAAATTTAGTTTAGAGTCAATTTTTGGCAGTTCTTGGGTTGCGGCAAGGGAGTTTTTTGGTTCTACAGGATTAAAAAATTGATTAAATTTTTCTTCTAAGTCAGCACCATTATCAAAGGGAATGCGGACAGTAATTTCTTCGGGGGAAAGACGCTTAACTTGGCCTTGCAGTTGTTTAGCACGCTGTTCAATACTATTTAACCATTGGGTCGCCGAGTCGCCGCTAAAGCTTGTCAGGCGCTCTCCTAGCTTAATGTGTTGGATTATTTCGCCGTGGTGGGGCTGATTGAAATTTACGCCCACATCATATTTTACGCAACCGGAAAGCAAAAGCGATGCTAGGAGCATTATCCAAACTAGGCGACTGCGCTTAATCAAATTGCTAAGTTTTTTAGTCAAAAATTTACTGTTCATTTTTAACAAGCTGAATAGATCGAATTTTTATCATCGTAAGCTTTACTTGGCAGACTCCGCGCTATTAATAACTTTTCCAAAATAGCCAGCCAATAGTTAAGCCAATAGCAATTAGCGATACCCAGATAAACTGATTGTCTTTAGTATTTACTTGACTTAAATCTACAGGTTCTTCTGGGAGCGTGCGTGGTTTGGGCGGAGTGCGGGGTAGATTAGTATTGCTCAGACGAGTTTGGTTAGTATTGTCGGAAATCGCTGCTAAATCGGGAATTTGGGTGAGCCATTCCGTCGGTCTTTTTAGCTGGGGTGCTTGCATAATGTAGAGCAACCGCTTTCCCTGCTTGCTTGTCTCAGCGTCGGGATGTTTTTTGATTTGTTCGCATAAAGCGATCGCTTCTGCTTGTTGTCCGGCGGCTTCATAGGCGGTTACGAGCCAAATTAAAACTTTGCCCCCAAAACCGGAATTGCGATTGACTAGGGCGCTGGCTTTTTCTAAATGCTGCACGGATTCTCGGTACTGTCCTTTTTCAAAAGCACCAACTCCGTTGAGGTACTCTTTTTTGGCAATTTCTAAGCTGTCTGTCACTTTTTGCAGTTGTTTAAACTCGTCTATGCTCGATCTTGCCACTTTCTTTGGCTACTTTGCTCGCCCTGGAAAACAATTAGAATTGAGATAGGTCTTTGTTTTTGCCTAGTTTAGTTTTTAAGATGAAACTATGAATACCCAATCTTGGCGATTTGACTTAAGTAATTTTAAGATTGCAAGAGTGATCGCGCCCATAGCGATCGCCATCGGGGTTGGCGCAGCCGCCGCGCCGCTTTCAGCCCAAGTAGTCACAATTGAAAACCGTAGTGGGGCAATTTATCGCTCGCCAGCTAACAATTCAATTATTTATACTAGCCCCCTTCCTTCACCTGTCAATAGCTCGATTGTCTACGGTAGCCCGATTCCGGCTCCAGTAATTATTAATCCTAATAGTTTCTACTCTTACCCTAGTTATTATCCAGGCTCGGTAACTAGGGTAATAGACAATAGAAGAACGTTGACTAATCCCGTTTTAATTAATCCCACAATTCGCGATTCTACGCTGATTAATCCCACAATTATCAAAGTGCAACCGCAAAGACGCAACCGTATACCGGAGCGCAATACGACGATTTTAAGACCTATAAATTATTAGCAACCTTTCTAGTTTAAAAACTCCGAAGCGACGATCATTGAACCGATCCCGCTATCGGTAAAAATTTCTAGCAACAAGGCGTGGGGGATACGTCCGTCAATAATATGGGCAGCTTTTACACCTTGCGCTAAACTCCGCACGCAACAATTTACTTTCGGGATCATTCCTCCGCCTACGACTCCCTTGGCAATTAATTCGCGGGCTTGTTGGATATCTAGTTTATAAAGCAAAGTAGTGGGGTCTTTATAGTCTTGTAAAATTCCGGCGGTATCAGTGAGCAAAATTAATTTTTCGGCTCCTAAAGCGGCGGCGATTTCCCCAGCTACAGTATCGGCGTTAATGTTGTAGGCTTGTCCTGATTCGTCCGCCGCTACGCTAGAAACTACGGGAATATAACCATCTTTAAGCAAAGATTCCAAAATTCGCACGTCCATAGTATTAACTTCGCCCACAAATCCAATCCCCTGACGACCTTCCGGGCGGGCTTTGATCAAATTGCCATCTTTGCCGCACAAACCCACCGCCGAGCCTCCGGCTTGGTTGATTAAGGAGACAATTTCTTTATTAACTCGACCCACCAAGACCATTTCTACTACATCCATGGTGGGTGCATCGGTTACTCGCAGCCCGTTGTTAAATTGGGGTTCAATTCCTAGCTTGTCTAGCCAGCTATTAATTTCTGGGCCGCCGCCGTGAACTATTACCGGGCGCAATCCTACACAGGCTAAAAATACTACATCCCTAATTACTCGCTCTTTAAGGGTGCTATCTTTCATTGCTGCGCCGCCATACTTGACGACGACAATTCGACCAGAAAATTGTTGAATGTAAGGCAAAGCTTCACTTAGCACTCGGACGCGCGTAGCTTCAGTTTCCCTAATGTATTCGCGATCGTTGACCATAATCTGCTTTAAAGTATCCCATGCAGTTTAATTGAGGATGCGATCGCACTTCAATGTCACAAGTTACAGTTTTCTCTGCCATATACTGCTAAGAATTTAGCTTTTTGCTAGTTTGAGTACCGTAGGCATAAGCTCAATTACTCTACTGGCTACTTGGGAGGGGGTTTCTTCTTCCCTCACGCGGATATGTAAATCGGCTTGACTGTAAAAGGCTTGGCGTTGCTGAAAAATACTTTGCAATGTTTGCAAGGGATCGGTTGATTGCAGCAAAGGTCTAGTGGTGTCTGCTTTTAAACGCTCGTAAAGCAGTTCTATTGGCACATCTAACCAGACGATTAAGCCGTAGTGCAAATAACTCCAGTTTTTTTGCTGGGTAACAATTCCGCCCCCGGTAGCGATCGCTAAATTTGTATAAGCACAAACTTGTGCCAAAACTTGGGTTTCTATTTGCCTAAACTCTGCTTCTCCTACTTCTGCAAATAGTTGATTAATCGATTGCTTGGTGACTTGCGAAATTACAGCATCCGTATCTACGAAGTTGTAGCCTAGCTCCGTAGCAATTAGATCGCCTATCGTTGATTTCCCCGATCCCATCATGCCAACAAGGTATAAATTTACTCCTTTCAATAGATTGTTTTTCGTAGTTGTTCGCATATTCTCAATCAATAGCTGTTTAAATTATTTGCTTAGTTAAAAGCTTACGTCATAAGGATACTAACAATTGAGAGGTAGTTTTTGTTGGTAATTTTGGTGTTTTTACCTTTATGCTGTTTTTATATGAAATTTACAGAAACTTTATTTATCGCTTTAACGTCAGTTCAGAAGATGCTAAATCAATACTTGGGTGTAGCCCATCCAACTAAATTGCCCAACAGCGCAACGCTACTAGGATGTAGCCCTTACAGGAGTAAGAGGTTAACAGCTAGTAGGCTGAAAAATTTTCCCGCGCTCAATGTATTTTCTGAGGTTTAGAGCATGGCTTCGATTAGTGACCTCGTACAGAACACCATAAAAGCTGGTTATCTGACAATTGAAGCAGAAGAGCAACTGCGAAAATTGTTGGCTACCCAGTATAGCCCAGAAGACTTAAATGCTTTTGTCACTTTACAAGAAGCAGCAATGAATGGTCGAGTTAAGCAAGAATCCCGCGAACGCATGATTAAAAGCAGTCCAGGAAAAAGATTTGTCTCCTACTCATCCTGCTGTTACGCAAGCACAAAGCAAGGATAAAGATAACAGTTCCCTGCAAACATACCTAGGGCAAAAACTTGAGCCACCGTTGGTATAAAAAAGTGCGATCGCATTTTTAGCGTTAGATACTAAAACAAAAGCACGGGAACTGTTCCCGTGCTTTCTTGCCTTTTAGCTAAGAGAATCGAAATAATCCCGGACGCGATTACGTCGTTTGGGTTGACGCAATTTTTGGAGCGCCTTGGATTCAATTTGTCTGACTCGTTCCCGTGAAAGATCTAAAGCTCGTCCGATTTCTGCTAAGGAGTAGGCATGACCGTCACCTAAGCCAAAACGCATCAAAATTACATCTCGTTCGCGATCAGTTAGATCGGTAAGTAGATATTGTAAGTCGCGCTGCAAAGATTCGCGCATCAGCACTTCTTCGGGCGATATACTATCAGTTTCGAGCAAATCACCAAGTTCTGTATCTTTATCTTTACCAACTTTGGTTTCTAAAGATACTGATCGCGGTACGCGCAATAAAACATCCCGCAACTGCTTGGGTGTCATATCTAACTCAGTAGCGATTTCTTCAATCGTTGGAGTCCGACCTTTTTCTTGGGCAATTTTGCGTTGAGCTTTCTTAATTTTGTTGAGCTTTTCGGTAATATGGACGGGTAAGCGGATAGTCCGACTTTGAGTTGCGATCGCTCTTGTGATCCCTTGGCGAATCCACCAATAAGCATAAGTGCTAAAACGGTAGCCTTTAGTAGGATCGAACTTTTCTACGGCTCTTTCTAATCCTAGAGTTCCTTCTTGGACTAAATCTAATAGTTCTAAGCCGCGATTTTGGTATTTTTTAGCTACAGACACTACCAAGCGGAGATTGGCTTGGATCATGTGTTCTTTAGCGCGAGTACCTTGGGTTTGAATTTGCTCCAATTCTTCTACAGTTAAGCCCGCAATTTCTGCCCAGCGCCTTTTTCCGGCAGATAAAATTGGCTTGAGTGCCGTTACTTCTATATCAGCATTTTTAGCCCAACGCTCTAGAGAAGGGCGGTGTCCGAGTTCGGAGGTCAAACGCTCTTGCACTTCAATTAAGCGCGCGAACGGGGCAAGCACTTCATCGCCATTAGCCGCCGCTTTCGAGCAAAGCAATCGCATTTTTAAATAACGTTGAACTTTCTGCGCTTCGGCGACTTCTTCATCGCGAGCTAATAAATCAACCCGACCAATTTCTTGCAAATAAAGACGTACTAAGTCTGTAGAGCGACGATTGGCGCTTTGCTGGGGGCTGGCAGTTTGTTCGATAGTATCGCCAAGGAGGTCATTTACCAGCGAATCAGCTTCAAGGAGGCTGTCATCGTCTTGAAAAGTTTCTGGGACGGAGAATCCGCCCCCAGAACTTTCTGTTGGTAAGAATTCCAAGGGTGATAGGCGATCGCCTTTGGTAGTATCTGCGTAAAAGGATGTTGCTGGCATAAGATAGTCTCAATGGCTCTGGCGTGACAATAGACTGAATCAGTGGAGCTTGTTGTTGCTATTGTTCCCGTCATTTAGCAAGAAATAACACCAAGCGCGAAAATTTCTGTGCTGAACTTTTAACTACGAAGGATCTTTGAATAGCAATTTCCTACAACCAAGTAGATTGGTTAATTCGATCTACAGCGCCGCAACTGGATATTCCCGAATAATTAGCGGTAGCGATTGGATTTGCCCTATTGGCTAATGTTGTGCTGTAAAGGCAAAATAGCGGTAAATATCGTACCTACACCGATTTCACTTTGTACGAAAATTTGACCGCCGTGGACTTCGACGCATTTTTTAACAATGGCAAGTCCTAAACCCGTACCGGGGATGTTTTTGGTGTTTTCGGCGCGGTGAAACGGCTGAAATAGGTTTGAGCAATCTTCTTTTGCGATCCCAATTCCCGGATCTTGAATTTGAAAAGTTACAGTTTTGAATTGGAAAGTTAAATCAAAGCGGATTGTACCGCCCCTAGGTGAATACTTGACAGCGTTGGAGAGGAGATTAGTTAAAATGTGCCGTAGCAAGCTTTCATCCCATAAACCCGTCGTTAATTCTCCGGTACTAGTAAAGATTAGTTGATGGTTGGGAGTAAGGCTAGGTTGAACTTCTGCAACTAATTGACGGCAAAGGACTTCCAAATCGAGTAATTCAAGATTGCACTCCAGCTTGCCTACATCGGCTTTACCAATTAATAAAACTTCCTCAAGCAAGCGATCCATATTGGAAATCGCCGTGCGAATTAGCTGGTAGTGAGTAAATTTTGTTTCTTTACTCAATCTATGCTCGTTGTGTTGCAGCAGCCCGGTGGAGAGCAATATTGCGGTCAATGGATTGCGGAAGTCGTGAGAAAACATCGAGACAAATTCAGAAGTTAGTTGATTAACTTCCTTGGCTTTAACTAATTGTGCTGTTTCTTCCTCAACTTTGACTTTTAAGGCTTGATTTGCTGATCGCAATTGCTCGGCTACTTGTTTGCGTTCGATCGCGTAAACTAGCGATCGCACTAAAAACTCTGTATTGTTAACTTGACGCTTGACTAAATAATCTTGCGCTCCTTGACGTACAGCTTCAATTGCTAGTTCTTCATCGTTAGTATTTGTCAGTACCACAATTGGTAAGCTAGGCGCTAAATCGTTTAAAGGAATCAAAGAAGCTAATCCTTGACTGTCGGGTAAAGTTAAATCCAGCAAAATAATATCAAAGCAAGTTTCCTGAAGTTGCGCTAAAGCTTCCTTTAATCGCTTGACATGAACTAAACTAAACTCTTTACTTGGCGCTGCTTGTAAAAACTCTTGCAACAGTCTAGCTTCAGCTAAACTGTCCTCAATTAATAAAACTTTGATTAAGCTCGTAGACATATGCCGCATTTATTCTGTAGGCAAAGTAACGGTTTTCAGCCAAAATTCTTCAATCCCTTTAACGATTGTAAATAACTGGCTAATATTGCGAGACTTGGTAATGTAGCAATTGACGTGCAATTCGTAGCTTTGAGCGATGTCTTCATCGTTGCTAGAAGTTGTTAGCACTACTACCGGAATGCGCTTGAGTAGAGGATCTGCTTTTATTTCCGCTAATACTTCTCTACCATCTTTTCTCGGCAAGTTCAAGTCTAGCAATATCAAGTCAGGACGCGCAGCACCAGCATACTCGCCTTCTTGACGCAAATAAGCCATAGCATCCATACCATTCCTTACCGAGACGACTTGGTGCGGTACGGTGCTATTTTTCAACGCTTCTTCAATTAAGCGAATATCGGCTTTATTGTCTTCAACTAAAAAGATTGTTTTGTGTCTTTCGTCCGTTTCTACGCTCACGCTCGCGCCCCCCTACGGGAATAGTAAAGTAGAAAGTTGCGCCCTGTCCCAGTTCTGATTCTACCCAGATTCGCCCCCGGTGACACTCGACAATTTTCTTGCAAATTGCTAAACCCATGCCTGTACCAGCATACTCGTCGCGGGTGTGCAGGCGTTGAAAAATTACAAAAATGCGATCGCTAAATTGTGGTTCTATGCCAATGGCGTTGTCTTTGACGGCAAATAACCACTCATCTTCTAATCTTGTAGCACTAATGTGGATTTCGGGAGGGCGATCGCTGCGAAATTTAATCGCGTTACCAATTAGGTTTTGAAATAGCTGCATTAGCTGCGTACTATCGGCTAAAACCGTTGGTAGTTCGTCGTGGGTAACAATCGCCGCCGTTTCTTTAATTCGTCCCCGCAAGTTCGTTAAAGCGCGGTTTAAGGCAATTTCGACATCGGTTAACTGAAATTCAATTCCCTGCAAATCTACTTTAGAATACGCCAGTACATCGTCGATCAGAGTTTGCATTAAGCTAACTCCCTCTACAGCAAAATTGATAAATTCTTTCGCATCGTCGCCAAGTTGCTCTTGATAGCGCATTTCCAATAGTTGCACGTAGTTAGCTACTTGATTTAGAGGTTCTTGCAAGTCGTGAGAAGCAACGTAAGCAAATTTCTTTAAGTCGGCGTTAGAGCGCTCCAAATCTTGCGCTAATTGAGCTAATTCGTCTGCTTGGCGCAAAACAATATTTACAATTGCCTTTCTGAGTTCTAGCGCTGCTTTAACTTCTACTTGTTTCCAAGGTAAAGAAGTTAAACGTACTGTTTCTTTCCACAAATCAAAGGATTTACGCGGGGATAAACGAATATTTCCTTTTGATTCGGTACTTGAGAAAGCTTTACTAGGATCGCCTCCCCAGTTTACCGTTTGAATTACTTCCGATCTAAACCAAATTACATAGTTGCGCTTGGATATTTGAATTGCTAGTAAACCACTAGCAACATTTTTGTACTTTTCCGCATCAGGATAAAGTTGCGCCAACGAATCTGTATAAAAAACTTCTTCTTTGACGTTAGTTTTTAGCCATTGAACTAAGAAATTTATTTCTTCTTCTTTTGGTGTAGCTCCGAGGATTGTTAAATTATCGCCAAAGCTGACTACCGCTCCTTGAGCGCTAGTAAGATTGAGTAAATTAGGCTGGTATTTGACTAAGCCATTAATAAAGTTTTCTTCTTGAGACATATACTCAACCAAAGATGATTGAATATGAGTCAATGAGACCCGATAATCGTAGTCTTCGGTTTCTTCTTTTGTGGATATTTCTGCAAATATTACTCGTCCCAAAAATTCGCAAGCTTTCCGCAGTTCGTAGGAGACATATTTAGGTGTTAGATGGTGACAAGCTATTAGTCCCCAAAGTTTGCCATCTTTGGTTAACGAAATTGTCAAAGAAGCTCCTACACCCATATTGTGCAAGTATTCTATATGGCAAGGTGAGGCACTTCTTAAAATAGAATAAGTTAAATCTAGAGGGCGCTGATTATTGGAGTTTTGAGCGGGATAAATTTCTACAGATTCCGCTTTAGCATCGGGTATTAGTCTAATCCAATTTGAGCTAAATAGTTTTCTTGCTGCTTGAGGAATATCAGATTCTGGATAGTGCAAACCTAAGTATGGCTCCATACTATCGAGTTTTTCTTCCGCCAATACCGAACCGTGACCATCGGTATCAAACTTATATAACATTACTCGGTCAAAACCTGTAACTTTCCGAACTTCTCTAACAATAATTTGGCAAAAGTCGCGCAAGCTAGAAGTTTCTTGAAGTTGATTAACAGAGGCTCTAGCTAAGTGGTAGAAGCTCAAAAACGGGATATTTTCTTGAGAAATAGCGGGTTCTAATTCTAAAATTAAAAATCCATCGGTATTGCGATGAAATATGCCATCAAATATTGAATACTCGTCGCCTTTTTTTCTTACCCAAATTTTGGCGGGGTTAATATAATCAAGGTTGTCGGCGGCTAATCCGACCCGGATTTTTTCTACTTGAAAGGGATCGAGTAGTTCTTCTAAGCTTTTTTGTAAAACTTCTTCAGGAGTCAAGCCAAACACATTAGCTGTATTATTACTAACTTGAACTACAGTTAACTCTGGTTCTTGTAAAACTAGAAGCAAACCGTGAGCTTGAATTTTGCTGGCTTTAATAACCCGTTCTTCAAAGCTACTCAAATTGATGCCTTGAACTTGTAAATCGATTTCCATGCCGATTCTCCTATTTTGCCAAAGGGCGATCGCAATTATTTATAGATCGATGATATTTACGGTATTTTCACGCAGCTACTACGGAAATATCACTTCAATCCTTGTGCAAGAGTTATTTTAATCTTGCGTTCAATAGCTTATCACAACAAATTAGGTAGGATTTTGCAGCTTAATGTTAAGAATTGCTTTGCCCGTCAGCTTGTTACTAACTTTTGTTTATTTTTGAATGCAAAAATGCAAAATATTTAATGTTTGTACAACTATGGCGATCGCAATTTAATCAGCTTAACTATAAGACTATTTAAGGAAATATTAAGTTTGTTATCATTTTATAAAGAAGCAACAATATTATTTTAGAAGTATGCTAATCCTCTTTAATAAAATTTGCGCCTCAATTGGTTGCTACGGTAGGGATAATCTAGGTTGGGAAGTAATTTTTAGTTAAAAGTTATTTGAGCAAAGCAGCTATTTTACTTGCTTACACTTACAAGAACTTTTAAGCTATGTGTAGGGACGAATATTTTTGTAATTCTGATTCAAATTGTAAACTTGGATAAACAGCTTTCCAAACCTGACGCAATTATTCAGCAGCTAATTTTGTTAACGATGGCGGTGCTGCTAACGCTGCTGCTGGGGGTTTTTGGTATTCATAGAATCCAAGTATCCGATCCATATATCAAGAGCGTTCTAGCGTTGCAGGGAAGCGCGGCTCAAGGGAAGGCGATTTTTCAGATGAATTGTGCTGGTTGTCATGGCTGGCAAGGAGATGGTAGCGTGGGGCCAAGCTTGCAGGGAGTGTCCAAGCACAAATCTCGTTATGGTTTGATTCATCAAGTCGTGAGCGGCGAGACTCCGCCAATGCCGCAATTTCAGCCAAACACCAAAGAAATGGCAGACTTACTTAGTTACTTGGAAACCTTGTAGAAAGGAGTTTTTAGGAGCGCTCGCTTTCTGATGATTCATCCGTCCTCCCTTGGAAGTATTATAAAGTTTAGAGTTGTTTTGTAATTTTAGTTTCGAGCCTGCTAGTTATGGAAATTTTGACACTGGGTTGGGTTTCATTATTAGTTTTGTTTACGTGGTCGATTGCTATGGTGGTTTGGGGACGTAATGGGTTGTAAGTAAAAGTGGAAGAAACGACTATTTTACCGATTTTGGCTATATCAGCTTTTGGTTTATTAGTAGTTGTGAGCGGGGGAATTATTTATTTGACCGCCGCTTCTTGGCGCGATCGCCGCCGCCAAGAAAATGAGCTTCGTGCCAATAAACGCAGTCCGCGCAAGCAAGTAAATAAGTAGCGTAGGCGGATGCTACCTACAAACAAATAATGGTACAGGTATACTACCTGTACCATAAAAATTATTATTCTTAAATTTATGGCATTGTTGCCGTTTTTTGGCGATCGAGCTTCAACATCAAAACCCCTAAAGGCGGCAAACACAGATCCAGAGAGTAAGACCGATTGTGGCACGACCATTGGTCTGCCCACTTACCGCCCAAATTCCCCATATTGCTGCCGCCATATTCCCGCGCATCGCTGTTGATTAGTTCGGTATAAAACCCTGGCTCTGGTACGCCAATACGATAGTGAGAATGAGGTTGAGGAGTAAAGTTGCAAACCACAATCAAAAACTCCTCCGAATCTTTAGCACGCCGAATAAATGCCACCACGCTATGACGGTTATCGCTGCAATCTATCCACTCAAATCCTGGCTCGGCAAAATCTTGGGTATACAAAGCACTTTCTTGCCGATAAATTCGGTTGAGATCGCCCATAAATTGCTTTAATTGCTGGTGTGGTGGGTACTGCAACAAATGCCACTCCAAATCGCCCCAAACATTCCACTCGCTCCATTGTCCGAACTCCATCCCCATAAACAGAGTTTTCTTACCGGGATGAGCAAACATATAGCTAAACAAGCAACGCATATTTGCTAGTTTTTGCCAGGTGTCGCCGGGGATTTTGCCGATAATATGGCTTTTGCCATGAACGACTTCATCGTGAGACAACGCCAGCATAAAGTTTTCGCTGTGGTTGTACCACATACTAAAAGTGATGTTGTTTTGGTGGAATTGACGAAACCAAGGATCCATGCTGAAGTAGTCCAACATATCGTGCATCCAGCCCATGTTCCACTTGAGGTTAAAGCCCAATCCGCCCATGTAGGTAGGCCAAGATACCATCGGCCACGAAGTGGATTCTTCCGCAATCGATAGTACGCCGGGAAAGTAGCTGAAAATTACATGATTAGTTTGGCGCAGAAAATCGGCAGCTTCTAAGTTTTCTCTACCGCCGTACTGGTTGGGCAGCCACTCATCTGGTTTGCGGCAGTAATCTAGGTAAAGCATTGATGCCACTGCATCTACACGAATTCCGTCAATGTGGTATTTGTCGAACCAAAACAAGGCATTGGCAACTAAAAAGTTTCTGACTTCGTGGCGGTCGTAGTTGAAAACTAAAGTTCCCCATTCTTTGTGTTCGCCTTTACGGGGATCGGCGTGTTCGTAGAGGTGCGAGCCGTCAAAAAATGCTAATCCATGCCCATCTTTAGGAAAGTGACCGGGAACCCAATCGACTAACACGCCAATGTTGTTTTTGTGGCACTGGTCGATAAAATACATGAAGTCTTCCGGGCTGCCATAGCGCGACGTAGGGGCGTAGTAACCCGTCACTTGATAGCCCCAAGAGCCATCAAAAGGATGCTCGGCAATGGGGAGCATTTCTATATGGGTGTAGCCTAGTTCGACAACATAGGGGATGAGGCGATCGGCAAGTTCGCGATAGGTTAAAAATCGCGCCCCTGGTTTGAGTTCGGAAACGGTAACTACAGGTTCGCTTTCTCCATTAGGCGCGATCGCTGGCGTTTCGGAAGCCCCATGGAGCCAAGAACCTAAATGGACTTCATAAACCGAGATCGGCTGCGTTAAGGGGTCACTATGGCGGCGCTGCTCCATCCACTGCTCGTCATGCCACTGGTAAGTATTTAGATCGGTAACTATCGAGGCCGTTTTGGGGCGAACTTCTTGCTGAAAACCATAAGGATCGGACTTTTCGTAGATATGGCCGTCTTGGTTTTTGATTTCGTACTTGTAACTTTCGCCGACTTTGACTTCGGGAATAAATAATTCCCAAACTCCTGTAGCACCTTTACGCATTTGATCTTTGCGTCCGTCCCAATAGTTAAAATCTCCGAGCAAAGAGACATTACGCGCGTTAGGGGCCCAAACTGCGAAATATACGCCTTTAACACCGTTGATTTCGGTGGGATGAGCGCCTAATTTTTCATAAATGCGGTGATGATTGCCTTCGGAAAATAAATGGAGATCGAAATCTGTGATTCTGGGCGAGCGAAAGGCGTAGGGGTCGTAAATTACCCGATCGCGATCGCCTTCAAGTAGGCGTAACTGATAATTTGTTAGTTCTGGATTGTCAATCGTGCATTCAAAAAAATGCGGATTATGCACGGAATACATTTGGTATTCTATCCGTTCTTCTGGCAGTACAACCCAAGCACTGTCTGCATTAGGCAAATAAGCTCGCACTACCCAAACCGTTTTCCCATCTTGCTCGGTGGCGTGAGCGCCCAAGACTTCAAACGGATCTTGGTGTTGATTCCAAACAATCCGCTCTACCTGTTCGGGGGCTATGGTTATAGACATGGAGCTACCTGCTTGCATATAAATTTACTTCTTATCGTCATATTTATACATATATGTTCAATCCCGTGTCAAAGGAATTGAATTTAGTTTTTGTCCAGAACTTGCGGTGCTTAAATCGGCAAAAATGGGGCAAAAGTGCGAATTAGCTGGCGCAAACGCAGGAGAAAAATTGTTTCCCTAACTTTGGGACTTAGTTTTGGTGTTGGAGATTCTTGGAGTTGAGCTTGCAGTTCGGCATACTGAGCAGCCGTAAGCGGTTTGCCGTCAATAGGCGAATTGGCTGCTGTAATAATTTCCGTCCGCAATACTTCTTCTGGAATCTCTGTTTGTGGTGGCAGTGAGAAGGCAAGCTGTTTGGGAATAAGTATGCTCAATCCCGCAAGTAGGCTTGTACCTACACCAAAAATAAATAATTGTTGGCGTTTGCCTAACATACCTTAATTTCTTATTTTCTGTAAGAGTGAATTTAATAGATATTATTATTTAATTATTCCTGGCGGTAATGGTTCAGAGCAAACTAAATGAATTTGCTTAATTTGCTCGAATAACCAAGGATATTGTTGATGATAGGTAGGAATTAAAGCTAGAGGACTGAGCAAGGCGGCGGCGCTTAAGTCGGCAATGCTTAAGGTTTCACCAACTAAATAATTGCTTTTCTGCCAACGCCGCGATAATTGCGCTAGCGCAATTTCTATCCTTTGGGTTGCAAGTTCTGCCGTAGCATCGGTAATGCCGTATTGCTTCTGAACAACTTGAATTAATAATTG
>QQTW01001984.1_pt1 | contig 14667 bp, 13 predicted proteins | sample 1904831 | NCBI WGS metagenome assembly QQTW01 (sample SAMN09435610, study PRJNA476489) | Subsurface metagenome, whole genome shotgun sequencing project. | reverse complement strand
TTTTTCGTTGTCATTCTGTACTTACCCTCGATCCTCACACCGCCAACACTCCAGTACTTCTCTAACACCTTCTCATCAATGTACTTCTTCTGTTTCTCACTCTTCAGATACGGCTCAATGATAAACCTACAGAAGTAGATTCCGGGCTCAACTGTAATCACACTCCTCGCTGGCAGCGCGCCCCTAACCCTTAAATAGCGGAACATGCTATCCTTATCCGCATAGTTGGCGTTGCCGCCAGTGTCGTGCGTGTCCATACCAAGGTAGTGGCCCAGACCATGAGGGAAGAAGGCCACGCTTGTCCGCGCGTCGAAGATCTCCTCTGCATCGCCCTTGAGGATTCCGAGCTTGAGGAGACCCGAGATAGCAATGCGGTGGGCAAGCTCGTGGATCGAGTCCCAGACTGCGCCGGCTTTAAGCGCGCTTATGCACTGCTTTTGCATGTCAAGGACAATGTCGTAAATTGCGCGACTTTCATCGTTGAAGTGACCCTTGATGGGGAGTGTGCGAGTGATGTCGGAGGCGTAGCAGTCAACCTCGCATCCGGCGTCAAGGAGCAGCAGGTTTTGCTGGTTGATGGGCGCGGCGTTGTTCACGTAGTGAAGGGTGGCTCCGTTCTCACCTGCTGCCACGATGGAATGGTATGCCTGGTTCTTCGCATTACGCTCAACGCACGACTTCAAGAAAACAGCCTCGAGCTCGCACTCGTTGTTCGCCTTGGCGGCTGCCTTCATGACGTTTACGTGTGCGATAGTGGAAATGGCATTGGCCTTGCGGATGAGCGCAATCTCGTAGTCAGTCTTGGTGACACGGCAGTACTCAATCGCAGGCTTGAGCTCTGTAAGATCCTTTTCCTTGAAGTTGAGGAAGGTGATGTGGTCTGAGACTTGCTCCGGAATGGCGTAGATAGTCGATTGCGACGTAGCGGTAGAGCTGGCCAGGTGAGAATTGACATCGGCTGTCGTCTTACAGTCATCGATATCATACTTGGCCTTTGCCTCCTCCGGGCTCATGGGAAGTCCAGACCAGATGACTTCGTCCGGCTCGACGCCAGGGATGAAAAGCGTAAGCTTGTCAAAGCTGATCTCGTAGGTGAGGTACGAGTCTGGCAGCTCGCAGCCACTGAGATAGAAGAAGTACATTGATGAGAAGGTGTTAGAGAAGTACTGGAGTGTTGGCGGTGTGAGGATCGAGGGTAAGTACAGAATGACAACGAAAAAGGTTTGAGACAGAGTAACTAAAAGACACAGACAACCTTCTCGTCACAGATGGCGGATCAGAGAACTTGACTCCTACACCCAAGGAGGTTGACGAAATTATTCAGCTTATTAGGGCCGACCAGTAGGTCACAGCAACATCATGCGTTCGTATCATGTGGCGACGGCGGCAACAATACAATTACAAACATTCCACCTTACTCCGCCTTTCAACCTTCCTTATTCGCGCCTGGAGCTTGCAAGCATATCTTCATGTTCGCCAAGAGCCTGTTGGCGGTCTCTAACCCCTGCTCGCGCCACCGTTTCAATTTACCTATATTAGTCTTGGTCACACTGACTTCCTAGGTCCACGTCTCGCTAGTATCTAGGTGTTTCAAAGCCTCCGAGTGGTAGACTGCCATATGCGGAAGGCATGCCCCGAATTGTGCGACCGCCTTCTACAGTAGCTGCAGTCCTTCACCTATAACGGAACGGAGCCTTAACACCGTAGCAGAAAGGGTACTATGTACTATAGGATATAAGCTCGACATGGTCCAACCATACTGATGGACTGATATCGAGATCTCGAGATCGCCGAATACCATGTTCGTTACTAAACTAGCTGGTCTTGCGGGCCTATTGGCCGGTCTGGTGGCCGCTCAGACAACTACACTGCAAGCTGAGTCCGCTACATTGTCCGGTGTGACTGTCGCGACTGCTGTGGCTGGATACTCAGGCGAGTCTACCACGTCATACTTCAGTACACTATTTCTAACAAGCCACCAGGCACGGGCTACGTCGAAGGCTTCGATGTATCAACCGACAAGATCACCTTCACCGTCCCCGCCACAACCTCTCAACTGTACGACCTCAAGCTCGTGTACAACGGTCCCCATGGCGACAAATACACCTACGTCGTCCTCAATGGCGCGGGGGGGCTCCGAAGTATCTCTTCCAAGCACGACAGGCTGGACGACCGTCTCAGCTGGGCAAGCGCTCCTCAACGCCGGAACCAACACCATCGAGATTCAAAGCAACTGGGGCTGGTACCTCATCGACTCTATCATCCTCTCCCCCAGCCCTAAGCGCGGTGCACACAAGATCAGCACTACGCCCGTAAGTCCGAATGCGAATGCGGACGCGAAGGCGCTATTGAAGTACATCGGAAGTATCTACGGCAAGAAAATCCTGAGTGGGCAGCAAGACCAAGCAAGTCTGGACTGGGTGACAAGCAATGTAGGAAAGACGCCAGCGATCCTAGGTTTAGATCTCATGGACTATACTGAGAGCCGTATCTCACGCGGCGCATCATCAACAGATGTCGATAAGGCTATTGCTTTCAGCAAGAAAGGAGGAATTGTCTCGTTTGTGTGGCACTGGGGTGCTCCGGCGGGGTTGTACGACACTGCTGCGCAGCCTTGGTATAGCGGATTTTACACTGCGGCGACAGACTTCAATATCGAGACCGCGCTGAAGGTGAGACTAGATATAAATGTGTTCATTGCAGTGAGTCCCAGAGTGCTAATACAAGGGAGGACACAACGAATGCAAACTACACACTCCTAATCAAAGACATCGACACCATCGCCATGCAGCTCAAGGAACTCCAAGCCAACGGTGTACCAGTATTATTCAGGCCCCTGCACGAAGCAGAAGGAAAATGGTTCTGGTGGGGTGCCAAAGGCCCCGAGCCAGCAAAGAAGCTATACAAGCTCGTCTTCGACCGCTTGACCAGAGTCCACGGCCTTCAGAACCTACTCTGGGTCTGGAACTCCGTCGCTTCAGACTGGTACCCAGGCCCCTCCTACGTCGACATAGTCAGCGCCGACACCTACACTCAAAACGACCACGGCCCCATCTCCGGCACTTACAACTCCCTCCTCACCCTTACCGGGGATACGAAAATCATCGCCGCCGCGGAGGTCGAGTCTGTCATGGAGCCCGCATTGCTCCAGGCGCATCGGGCTGATTGGGCGTGGTTTGTTGTTTGGAGTGGTGAGTATGTCGAGGGTGGAGTGTGGAATTCGCTTGAGCTGCTTAAGAGGGTATATAATGATGTGTATGTTTTGACGCTGGATGAGATTCTGGGGTGGCGGGGGACTGTGTAGGGTTTTTGCGGGTGGATTGAATGGCTGCTTGTGTAGCTTTGGCCTCGGAAAATCGACAAGGCGTAGATGAGACTGGATGGTGATGATGTTTTTGAGAACTTTTATCTCTATTCTCGTGCTTCCACGCCTTTATTCAAATCCAAGTTCCTACTCTTTCCAGAGACGAAAAGCTCATAACAACCCTCTACATTCCTCCCACCAAACCTCCTTCCTCCTTCCCCCCTTCCCTACAACAAATCCATATACCCCGCGCCGACCGGACCTTTTCATTTCCAACCGCTAGAATCGCGTCACACACTCTCAATCTAGCCAATAAGTAACGCATGCCTGAACAACAGCGTTCAGATGCATGATGGCCGAGATACGAGACAAGACACCTTCTCAAGCTTTTAGATAAAGGGAGTGTGGGTTTTAGATCAGTGGATGTTGGGTTATTGGCGTTTGCTAGAGGTCGAGTAGCGCAGACAATATGCTGTTTAAATTATTTTATGTTAACCCCCTCTTCTTCTCCTTCTTTTTGTACCATGTCAATCAATGTGTGCTAATCGGAAACTTGATCCAGATAGCTTCAACTCTTCGAATCAGGTTGCAACTTGTAGAGGAACAGAATAAAACGCATTAGTAAACCTTACTCTGCCACGTTTGTAAGGGAAATGGTTGGTGTTGTGGTTCATTTTGTTACTCGCAAGAAAGAAGAAGTAGGGAGGCATGGGAAGCGAGCATGAGGATGTTTTCAGAGAAGCAATGAGGGAAAGGTCAACATCACACTAGCAGAACGAGCAAGAGAGATTCATCAATCATGTATCATTCATTCATTTACAGCCCGGTGTTCGGTTCGCTGTGGGAGTATCGTGAGAAGCTGGGAAATCCGCTAAAGTGGAATCATCGCTCAGTACCTTTTTGCTCCATACGCCAGAAGAAATCATGCCTTGTCGCGCACTACGCGCATGTTGCCCGTGTTGCCCGTGTTAGAACTACAAAGAAGCGCCGTTGCTGCTCTCCTGCACCTTCTTGACGATCGGAACAATCTGCGCGAAGAGAGGGTGGGTCCTATCGAGACCGTTAACCTGGTTGACGACGTCCTCGGCGGAGTTGCTTTTGAGGATCTTGGCGAGCTCGACAGACTCGTCATCACCCTCGACGTTCTGGAAGCGGTATGCCATCTCGATGGCGCCAAGAAGGGCATCGACCTTCTCGCCCATCTCAGCCAGCTGAGCAGCAGGGCCAACGAAGCGCTCCTTACGGGAGAGCTTGCGGAGAGGAGCACGACCGACACGCTCGACATTGTCCTTGAGTGTAGGGTTAGAGATACGCTTGACGATCTTCTCGACGTAATCGTCCTGCTCTTCTGTGGAGATGCCGTGCTTGTTGACAATAAGGTGTGCAGTCTCCTTGACGGCAGCACGGACGATGTCATGAAGCTCCTTGTCTTGGAGGACCTCGTGGATGTAAGGGATCTTGCGGTTGTGGCCGTAGTACGCGGCAGTGGCGTGGGATGTGTTGACGGTGAAGAGCTTGCGCTCGATGTAGGGCTCGAGGTCGTCGACGTAGTGAACACCCTCAATCTCAGGCTTCTTACCACCATTCTCGAACGGCTTCTGCTCGACGCACCACTCGAAGAACTTCTCGATCTTGACGTTAAGACCCGCGCCCGGATCTTGCTGGGGCACAATTCGGTCAATAGCCGAATTGGCGTAGCGTGCCTTGTTCTCGATGTCGTTGAGGGTCTTCTCGCTCAGCTTGCTCTCGATGAAGCCCTTCCAAGTGGTTGTGGCGTTGATGGCGTTCTCGCAGGCAATGACAGCAATGGGATAGTCAAGCGTGCGAGCCTCGATGGCCTTGGCGACAGGCTCAGCAACGAACTTCAGGATGTTGGGACCGACAGCGCAGGTGACGACATCAGCAGAGGCAATCTCCTTGACAACCTCGTCCATCTGGTACTTGGAGTTGATGGCACGGAAGTGGTCAATGGTGAACTCGCGCTCACCATCGTCACCAATCTCGGTGACTGTGTACGAGGACGCCTTCTGAAGCTGCTCAATGATGCTGTCCATAACATCGACGAAGATGACCTCGTAGCCAGAGTTGTGCAGGAACTCGGCAACGAAGCCACGGCCGATGTTGCCACCGCCAAAGTGGACAGCCTTCTTGTCGTAGGGCATGATGGGTGTAGCTGAGTGTGGTGAAGCAGGTGAGGTGTAGGTGTGAAGTAGCTAGAGATAAGAGTCAATTGGCTATCAACTAAGGTGGTGGTGAGTGGAAGAGAATGAGGGTAACGCACTGTCGGTGGGAAATTCGGGGCTTGTATGAAAGGAAAGCAAAGTGGTGGTGTTTGTTGATTGACGATTGGAGGGGAAAGCGTCGTTGATGAGGGGTATTTATGGCAGGAGCTAGGGCCACAAAACGCAGTGGCAGGTAGTGCAAACGCAGTGAATTAACAAACTTTCACTTACCTGGCCAGACGTTCTTCGGGAGGGGCAGTGTGGGACTGGGATGTTGCAGCACAGTTGTTAATTACAAGTGCTGCAAGGTAAGTTGATAGCGAGTGAAGGTGGATGTTGGAGCACGGTGCTGAGCTGGGCGATGCACCCCGCGATGACGCTGCAGCGAACACCACGAACACCTTATTGGCTGCCTAGTCTAACTGCGGCAGGAACGGTTTCCCATAAAAGCAACGCGCCAGACTTGACACATTCAATAGTACCGTGTAGATTGAAAAGTACACCCTGAGGTTTGCCTGTGGCACTGCGGCCAAAAGCAGCACTGTAGATAATGAACGTGCTGCCCTGCTGCCCAATTGCTCACTGCAGGCCTTTTCTCGGCCGCGCAAGGCCCGCACTGAAACGTGCCATTTTGGAAGTCCTGCCGCGTATCTCTAACACTGTGCTCGTTCACGTCCGGCTTCCCAGCACCAAGAGGCACGTTCTCACGCGCTGGTGGAGCAAACGACGTCATGGTTCATGTCAAGCCATTCCCTCCGTTCCGGCCATTAGCTGATGCCAAGTGGGTCAAGCGGATTTTCTTTCACAGCACATCCTGGTGGAACATCTCTCAAAACTTGCAGATGATCGTCATCGATTGATCGATGGCTTCAGGTACGTACCGTGTATCGTGATCTAATCTATGAACAACTTCGTCACCGACAGCCCCACACATCATTACAACTTCTCACCCACCTCCACTGCAAAACTTTACGCATGAATAGCCTGCTGCACATGTGGGTACACGGCCACCATGCGATGGTATAAATCCGGATGCGCTCGGATCAAAACTTCCGGATCCCAAGCCATTGCGACAAATATTGTATCAACCCCGCTGCTCAATGGAGTGGTGAAGATGTGGCAAATCTGCAGACCAACCAGGAAGGCAAACGCAACGACAACGGGAGTATAGCCGCCGTCGGCGTTGTAGGCTGGTGATGTGAAGATCAGGTACAGGTATGCAAGCAGAGCACATGCGTATGCGATGAAGGTTGCGCCCATGGAAAGAACCGGACCGATGAGACATTCGTTGACAAGGGCGTCGATACCGCGGTCTTTCATCATCCTGCGCAGCGTAAGCATGTGAATTTTGTGCGACTGTTTCAGGTGTACTTACTTCCAGGTGTCCTTAGCAGCCGCAAAGTACGCTTTACCGTAGAGCGCGATATAAGAGAAGGCGTAGCGATTCAAGAACTCAACCGCCCAGTTCAAAATGCCAATGAGACACCCAAGGACGCAGAACAAAATTGAGCCGACCAAATTGCCGTCGCTAGCTGTCGATCGTTGAGCAGCGGAGCAGAGCTGTCGTAACCCTTGGATGATAGCTACTATCAAGCTTCCCAGACTGATGCTACCGAAGCTGTAGGTCAAGGCACGCTTCAAGGCGCCGCGAGTCGCACCCTTAGGGAATTTCTCGTTGTCAGGGTTGAAGTACCACGAGCCGTATACGCCAGAAATGGTGACGTGAATAGTGTTCTTTAGCCATCTGATGCATGGTCAGTATTCTGGTCTTCGACATCGAGGTCGCTAAACTTACTCTGAGAACCAGTACATGGCGAAAGTTACGAAGACGATCAAACCAATGACTTTGCCGTTACTACAACCTCCTGTACCATTGTTGCATGCAGGATTGTCGCCAGGGTGATAGTTGACGTAGATGGAAACGAGGGTAACGGAAAACCAAGCGCTGAACGCCATTGCTACGATACCTCCAATAAGCGATACGAGGTAGACGTGGCCGTACTTCTTCGAAACGTCGATCGCAGTCTGCAGCATCAGAACGCTGAAGGGAATACGTGGGATCCAGCTGATGAAGCAGATAACGTAGAACACGCTAAACAGTAGGAAGACGATGCCTCCTGACCAGTAGCGACGTGAAAGCATGTAAAGCGCCGTGACGAAGCCGAAGACAATGTTCAGGATACCAGTGATCCAGATGAACTGCTTCGTGAAGGCGCGCGCTGCCCACATGTAGGCATAGCTGAGGATGCTAGCCATGCCGATCACGAATGCGAACATTATGATGGTATTGGAATCTAAGCCGAAGTCGTTCTGGCTGCCGTAGATACCACCATTAAAATTTACATTTTGCGCTGGGAACCTTTTAGCATTGCAACAACAGCCTGGATGTCTCAGAATGTAATTTACCATATCCTCTAATTGAGATTACAGACACAGCGATGAATCCCAGAAACACTAGTATGAACAAAATACCAGCCCACCAGTCGTTGTATTTGGGTCGTTCGATCTTGAAAGCCTGGTCAAAGCTTGGCTTCTCTCCATAGTTCACCTGCGCATAGCCATCTTGTTGCGGGACTGAATGCTGTGGAGGCGGAGGACCCTGGGGTGCAGCGTACTTCTGCCCGTACTGTGGGGGTTGCTGGCTGTAGTTCATAGGCTGCTGTTGTCCACATTGCTGGCCCTGGTAGTATGTTTGCTGAGGCTGCTGTGGGCCGCCGCTGTAATAGCCCGCTGCCTCGCCCTGTTGCGCCATTGCGACGCGTGAATTGCTGTTGTTGCGCGGAAAGCGGCGTTGATGGAAGTGAGGAAGGGGAAAGACGTGACAGACAGCGATAGAATTGCGTTGAACAGCAGTGATTGTTTTTAGACGTCACTAGTGGTCGCAATCAATGTCTTCAACCGTGGAAGCTACGACCAATCCGACGTCCTGTGGCTGAAGATCGCTGCTAGCGGCTGCAACGCGAAGCAATCATTGGTGTATATGTGACATTGGAAGCGGGTTGTACCGATCAATCGTGGCGCGAACACTAAAGGGGTCCAGATCTTCGTATCTACCGATGTCAGGCGGGATGATCCCAGGGACGATCTGAAGTCTTTCAGCTTGACAGATCGCTTTGCAGTACACATGTAGAGGTAGCAAGACATCAACCCTGCGATGCATTCCAAATCAGCCACGGGACCCCTTGCATTCAATGTCGCGAGATTGTGGCGTGAAGTGCCGACATCGTCCCTGGGCAGGTTTTCGCTAAAGCCCTCTGCCGTCCGGTTTCCCGGCTTAGGAGTCGTGCGTCGTAGCCTGGAGTCGACTCGTCCAATTTTGCGAAATGAGCAACCCAGCCGATCATTCGCAGCACGGGCGGTAGTAGATAACCTTGATTCGATAGCTCCAGTAACATGGACTCGACCGCCGCTCAAACGCACACCGGATCGATGCGAACGAGCCAAAACAAGCTCAAAGCGCGCAATGGAAGATCCTTCGATATTCACTGGACCTTTTTCTTCTCTCTACGCTCTTTCATGTGTGCCCACACGTAGACAAACGGATAGATCGTCTCTGGCAGGAGAGTAACAACCATACCAGCAATGCTCCAGAAACTGCCAACATATGACCAATTCTGTGGCGCATTGAGGTATCGCCAAATGAAGACGAGAAACGCGCAAATGCACCCCAAGTACCTTGTGATCCTGCTTCAGTCAATATTTCTTAAGGTCTCAATCAGCGAAAGTGCTCACCAGATCTCCAGACTTTGACCCTTCGTGTCACCCCTCTTTAGCAAGTAGTAAATCTGTCCCCAGCCGATCGGCAACTCCAGGTACACGCCCGTCCAAAACGCAGTCAACTGCTCCCTCTCATCCGGCCACACTTGCCCAACACCCCACAAGAAACCGATCCCCAGCGCCGTCATCCAGATCAACCTCCACACTGTCTTCCCTCTTTCCTCCTCTCTGTACGCTCTCTTCAGCGCCACAGTCACGAAACTGATGTCGAACAGGAACCACACAAAAAAACAAACGCGCTGCCACGTTGTGGTTGTGCACACGTAGGCATAGTATATCTCATATGCCATGGTCTGAGAAAGGAAAAGAACGGATCCGGCGATGAAGCGATCGCTGTACGTTTGCGTCATGTAGAAGAGATAGCATAATGTGTAGAGGACGCCGCAGGATATGATGAGGAAGTCAGTGATGAAGAAGTAGGATTCGGGTGGTGAGAGGGCGAGGTCGGAAGATTGAGGAATGAGGTGGTAGGAGGAATAGTTGTTTGCGAGCTCGAAAGGCATGCCTGCGGTGTGCGTAGTTGCTCTTGCCTCCCGGGAAGTTATGATTATAAGCTGTGGGTTTGCGCAGTGGATTCACCGGTACGCGTTCGAGGGCGAACGCAGTCTATTGAAAGGACGCTGCTAATACAATCAAGCAACCTTGGAAGACAGTTGACGTACGCGTGGGAAACATTGAATGATTTCGATGCCGAGCATCCGAACATCCCGGGCAAGACAGCCTTCTCAGTCACCCGGCAGCACCGGAAGACTTCAGGCGATCGTACAGGTACTCGACTGCAAGAATCCTGCATACTCCTTTTGGCGGAACAGTTTGACATGCGTCAGACGATGACGTATGCTTCAATGTAAGAAAGAGCTGGGTAGAAGTGGCAGTCAGACGAATGGATGTACCGGACACTAAGCAAGGTTGGGGTTTAGCGTCCTACCCTTGACAGCTCCTGTTACAACCTACAACACCACCAACTGTCTTCTCTCGACTTTGCCAAGAACGAAAAAGCGAAACTATCGCCTACCTTGATCGCCGTAAACCACGCCACGCCGCAAAAGGACACAACGATCCGGGAAGGCAGCGCCTAGGCCCGTAGCCTTGACCTACACAACCACACAGCCACACCCCTCCGTTCACACCAAAGAAATACCATCCAATCACATTTCCTAGTCCTCTGATCACAACCAGCATTACCTCAACCTATTCCACACTGCGAATCGATTACCATGCAGATTCGAGCGGCGTACTCACTGAGCCCTCCTCGGCACAAGACATGATCTGCAGCGTTTATGCAGCAAGCGGCGACGCGAGAACCGGTGAGGTAACTAGGTAAGCGACACAGATGGTGTAAGCGGATCGAAGAAGAAGAGCATAGGAGTATCAAGGGTGGGGACTAGCGACCGAGATTAAAATGGTGCAGAGGCTTTCTAAGAGATACCTAAGTAACCATTGTAAGGCTGCGTTCTCACTCAGCGCCACAAAGCAGTGTTCGAGGAGTTGATCTTTTGCAAACCATCACCCTACGCTACATAACCCTACACCACTCCACTCACGCCATCACTTCCTTCACCATCCAATCAACCACGTTACCATGGCACTCAAGCACCCCGCGCGACCCCCGCCGGCAATGCCCACAACGCAGGTACATACTCATCGACCTAGTCAAAACCATTCTCCTCGTGCCCTTCTGCATACATGTCATTGTCGAAGCGTCACTCTTCCGTAAATGGTGGCCGTATGATCTAGATGAAGACGACCATAGGTACAGTCCGTTCGTTTGTCCCATCCCATCGACTCCATTTCATCCCCCTCCTCCAATCACACTGGAAACACCTCACCCACCCCGCACTAACAACCGCACCAGCTCCTTCCCCCTACGCATCCACATCGCGCTCATCCCCCTCCTCCCCTCATCCTCTCCACCACCCTTCCTTCCATCCTCTCCACCATGCTCGCACATCCTCTTGCAAACCCAGCACTTCCACCCCATCTTCCCCCCCCTCTCCCCCCCCTCCGAACCCCTCATCCTTTTCTCCCTGTACCTCAGCTGCCTGTCGCTCAACGCCCTGATCGTGGACTCGAATGAAGTCGGGTTCGAGGGGAGGGATATGTGGTATAAGATGTGTTATGCGGAAATGGCGGGGCGCCCCCTTGCAGGGGGGGGGGGGATTATGCTGGTGTGGATTGCGGCGGTGGTGGGTTCTTGTGGGGCTGTGGAGAGGTGGCGGGGGGAGAAGGGGAGGGGGGAGGGGGATTGGGAGGGGGAGGCGGGAGTGTGAGGGTGGGGATGGGGAGGTTATGAAGGAGGGTCCGAGGGTTTTTGTTTGAGGTGTGGGTATGTTTAAAGATTGATAGTGTTGTGGTTGGATTGAGTGCGGTGTTGAGCTGAAGGGTCGCGTTAGCATATAATGGTAATGGTTAATATGTAATCTCAGATAGGGTAGGTCTTTGTGACAACATTGTCCAATGTCTGTCCCAGTGTACCGACCACTTGCAAGATCCTGTTCAGTCCAGAACACCTCATGCATCATTAGGTATGTAGCCAAACTTCCACATTGAACCCGTCTGGCATCCGGCGCACCTCCTAGAACAAACGATCCAAGCCCATCTCAACAATCTCCTGAAACTCCACTCGTCGTCTCCCCGCAATGCTCTTCCTATACGGCTTCGCATCAGCCGCAATATAATGCCTCTCAACCCTGACCTGAGCCATCAGGCCGCGAAAGCCCCTGAATATATCTCTCATCAAACCAACACTTTCCTCATCCTCGGCAGAGTCGTACCAACGAATAGTAACCTCTCTCAAATCCTTCGCGCGCGCAAGACTATGCACCACGAACGCAGCGCGCTGCAGGAGAAGTGCTGGGAACACAGCGCTCGCGCAGCCAGCCTGATCAGAGCGAAGCCAAGTCGTGTCCCAGACGAAGACGACTTCTACTCTGCGGATATTTTCTACGGGGGAAAAGGCGGCGGAGGTGAGCTGGCGGAATGCTTCTTCGAAGAAACTGGTGTGTCCAAAGCTGGCTGTGGCTTCGATGCGGAGGATGGCGAGGTCGTAGAAGTAGTTTTTGGCTTCGTCGTTGAGTTGTTTTGAGGTGAGGAGGAGGGGGAGTGGTGGTGGGGTGTGGGTTATGCGCATGAACTGTTGTAGTTGAGTAGGTTAGTGTATGTTCTGAGCTTGATAGAGGCGCTAGAGATGAGTACGCACCTTGGGAATGTGACGCCACTTTGCATGTACCGAGATGAGAGGTGCAGGCTGCTCGGCCTCGTCGGCCTCGTCGGCCATGTCCTCATCATCGTCATCCCCTTCCATGTCTTCACTGCCATGAGCCTGCTCGTTCTCGGCATCATCGCCCTCTTCGTTAACGCCATGATCACCGGCCTGAACGCTATCTTCGCCTGCATCCGAGTTCTCACCGTCTTGAATATATTCTGTCTCAGCCTCTTCCATATCGTCGTTGATGTCCAGAACAAGTGCTTCGTCTATGTTGGCAGTTTGTCCTTGGATGAGCGCCTCATGAGACAACGAATAAAAGGGTTGTGTAGCTTGAGCGTGCGCGTCCAGGAGATCATGCAGTGTCGCTTCGCTTATGGGCGCTGATAAACCATCCTTGCCACTAGTCAGCGGCTGATCTTGGGTAGCGGTTGTGAGGTCTTGAGCTGCAGACGTCAAGTCCTGCTGTGCTGAACTAGAGAAACCATAATGAACTGCTGGCGTCAAAGCCACCTGCGAAGGGGCTTGTCCGTCCGTCTGCCCACAAATGATGGTGAAAGCCGCCTGTGGTGGCACTGTGGAAAAGCCATTGTCACTGACTTCGTCCATATCTTCATCCCACATTTCAACTTCGTCGTCCCCGTCACTCTCATGGTCTCCTTCGCCATCTTCAACTCCACTGTCTACCACCTCCTCTTCTTCCAAGTCTTTATCCCAGCCTTCATCCATGCCTCCATCCAAGCCTTCATCCAAGTCTTCATCCTCCTCTCCACCCTCCCCACCTTCACCATCTCCCTCTTCATCTCCACTCACCCCACTCTCAACATCCTCATCGCCCTCATCCTCCCCTTCTACTCGCTCCTCCTCCTCCTGCTCATACCTATCCCCTGCAAACACAATCTCAGGCGCCCTCAGCTCACCTTGCGCGACCAATTTCGCCGTCTTCTGCTTCACCTCCCTCTTCTCAAACCAATGGCGTAGCAATTTCTTCGGCGGCTGGTTGCTCGCGCATACGTATTCGAAGATGTGGTGCCGCACTTCGAGGGGCAGGTTCATCAGCGTCGGTGGGTCATGGTCGTTGGAGGTCATGCTGACGATCTTGCGTAGTGGTGCGCGCTCTTGGTCTTGGGTTGATTGATTTGGTGTGGTGGGTTGAGGGAGTTGAGTCGAGGTGGAAGGTGAGTTGTTGAGTGGTGCGGGGGAGGAGGTTCCAGCTGGGCGGACCGTTTGTTTGTATACCTAGTAGGTGCGAGCTCGTTTGGCATCACGTGCGTGCGGTGAAGTGAAGTGAGCCCCTGTAGTGCCCTGCTGACTGGTGATCCGCGCCTGGTGAGGCTGTCGGTATGGCGAGTAATCGCAGATTTGGGAATGCGCAGCCGCGTGTTAATCGAGATTCACGTTCGAAGTAACATTAGTTTTGGAAGGTGTTTTGCTCAGGCGGCGCCTTGCTCTTGCTCAAGCGGGAAGAATTGACCAGTGAAGCGGCGAGTGTATGAAAACATAGACTCACCCCGCCTAGTATGAACATCTCAATTCGTACAATCGTATACACATGCTATGCCTACCCAGCGCCTAGTGCTCGTATCATACACTCATCTTCATCGCAATAGCACCGTGCGGTTTGTACCCCAGAACCTCAAACTCTTCCGCCTTCCATCCATCTATGCTGCCACTGATTTCTCGATTGATCTTGAGTGTGGGGAAATCACGCGGCTCCCTTTCCAACTGCACCTTCAGCGCATCGACGTGGTCGCAGTATACGTGAGCATCGCCCATGGTATGTGTGAAAGTTCCCGGTGTCAAATCGCAGACGTGCGCCAACATGTGCGTCAACAGAGCATATGAAGCAATGTTGAATGGCACACCAAGGCCCATATCACACGAGCGCTGATACAACAGCGAGTGCAACACACCCCTTGGCTTCTCCGTCTCGCCCTCCTTTTGCCTCGGAAACGATACATAGAACTGAGCAAACATGTGACATGGCGGCAGCGCCATCTTCTTGAGATCTGCAGGGTTCCATGCGCTCAGGATGATCCTTCGATCGTAAGGTCGATTCTTTAGCTTGTCGATGACTTCTGCCAATTGATCCACACCCTGTCCTGTGTAATCTGCATCGTGTGATATGGGCCTTGGTGTGCCATTCAACATTGCTTCAT
>QQTW01001983.1_pt1 | contig 14668 bp, 12 predicted proteins | sample 1904831 | NCBI WGS metagenome assembly QQTW01 (sample SAMN09435610, study PRJNA476489) | Subsurface metagenome, whole genome shotgun sequencing project. | reverse complement strand
ACTATTTCCTGAAAATTATTTAAGTACAAACGAACTAGTGCCAGTTAGGGTGCGGAATGTGGGTTATATAAGTGATAGCGATCGCATTTCTGTCATTTTTGCTTATGTTGAGGCGCTGTATTGGCTTTTTTACACAGGTGCTTGTAAGATTGTTCAAGAGGCTTTACTATGTAAGGCTTTCAAAAGCCGCTGTGCTATACCTTGGATTGCCGTTAGGCGTTGAGCACAATCGCATTCCGCTATTTTATCCCTAATCTCTTTATGGTGCTATACCTTGGATTGCCGTTAGGCGTTGAGCACTTAAATTTCCCCACCATATGAGAAGGCAGAAGGGATTCGCTACTAGTGGTCTGTGTCATTAATTTTGACGCTTTCGAGAGGACCAGATCCCCGACAACTTTTACGTAAAAGTTGTCGGGGATCTAGGAACCCCTCAGAACTTATGACATGAACCACTAGGGCAGAAGGGAAACCCCACAAATAAATCGCATAGCGTCCTGAGTGAAGCGCTCGTATCTAGGGGTTTCAAGCAAGGATGCCTTTTTTCTCGTACTACGTCGGAGCGAAAAAAATCTTTTTATTTTTTTATAAATAAATCGCGTAGCGTCCTGAGCGAAGCGAAGGATCTGGGACCTTAAACCCTGTGGCAGAGGGCAAAAATGTACTTTATTCCTTCTGCCTTCTGCCAACTGAGCCTCCTGCCCTCTGCCTTTCTTCGGTAAATTGTGTTATTTTGGTTGCTATACCTTAGATTGCCGTTAGGCGTTGAGCACGAGAAATATTTCCAACCCTTTACCGTGGAGTAAGAAGCGTGCAAATCCTTTGATTGCCGTTAGGCGTTGAGCACTTTTAAGGTGTAAATTTGCAACACTGCGGATTCGTGCAGAGCCGCGAGGATTAATTTAACCTTGTTTGCTCGTTAACCTCTGATGCCGCTTTAGGCGTTAAGCATTATTAAAGAAATAGTTGACATATTGAGTTAAATAAAGCTATTTTGGATCTACTTCGATGTTTTAAGGTGTAAATAACTCAAGACTAAAATGGTTAATAGCAAAGCTAGACTCAATTTAAGTGCTTTGACCGCAATTATTGCCTCTGAATGCCGTGAGGTTTTGAAAATTACGAATAGTTCTACTTACTAATTAGCTGTTGAGGAAGAATTCTCTATGAAAGCTTCTGTGGGTGTTTCTGCGTCTTGTCGTGTTAGGGATGATTTCGAGCCGTTTATTGAACTAAACTTTCCTGTATATGGTAAATATCTACCAGCAGACCACAACTATGGATTGTACGCAGCGTTTGTTCACTGCGTACCGAAATTGCGTCAGCAAAGTAACGTTAGTATTTTGACGATTCCTGGAATTGGGGATAAACAGGGAAAAATTCTATTAACAGAACAATCTTGTTTAAAGATTCGGGTTCCTATTACTGAAATTCCTTTGATTTATCAGTTAGCAGGTAAGCGGGTTTCGATCGGAGTACACGAAATTCAAATTGGTATTCCTCAAGTATGCGTGCTGAAGCCAGCATCAACACTTCGAGCGAGAATTGTGACTATTAAGGGTAAGAATTATACTGAACCACGAGCATTTTTAGAAGCTGCACAGCGTCAGTTGCAGAACTTAGAAATCAATGGGCAAATATCTATTCCTATTGATAAAAAAGGAAATCTTCGCCGTAAAACGATTAAAATCAAACAGTTTACAGTAGTTGGATTCACGACAGAAGTTACAGGATTGAATGACGAAGATTCTTTGAAATTACAGCAGTTTGGTTTGGGTGGAAAGCGTCACATGGGATGTGGAATTTTTACGCTGTATCCCGGAGGATCTAATGTTTGAGGAAAAACTCAAAAAAGGTTTACCTTTGTTAGCAAAAACGCTACCGCGAGAGAAATCTGATATCGAGATTGGTGCAGCAAAGTATACAGGACATATCAGCTTTGTGATGCAAGCTGCGGATGTTTTAGTAAATAAGTTAGGCGAGACTATTATAAAGCAATTAGGTTTAACAGAGATTGATTTAGGGTACTTTGCGGCCACAGTTAAACTTGGTGCATATTTACACGACTGGGGTAAAAATAGCCTGCATTTTCAAGAGATGCTTTATTTAAAATCTATCAAGTCTGACACAGAAAAAATAGAATTTCAAAAACTTAGGAAAGACTTAAAAAAACGTTGGAATGACCATGCACAAAACCAGATGCTGCGTCATGAAATCATTAGCGGCATTTTAGCAATGCAAGTTCCAAGTTTTCGCCAATGGTTAGAACAGTGTCCAAATGTAAATTTTACGATTGCGGTTTGGGCAGCGATGGGACACCACCTTAAAGTAGGAGTTAATAGCAGTGATGAAACAATCCCATCAATCACAAAAATCCCCGAAGGTACTGGCGATGAGTTAAAAATTCTGACTCACCATCGAGATTTTCAAGCGGTTTTACGAATGGGTCATCAAGAACTCGGTTTGCCCGATAAATTACCTGATTTGCCATCAGAAACATGGTCAAAAAGGTCGCATCTGATTCCAGCTTTAAATGCACTACAAAAAGAATTCCAAGAATACGCATTATCCTTAGATTGGGAAACACGAAAGTTTGTTGCAGCAGTAAAAGCAACAGTTATGGCTGCGGACTTAGCTGGTTCAGCGTTACCGCTTGCTGAAAAAGACTTTAAAAGCTGGATGGAAGAAGTATTAAGTCTAACGCTATCTAGTAATGAGATAGAGGCATTAGTCAATCAGCGACTCAAAGGTAAACTTTTACGACCATTTCAACAAAAAATTGCCCTAAGTCCAAATCGTGTCACTTTAGTAAAAGCAGGTTGCGGTACAGGAAAAACTGTAGGTGCGTACAAATGGGCGCAAAAATGGGCAGAGAATCGCAAATTATTCTTTTGTTATCCCACCACAGGGACGGCTTCGCAAGGCTTTATTGACTATGCAAATGGAACAGAAATCGAAGCTGATTTGATGCATTCCCGCGCTGATTTAGATAGAGAATTATTATTTTCTGGTGATTCCGATAGTTCTGAAGGTATTGATGCAAGGTTGAGTGCATTTGCTGCTTGGCGTAAAAAACTTCTTGTTTGTACAGTTGATACTGTTTTAGGGTTAATTCAAAATAACCGCAAACCTCTTTATGCTTGGGCTGCAATTTGTCAATCTGCATTTGTCTTTGATGAAGTTCACGCTTACGATAAAGAACTATTTGGTGCGTTGCTGCAATTTTTGCGTACATTTCGCGGTGCGCCAATTTTATTGATGAGTGCCAGCTTTACACCAGAACAACTGAAAAAAATACAAGAGGTAATGATAGAGTTGGGAGAAGAATTCAATGAACCAATTCCGGGACCCAAAGAGTTAGAACAATTAAAACGATACGAAATCAAAGTTAGCAAAGAAGTCTCTGAAGAAAGTCAATTAGCTGAAGTTTGGGAACCAGTATTAGATGCGTTACGCAAACAAGAAAAAGTACTTTGGGTAACAAATTCCGTACAAAGTTGTATTAACCTATATCGTCAAGCTAAAGATATACTAGCACAAAATTCACTTGATTCTGGAATTCAACCGCTAATTTATCACAGCCGTTTTCGATATAAAGACCGAGTAAAAAAGCACAAAGCAGTTATTGACGGGTTTGATACTGATGATGCAGTGTTAGCTATCACTACCCAAGTATGCGAAATGTCCTTAGATTTGAGTGCAGATTTGTTAGTGTCTGCAATGGCACCAGCCGCAGCATTAATTCAACGTTTAGGAAGGCTAAATCGTCGCATGACGAAAGAAGAAGAGGGGACACGTTTAGCAATCATTTACCCTTGGATAAATAGTAGACCCTATGGAGAAGAAATTAAAACAGGCGAAGAGTTAATTGCCCAACTTACAAATAAAACAGCTTCACAACAAGATTTATCAGAAATAGCCGCAACCTTGAGTCGTGACACTCCAGAAATTGTCAAATCAAGTTGGTTACAAGGAGATTGGTGCAACTATCCTGATTTTTTACGCACCAAAGGTTATACAATTACTGTTTTGCTTGAACAAGATTTAGCAGATATTAACGAAGCTAAAAACTTACGTCCTGATAAATCCTTCATGCATGAAGCCCAAGGATGGACAGTACCAATTTACATTCCTAAGAATTTATTTGATTGGAAGCGCATTAAATTTTATCCTGTCGCACCTCCAGATGAAATTTATTACAGCGAAGAAACGGGGGCTGAACCATGCAAATTGAGTTGAATTTAGGTAATGCCAGCTACACGCTGTTACACCGTGCGGGGTTAGCAGGACTTTACATGACTTTAGAACAACTTAAAGATGAAAAAGTAACTACTCCTTACGGCTTGAATTGGGAATTGACACCGCGACAGATAAAATTAGCGTGGGAAGAAAATGACCAAGGGGTTTTGGAATGGTTATTACGAGAAGCATTTCAGTTAAATAATGGAATTATTGCGTTGCGAGGTTTAGATTCTAAAACCATGCGAAAAGATGCACAGGTGATGGTTCACCAAGGTATTTTAGGAACTTTTTTACAGCATACAAGCACCCATAAATCAGCGGGAGTTGAACAAGTTTCTTTTAAATTGGAGGATGACAAACCGGAAATTGTTGTCAGCTATAAGGTTTTAGAAAAATACGCATACCAAGAATTTGCTAGTAATATTTGCGATAAAAACGGTAATTTATTGGATAAACCAATCAGCGTTACAGGTTGGCTAAATCCCGGTGCAGTAGTACGTCATATTGCATTTAGTAGCGATACAAGTTTTGAAGAATCACCAGAAAATGCATTTGTTCTTTTATTTGCCTCTGTTGCTTGTTATTACTACATTCTTCGTTCTAAACTACGAGATAAACGCGCACAGTATGCATTAGTAATTCCAGAAATTATTGAGTTAGAAAGTTATTCTAAATATCGCCGTTTAGACCAAATGCGTTATGCCAGCTATCAAGACTTTCATAAATCTGGTTTAGGTGATGCTGGGTTGAAATTTTTAACTTATGAAACTACGACAGAGATTGCTGAAAAATTTGGTTTATCTAGTTGCCAAGTTATAACTTTAGGAACTGTGGCATGGGCAACGCAACAAAAAACACGTACTGATTTGTATATTGTCAAAGCAGATACAGAGGTTTGTCATAACTATAATATTTCTTGTGACTGCTTACCAGATAAAGTAGTTGCTGGAAAAGAGAACGGATTTATTGCCAGTAGTTTTGCACGGGAATTGATAGCTGAAAATCTAGTGCGAAACCGACCTTGGTATGTAGGTATTGGAGGAAAAGTTAATAGCAATGAATTATTTGAGAAACTAACTTACGAACGTGGAGGACTACATCAAATGGTAGAAAAAGCCCAGTTTGAACAACGAGATAAGTTATTTGTAAAAGCTTGTCATGAAGCGATTTATTATCGACGAGGTAAGATTTATAAACAAGCTAACAATAAAGGAGAAATCCCAAATTTTGACCGCGAAAATATAAAAATTAGAACCGGATTGAATCGCTGTAAAAGTGCAGATGCTTTCCGCGAGTTTATTACTGATTTTTGGTCGCGTGCTGGACAATTACCTACATTACAAGCCAATTGGGATGATTTAATGGATTTAGTCATGCAAGAAAAGGAGTGGAAAAAGGCAAGAGATTTAGCTTTATTAGCATTAGCAAGCTATAAAGGAAAAGCAAAAAATGGTAATAATGAAGATGAAGAAGACTTGGAAACTTCTGAAGAAATAGAAGTCAATGATGATGATATTAATTTAAATGATTACTACGACTAGAACACGGATTAAATCTTTACTCATTGGACAAAAAATAGTGAACTGTCATGAAAACGGGGTATTTATTGATTTCACTAAGCAGAAATCAGGTTTTGAAACTTTACTTCCAAATAGTGCATCAAGCAATTTGCATAATCATAGGACGGGAGCAAAAAAGTTTTGTCATGCTGGAAACGAAGTGAAGGGTTCAGAATGACAGTTTTTCGTTAAAATGCGTAAGTCCTAAATCAAATAGTAAATCAGAAGTCTATATCTAAATGACATTACATCTTTTTGGCAACATCTTAACTGATTACGGTACTGCTGCAAATAATCGCGGTGAAAATGAAGGGAATATTACAACCCTACAAAAAATCCTTTGGAAAGGAGAAGTACACACTACAGTTTCCGCTGAAGCCATCCGTTGGGCATTACGTTATTATTGGCAAACTTCAGGTGATGATTATCAAGTAAACCGACGTTGGAACGACGAGACTAATGATAATAATTGGCAAAAAGATAGCTTTGATGACAAGATTTTTATCGATGATGATGTCCTTGGTTTTATGAAAGCTGAGGGTGCTAAAACTGAAGGTTCCGATAAACCTGATAAAGCTACTAAAGGTAAAGCTAAAGACACACCGAAAGGAACAACAACAGCAAAACGTGGAGTTTTAGAAGTAACTCGCGCCGTTTCTATGACTCCCTTTACAGGAGATATTACATTCAATGCCAAAAGTGGAAAAAAGGGAAATACCTCGCTGTACGGAACAGAAGTACATGCGACACGCTACCAATATGGATTTGCACTCACACCAAATCGTTTAAAAGAACAATCTCGCACTATTGGCGTTTTAAACGGTTTAACGGCTTTAGGAGAAGTTGCGGGTAATCACTCACGCTTTTTGTACGATTTTTCACCTGATTCTATCATTTTGCGCTGGACGCATGACTTTTCCCCCAGATTGCTTTACTGTTTTGCAGAAGACGAAAACGGCGAAATTAATGCACCAGAGTTAATCCGGCGCGTGGAAGCAAAGGATATTGATGCCAAAGAAATATGGGTAGCAGGTGCTATTAGCTACAGCGAACATGGCGAAAAGCTCAAAAGATTAGGTGCAAAAGTTACTCCCGGCATTAAAACTGCTGTAAAAAGCTTGAAGCAGCAAATAAGCCAAGATTTGCAGTTACCATAACTGGAGTCAGCAAAATGACAAGTTCTTTAGATATTCAATCTTTAGCTATTCAAGTTGATGTACCCATTGCCAGTTTTCGCCAGTCTCGTGCGCGAGAATATGCGGAAACTTACCCCGTACCACCACCTTCCACTGTATATGGAATGTTACTTTCTATAGTGGGAGAAGAAGATAGGTATCTACATTGCGGGGTAAAGTTAGCGATCGCACTCTTTTCTCAACCCGAAAAATCTACGGTGATTCGGACTTTTCGCAGGTTCAAGAAGAAAGACATCCATGACGTTAGTAACGCACGTCCCGATTATCAAGAGTTATTAACTGATATTCAGTTTGGAGTTTGGATCGATTCAACGAATGATACTGCACGACCAACACTTTCAGGACGTTTACAAACAGCTTTTAATCGTCCTGAAACTATCAACCGCTTCGGTGGTTTATCTTTGGGTGAAAGTCGTGATTTAGTTAATGCAGTCAAACTTTTATCCAGCAATCAACTTGAAAAAACACTGCAATGGTTAGTTATAGATGAAGATGGTTCCCTAGTATTACCCTACTGGGTCGATCATGTCGGTTCCCAAGGTACTCGCTGGCAACGTTATTCACTTCAGGAACTTTCACAAACTTATCCCCCTGAGTCTGCTTGGACGATAATTCAAGTAAAATAATGCAAAATACACAAAATTTTGCAATCCACAATCCAACTGGTAAATTCAAAAAAATGGAATATTCTAGGTGGTGACTATGACTCAAACCCTACCAACACAAAAAGTACTAACCATTCGGGAATTTTTAGAACAAAAGCCCGACGGGAATCGATACGAACTGCACAATGGGGTAATTGTCGAAATGGCACAACCGACGGGTAAGCATGAAAATGTAACAGGATTTTTAACTGTTCAAATAGCTCTTGAATTTACTCAGTTAAACCTTCCTTACAATATACCGAAAACTGCATTAGTCGCATTCTCGAACGAAGAATCTAACTTTACCTACTCTCCTGATGTGTTGGTATTAGATCGCCCTAATTTACAGCATGAATTGTGGGAAAAATATTCTACTGTTCAATTACCCCAATCGATTCCCCTAATAATTGAAGTTGTTTCAACCAATTGGCGTGATGATTATTATAAAAAGCTGGGTGACTATGAAAAAATGGGCATCCCTGAATACTGGATAGTTGACTATGCCGCATTAGGAGGTCGTAAGTTTATCGGCAACCCTAAGCAACCCACCATTTTTGTATGCGAACTTGTTGATGGGGAATATCAAATGACCCAGTTTCAAGGCAACGAACTAATTATTTCTCCAACATTCCCCAACTTAAAACTTACTGCACAAATGATATTTAATGCAGCTTTGTAGGTTTGCAGCTATTTTCAGAATATTTTAAAGTAGAATCGTGCAGATACTTGGGAAGAGGGAAATAAGCCCTGTGCGCGTGAGCTTAAGAGTCAAAAATGCAAGCACCTGTGAATGTGAGGTTAGCTTGTAAGCTATCTATTGCCTCAAATACTTATCAGGCATAACTTTCAGGTGTTTTTAGTGAGGTAGAGGTGCTTGCAAAGCTCTGTAAGCTTTACTTTATATGGGTTTTTGCGATCGCATTTCTGTCTTTTTTTGAAAGTTGAGGACCTGTATTGGCTTTTTTACGCAGGTGCTTGTAAGATTGTTCAAGAGGTTTTACTGTGTAAGGCTTTCAAAAGCCGCTGTGCTATACCTTTGATTGCCGTTAGGCGTTGAGCACCTTTAAATCCTCTGCTGTGATCCCATCAGTAAAACCCGTGCTATACCTTTGATTGCCGTTAGGCGTTGAGCACAGCAACATTCCGGAAGAAAAGGAAGAGAAGCAGGATAGTGCTATACCTTTGATTGCCGTTAGGCGTTGAGCACTATATCAGCTCGTCAAATATCCGGGTATCAAGGTGGTGCTATACCTTTGATTGCCGTTAGGCGTTGAGCACTCTGCCTGTCCTTTGTGGCTTTTTTTCTTACATTGTGCTATACCTTGGATTGCCGTTAGGCGTTGAGCAGTTGCACAGTTCTCGAATGTTGGTGCGGATACTATTGTGCTATACCTTGGATTGCCGTTAGGCGTTGAGCACTACTGAGACGAATTTTTTTTGAGCAGAGAAACTTGTGCTATACCTTGGATTGCCGTTAGGCGTTAAGCACTTGGGGGAATTAGTCGCCTGAGAAGCGCTAGTCAAGTGCTATACCTTGGATTGCCGTTAGGCGTTGAGCAATTCGCTGTCAGAAACGCTGGCGAAAGGCTTGTGCTTTTACCTCTGATTGCCGTAAGGCGTTGAGCACCGATCGCAGGCACGATTAGATTAGACATCTCCAAAAAGAATGTAGAGACGCGAAATTTCGCGTCTCTACAAGGATTGTGGGTAACGCATAGTTCCTACACTGGAGATGTCTATTCAATAGCAAAGACGACGTGAAGTATAAAAAATTTTGCTGATTTTTCGTAGCGATAAGAATCTGCTTAACCTGCTTCGGCGACAATCCGACCGGATTTAACTGCTGCTACAAGCGCTTGATAATCCTGCTCAATTTGATGAGCGTAGGTAACATTTGTAGTGATAACGCAACAAATGCGAGAAATGCGCGAGGATATGCAGGAGATGCGCCAAGATATGCAGGAGATACAATCTGATATTCGCGGTTTGCAAACTGAAAACCGTCGCATTCTTGACCGTCTTGAAGGTCTGGAAAATCGATGAAAAGTTAGCCTTTCCCCAATCAAAATTTTGTGGTGCTGGTTTAGGTAACGAGGAATATTTGAGCCAAGTTGAAAATCTCGAATAGCGCTATTGTTCTTAAAAGCGGCAATAATCTTAATTATACGTAGCAGTTATTTGTTTGCTGTCTTTGGCTACAGAAATATTTCTGCAAATAAAAATTTCCTCATAAATGCCTAGCAAAAATTAACATAAATAATTGTTAATTATGATAAAATTTGCTTCCGTAGCTAAAATCATCTGCAATAACATTTCTTTGGTAAAAATTGCTGCTTGAAAAAAGCATTTTTGACTACAACTTGACTTTTGAGAAAAATAAGATTGCAGACAACTTTACAAAAATAATTATGAGCAAAATAAAGACAGCAAAAACAAAGATGATTGGGGAAGCAGAGAGAAACAATGGTAGCTCTAACAGAGAACGTCCAACGTCGGTTAACAGTACAAACAGTTGAAATTGCTCCGAACACAACAGCAATTCGCTCGCTCGATTGGGACCGCGATCGCTTTGATATCGAATTCGGTCTGCAAAACGGTACAACCTACAACTCGTACCTAATCAAGGGCGAAAAAATTGTCTTGGTGGATACTTCCCACGGCAAATTCCGCGACCTATATTTAGAAACGCTCAAAACCCTCGTCAATCCAAAGGCGATTGATTATATCATCGTCAGTCACACCGAACCCGACCATAGCGGTTTGGTTGAAGACGTTCTCCAGTTAGCACCAAGAGCGACTGTGCTAGCATCGAAAGTTGCATTGCAATTTCTGGAAAACTTAGTCCACGACCCATTTAGCAAGCGAATCGTCAAATCGGGCGACAAGGTAGACTTAGGGGACGGTCACGAAATCGAATTCGTCAGCGCTCCTAACCTCCACTGGCCCGATACTATATTCAGTTTCGACCGCAAAACCAAAACGCTGTTTACCTGCGATGCGTTTGGGATGCACTATTGTAGCGATGACACCTTCGACGTAGACTTAGAAGCCATCGAACCCGATTTTCGCTTTTACTACGATTGTTTGATGGGACCAAATGCCCGTTCCTTAGTTAACGCCATGAAAAAAATGAGCGAACTAGGCGATATTAAGATGATTGCCAACGGACACGGACCTTTACTCTACCATCACCTCGACTTCCTGCGCGAACGCTATCACAATTGGAGCCAAGTCCAAGCGAAGGCAGAAACCACCGTCGGATTTTTCTACGTTTCCGAGTATGCCTATAGCGATCGCCTCGCACACGCAATTTCCCACGGTATGCTAAAAACCGGGGTTGGTGTGGAAGTACTCGACCTATCTACCGCCGAAGTTCAAGAAATTCAAGAACTAGCCGGACGCGCTGCGGGAATTGTTATTGGGATGCCTCCGAGTAGCAACGTTGCGGCTCAAGCTGGCATTAGTTCGCTGCTTGCTGTTACGGGTGAAAAACAAGTTGTCGGCTTCTTTGAATCCTTCGGCGGTGAAGACGAACCCATCGATACCCTACGCCGACAATTTACCGAACAAGGTATAAAAGAAGCCTTTCCAGCTATCAAAATTAAAGAAACTCCCAGCCCCGCAACTTACCAATTGTGTGAAGAAGCTGGTGTCGATATGGGACAATTACTGGTGCGCGAACGCAACATTAAGCAAGTGAAATCGCTTGATGTGAACATGGAAAAAGCCCTTGGTCGAATTAGTAGCGGGCTGTATATTATTACCAGTCAGAAAAACGGCACAAAAAGCGCAATGTTGGCTTCGTGGGTTGCCCAAGCTAGTTTACAACCCCTTGGTTTCACCGTTGCAGTTGCCAAAGACCGTGCGATTGAGTCTTTCATGCAAGTTGGGGATAAGTTCGTCCTCAACGTTTTGGAAGAAGGCAACTACAAAGAACTCAAACGACACTTCCTCAAGCGATTACTTCCTGGTGCAGACCGATTCGCGGAAGTTAGAACCCAGACAGCGAAAAACGGTAGTCCAATTCTCACCGACGCACTTGCGTATATGGAATGCGAAATTACGGGCAACATGGAATGTAGCGACCACTGGTTAATGTATTGCATCGTCAAAGATGGTCGCGTCTCCAAACCCGATGGTGTCACCGCAGTTCGTCACCGTAAGGTTGGAAATTACTACTAATTGAGGGAGTAGGGAGTAGGGTTGGGGGGAGTAGGAAGAGAGAAGAGGGAATAAGGAAAGAAATATGGTGCTTCTTACTTCCCTCACTTCTCTTAATCCTCCCTCTTACTCCCCCCTACCCCCCTCACTCCCTCTACTCCCTCTACTCCCTCTACTCCCTCTACTCCCTACTCACTACTCCCTCACTCCCTCCTATGAGCGAAAATCCTCGTGACGTGCAAGTATTACCAATTGCGACGAACACCACAGTATTACGGGCACGCAGTTGGACGCGACAGCGTTTTGAAATCGAATTTGCATTATCTAGGGGCACTACATCTAATTCTTATGTAATTCAGGGCGATAAAATTGCGATTATTGACCCACCTGCGGAAACTTTCACGGAAATTTATAAGGAAGCTATACGTCGGTGTTTGGATTTAACAAACATTGATTACGTGGTAATCGGTCACTTTAACCCGAATCGCATGGCAACATTGCGATCGCTTCTCGAAATTGCCCCGCAGTTAACCTTTGTCACCTCGGTTCCCGGTGCAGCATACCTAAAAACGGCGTTTTCTAACACCGATGTCAAGGTAATTGCGATGCGCGGTAAGGAAACCTTGGATTTGGGCAAAGGTCATGTATTGAAATTTATACCAACTCCTAGCCCGCGCTGGCCCGAGGGAATTTGCAGTTACGATCAACAAACGCAAATTCTCTATACAGGGAAGCTATTTAGTACCCATGTTTGCGGTGATGAAGTTTTTGATGAGGATTGGAGCAAATTCAAGGATGACCAGCGCTATTATTACGATAGCGTCATGGCTCCAAATGCGAACCACATCAAAGCCGCTTTAGAAAAAATCTCCGACCATCAAGTACGCATGTTAGCTGTTGGTCACGGTCCTTTGATTCGCTACGGCTTGTTGGAACTAGTTAAATCTTATGAAGAATGGAGCCGTTCGCAAACCGACCGCGAGATTAAGGTGGCATTACTTTATGCTTCTGCATACGGAAATACCGCAACATTAGCGCAGGCGATCGCACTCGGTTTAACTAAAGGTGGTGTCGCTGTCGAGTTGATGAATTGCGAGTTTGCCGAACCCGATGATATCCGCGATGCTGTGGAAAAATCGGAAGGCTTTATCATTGGTTCCCCAACTATTGGCGGTCATGCACCAACACCGATTCATACTGCCTTGGGAACAGTTTTATCAATTGGTGACAACAGCAAATTAGCAGGTGTATTTGGTTCCTACGGGTGGAGTGGAGAAGCTTTCGATTTAATCGAAGGCAAGCTCAAAGAAGCTGGTTTCAAATTTGGGTTCGATACAATACGCGCCCGCTTCAAACCATCCGACAAAATACTGAAGGAGTGCGAAGAAGCTGCCACCGATTTTGCTCAAACATTGCGACGTGCGAAGAAACTCCGCTTGCCTCAACCTGCTGCCAGCCCAATGGAACAAGCTGTAGGACGCATCGTTGGTTCGGTTTGCGTAATTACCGCTCAACAGGGTGAAATCGCCACCGCAATGATGGGAGCTTGGGTATCGCAAGCTACCTTTAACCCGCCCGGTTTAACTATAGCTATTGCCAAAGAACGGGCGATCGAATCGTTGCTGCATTCGGGTAATAAATTTGCCTTGAATATTATTGCCGAAGGCAACCAGCAAGAATATATTAGGCACTTCCGCAAAAACTTTGCACCGGGAGAAGACCGATTCAAAGGGTTTGGGACAATTCGAGCCGATAATGGCTGTACAGTATTTACGGATGCGATCGCATATCTCGAATGTACTGTTAGTCAGCGTATGGAATGCGGGGACCATTGGGTGATATATGCGACAGTGGATAACGGTAAGCTGATTCAACCCGAAGCTATCACCGCAATTCATCACCGTAAATCGGGAAATTACTATTAAACTTCTTTGAACAATGTAGAGACGCGATATATCACGTCTCTCTAAAGGTTTCAACACCTAACCAACCCATTAGAACGTCGGACATAGACCAATAGTGGTTTATGTCATAAGTTTTGATGGGTTAATCAAACTTTGAAACCGGGTGTTTGCGTTAGAATCTACACGTCACGAGTATCGCGTCATTCGGTTGTGGGAGGAAGACCCAACCCCGTTGTTAAACGATACGGCACTTTTGCCTCTAGCACCGCTTGCGGCATCAACAACTTCTGAAGTTTTGTTACAAAATGTTGCTCAACGGGTTAGCCAGCTTGATTCAGAACGACAACGTGAGGTGTCGAGCTATGCTATATCAGCATTAATTTCTACTTGCGGATCGAGTTTTTGTGCCTGGTTATAAGCTGCGATCGCTTCTTTTATCTTCTTTTCGCTAACAAGACTACTTGCCTTACTAACTAAACTTGTAGTTGCTGGCTTAATGTCCAGGCTGGGGTCTAATTTTAACGCTGAGTGAAACTTAGCAACAGCATTTTTAATATCACTGCTACGTGCTAAACTTTCACCTTCATTCCTTAAAACTTCCGCTTTACCTTTATTCTCAAACTCTTCTGCTTTTTTTCGAGGGTCAAATTTAAACTTTATTTCCGGATTCCACTTCAAAGCCGTCTTAAAAGTAGCGATCGCCTCTTTAACATTACCAGCTTTTGCTTCTCCTTCCCCCACTTTGACCAAAAATGGAGCTGCTGCTTCTAATTTTGATGGTGTGTTTGTGTCGTAACCATTGGTTCACAAAAACTAAAAACTTAATATTTGAGTATGACAAATTTTATGATACTAAAAAGTATCTAGTAACTATATAAATAATTATATAGGACTCATATTTGATTTTTGAAAAGACACGTAGGGTGTGTTAGCGATAGCGTAACGCACCAAATCCTTAAGAA
>QQTW01001982.1_pt1 | contig 14669 bp, 16 predicted proteins | sample 1904831 | NCBI WGS metagenome assembly QQTW01 (sample SAMN09435610, study PRJNA476489) | Subsurface metagenome, whole genome shotgun sequencing project. | reverse complement strand
CCAAACATCGTAACCCTTCTCCACCAGAGCGAATGGAAGACATCTCTCCGCATCCGTCAAACATACCCACACCTCACACAGCCGCCCAATTACCTAGACGATATGAGGTCCACAGTGACCACACCCGGAGGCGCGAGTGACACCACCGCAGAAATCGACTCATCGGTGAATGGGGTTTCAGCAAGGAGCAGCACCACAGCCGCACGAGAACGACTCTCACCTTCAGCAAACATTGTCTACAATGCTAGCAAACCTGGTTCCCCAAATGCCGCTGCGAAACAGGCATCCCCCTCGAACCATTCACCGGCTTCCATCGAAAGTAGTACAGAACTCAAGACCCCCACAAGAGCATCGCGAATACCCATCGCACCACCGAAGAAGAAGCACGCTAGGAGTAACAGCCTGACGAGTGTCGACAGTAACGCGAGCCAAACGAAATTCGGAAAGGGAGGCATTAGCCTCGGGACGTCAAAGGCGACGGTGGGTGGAGTCGTTGCGGAAGAAGCTCGTGGCGTTGAGGTGTCGGGCGAGCATTGCTTGGAGAGGAGGGGGTGATTGTTCAGATCTTGCCATGTCATCTCCATAATCAGGCGATATTCTTGCTGCTGAAATGCATGAGTCGCTACTCTCGTGCGAAAATGAAGAAAATTATTTGCACATTTCTGAGGCCTCCTGACCGGTACCGTCCGTACAATGTTTCGACTTCTTCGAACACATCAAATTACTGGTAGCATGAGTAGGTTCTGTTCATGACGTCTGAATATAACTTTCGACGAAGAATGGTATTCAAATTGAAATTAGGGCTACGAAGGTTCTGAATATCTTTGAGAATGCTGAAAGCTCAGCCCAGCTGGTCAGAGAATATGATCGTGAGCTTTTTTATAAAAAGCCATAAATTAAGGGTTGGTTTCTATATAATGATCCCTTATCATCGTGGGAATGGAACTGTTGAAGTCGAGACAGACTTGAGCAATCCATATTACACTCATTGGTTCTTCACTTTCTACACAGCCTCTCAGCCTGCTAATCCCTCTGGAGTTCGCACGTTTTCTGATAGGGAAAGAATCAAGACATAAGCAGGGAGAAGGGGCTGGCCGCTGGGAATAATGCTAAATCATCCGGAGTCTTCTAACTTCCCATCAGCCGGTTCTTTGACAGGTACGAAAGAACTCGGATAGCTGCGCGGGCTCAAAGCTTTTCGTTTCTGCATACTTCGAGTTTGTGTACCGTGAGGATCATGCTGCAGCTATATAGACGCTGAGAGTGATTCTTAGGGTTTCTATCGAAGCAAATAAGAAGTTGGTAGCTCAGTTATCTGTATTAGGGGTTAGAAATGTGGCCTACACCTGATGGAGATCTAACGGAGGACCCCACTGGCAGAAAGGGAGGACTCCAGCCAGAGATAAAACTCCGCAGCAGGTCTAACCGATTGCAGCAATGACAGATCAGCATCTCAGTGGGAGATACCATCTTGGAGGCCTCCATATATGTTTATATCAACTTTATAGGTCTAAGTACGATATCACTGGTGTCCAACATCAACCTCAAGCCATATGTTTTGTTGCTCTCTACACATAGTTCTAACTTCCTCCTCTTACAGACTTGTTACCTACAACTCCAGCCTTTCCATCTCTCTGATCAAAGTCCCTCTATCCTCACCAACGTCGCTTGCATCGCCGCCGCCGCCTCCTCCTCCTCCGCTGGCACCCACGGTGAAACCTATACCGTCACATTCACAACACCCCTCCTTGTCCTCAAACCTGACATTTAACATCTTCTCAGCAACCCACTGCGCAGTTCTGGTATGCAACGTCGGCTCCCTTCTCACCGTGCTTCTGCTTTCTCGACCTTGATCCTCATCTCTTGACTTACCCTTCTCTATCCCACTATCCTTGCGGTAAAACGCTACGTTTTCTGAAGGAAGAGGTCTGGCTGCCATGCTCTGAGTCATAGACGAGGACCCACCCACAGAGCTCTTGCCCCTCGCCAACGCGCAGAAAACAACAAGCTGATCCTCCATGAATTCGTCGACCGGCCCTCGAGCCCTAACCTCCCCAGCCAAATCAGCTACAACTTTGGTAACAAGATGCTGCCCATCAGTGTACATGTCAACTCGCTTGCGGTCATAAAGCCAATCGCGGCCGTATCTGCACCCGGTGCTTGTCTCGGCCACGAGGAGCAGGTACAGCCTCTTGGGATGATGAGAGTCTTCATCTACGGGACAAGTTATGGTTATGTCGGATCCGAATTGAGCTGGTAGGGCGGCGGCCAGGGCGGTGCGGATATATGAGCGCGCATCCGTCGTCGCAGCCAAGAGGGAAACGTGAATAAAATTTACTTTGTCGGACAGATCACGTTGCGGGAGAGAAAAGGCAGGGAGACGTGCACCGGGAGCGAAAGGTGTAATTGTGAATGTCACGCTGCCGATAGCGGTACAACCCTGGGTCCAGCCGCGTTTGTTGAGAGTCAGTGCGATTGGAGGAATGCCGATCCGGTGAAGATATGGGAGGAGGACTTGTTGCACATACTCAAAGCTTGGACTACTGGAGACGTTGGTACCACCTTGAATGGTCAAGGTTACAGGCAAGGTCGTTGAGATGTTGTATTCGGCGTTATCCTTATTTTCATTTGGAGGATTCGTGCAGGCAAAGAGCAGATAAGGTAGCAAGGCTTGAAAGATAAGGAAGATGCTTCCAGGTGTCGGCATTTTTATCTCCGCTGCCCTTCCAACGATCTTGCCGTCCTCGTCTTTTAGAGTCTTCCAACACCGTTCCATGCCTGGTCCTGACATTTCGGCTTCATCACGGCAAGGCTCAAATAGCAAGTCTTTGGACTTCAGCTCCATCCCTGTCGTTCTGGCACCGCACGCTCTTGCAAGAAACTTGACAGCCGCCAAATGTGAGCCCTTTAGCCCCCCATCTCCGGACCGATTCCCGCGAATGGACGTAATCAGGACGGGGATGGTGGTCAAAGAGGAGAGTGTGAGCGCGAGGCGCACAAGCTGGCCTCCGCCCTCGAGTGTTGTGCCATTGATATAAATCGGTGGAGAAGAACCCGTTGGAGAAGCCATCGATCAAACTAGCTAGCGTACTGAGCAGTGTTTCTGAAGCCTTGGGGAAGACATCCTGGGATTTTGTAGAGACCTTATGCGATTGATTGGTGTGACTCAAACGTTTGCTATGTTTGTTTGGAGACATCCAAGGTTGAGTCACACCCTCCATGCGGACGACATTGTGACTAACTACAGTCTCTGCCGTGCCTGCTGATAATGCTCCAGCTTTTTGCTAGGTGCAAAGGGTCTCATGTTTGGTTGTTAGCGTCTTTGTGTTTTGAAGCTACCAAGAATGGCAGCACAGAGCTGAGAGCAGACTCGTCTTGATTACCACTGAATGTGGCCAGTTCACCATGAGCTGAGAATCGCAGCTTCTGGACGATGGAATTCGGCAGACGGTGTGTCCTTATTAAGCCTAGCGTGTGTCAGCCCGTTTTGTCAGTACCAGGGACAAACGTTTATCCACGGCTCATGAGACGGTTTTGGCTCCAAACCTCAGGCAAGACATATCCGCACGAGGTATTTGTAGGATGGTGAAACTCAGCATGCGCAGACTTATCAGATTGATTGATAAATAGAGGATGCCGTGCACCGCAGAGGATAGTCCCCTAAGAGGCGGGACCTTGAAATAATTTGATTCCAGAATGATACGAAATGGCGAAAGCTTCCATCATGAGTGCTCAAGGCTGCCATAGCCTCATAACACTTATCACTCGTTGGTTCGTAGCGTCTTTCCTGCTCTTCGTTGCGCTGGCTGTGGCAGCGAAAGATGCCAGCGTCCTCCGGAAACGAGCGCCCGTATGCTATGGAGACTTACTCGAATATACGAGTAGCATCACGCCTACAGACTGTGTTCAGGCTGCGTATTCTATGCCCACGACGGCCACGAAAGCTCTGTTTGGCACTCACGCCCCGGACGGAAGTGCTTCCAAGCTACCAAGACACTTTGCCTTCGGCCGCTGCATGATTGGCGTAAGCATGGCCAACAGTCTTGCGAACGGCAATGAGTGGTCAAGTTGGAGTGACATTACTCGGGCTGCATACGATATCATAACGGACTGTGTCTCGCGTCACAGGTTAGCCCGAAGAGGTGGCATGGACCGAGTGGGACAAAGTCGTCAGATCGTCGTCGAGATCTTTCTGTATCAGCACCATCTGAACTTCTTGATTGGCAACAACGACCCCAAAAGGGTTTCCGACGACCATGAGAATAGTATCGGTGATGTTGATCCGGCAGACTGGAGGCCTCCCTGGGTTGACGGGAAAGTCCCAGTCATCGTGAAATGATAGTCTTGGAATGATTAGACTGGGTTCAGGGAGAGGATGGGCTTTATATTGTAGTCGTTAGAATGTGAGGGACTCCAAATGTTCTTCCATTGATTTTATACACATCCCTAGATGTGACTTATTGTGTTTTCTTCCCCTTCGCCTTCTCATACGCCGGTTCACTCCACAACCATACTGCCACAAAAGCCAACCACCCCACGACCGTGACCCAAATACCCGCAATCCATACCCAACCTCCGCTAATATTCCAACTCCTAGGCCACTCATCATGTGCGAAATGTCGTACCGTGACAGCATGCTTCTCGTCCACGTTGGTGAGGAAAGGTCTTTTGTAATTGACGCGGAAAGTGAAGATTCCGTGCTGGTCTGGAAGCGTAAAGGAGGTGCTGAAAATGGTGCTGTTGGCAGTTTGGGAGATCGGGGAGAGAGTGAGCCGGTGGAAAGGAGAGAGCATCGTGAATTCGAGCTGCAGAGCGTCGGTCGGGGGAGGGTTTAGAGGTTGAAAATGATCGTAGTCATACTCGGAGAGCTCGATAGAGAATGTCTGATGATCATAAACATGGGGTTGTACGTTTGCAGCTTCGCATGGGTACTTACCACGTCGTTCTTTACACGGTAAATCTTAGGGTTGAGAAACCCTAGCTTGGCTACACTGTTGTTGCCAGCATTCTCCGCGCTTGTAGAGCTCAAGTAGTGCTCCACTCTTCCAACTTTTAGGACTCCTATCTCCATGAACGTCCATGCGCTCAGTTCCTTTGCAAAATCACGGTTCACCGTCTTCGTCTCTTTCCCATTGCCTGTCACTTTGACCTTTCCATCAAACCACTTGTCCTCGAGCGCCTCCACAGATCCTAGGACTGTAAAGCGAGCGGAGTTTCTGGCCTGCATTGCAGACACTAGCGCCATCTGTTGCCCGGTAGCGAATGGCTCTTCCACCGCCTCCGCCTCGTCTTTCGGATTGTAAGTATATGATGTGCTCGTTGCTCTCAGAATTGGCGCAAGGTAGGGACTTTGATTCCCGAGCAATTGCCCCACGCTTCGTGGAAGCGCTATGGTACCAGAGCCTCCGAAAAAGTTCTTGACATCAGGCCTTGGTGGATCCGGCCGGGGAAGGAGGAGAACATCGTGAGCCTCCCCAGCGGATAGCGCATCATAATTGAAATGATCAACGACGAGAGAATTTCTGTCGGCGGGTAGATGGATGTCTAGTTCGAGGAGCAGAGAGATGATGGCGCTCGGTGTCGGTGAAGTCGCGGAGAGGGTCAGGAGAATATTTCCTTCTTTATTGATGAATTGAAGGAGTGCATGGGCTGTCAATGCCGGGCCAAGACCTGAAAACAACATCAATGAAAACCTCTTTTGGAATACATGTTGCATGCGATACCTTTGGATTTGGGTGGGAAAAGGATCAAGTGGTCGTACGCTCTTTCGCCATGCCGGAACAGCGAAAGCTTCTCGTTCTTGGGTGACTCAAAGGAAATCTTGTAACCTCGATCTGTGGCAGTATGTAAGCCAGAACTTGCATTGGAACTCGATCCATGAGATCTTGCCCACCTTCGAGATCCCGCCAAAATGTTGTATACCTCTCTTTCTCCAATAAATCCTCAATCACAACCAGCAGCCGGTTCCCAGTGCAGCTCAGCGCGCCCACTAAGCCTAGAAGCCCCAGTAAAAGGAAGGAGAGTAACGAACGCATCTTCTTACTGACCGTGAGCTCTGCCTTACCGTCGATGCGGCTCTGTGAAGCTATAAGACGACGTATCCGCTGCCAAGTGCTCGGAGCTCTCACGGAGCTTGCCGGCATCAACTTCACGACTTCAAAGCCACCCGTCAAGAAGCACCTTCAAGTATTCTAGAACCAAGGCTTGGGCATAGGCAAACAACCCCGGATTGGCCAATTGGCTTAGCTCGATTTCCTTCATACCTTACGTCGCCTTCCCGCCCTCGTGGGCAGAACACCATGTCGTCTCCCCGCTTTTACTCGACACCAATACGCTATCTACGGTGGGCATCGCACGAAAAGCCCGCAATCTTCTACTCTATCGTCGTTGGATTGATCGGCCCAGTCCTTATGGTTGTAGTGCCGCCCTTGAGGATGAGATTCGGGGATGGACCGAGAGAACCAATACCCTTGACGTATCCAAGTCAGTATGCCAGAGAAAAAGCTGAGCTCACGGGATGCGCCAGTCCGTGTGAGAGTAGACTCGGTCATTAACATTTGCCCAGTACCTGCGGGCCCGAGAAAAATACCCGAAGGATATGATGACTAGTCCTCGCGACTTAGCAAGAGGTGTTTATCTCGGATGGAGCGCATTGCAAGCAGCGACGACTTTTGCCCTACCCAAAGCAAACAATATCACATTGCCGAACGAGCTCTCCTGGGGAGCAAGCTTGTGAATTCAAGCATACTGGACGCTCGGGACACACATGGTGGGGAGTCTCGACGTGGGTGTGGGTATATGCACTATGTATGTTAAAGATGAACACCTGCAGCCATGTCCGCACTGTGCGGTCTGCTATGTCTGGATCAGTGAGAACTGTGGATGCATGAGAATTGGTCCATCATTAACATTGCACGGAAAGCTTCTTATCCCCTTCGCCGACATGGCCATCGTGACTTAATGGAAATCGTATTGGGCTCGAAACTAACGAGCTTAAAAGGATGGAGACTAATGTACAGCGCCGTGGCTTCCTCGCTACTTTAGATGATCGTGGCGGAACTGAGAGATAATGTCCAAGCTTGAAGGTGAGCACAGGATGGAGCTCGGCCACTTACCCCCGAGGAAGGGTCCGAAGCTGTTACTACAGGTATCTGTCCTTGAGAACCGATTGCGAGATCAGATGGAAATGTGCTAAGGCAGATTGAAAGGAGAGGAGTTTGGTCCAGCTTCTCAGACAGAAGCTGCGAAGAGAGCCAGGCCCATCAGTTCAGTGTAGCCTGAGTTTCCCACCAGTCCGATAGTGCCCTAAACTTGAGGCGATTCTTTTAGGTTGTCATTGTCTCCGTACCTGGCAGCCTTGCTCATGTTCGCAAGTATCTCCTCGTCGTCATCATCGGCAGCTGACGCCTCGAACCGCCGCTTTCGGCTGAGAACCTTACCACGTGCTGCGCTGTTTCCTGCTTGGTCCTTCTTCCAAGGTAAGTCTGAGTTCTCAACAACGCAGCATGTCAGGTATGGTAACGTATCCTTAGTGATGTCTAACTGAGAGCGATGAGTCAGAAGCCCTGAGACAAAAGGCTTCAATTCCTGCTTGTACACGCTCAAGTGGTTCTCAAGCACGCACATGCCCTTATGACTCATGGGAAAGTATGAGTGGAAGCCTTCCAATGTCTTTCGGTCCAGATAAGTATAACCTCCTTCGCCAATCTGGCGGTAAAGTGTTGCTCCTCCATCGCGGCAGAGATAATTGCGCTGCTCACAGATTGATTGCGAGAACCATTGACGAAAGAGCGAGAGGACCATCCACATGTATATGTCATTGGAGTAACTCATACGGCCTGGAGTGCTAGTCTGTTGACGTTGGACGACGACGGGGTAATGGCCAAGGATACGGATCTCGACGGCTTGCTTCATGAGTTTGAGCTCTTCGTGCTTGCGTTGACAGAGGTTGAGGACCTCCGGTTTAAGTCCATCACGATCCGCTTGAGACAGGAGGTTCCACTGACCGACGAGGTGGACCATAGCTTCCTTGAAGATGGTAGGAGAGCGTACACGAAAGGCGAGGTCAGCCCAAGCGGTAGCGTTAGCTGCGATCGACCTGAAAAGAACTTGTCCTTGACGAAGCAGAGCAATGTCCACAGACTCGGAGATGACGTGGATGGAACCGACATTGTCGGCGACATCAATCAGCCCCACGCAGTCATTGAGGACTGTTGCGATATTCTTATCGTCAAACTCGGGCTTCTCATTGTAATAGGCGCGGAAGAGGTTGTCATAGTGCTTGTACATTTCTGAAACTGTTTTGCCATTTTCAATGTCGAGCAGAGAAAACCCATTCGGGCTACGACCATGGGAGTCCACGTCCTGTTCGTAAACACGCCTTGATCAGCATCGATTCTTCACGCTCCAAGCCTTGGCTCGCTGGGGGCCCGTTCATTGTATGACCTACCCTCCTCACAAACGTTCCTGGCGAAGTCCCAGTGACTTCGGTTAGATCGAGGCGAAAACGCGTCATGATACCCTCCTTCTTTGCTTTAGGCGATAACACCGCGGCATTGCTTTCATCAAGCAACTCCGCGAAGGTGGTGGAGCTACGACGCAGTACTCCGGCGTGAAGGTGATAGGTGCGATTCCTCGAGTTAACGATGAGGACATCACCATCGGCGAACATGGGGAACGAAGATTCCTCCGTGGCCATTGCTTCGTGCTAGCGATGGTGTGTTAGTTGTACGCTGACCACCTGACTAGAAGGCACCTACATCAACGAGCGATGACCTGGACTTCAAGCTGCGAGCAGTGATGGGACGATAAGAAAGAGATGGTTCTGTTGATGAGATACGATAGTTTCCACACCTCAGTGATTGGCCTGATAGCGCGATGGAGATGTCGTGGTCGTAGGAAGATCTCAGCAGAGACTCGGAGGTGTGTTCGTCAGAAAGATCAATCGTTGTGCGGGAGTTTAAAAAAGAATTTGGGACGGTGAATTACTGACTAGGCAAAAGGCAATGGTCGACCAACGCCGCCTGATGATGATTTGGTGCTGTCAACACAGAGTACTCCGGATGACTCTGGCTTTGTAGTGAAGCAAATGCTTCGTGGTCTCCAGTAGTCAGCGAAGTGCTATTGACAAGGTCAAGCTGTGGTGGAGAACAAGAAGCAGCGAACATGCTTTAGGACAACTGGAAGGTAGTGAATTAAGCAGGGACGCGAAACCTCACAAGAGCAGATCGAAGCACTGCCGCTGCCTCTTATTATATCGATGCAAACGATTGTCACAGCAAGATCTCAGAATCTACTGGCTTGGAGATGCTTACACTACCCTTCCTTTCCACGACGGCGGTCAGACTAGGCAACGTTATAAAAGAGTATGGCAGGCCTTTATTACCATCGTCTTTCCAACGACGGGACAGGATAATTAGCGGGCGTACTGCGGTCGGGTTGTGAGTCAGGCAGAGAAGTTCATTGCGGGAAACATTAATAAGTCATATTGGTGGATGGACGACAATCACCGATAGCTGGAGCGCGCACCATGTGAATGTTTACCGTCTCGTCGATGGGTCTACCATGCCTGTGATGTGGCGATGTAGTTAATTGCTTGGTTACAACAACCGTACCTTCGCTCCCAAACTTTATGGACACATCAGAGCTTCTTGGATAGACTGCTTGTCACTAATGCAAGCGAAAGCAATGTCAGATATGAGGCGTTGGATTTCCAATCTAAGTAAAATATGGACACGTAACCCTCGCCACTTGCACTTCCCGAGAATGGGTATTAACAGGCAGGATGCCAGGGCAAGGGGGCAAATATACACATCATCTGAGGAGTGGTTTGTGTTGAGTAGAGAAATGATGCCGTACTTGGAATGAGAAGCGCGATTGAGATTGGTGCAAAGCAAAGGGACAGGCTCCATGGCTATGCAGAGATTTCGTAAAGATGTAAACTTGAGTGAATCGTGATGTCAAGTTACAAAAAAGACCTAAGAACCACGAGCAGCAAAAAGGAGTGTTCTGCAAACTGGGAGCGGAACATGCAGAGCTGCAAAACCAAAATGAGCCAGACGGAAAGTCATCCGTTAGGTGGCTTGCAAGACCTCCAGTCTGCCAACCGCTGTTGCGCCTTCAAGCTCCATTGCAGAGGTGACTTGACAAAGGAACGATGGGAAATGGAGAGTGCATTGCAAAGCAGGTATGCCATTCGTGTTGGGAGCGCATGCTGTGAGCTAGCACGATTAGGCCATAATTCCTGTTCCACGTCCTCCTGGAACACGGTTGACGGCCCCGTTGATTCCTCCCGATTGGCGATTATCCTTCGGGAGTGTGTTCATTCCCGTAGCCTGCGAAGGGGGGATTTCAAAATGTATCGGATCGTCGTCGTAGTCCTCAGCAAGGTGTTCCTCACTCTGCGTCCCTTGATGATGCATAGACATCGGGTCGACCTGTTGATCGTGTCTTGGCTGCTGTGAAGCCGGCTGTTGAGCAGCAGCGGCGGCGTTTTTAGCGGCGTTCTTGCTACCTTTCTTGCCCTTGCGACCTTTCATCTTGGCTTTCTCGAGCAATCTCCGCTTTTCGGCCAATCTTCTACGTTCGCGTCGATCTTTGATCTCGTATTGCCTTATCAGGGCCTCGGGAGGTGAGCCGAAGATACTCTCGTACTCGCAGAATTCGCAAATCCAGACATCATCACCGTTGGGCGGATGATGATAGTTATTGTATTCCTGCTGCAAGCGACGTTGGCGAGCAGCTAACGCGTACTCCTTGCCGGTGCGGCGCGGACGAGTCTTTTGGCCTTGATTCGGAGCTTGCTGACCACTGGAAGATTGCTGAGGCTGCTGAGCACCATTTGTAGACTGCTGCGTTGGTTCTCCAGACATTCTAGGACTTGTCTGTGTGCCTTGCGTTGCGAAACCTCTCTCACTTTGACCTGATCCTGGAGCGCCAAGATTCGGCTCGATCCGTTTACGGTAACCACCATGTGTCGGGCTCTCACTAGGCCAAACCATGCTCTTTGCTGAATCCGACTCACAGGTGAACGTAAACTGAGTCTTCGTTGGCGTTGACTTCTTTGAAGACTGTTGGTCCAGTAGACTAACGTTCTCTTGACCTTTAGATGGCGTTACAGGAACAGCAGCGGCGTTGGCAATCGCCGTGGATATGATGCCTTGGTTAGGAGGATGTTGAGCTAACGAACTCACTTATCAACACCAGTAATTAAGAACACCCTTGGCATGTACGTGAATCCTTACCTTTATTGGCCGAGATCCCAGTTGGTGTCCAGTCTCGTCGAGCTGCGCCACTACGTCCTGACATCCACGCATTTGATGCATTAGTAGACACTCCAAGCGGACTCCTGCCACTGACGGTTCTGCCTGTACTTCGGCCATAACGCCCTCTGCCGGCCCCTGACATACCATTTGCAGATCCACCAACGGCGTTCGCAGAGCTGCCTGATCCGTAGTATTGCCCAACGCTACCTGCAAGCTCGTCTGGCGAAGGAGCGTTGGGTTCGTGTGATGGAGATATACCCATATTTGCCATGTCGGCCGATAAAGATGAATGATGATTGCCCGGGTTACCAGATGTGGGGATTTTACGTTTCTTCTTGTTGTTCGTATTTTCAAAGGAGTCATACCCGTCGGCAGAAGACGAAGTAGACTGCGGCGCTGGAGGCCTGCTAAAGTTTGGTGAAGATTCCAACTCATCTTGCCGGCGGCCAACCTCATGGTATGCTTCAGCCGAAGCATTTGCAGCAGTCACATTCCGCTGCCTCTGATACTGACAGGATAAACCAGCCCTATCGCCTTCATCTTCACTATCTGGTGCGTTGCACACGTTGTGGTGGCCATGGTCATGATCGTGGTTACACAAGTCTCCATCAGCTCGGTTGTCCAACACCCCGTTAGGTCGTACCCCATTTGCGTAGCTTTCGGTGCTGTAGGGGATATAGAACAGCGGTTTCGTTACAACTGGACCCTGCGGATAAAGTATGGAGTCGGCGACCTCTGGTGAGAGACGGGAGCGAAGACGACGCTTGGGCAATGGTCTAATAGGGCGATCGGGATAAATGGGTGATGTCGTGTCCGGCGAGTGAGTAGATGGCGAAAAATTCGCACCTGTGTGAAGGCCAAGCGGCCAAGTCAACAAATTGTAAAGCCAGGACATCGAAGCAAGCCTATAATGTGATGATGAAATGTTGTGGATGCAGTATTGCTGAGAAAAGCCGGTATTGATTGTTTTGCAGGAGGCGACGTGAATGGGGCAGGTCATATCGTAACTTACCCATAGCGGCCACTGACATCTCTAACACTTCGACTACTTCAACCAGAGTTTTCACCTGAAGTCCTCTATCACCCCTTCCTCCACTGGCTCTCGATAATAAGGTGCCTGCTGTGTTTGCGAATCTACCGAAAATGGCCCGATGCGTAATGCTTTTGAACTAGAGACACCCAAAGACATCAGCATGCAGTCACGTATGTCTGAAGCTGCATTAGCCATTCCAAACAATATCACGAGACGACTTGCGAGCACCGTAACCGCAGTAGGCCCTCTGTCAAGTTGCCGATGGCCTGGAGAGTGGATTGTACTTACCTACGTGGCTGCTCTATGGCAAGCAATACTGAAGCTCCTTGTCTAATGCAGAAATGACTAGAAGAGATTACTCCAAACTTTACATGACCTGACAGGCTCAGAAAGTGGTAATAAATATAACTTATGTGAAAAGGAGAGTGGAAGCATAGGTTTAATCTCAAGACATCTCTCGTCAGTGATGGATTACCATACATATCGCTGAGCCAAGCCGCTTACCCTTTTCGGTTTCGCCGGTCCGGCGAAACCTCGATGTAAACACACCCTTTACGAGCCTCTCCGGTGGCTTCACTACCAGGCTAACCCATCCAACAACCGGTGCCAAGTGCATAGGCATGGCCGGGCCGCGATGATACTCTGAGGATAATGGTTGTGCTAGTGGAATACATCAGCAAGGAGACGCCCGTTCGAGCAAAGACCCAGCAACCGGGATTCCTTCAATAGTACGGAGACATAACTAGCAAGAGGACTCTACAAGGAAACCGAGCTTCCCGAGAGCAAATCTCTACTACGCATTGCTTGGGTGGCCGTATACAACTTCACTTGAGATGTATATCCAGCATTCGGCATTCGTTACGGCTTGGGTGGACATGCTATCTACAAGCCGATGCACCGCCTAGCCATCCGGTAAAGGCAATAGTCCTGGGGAAAAACGCGTTCTAAGAACACAAAGCAATATCGTTGTTATCTTATCAACACGTCTTCAAATACTGTGAAGCTATCCTTCGACCTTTGGAGATCGCCTCTTGGAAGCGTTATATACTGTGAGAGCAGTGGACACTCTCCGAGGCAGCTTGCAGTGGCTCGTGCTGGTCTCTGATGGCGGAAACTACAATAGCTGCAGCAGCACCGTGCGGAATATAGCTTTGGCAGACAAATTGAGGGGAGTCATTGGAAAAAATGGCAGTGGAGGCGATGAAAAGGACGGATATGAGAATGACTTCGTGCAGCTGAGCAGTATGGAGATGATGGGCGGGATAATGAAGAACATCTTGTCTTTGGTTAAAAGGCGATTAAGTTTCCGAGTGGCAGTAACTCGTGGTTTGGATTGCTCTCCATACGATAGTCTGGCATACCGTAAGGAGCTGAGCATCAGCGACAGCCAAGAACCTGGGTTGCGACGCGGCCGCTGACATAGCGCTGGATTTGAACTCATAACGGGTGGCCGTGAAATTCTGGTATAGCCCGTGGGACTATGCTTGGGACAGATGGATCTGGATAGGGCTGCTACTACACGTCACGAGGTTGGTTATGGGAGTCGAGCTCCAGGGGTCGAGGGATGCTGCAGAGCTCCCTCGAGATTGGCAGGAGTTTGGGTACGCTCACGTGTGCTCATCTACGGTCGATGGTAGCTTTGACACTTGGTGCATCGCAAGCTCGTCCACCGCTTCATGAGGCAAGTAAGGTACTTGTGTCAGACTCTGCTCTACAAACGTTGCCAATCTGTTATTTAGAGAGACACCTTGAATGGTTGAAGGTAATAACATAATTTTCAAGAGCTTGAGTAGAGCTATTCAATTTGGACAGGTTACCTTACGTTGTGTGATTCCGTGAGCTTGACTTCGATAGGATTCCTACAAATCCAGGCGATTGAGGTGAACCATTGGAAGTGTGCTCGATTCTATGTACATATAACCTTCCATCCAACATCTAGAGACTTGTGTAAACCTTCTTATATGTATTGCACTTACAGACAGCCCACTCATTACAGTAAGTTGATTTATTCTTGGCCGGAATACAAATCGCAAAACAATGGAACATGCAGTACTTTGAAATCATTGTTTTCATGAATAGCAACACAATCATAATATTCAACAAATAATTGAGTATGCAGATTTATAGTACATATATAGATCTTTCATTTGCTATAATATGAAGCTTGTCACTGAGCAGATACATATGTTATTCATGATATTCTATGTTTTGAACAAATGCCGTCAAAATTGTGTGTTTTGACACATATTTTCATGAATAACAACACAACAGCAATATATTGAAAAAATCTGAATAGACAGATTTGTAGAGCAAATAAATAGCTATATTTTGATGTAAAAATTATGAAATTACATGCAGTATAACAGAAGTTA
>QQTW01001981.1_pt1 | contig 14674 bp, 17 predicted proteins | sample 1904831 | NCBI WGS metagenome assembly QQTW01 (sample SAMN09435610, study PRJNA476489) | Subsurface metagenome, whole genome shotgun sequencing project. | reverse complement strand
CCGGGGTGGGTGGTGGCTGTTGCCGTTGGCTGGTGGGCTTGGAGGGTGGTCGTGGCGTCGTGGGCGACACGTCCTTGTCCGTGGTGGATCGGGGTGCGGGCAGGGGAGGGGGGTATCTGGCGGGCCTGGAGGCGTTGCCGGTGCTGGCGGCTTAGCTCCGTGAGCGTGCCGGTGATCACATCCGCCGTCTCGCTCAGCACGCCCATGACCGGGTCGGGGTGAGCGAGAAAAACCGTGGCTTCGGGCCGTCTCGGGTTCTTCCGCCTTTCGTGCAGCAGGCGTGCGAGCCAGCGCATCATTCGTCTGTCTCGTGCCGCATGAGTACGGCGATAAGGAGCGACCGCAGCCATACGACGAGGACGGTGGCAGCGATCAGCAGCCAGAAGCTGGAAACGACCGCGGTCGCTGATGCACCGGAGCGGGAAGCCCCCACGGACCCGAGGGTTATGACGATAACGCTCGTCGCGGGGAACGACATCGCAAGAAGATCCAGAAAGCTCAGGGTAACGTGCAGGAAGATCGAGCGGCGCACGGGGTTTTGAATGCGCAGCTCGAGCCACGCCTCGAGGCGATTTTCCGCCCACCGGGTCAGGCGGTTTCTGGTGTCGAGTGGTTCTGCTGCCGTCCTCCGGTACGGTCCGCGTTCAAGCTGAGTGTAAAGCCCCCACGCGCCTCTTCTCATGATCTCGTGCTCGAGCCGGTCTACTTCCTCTGCCGTCCACGCCTTCCGGGCGGCGTTCATCAGCTCGAAGATGCTCGCGCGGGCGGGGTGGGCGATCACCAAGCGCTCCGCCTTGCTGAGCGGGGTGATCCGGAAGGGCTGTTGCTCCGGTCGCACCGGGTTCTCCAGGAAGGGTCGAAAAGGTTCATACGGGCCATCCGCTTCCCTCCACCACTTTTCTTGCTCCCTGTCGGCATATACGCAGACCGCACCCAGAAACAGCAGGGCGGCGATAAAGACGGCAGCGAAAAGCCAGCCGCCGACATCGTGCTCAAGCACGACGGGGCTGAGGAATAAGGTGCCGGCGTTCAAGGGCGGCGCGAGGTACCAGAAGCTGAAGTGGAAAGCGATCAGGAGGCTGGCAGCGAACAGCGCCATGAGCATGAGCAGGACGACCCCGTGACTCGTGCTCGTGGCGGGCTGCCCTGTGGGCAGGTGAAAGACGACCATCGCCAGCATCGCCAAGCCGGTGATCATCAATAGGCGCGAAAGCTGCTTCAGGCGCGCGATGACGATGTCACGTTTGGCTGCCACGTCAGTTGAGATTGCGCTCATCGAGTCCTCCTCGGGCTTCGCCTAACGGCTTGAGCAGCCGCTGCGATTCGGTGCCTTTGAGCTCGAGGAAGTAACCGAGCACGCCGCGTCGCTCCAGCTCGTGGCGCAGTTCGTTGAGCGGGATTTGTAACGACACGACGTTCTCCATGTCGCCTACGCGCAGAGCGCGGGCGACCTCGGTGCTGATGTGGTTGTAGGCGAAGATCAAGGGGAACAGCTCGAGCGCCTTGGGGTTAGTGAGATTCAGGGAGAGGGTCACTTTAGCGTCCTTCACTTACTGCGCGTTGGAGCTGGTCCCAGCTCGGGTTGGCGTAGCCGAGGCCGCCAACGACGACGGTGGGCGTCCCGCGGATGCCTATCTCTCTGGCGCGGCGGGTGTTCTCTCCGACGTCCTGCGCCGCCTCGTCTGCCACTAAGCACGCCGTAAAGCGGTTTCGCCTCAGACTTTGCTTCGCGGCCAGGTCGATCAGGCTGGCCTGGTTCACGCTGGAGAGGTCGAACATCGCTTTGTGAAAGGCTAAAAACCTGGTTTCTCCCTGCCGGGCGGCGCAGAGAGCGCCCTTGGCGGTCAGCTCCGAGTCCGCCCCCAGCATCCCGATGGGGACGACGGTGAGGCTTAACGCCCCGCTCCCAACAAGCTTTTCAAGGTTAGGCATCACCTCGTTCTCGAACGCCCGGCAGTGGGAACAGCGGTAGTCGGTGAAGACGACCATGCTTAAGGGAGCATCGACCTGCCCCAGCGTGAGTCCGTGAAGGTCTCCCGGGGTGTCCACCTTGAAGGGGGCGCGGGCGCGGTAGGCGCTGCCTCCGAAGTAGAGCAGGGAGAGTGCAGCGAGGGCGATGCCGGTTGTGAGGATGGGACGCCTGTTCATAGCACCACCCTAGATTCTTTTGGAAAAGCGCGCGCTGTTAAGCAGGGGAGACGTCCAGCACTGACTTACGGCAGCCTCTCAAGTGTGAAATGGGGTCGTCGGATGCGTTTTTCAGGCGTAGACCTTAACAGCCCGTCAAGAACGGTTCCCTGCTACCTTGCGAGCAGGAGGTAGCGATGGAAGGAACAACGAGCAAGCCGAGAAGACCGCGACTCGGTGACGTTCTAGAACCCGAGGTGCTGGCGACGTACTTAAGACGGCGGCGGGGGACGCTTGTCACGTACCGCGACCGCATCACCATGCCTAACGGGTTCGGCGAGGAGCACTTCGATCTGGTGCGGGTAGCGCAGGGCGTGCGCTGGCAGCGGACGCGCTAGGAGGATCATGCACGACCTCGAATCGATTCAGCGTAAGCACGAGCGGCTGATGGCGTCTCCTGGCGACCCGCGTATCCGTCAGGTATGGGGACGGGAGGCTCTGGACCTCGCCGGAGCGAAGGACTACACGCTCGAGGTGGACATCCGGGCGTGGCGTGCGCGCACCGGGAGGCTCCATTACGACAACTTTTATGACGTGGAGCCGGACGGCGCGGACATGGCGCTGCTGCTGCGGGACGGCTTTATCGAGGGGGACTTCTTTCTCAACCTGGGTGCGGACGAGGCGACCGAGGAGGCGCTCGTGCTGGAGCTGTTCGACGCCACTGAGTCCGAGGCGGACGGGTACAGGAGTGTGCAGGAGATCATCGGAGTCGTCCGGGTCGAGCCGCTGTTGGTGGGTTCGTTGCTGAGCTGGGGCAGGGTGGGGGAAGCGCTGCTGCGCCTGACGGAGCGGGGGACGTTGGAGATCCTCCAGAGAGACGTCCATCCCGTCGACCTCGACAACGCGTACCGTTGCGCGGACGTCTCGAGGGAGCCGCCGCTAACCGACGCGCAAGTAGGCAAGGTCCTTGAGCTGTTGCGGGAGCCTCTCTTGGACGATGACGACCTGAGGGTGCTGACGCGGTTACTCCAGCTCGCCTTTGCCGAGGGCGTCGAGGCGGAACTGACGGCGCGCTTGGCTGAAGGGAGTGAGGCGTCGGTTCGTGCGGGTAGCGTGGTGCTCGCGCTTGCGGACTGGACACGAAGAGAGGTGGAGCGCGAGGGTAAGGGTCAGGCGCGAGTGATGTGGTAGTGGTCGTGGTTGGGCTTCCATGGCATGCTAGCGAGTCGAGGCGGTACTCGTCCGGCCAGAGCCTCGCGCTTAGGCAGCGGTCTTCGTTATGCGGTACTCTGGCCGGAAAAACGTGTAACCATACTTAAACACTTCCCTTAGCTTGTACGCTAAGCTCGCTAACTTTTCCTGCGAAGCACCAACGAGAGAGCGGGACGATTGTGGGCTATAACTGCGACACTAACCGACTCTCACGATGCTTGCGCTGCCCATACCGGGTCAGGCCCTGCGGCTTGTATACCGATAGCGTCGTGGTCACGAGCAACGCCAGCAGGCCACCACCGGAGTGGAGAACTGGAGACTGCCGAAGGCCGCGTAGCTGATCAGTGGACACTGTTATGTCCGATGCCAGATCTCCGAGGTAGCCAAGTGTCTGCATGAAGCCGAACAATATGAAGGCGGAAACGATGGTTATCACCAGTTTTATCAGGACCCAATAGTGTCGCCACAAGCCCCACTTAGTACCAAGCGACAGGACAAGGCCGGTTAGCAGCGAAGCGAGACATAAGGGCACGATGACGTACCAGCCAGTCAACTCCATCGCAAGATAGACGCCCTGCAACGTCGGAGCATCCTGGCTGGTCAGACCGGCGACGGCGAGCGCTAGAAAGCCAGCGGCCGCACCGAGCCAGCCGACCGAGGAAGTGACGTGTAAAGTGAGTGCGAACTTGCGGAGGTGGGGTGTCATCGCCATCAGTGGCCCCCTTCGTGCTGTGTGTGAAATTCGGTGATGCTCGAGGGTGGTGCGTAACCGCCCGCGTCACCTGCCGTCCGGTGACGACCAGGACCGTGACCACCTCCACCAATGGACTGAAGCACGACAAACAGCAGGATCAGGACGAGGCCAATGATCCCAAACACCTTTACCCAACGTGGTGTACCACCGGTCAATCCGTGGTCGGGCTCCGCACCGGTGTTATCTCCGGTACCGGGATGTGGGGGCGGGTTGGTCATGTGTCCTCCTGTATCTCGCATCGTCACTGAGGTCTCAAGCTATGATGGCAGAAGTTTATCAAGACAGTGTGTCGTTGTCAAGCCATAATGTCTTGATAATGTTGTCCCGTATACTCAGGTAATGCCCAAGCTGTGGAATGAGACGATTGAGGCGCACCGCCGCGAGGTACACGAAGCAATCCTGACCACTACCGCCGCGCTGGTAGCCGAGCATGGGCTGGCGTCGGTAACGATGTCGCAGATAGCTGAAGAGACCGGCATTGGACGAGCGACGTTGTACAAATACTTCTCGGACGTTAACGCGGTTCTGCTCGCCTGGCATGAACGTCAGATCACCCACCATCTCAACCATCTCGTCAAGGTACAGGACCAAGCTAGCGATGCTGGCGAGCGGCTCAAAGCTGTGCTCGAGGCCTTCGCGCTCATTTCCCACGAGCGCCACGACACTGAACTTGCGGCACTCCTGCACCGAGGTGAGCACGTTGCCCGAGCGCAGCAGCAGCTCAGCGGTCTCGTCCGAGACCTGCTGGCCGAGGCTGCGAAGACCGGTGACATCCGGGATGATGTAGCGCCCGACGAGCTTGCGGGCTACTGCCTCCACGCCCTTACCGCGGCCAGCAACCTGCCGTCCAAGGATGCGGTCTACCGTCTCGTCACGGTCACTCTGGCTGGGTTGCGCCTTCGCACTTGATCTGACCCGACTTATTCCGATGCTGCTAGAGCCTGAAGCCTTTAATACTTCGCTGCGAGCCAAACCATTTGTGAAGCCGCTCAATAAGGTGTTGCGCCGACCTAAAATGCTTCGTGTTCTTTCGGCGTTTGAGCTTGTAAGCTATGCGGTGATTGAGCGCGTTACCGGCGAAATCCATACGCTGCTCTTGGGCCGTCATGTTACCTACAAAACGGAACACCGTTGTCGGAGTCTTTGGATACCTAAGCAATCAGGACACGCTCGGTCCATCGCGCCGCAAGGTTAGTCGAGCGACTTCTCGAACCAGTGGTGGGCGTACGGCTCGTCGTTGAATGCCGCGACCTCGCGGTAGCCGCTGCTCCGGTAGAGCGCGACGGCTTCCGTCAGCGCCCGGTTGGTTTCCAGCCGCACCACGCTCGCCCCGTGATCCCGCGCGTAGTGTTCCAGTACGTGGAGCAGCCGCCGGGCGAGGCCCAGCCCGCGCGCGTCCGGCGCGAGCCACATCCGTTTAAGTTCGGCGGGTGCGTCGCCGTGCAGTTTGAGCGCCCCGCAACCGACCGGACGTTCCCCCAAGCGGGCAACGAGCAGCACACCCGCCGGAGGCGTTAACTCGTGGACGTCTGCCGAGAGGCTGCGTGACGGGTCGAAACCGGTCCGGAAACGGGCGTTCAGTTCGGCGAAATACTGCTGTAGGCACAAGCGGGAGTCGGGCGAGGCGGGGTCGGCGACCTCGATGCGCAACTCGGAGGCGCGGAGCAGGCGCTCGACCTCACCCATGGCGGAAACGAGGCGGGTCCGCTCGTCGTCACTGAGGGGCGCGAGCACACTTCGCGCTAGGTCGTCGGAGCGAGCGTCGAGTTGAGCGCGCTCAGCCAATCCGGCGTTTGTAAGGTGCACGCGTCGCACGCGGCGGTCGTCGGGGCTGACGTCGAGGGTGACTAAGCCTTGCTGCTCGAGGGCGCGTAGGACGCGGCTGGTGTAGCCCGAGTCGAGGCCGAGGCGGGCGCGCAGGGCACGGACATCGGTCCCTTCCGGCGCGATCTCCCAGAGGACGCTGGACTCGCCCATGGGGCGGGCGCTGCCGAGGAAGTGGTCGGTGAGCGTGCCAATGCGCTGGGCGACGGTCCGGTTAAAGCGCCGCACGCGCTGAACGGCAATATTGTCCATTTGTCTGATTCTAGTCAGATAAATATCGGAAGGTCAATGGGGTATCGGTTTATGCGGTGGTCGAGCGCGTGGAACGCACAATAGCTATCCGGTCAAGTTTTAGGGTTCCGCTTGCTGAGGAAAAGAGTCGCTCAGCAACGACTCCACAGGAAAGTCGTTTTGGTTCACACGCCCTGTCGCTGAACTTCTGAACCACGATTACTGACCTTTAAGAGAAGGAACGTTTCACGAGCAGAGTATCGTGAAGCGTTTCTTTCGCTTTAGCACCGGCTGGAAGCAGCATCCAACCTCACCAGTCCCCGACCGCCTTCTTAAGCTGGGCGTTGTTGGTCTTGGCGTAGCCCCGGGCGGTGTCCAGGCTGTTGTGCCGCAGGTGGTCGGCGACGAGCGCCAGGTCGCCCGTCTCGTCGTGCAGCCGCGTCCCGGACGCGTGCCGCAGAGCGTGAACACCCTTAAACTTGACCTTGGCCGTTCGGCAGGCCGCCTCGAGCCGCTTGTAGACGGCGACGCGCGAGCGGGCAGGCAGTAGAAAGCCTGTGCGCTGGGTTAAGGGAACCTGCTCGAGCGCTTCGACTAGGGTGGAGGAGAGGTTGACCCGGGCCGTCTTGCCCCCCTTACCGGCGACGACCCTGAGGGTGGCGCTGCCGAGGTCGATGTCCTCCCACCGGAGGGCGGTCATCTCGCTGACCCTGAGTCCGGCGTGGGCTCCCAAGAGCACTATATATAAGGTGTAACTTTCGCTCGTGCGCTCGAGCCAAGCGACCTCGGTGCGGGTGTAGGCGTCGCGCTTTTCCCACGAGGGGGTTTTGTCGACGGCGGCCCGGACGTCGGCGAAGGGGGCAGTGTCGGTCGCGCCCGACCACCGCAGCGCGGCGTAGAACGCCTTGGCGGCGGCCAGCTTGACCCCGACCGAGGCGGGTTTGAGGCGGCCCTCGAGTTCCCGGACGTAGAGCACCCCGGCGTTCCGTTTGGGCCGGAGCAAGTTCTCGCCCGTCCAAGCTTTGAGCAGGTCGTTCAGGCCGCGGCGATAGGCTGCCAACGTGTGCCGCGACACCCGGGAGCCAGCGGAGCCGTGGAGGGTGAGGTGCGCCTCGAGCAGCGCCCACAAGGCTTCGGGGTCGCGGTCGCGGGCGGCTTCGGCGGCCAAGCGTTTGAGTTCGTCCTCGCTCAGCGTGGCGAGGTCGCGGGTGCGCTCGAGCAAGCTCAACGCGGGCGCGCGGACGAGGTCGGTCAAAGGTCGCGCCAGGGGACGCGCTCGAGCCCTTCGACGCTGCTGAAGTGCTTGTCGTTCTCCAGCAGCGCGATCTCATGACGCAGGGCGAGCTGCGCCATGAGTCCGTCCATCACCGGTAGGGTGACGCCGCCGCGTCTAAGCCCGGCGAGGAGGGCTCCGGCGGCGTCGAAGTCCTCCCGGGTCGTCTCGAGGTACGGCAGCGTCTCGAACAGGTCGAGCACGTCGCCTTCTTCGTGCGGCCTGAGGCCCTGCCGCACCTCGGCGATGGCGGTACCGCAGAGCGCAACCCGGTTTTCTTCAAGTAGCTTCTCCAGTTGGTTGGACAGGGGGCCTTCACCGGACCGGAGGTAGTTGATCCAAGCACTAGCGTCAACGAGAACCATACTCATTCGTTCTGGCTGGCGAGGTGCTCGGCCCGGTCGAGTTCACCTGCTTCGAGGGCTTCGTTGGTGGGCATATCGAGCTTGCCCCTAAGCTTTTTGAAGCGCGTCAGCCGTTCTTGCCGGATGAAGGCGGTGATGGCTTTGTTGACGGCTTCGGTCTTGTTTTCGGTCCCGGCAAGTTGCATCAGTTGCTCGAACGTTTTTTCATCTACCGATATGGTTGTGCGTGCCATCTAGGCTCCTTTTTGCCTTGTCTACACTACACCTATACCACCTAACCGCTTCACCACTTAATTTATTACCTTAATTGTAAATTGTTCATCACTACGGTGCGAAAATAGGTGTTCGTCGTAAATCTTTTTGACTATAAACCTGCATCACTTAAACGCAAGCCCATGTGAAATAATCTGCTTGTAGCTTAACATAATATGCTTTATGTTAAACGTGTATTTAGAAACAACTCAAACCAAATAAACTGTACAGCAGCTAAAATGCTCTCTAGAATGGTTTAAATTATTTAGGCTGAAGCACTTAGCGATGAGACATTGTAATTAAGCTTTATTTTTCCGAAAGCGGTTTTTGTAAAGTCGATGAACAACCCCTCGGAAGAACTGTTTACTGGCACGTTTAGAGACGGAAGTCTGAGGACCCGCTAACTTCTGCACCCACTAAAGGCCCAGGAAAAGATTCAAAAATGGATAATCGACTACAACTGTTCACGCTCACACTCGTTTTTGGGAAGAAGGTCAAATGTGATGCCGTCGCCGTTACTCCAAAATTAAGAAGTTGAAGTTCAAGTCACGTCTGGTAATAACGCTTCCAATAGTTTGGCGGTAGCCATCGCACTTGTATAGGCTGCATAGTCTTGGTATCGATCATCCTTGTCTTGATCTCCAAAGTCGCAAACCGACTTGATGGCGAAAGTAAGAGGCTTCGGTTCATCTGACCACTGAGTCGCAGCGTAGACGCCATAGCACTCCATTTCTACTCCTAGAAGTTTTCTGTTTTGAGCTTCAATCGATTTCATCACCTCGGCACTAGATAAGACTACCTGTCCTGTGGCAACTGGACCAATGTGTGCCTGCAAGATATGGTCAGGTTTCACCCCACCAAAGCCCGCATAGATAGCATTCCAAATATGTTGTTGCTGGCTGAGGTGCTCAAACTGCGAAAGCGCAAGGTCAGGCGCGTGGAGCTGATGAGGATCTAAGCTTAGCCCCATACTTCCGTGTTCCGCTCCCATTTTGCCACTTTGCCAGTTCCACACTGTGCTTGCTAAAATTACGTCTCCTAGACGATTTCTGCCCCTGACCCCTGCACAGATGCCAGGCATGATTAGCAGCTTTGGTCTGAACTTGTTTATTAATTTCAGGGCAGTCAAGCCTGCAGCTATCATTCCCATTTTTCTGGCTGAAGTGCTAATGACCGAGAAGACCCTCCCATTAATAGCGAGATTGCCCCGGTGAATAAGATTAGAGTCATCCAACCTGTATGGGTCTTCCCAGTTCCAAGGCAATTTGAGTACGTTCGTGAGTTCAGGACTATAAAGTGCGGTTATAATACACACATCAACAGTACCGTCAGTCTCCACTGTCGCTCGAGCGGAGTCCAAAATGTGACTGACCTGTTTTATAATGCGAGAGACCCAAACCTCACTCGTTGGATCGTAATGCAGTAAAGGCCAGAGGTGTTCTTCGAAACCCTCAGCTAATTCCGTTTTTAGATCATCGAATGCAGTTAACCCGATAACATAGTTTGGCACTTTGTATCTGTTTGGGCGCGCAGTGATATCTCGAAGGAGAGTGAGACCCCCACTGCGAACGGGCTCTTCGTCAGGACGATTAGGAAGCGCAAGGTCCAAAACCATGAGTGCAAACCGCTCCCGCTCAATAAGCCTTCTAGCCTCCGTACTCGATGCTGAAATCTCAATGTCACTATGCGAAATGCCCGCCTCGATCAAAGCAGGTACAAGTTGCGGCTTGTTCGCAATTTGGTCGTCGACAATAAGTATTTTCGGCTTAGACATTGTTATCAACCCTATTTGTCGGCGCAAGAGTGGATATCAGCCGCCTTAGATGTGCTTTCCAGGCAGCCGAAGTAGAGGTGTAGTAAATCACGCCCATAAAAGAATCTCCATGTTGCTCAGTCAACTTCTCCTCTAATACACTTAGGGTCATCTCTTCGAGACCAGATCCAAACTTTTCGAATTGCGTTATGACTACAGACGGCATAATACGCTTTTTTCGCCTCATAAAACGAAGGACTTCACTCCCACCAAAACCTTGAGGTCGGCCCCCAAACTCTCTCTTTCCCTCGCGGGTACCAATCGAATACGTGGTTAACGACATATCAATAATTACCAAGTCGTAGTTGTTTTTAAGTATAGCTTTGGTGCCTTCGTGCACGGACTCACAGACCTCAATATCAATGCTATTCACAAGCTCTTTTAAGTAAGCCTGTATGGCGAGGCATTTTGAAGCATCGTCCTCAATGATCAACGTTCTCAAAAGCACTCACTGGACCTTCCACACTTTCACTTGGCATCATTTCGGCGATTGAAGTGAGCGACATTACGATCTCCACGTAAAATCTCTGCTCATCCGTAAAACCAAACTTTAGCGTCGACTGTGAATCTACTGATGGCGTAATGAGTCTTTTTAATTTGAGCAAGCCAGTACCCCCCTCTAAAGTTTGATACTCTTTGTAGTCATTACTTTCGATAAGAGCCTTTATTCGTTCTAGTTTCTCTAACATAGGATGATTAGGCAGTTGTGAACCTAACTCGTTCTCAACTCGAAGCGTAAATCTTTCTTCTTCACCCGACGCTGTAAGGTTGAGATGTACCAATGGCTGCTCAACAATGCCAGAATGTCCATATATATTGCCGAATATAATGTGTAATATATCAATAATATTATCGCTCGAGTACCGACTAACTTTGCTGACGTCAGACTCGATGTAAATATGCAAATCGAGATTCCGCTCATTATTGGTTCTTTTAGCGGTCGCTATTGCAATATCAATAATCTCCTCAAATGTATAATTGACATCAATGTTGACGCGCCGCTCGTCAAACCAGTCGGCTGCCTCATCTACCGCACGTTGAACCTCCGTGGATGCCGTCACGAGGGCTGAGCGAAGGTCTAAACATTGCTCGTCGGGGACTAAAGAATGTATTCGCACCTCAAGCTGTCGGATGAGCTCAAGTAAAGAAAACTTAATATCCTCCTCAAAGCGACGTTTAAGTTCGCGAAGTGATGGATAAAGTGCAGCCCAGAAGAGTTCGAGACACGCTTCAAGGAATTCATCAAATGACTCATCACGTCGAATTTGGCTCTTCAAAGCATGAAACATCAAGGAATTCATTTGTGGGAAGAATGCTCCCTTTGGTTTTCCTTTACTTCTAACTCTTACAACCTCCTGATTCAAATCCGCAATCACATTATCGTACGCTTTTGCAAAATTATCAAATGCACGACTAGTATCGAGCTTAGACACTGCTGAAACGTTAGTAAGCTGACTTAGCCAGTGTATGTTTTCCCAATATTGCCCATTAGCCCGCTTTACTGTGATTAGATTGAGGTTTTCCAGTGGCTTCCTGAGCTGACCGGACAGCGATCCATGCCGAATCCGCAAACTAAGGTAGCTATCGAGCCCGAACTCAGGGTTGTTAATGAAGTTATCGAAAAGCGTACCCACAAGTTGAGTTAGGATTTCATCTCCTTCGGCCTTAGGGACCTCAAGATATCTAGCTGGTAGTGGTGCCTCTTGCTTCAAAAAACGTAAAGCGGCCTCATCAAATTCAACATCCTCAGACTCAACTCCAGCTGAAAGGAGGTCACGATACCGTTTAAACGTTTCCTCCAATTCTCGATGCGCCCAGTTGGTCAAGCCCTCAGTATCTACATGGACGCGGCTGCGATCGAACTGCTGTTGTCCTTGCTGAATTCGTAGAGCTTTCGTTAGTTCAATTATCTCCTGGTGATAGGCATCACTATTGATTGGATCTAAGGTAAGCAAAACTAAGCATACGTTGATCCGCTCCTCCAGTATGCCTTGGGATGTGTCTATATTTGTACTTACGTCCATAACACTTGGGACGCAGACGTGGCGCAAAAAATAAATTAGGTGCGTTTTACTAAACTCGGCAGAACTGTTAAGGAGCTGTGAAGGTCTCTCAACATCATTTGAAAGCAAAAACTCGTCCCAAGCGGCTCGCAAGTTACTTGCTTGGTCCTCGTCCTCATACACTTTGAGGTAAAGGTCCAACACGATGCTCAAAGAGATCTGATGCTGGTGGCTTGCGAAGTAGGCTACAAAATCGTTTTTTCCGTGGATGGCTTTGTGAAGAGGTAAAACTTCTATAGGAGTACTATGCTCTAAGTAAAGGGAGGCGATTCGATCAAGCGCATCACCTAGTCGATGGGTTTCCAAAAGTGCTGTGAGCTCAAATAGTGCAGCTTCCTTCCGATGTGACGCATCCGAATTTTCTAAAAGTTCGCGACTTACGTCAAAAATGTGTTCGTAATCCCCTTCAAGCATGGCCTTCGTTAGCTCGCTCATCCGCTGAGCCTCTATACTTAAACCGCTGAGCGGGGTTTGGTCACCGATGTTTAAGGCTCTCCGCACATATTCAGTGGCAGCTTGATTCCCCACGTCGTCTTCTAGGGCCTCAAGATAGCTCCTTTTGTGCCCCTCACCTATTATGGCTGCAAACTGTGGCTCTAGTTCGGGGTACCCGAAAAGCTGTTGCACAGGCCCTTTTAATAAGCTGATTATGACGTCTTGACTTCTATAGTTGTCTTGGTAGAGCCCACTGGCAAAAGGGAGCGTTTTCCAATTCAGCCCAATTTTTAGCAAGTCGTTTGCTGCCTCCGTAAAGTAGTTATCACTTCTGTAAACGTGCGTCAGGTTCTTTACGATTCTTTCTGAAAGGGATGCGGGCTCTTCCCTTCGATTCGCATCATGGGAAAAACTTCTCGCGTAGGCTAAGCTCCGATATTCAGATGGAGAAAGATTGCCATAAGCAAGCTTATGCTCAGCTTCGACAACCGCCTCGTTGATTCTACCTTGGAGAACTAGATTGTCTAACTGCAAATTGCGAACAGGCAAGCCAACCTGATTGTAAGTAGTTTCTCCTAGAATCATTAGGAGTTTGTCAATTCTATAATCATCGAAGTTGTTTATATTCTTTAGGATATGTCTTATCTCTAAAGTGTTATGTACATTCTGGTTACTTAGACATAAATGTTGGAGGATTTTTACCAGCCCCTCATATGAATCAACGAGACTTAAGGATGTGTTTACGCGCGCAATATTTGCTAGCGTCTCTTGTGACGTACCTAAACTTCCCTCAATACGATGAAGTATGTATTCTTGGACGGTACTTGAAGTTGACCAGTTAGTCACCCTTTTGCGAAAGCTGTTAACGAAGCCGGGCGCTGAAACACTCACTTCATTTCGAGCACTCGTATGATATGCGACAACTGCAGCTAAACTGTTTGGATTGTTTTCATTCAAACCTTTGGCATACTGCTTCTGCCGTTCTAATCCGTACTTGTGTTGCAGAAAAGCAATTTCGGTCTCGATTAACCAAAGAGAGCTTCCACATATGGTTTTTAACTCTTGAAGATACGATTCAGCTAAGTCGAGTGAGTTCTCTAGCAAGGCAACTTCGAAAGTTGCCTTGAGCTTTAGAAACTTTTCAATAAAAAGGGGTTCAGTATTGATTAAGGCTACCGCCCAAGCGATCTCTTTTTCAAGCGTGATGGGGCGATCTATTTCGTAAATAATGAAGCTGCTGTAGTCCGGAAGTGCTCCTCTAGGAATCGCGGTTGAGTCGTGAAAGGCAGATTTAACCCAGCTGATAAGCGCAGGGTAGGCTTCCGGGTTAAGTTGTCCACGAGCATCCATTAACGCCCAAACGTTCAATACCCCTTTTTTCGATCGGCCACGAATATAATTTTTTACTCTCTTTAGCGCTGTACCTCTGCTGCCACCGTCTCGTTTTTTCGCCATCAAGCAAGTTTAGCGTAAACTAAGCTTTTATGGACGATCCTTACTGTTGGCTTCGAGGCGGATGGCGAGCCGGTCCCGGCTATGACTACGCCAACCAAGACGGAGAAGTTGGGGACTCCCGCACGATAAGCTGACGCGTGAACCTGGACGCTGCCTGTGCGCTCGCCCGCTCTCTGATTGCTGAGCACAACCTCCACGATTGGACCTTGGCCTTCAACCGCCGCAAGCGCGCCTTCGGGCTGTGCGACTACACGCGGCGTACGATCTTCCTCTCCTCGGTCCTGACCGAACTCAATGGCGAGGCCGAGGTGGGTGATACCCTGCGCCACGAAGTCGCGCACGCTCTGGCCGGTCCCCGTGCGGGGCACGGCCCGGCGTGGCAGAAGGTGGCTCGTGAGGTGGGGGCCAAGCCCAGGCGCTGTTACGACGCTGACGAGGTGCGGCAGCCTCCCGCCCGGTATGTCCTCAGGTGCCCTTCGTGCCGACAGGAGACGTCACGCCACCGCAAGCCCACGGGCGTTTACGCATGCCGGGGCTGCTGCAAGCGCCTTAATGGGGGTCGGTTCTCGGACCGCTACCGGCTGGAGCTACGGGAGGGTCCGGGGCGGGCGGGTTCGGGGTAGCGCTGGCCAAGCTCTCGGGTGTCCGGGTGATCGGCGTGTGCAGTGGCGGCAAGCGCGACTTCGTGGCTGAGCTAGGGCCGACGACACCTTCGACGACTGCGAGCCGGGCTTCGCCCGGAGTCGACACGATCTCGTCATGAAGTCGTCCGAAAAGCTCGAGTCAGACCTCCTTCGCCGCCCCCCACTCCCGTTCGCTGAACACTTCGAACATACCGAAGCGGACGAGGGGCTCGAGCCTGCTTTTCAC
>QQTW01001980.1_pt1 | contig 14675 bp, 14 predicted proteins | sample 1904831 | NCBI WGS metagenome assembly QQTW01 (sample SAMN09435610, study PRJNA476489) | Subsurface metagenome, whole genome shotgun sequencing project. | reverse complement strand
CCGGCCAACGCAGTCATGAAGTCGTACTCCACCCGCGCGAACAGCTTGCGGTACTCTTGACCCTGCTCGGGACTCCTGTCGTCGCATTCGACCATGAGGTACCAGTGCAGGTAGTTTCCCAGCACCATGTTTTCCTTGGCTCTTGATATCAAGAATTTCGCCAGGGACGAGTCCGGTGCCGCGTCGCCTTCGTTCTCGGGGGCTGCATGCTCAAACTTGAGTGCTTGAACGAGCTGCAACAGATAGTTGAGTAGTTCCTGGATTGATGGTCAGCAAAACTTTGAACAGAAGTGGGAGAAGACTGTAGTACTTCGTCGTCTGCCTTTCTCAGCCGATCCACTGCATAAGCTCGTACAGTAGGGTTGTCAAACTTGGCACCCAGTAGCTCCAACGCATCGCCAACATCAATTGCCGTCCATTTCGGCAATATCTGTACCGCTTGACGGGCTTCACCTGCATCGCTCCATGTGACGGATTTGAGGAATTTGGTCAACGCCTGCTTTTCTGTCAGTGTTCCAGGAAATCGTCGCATAGCAACGTGCACGTACTCGCTTGTCTCGCGTCAGATGGTATCGGAATTTCCATATCAGGTCCTTTTCTTCTGAGTTTAGGTTTTGAGTTGGGTCGTAGGACATGATCATCTGTCACTAGATTAGCCGATGTACAAATAGGGCAGCGTGTGGGACATCGTACATTCAGCTCATCTCTTATGATCGCATTAGGCTTGAGGTCTCGGTCCAGCACGCCCGTCCTGTGATTGCGCACCAGCCTTCGGTGCTTTGTCTCCGCTGGATTGTCTTTGATGCCAACTTCCGGATCGAAAATGCGGATCAGCCTCCCGGCATCCGAAGCTGTGTATCCGTGACCGTCTCTATTGATTCCCGGTCCGTACTGTACTTCTGGTGGGGGCTTCAACCTGATCTCGGAGGAAGACGGAGTAAATGGCTGCATCGAAGATATAGGAGGAGCCGGATACTCATGGTCCGTAAACACGATGGGATGGTCAAACCTAGGGAACTCTATGTACAAGTAAAACCGCTCGTCGCTCGGATCAGGGCTAGAGAGCTTGTTAGTCCCGTTTTCGTCCTTCTCGTCGTTCTCATCGCCACTCTGACGAGGGCTTGCGATCGGTCGAGACAAGCCATCACTCAGGAACGCGGTACGCTGAAGCTTCTCAATCTGCCGGAACACGAGCTGATCGAGCCACTTGTTCTCAGGGATCTCGCCCATCTCGTGCTTCTTCATGAGAGCCTCGAGACGCTCCATTTCAGACACGCGCGGGTCCTTCCGGGCTTCGGCAGCCTGCTTGCTCCCTTTACGCGTTGTCGCAGGCACGTATGGCGTCGTCGACGCGGACAAGCCATCGGCAGCTTTGTGGCGATGCAGATAACATCGCTGCCGACCTTTCAAGAGGGTGTTGTCCTTGTCGAACAGCGGCACGGTCGTCCCTCCGAACGGGATCGCGTGGCCATCCGCCTCGTCAGCTCCCGTGGGCGCAAGGTCCCAGATGGTAATCGCCAGCTGCGAGCTCGCCGGCACGCTCGAGTAGTTTATGGGCAGACCGAGCCACTCATTCCAGATCCGGCCGGTCTTGAAGTGCTTGTAGGCGGTCTTGACGGCGATCGTGAGCGGCTTGCTGTCGGCCCATAGCTGGACCGTCGCATAGAGCTCCGAGTGGGGACTGTGTGCAGTTCAAGCTTTGATCTCGGGATTTTGAGCTTGAAAGGGCTCATACCAACCTCAATACCGATCCTCGGTGCCTCAGGTCGGGTCTTTTGAGTAGGGTGGAGAATGGGATGGGGGTGGAGTTGCCCTCCAAGTTGTTACTGCGGAAGTGAGTTACGATTCGAATAGGCCAGATAGGAGACTTGACACTACATTTTCACATGCACGGGGACGTTGAGCGAAGAGGAGCTGGCAAAGGAGAAAGGCTCCATGCTGTTTCTGACTCTGATGGAGCAGCCATCATTCCGCGAGTCGTGATCTCGATTGCGGTTCGACTGATAGCAGGCCTGTTTGCAGTGTTTGCTCAGCGGCTTGTCACCTTCACCAGAACGGCGAGGCTAGTCTCGGATAAGACTAGCAACACCGGCCCGACTCCGCTTCGCTCTCTACTATGTAGCGCGCACTGGCGCTTTGCCCGAAGTGAACTCCTCCCATCGACGCGTTTGTGTGCTTTTGAAAGCTTGACCAACGTTCAACGCGCCGAAAAACTGATATCCTCACTCGAGCAGCAACAGTAGCTTTTACACAATAGCTGCCCTGGTCTCGTGTGATCAGGCGTATCTGCCTTCACAGGCTCTGTGATCACACATTTTTCTCATTTGTGCTCGTTTGCGGCGGCGGCAGTCGTTCGCATCGACCGTTTTCAGCCTCGTGTTTCAATCCCGTCCGTCGTCGCTCACATCCGTCACTCAAATTGCCGCCGATACCTCCACAGGCATCATGGCACGCTTGAACATCAATATCTCCAGTGCCCGCACTTCCGTGGCGCGAGATAGCGCGTCTGTCTCGACCAACAAGGCCGCCGCTCCACAGCACAGATTCTCGACGCTGTCTCCGTCGCCCACTGCCTCGTCCGACAAAGAGAACCAGGGCTCGGCGAGCGATAAGAGCCGCGCAGCAGCCCACAGAAAAGGGAGCGTGGCCTCTCGCACGCTCCCGACTCCGAGCTCTGAGGGTCCCATGAGTCCCAGGTCGGGCAAGAGAAGGCGAGTAGGCGAGTATAGTATCGCGGACGTTAACCATGATGCGGACGAGAGAGCGGCCGAGGACGACGCGCCTCGGAGGAACAGGTTCTATGATCCAGATCAGCCTGCAGAAGAACGAAGAAGAGTCCGCAAGGGCATGAGAGATTTGACGAGGCGATTTCAAGGTATAGTTGATCACTCACGCGGTGGAGCTGTGGTACTGACTCATAGCACAGACTCGCGCGATGAGCTTCTTGCTCCAGGAAATAATGACCTGTACAAGGTCATCACGGAGGCGAACCAGTTCATGGCTCAGGTCAGGCAAACGGCCGATGCCACCATCGACTCGCGACTGCTCGTCTCGGCAAGCGACTTGACACTCAAGAAGACCACCCAGCTTGTCCTCGGTGACGCTGCGACGGGTGTTGACGTTGACGAGTTCGTATCAAAATGCATTACTTTCATGAGAACGGGTGGTCCGCCCGGCGAAGAAGAGCCAAGACGGACATCGGCTTCCTCCGGCCGAGCCCGGCAACGCCGCAGTGGTGCACGGGACGAAGACGATGAGGACGACGTCGAAGGCGACAACGGCGACGCGTACGACTGGGAGCTACTTGGCGCCCACGCGTGCTTCCCAACGAACGCCCGACCGCCCGTGCCGAGCTTCCTGCTGGGTCCGCTCTCCGTGCAGAAGCGTGTTCGGGCGTCGCAGCCTCGACGCGCGCGTCTTCGCGCCAGCGCGCAGGAGCCCGTATCTAAGCCTGAGGAGATCAAGGCTGCGGATATTCAGCGTGCCGAGACGTCGAATCTGACTGCTCTGTGCACGAATATTCGTACCCGGCTCGTTGATATCATTTCGCAGGGCATGGCTGGCGTCGATGACGAGGCTGAGGAGGACATGGGTGAGGAAGAACTCGCCGAACTATTCCGCCGATACCATATTACGCGTGACGGTCACGTGTCGTTGTTTGAATTTGCCATCAACCCAGAGTCGTTTGGTCAGACGGTAGAGAACCTCTTTTACATAAGCTTCCTTGTCCGCGAGGGCAGCGTCGCAATCGGGAAAGATGCAGATGGGTTGCCCACTTTGCGTAAGTCTCCCCGGATTCCTAAACTCTGCCGCAACCATGGCATTCGCTGATAACACTACCCAACCACAGACACCTCAAGTTCGCGTACTATTTCAGAGCAGCGGGCACAGCAGGTTTCCAAACACCAGGCTGTCTTCAGTCTCGACTGGCCGACCTGGCAGGGGCTGATTCGCGCATTTGACATCCACGAGCCCCTCATCCCGCACCGCGTCGATGAAGAATCAGGCTCTGTGGCGCCAGGAGCGTGGTATGGTTAATTTGCTCCCAGTGTTAGGCGGCTCTGGTTGCCCATCTTTTATGATGCTGTGGCTCATGTGCCAATGTGCAACCTTGCCTACTCGACCGTTTTGGCTGTTCACTTCTACAGGCTGCAATGCTTAGCCGTTGTTTTCAACCTAGCTGCGATTTCATCGTCAAATGTACCACCAGGTCGAGAAGCTAGACCCTCTGTCGATCTAGCCAGGTATCATTTGTTGCTTTGAAGCCCACATGCGAGAATTGTACCTTTCTGCTCTTGAGCGGTGACCTCTTCATGTTGGTAAATCGCCGATCAATCAAGTGATATGCTTTATCATTCACCTTGTGCTTCCGAAAGCTGGGACAACAGTCTCGAAAGTAAATGTCTTCGTCGGCTGGCGCGACTACCCTGTTAAATGCTATACGGGCGCCTGTCGCTCCATGAGCTGTCTCGTTCGAACATACGTCTCTCAGTAGAACGCAGATCCACCCATGCGATTCCTGGGGTAAAACTTAGTCACACGATCCTCTCCATTACCCTACTGTCTGTAAGTAAATGAATTCTACGGCAAGTCCTATCGATGGCATACATGCAGGAGTATTTACTGTATTATTTATGTACTGCTAAAAGAATCTATTGAGCTTCACGTTCTAATACGAAAGGTCTAATCGAAGAAAAAAAACGAGTGCCAGGAGATTGAGATGTGACGGTAGGTAAGCACCCCAATAATGATAGTATAATGGACCCCAACATCTAGTCCATCAAGCTTGATCAAGTGCTTGCGCAACGCAGAGATTATAGTAGATCCCCCGCCGGTTGAGCAGCTCATCGTGGTTCCCCACCTCTACTATCTTTCCTGCTGAAAAGACAAAGATGACAGAAGCATTAACGATTGTCGACAAGCGATGCGCAACAACGACCGTAGTCCTGCCAGTCGATGCTTTCAGCAGTGCCTCCTGGACAATTCTCTCGGACTCTGTGTCGAGCGCCGAGGTTGCTTCGTCCAAGAGAAGAAGTTTAGGGTTCCGAATCAAAGCCCGCGCAATCGCTATCCTTTGACGCTGGCCACCTGACAGCTGTGCGCCGCGCGATCCGCATGACGTGCTCAGGCCTTCTGGCAATGAAGAAACGAAGTCGAGAATGTTCGCTTGGCGACAGGCCTGCCTCACCATCTCCTCGCTTCCGTCCTCTTCTACGCCGAGAGCGATGTTGTCGAAGATTGAGCCTTCATACAATGATGGTTCTTGTTGAACCAGGGAGGCGTTGCGACGATAGAGGCGAGGTGACAGTTTTGAGATGTCGTCGTTACCGAAGAGGATGCGGCCAGAGGTTGGATCGTAGAAGCGCTCCAGTAGCGCGATGACGGTGGACTTTCCGCATCCCGAGGCGCCTACGATAGCTGCAAACTGACCTTGGTCGACCTAAGGATGCGAGTCAGCGCTTTCTGTGGGGTATCTTCGTGGTTTCCCACCTTTGCAGTGATGCCTTTCAGAACGGCCGTTCCAGGGCGGTTCGGATAGGCGAATCGGACAGACTCTAAACAGACAGAAGCGTTACCCGTTGGCGAAGAGTTGCGGTTCGAGTCGTCCTCTTGAATCACAGGCTGGACTGTGCGCAACCACAGCAAATAGTTGAGAGCCGATGTAGCCTTACTCATGCCTATATCATCGTAAGCCACGGATACCCCTTCGGTGATTCATCAAACGCTCACTCGTTGTGTATCCAAAGAATTGAGCTGCCGCCTGAGCGCCGAAGAAGACGGCAGTGAACACTATGAAGAACTGGGTTGTTGTGTATTCACGTTGCGAAATCAACTTTCCACCATACCTACCAGGCGTTAGCGCCATAAATGCAATCATTCAAGCACTTACCAGAACCCCAGGCCCAGCGCAAGAGCGTCCAGAGACTGTGAGAGGGCAAACCAGAACATGGTGAAGAAAACTGATCCAGCAGCTCGCCGCTCGATTGCTTCCAGACTCGAGGTATATCTTTCAATCACATCCAACTCCATCGATAGCGAGCTGATCGTTCGGATGGCGTTCATTGCTTCACCAGCCAGGCTTGCGCTTTCTGAAAACCTCTCCGCATTTTGAGCCTCCAATTTCGTCTCTAGCCGGATTCTCAGGTAGCCGAAGAAGACCAAGGGCGGTATGACACCGAACACAACTGCAAGGCCAAGCTTCCAGCCAACAATCAATGCCAACACACTGCTGGCAATGATGTTGACGAAGATGATAAGGATTAGTGCTATGTTGAATCCTAGAAGATCCTGGATAGCGGCAGGAACAGAGGACAGTCGGGACGCCAGAGCCCCTGAAGCGTTCTCGGGTTTATCAAAGAAACGCAAGTCCTGACGCAAGAGGTTTGCGAACATTTCCATGCGATAGTAACGGATGATGGTCTATGTAGTGTAAGCATAGATCAACTCATCTGAGCAAGGGTACAAGCAAACCTGAGAGATGGTGTTCGAGACACCTGCCATTGCAAAATACAAGGCAAAGTTTGCCAGCGATAACACGAAGAACATGAGTGCGAAAAAGTTCCCTCGTTCTCTCAGCTTTTCTCCCTGGAGTTGCAGAACCTCAACAGCCTTAGCAAACAAGATCCCTTGAGCGGGGAATGCCAGTCCTGAAGTTGTTAGTTTGACTGCAGAATTAAAGGAAGGTTTAGGTGCGGACACACCGGCCATGATGCACAGGAAGAGCATAGATAAGTTCCACATCCACAGATTCCGGTGCTCGATGATTACTATCCGCACGCACTTTAGCAAGCCATAGCCCAACCCGCTCTGAGAGGTGCCGGTAACATCTGCACGTGAGGTCCGCGTTGGCTCTTTGGTGAGTTGTTGAGATAGCTCCGTGTCCACGTGTGCGACTATGTTTTCCTTAGTTGCTTCATCATTGATGTCCTCTGATTGATGCTGAAGATCTCCAAGATGCTGAGCAGATATCATTCTTGCAAAAGCTCCGTCTTTGGCTTTAAGCTCGTCAAACGTGCCCTGCTCCACGATAACGCCTCCCGACAGGACTGCGATGTTGTCTGCCTTTCTGATGGTTGCCAGCTTGTGCGCGATAATGACTGTCGTTCTGTTGCCGGCTGCCTTGTCGAGAGCATCCTGGACGACATGTTCGGAATTCGAGTCCAGTGCACTTGTCGGCTCGTCCATGAGTAAGACGGCGGGGTTAGAGATGATGCTTCGCGCGATTGCGATGCGCTGCTTCTGGCCTCCAGAGAGCATTCCCGCTGCGTTCCCAACCTGTGTTTGGTAGCCCTAGAAGCACTCAGCACTGCCACCAGTTGATGAAGCGTCAATAACCTACCTGCGGCAGTTCTGTGATAAAGTCATGGGCATTCGCAACTTTACATGCCTCTTCAAGAAGCTCTCTCTTCTTCTCTGCTGGTAAACTCTCCAGGTTTGTTCCCATCAAGCCATTCAAGACATTCTGCTCTATTGTGCCCTGAAACAGCACTGGCTCCTAATTAGGCGATTAGACGACGCAAAGATGAGGAAGCAGAGCAATCGTACCTGCCCCACCAAGCGAATTTGAGACCGAAGCCATGAAACGCTCAGATCGTTGAGCGGTACGCCATCCATCGTGATAGAGCCGCCAGAGGGTTGGTACCAACGCTCAATGAGACCGATAAGCGTACTCTTCCCTGATCCGCTGGCTCCCACAAGAGCTGTGGTTTTGTTGCTGGGTATCGACAGAGTGACTCCGTTGAGAACCGGAAAGTCGGGCCTTGACGGATAAGCGAAACGAACATCGTTCAGTTCGAACTGCCCTCTGATCTGCCCAGGCCGAAGCCCTTGTTGAGAAAGCGGATCGACTTGTGACTTTCGATCGAGGATCTCGTAAAGTCCGGATGCTGCAGAGGCGGCGCCGGTAAAGACGGTGATTTGACCAGCCACCTGGCTGATCGAAGAAGCAGCAAAGACAATCGCGAATATCACGCTGTGAACAGTCACTAGCTGGCTCGCCCATTGACAGTGGCACTTGACTTACGTAACGATTTTTCCAGGGTCTTGGATCTCTCCGGAAGCGAACATCCTGATGCCTTGCCAGAAAGCCAGGGCATACCCTGCATATACGCAGCCAAACTCGGTAGAATAGAGCACACCAAGATTGAGCCACTTTCTCAGCCCCTTGGCGTGAGCAGCATCCATGAATGTGCCATATCTACGTGACAAAGGTCGATATGCCCAGAAAGCTTGCACAGTCCGCATGCTGGAGAACACTTCTTCGGCGAGAGAGCAAGCTTGAGCGTGGAGACGGTTGATCGCTGATTCCTGCTTGATATCTATACCAGCGCAGATTCCCGTCACGATCAGTATTGTTGGGATGATAACCGCGGTGATGAGCGTCAACTTCCACTGTGCCACGAACGCCACAATGAAAGCAGCAAATAATGTAGCCATGGATTGGACGGCAAATCCGAGCTTCTCCGCGATACCGTTATGGACGCGATTGAAATCGGTAGTGACCTTGACGGCTGCGGAGCCACCCTTCCAGACGTCGAAAAATCCAACCTCCTGACGAAGAGCGCTTCTCAAAAACAGAACTCTGAGAGACTTTGTGGTCCTCATGGCGGAGACACTCAAACAGACCTAAAAGACAGTCAAAACAGCTCGGGTCGGTCTCATGGTAACGCGTCTTGTGGTACCGTATACATATATCCAAGCACGAATCTACCGGCAAATAGATATATGAACCATAGCCTAGTCATGTCAGTACTCTACCAGTCCGAAGCTTCGAGAGCGTCTTACGCATTGGAATTGACCTCTTTTCGAAAGTCGCCGGGAGACAGATCACCGACGGCAAATTCATTGAACTTGGTGACGAATCGACCAAAGACAATGGTCATCAAAGGCAGCGAGGCACCCGCTCCAATGGCTGCTACTAAGCTTGCGAAGTTCAAGGCTGCTCCTGTGGCATCGGCAAAGGAGAATATGCGCTGGTCGTGGTGGTCAGCTGCATTGTTCGCGAGTAAATCAATACGCCTAGGATACACTACCACGTAGGACCATAGACTTCCATTCTCTTCGAGTTGTGACCGTTCACTAGCATCATCCTCCTTCGTTGCGCTTGTCATTGTTTTCACGTGTTGTCAACCGGTGGTGGTGCTGGTGATGGCAAATTGGAGACGGTGAGCTGGCTACTCTTTTGCCAAAGACTGAGAAGGAGGACATCATTTCATATACCGGAGGCCAGTCTATATATGCTCCAAGATGTAAAGAGCGCATTGGTGAATTCCATCCTCAAGGCGCCCGAGGCCGGTCAGATCGGACTCCGCGGGTTGCACCCTGGGCACCTGGGCGCAAAAGACTACCGCTTTTAGTATGGCTTGCGAGCTGTATCGACTGCAACCTACTCGGCGTTACTCGGCTCCCTCACGGAGCGTGGAGCGTGGAGACGGTCATCATTATTGATGCATTGCTACCTCAGCAGGCTCTTAAAGCACATCTCATTCGATGCCTTCGACTGCTGCGAGTTTGGACCGAGAGGTTATCTCATGATCGAGCCCCGGACGAGAGTTTCCGGAGCACCCGGATCCGCACCAGAAAACCATCCGATCCAGCACCCTGTTACGTGACGCGTACCTTGCGGCTGCCGCTCAAGCGATGAGGCTGCACACTCTTTACTGTGTAGACACTTGTTTAGAGTTATATTCATGGATCGTTGTGAACTCTTCGTAGCATGCTTCGTATGTTATGTTGAGACCAGCGACGGCCAGTGGTGCCAGTCAACCATGCAAGCCGAGGTTGAGCCGAGGCTAATTGTGTTTTTCATTAACCGATGATGCCGACTTCGAGAGGACTTCTATCAGGGACCAAACTCACGATCATATATTCGCCACTATCAACCATCGCTGGTCGCAGACGTTCTTTTCCGAGCTCGATATCTTTAAGAGACTGAGATTTGCATTCAGCCAGGTTGTGTCTTCAATCGGTTGCAAAGATCCAATTCCGAGGGCGCGTGTTCTTGATCGGATATGCTCTCTGGGACTCACGCGGTTCCGTCGAGGAAAGCGCTCAGAGTCCTCCGCCATCTCGCCCTGTACGGCTCGTTGGGGACCGTCACCGGCACCGCAGTACTTCTTGCTGAGGAGCGGCGAAGGCGAATCTGTATCGCCAGGAAGATAGTGGAAAATGGAATCAAGCTCAAATCCAGCGACAGATACATCCACATATCCCCCACCGTCACTCCGTCGGCTTCAGAGGACCTCTCCTCAACGGTCGATGCTTCGTATCGCAACGACTTCCTATCGGCATTGCGCACAACCGGAGACGTGCTTCTGCCACCAAAGCGCAAAGAGCCGCGTCCGATCGACCGTTTATCAAGTCCTGAAGCCTCAGGACCTGGGCACATCCGCCGTTTGACACACGAAAAGGCCAGTCCAGCCTGCGATAAACCGGCGACAATTCCTCCAAGACCCAAAACGCATGTCGAGGTCGATATGCCAACGCGCCAGAAGAATGTTTTTATTCGAATGCAAGACATAGGTGTCAGCCTCCAATGGTTCCTGTCCGCCAACGCTACAAATGGGGATGGCCTGGGTTCTCGGGGAAAAGGCCTGAAGTCGTCTTCCTTTGCTACAGCTGGTGTTACTCTCCGTCTGTCAGTGAAAGCGAACACCACACAAATAGCGCATGCAGAGTTGCGATGGACAAAGTCGGAGGGAAACATCAGACTAGCCGAACCCGATGCTGTGATTGAGCGCTGTCGGATGCTTATGAAATATGTCAAGGATCAAGAGAGGTGGCGCGTATTTGCGAGATGCAGTGGGCTGCTATCCAACCTGGAACTGCCTGCTTCTGAATCGATGCCAGTAAGGTTGGACCTGCTCGACCTTGCCCTCGGCATTGGAGTCGTGAGCGGTGTTCAATCATCATTACCGTTCGTCCGCGCCTGCCCACCCACCGACATTGAGACTTGGATTGCGAACTTGAGTGCCAGATCCAACCAACTTATTACGCAGAATCGTGCAACAGACGCAGCCATTATCCTGACCGCTGCCTCCGTGAAAGATCCAGATCTGCTCCAAACGCATGAAGTCATTACAGTCCTGTCGTACCTGTTCCTGGACTCCGGGGATGATTTGCAGCTGGACGATCAATCTTTCGCACATCTATTCAAAGCCTGCAGCGTTAAAAAGTTATGGGACCTGATAATCGACGTATATGAGCAGCATCAGAAGCGGACTCCATTTGACCCGACCGTACGTGCGATCGTTGCGAATGCCTATGCATCATGCCTCCAGATCGACGAAGCAATACACATGGTCAGATCGATGCAGACGGATGGCGAGATCGCGGCCGCCATCTTCGAGAAGGGCCAAGTCTGCTATCAGCTCCTTCTCCGTCGGCTATGGAAGGAGACCGAGCAAATTGACAAGGTTCGCAATCTGTTCGATGATATGCGCTCCTGGGGCCCCCAAGCAGCTGGACCGAAACCAATTCACGTCTCGGTACACAATGCCATGATTGCAATCTGTACTTTGGCTGGCGATGTCACTCTTGCACAGCAGCATATTGGAACGATGCTGGCGGATGCAGATCAGAAGCCGGATCTCCATACTTTTGGATACTTTATGATCGCCCTTGCAGCGAGCGACCAGTGGTCTAGTGTGGACGCATTGTTACTTCGTCAGCACCAGTTGGGCTTCACGTCGGGATCATCGGACAGTGTTCCCTTCTTCAACGTCGTGCTCCAACACTTTGTTCGGACTCACGACGCGACTCAGACGCAGATGTTCGTTTCCAAAGCCATAGAGACCCACGGGATTGTGCCGAATCAATACACACTAAACCGTGTTCTAGATGCACTCGTGAGTGAAGGCCGGCTGGATCGAATCGCTCCGTGGATAAAGTACTTGCATCATCAGGGCTTCGAGCTGGGTATGGATGCGAGCAGCGTCTTCTTCATGTTTCGCCGTTTCTTTCTCGTTTACCGACCTGGGCACTTGCTACTCATGAAACTTGCGAGGCTGCTCAATGCATGGACTCAGTCTCTCGTTTCCAAGGAGCTTTACGGTGTTATAATTGACGGCATCGGATATGAGTTGCGCAAGACGCAACCTGATCGATTTTCGAAAAAGGTTGGCCCAGCCGAGGTACACCTGAGGACCGTCGAGAAATGGCGCGACTCTGTGCCCTCGCTTTCAGAGATGGGCTTCGCCGCGACGCTGAAACCGAAGCTTTTGCTGACACGTGAGCCTCGTAAGTCTGATGAGATAACGCCCGGGGACACATTACGGAAGTTGATCACAGCGTTATCGTTCGACCGACCAGCGGAAGCTGTACGAATGTACAAGGAAGCGCTCGCGGCAAAGCTCCCTGAATCCGACATAGCCCTCGAAGTCGCCGTGGAAGCGAGCATCCGAGACAAATGGGGGTCATTTGCAGAGTCCCAGGCATTGTTACGGCTTGGAACGGCCTCTGCAGCCAATGTGGTCAGAGCCAAGGCACCGATAACATTTCACGGCATTCAGCAGGGTCTCTTTGCCGACGACGACGATCTCTACACAGTTGTCAGACGATTCTACCGTGTCATGGAAGAAAGTCATATCCCGGTGAAGCATTTCATCGCCTCCGCAGCCGCACATCAACTGGTGATGGGTGACAAGCCAGCGGACGCCATCAAGCTTCTCACCGAAGTTATGCGCTCCCGAACTGGTGAGCACGAGCGTGTGGACATAGGCACCATGTCGATTCTTGCACGTGCCTACGCGGCAGTCGGCGACTTGGACGGCTTTTGCGGGGTCGTTGATACTGCACTGGATCAGAAGTTGAGGATCGATGATGTGTTCATCAGGACGCTCCGCTCCGCACGCAAGAAGTTCATGAAGAGGCTGGGATCCGGCGCTGATTCTTTGAGCCGCGAAACCACCACACAAAGGTTCGAGCGCTTGATCAAAGACAGCACATCATTGCGGGAGCACCAAAAGCGTTCTACGGACCGCATAGGCAAAGATTTGATCATGCTGTGCAAACGATTGGCGGACCGTCCACCGAAGGTGAGGAGGAGGCTCGAACCCCCCCCTGACAGTGTGTTTAGAGTGTACAAATGGCCAAAGGAGCAGGAGCCGGCCATTTACAAGATCACGAGATACGAGACGCGGCTTGATCAACCGTTGGGGAGTTTTCACATTAGCTACTATTACCCTAGATCTTTGATCAAGAGGCGGCCCCAATCGGGTTGAGGTCCGCACAGATGTATGCAGCTTATACTTTAAACATTCCGCATGTGCTCAAATTGACCTTGAAGATTATAGAAGTGTGATTCCATTTGTGTCGTTGTAGGCTTTGATGCCTTAAGTATAAGGCATCCGCATTACTGAGTTCCGGGTACCTCAAGCGATGTATCGTGAAGTCTGCAACAAAAGATAAATTCTGTTCAACGCGTGCAGCACACGCACACGCACTCCATCTGGTGAAGTCCAGAACCACAAGAGCTTTTCGCAATGTCTCTCACAATACCTAGCGCGCCTAATGCTGGCCTCTTCAAACAGGGTTATCAGAAGTAAGCTTCAACGTCACCCGCAAGCTCAACTTAATCCAGGCCCTTCGAAAAAGTCACAGCAGCAGCTAACAGACCATCAAGCTACGACGCCGAAGATGGAGCAGTGCTGCGCAACATCGACGCGTGCCGGACAATCGCGCAAACGGTGCAGACGTCCTTGGGCCCGTACGGGCGCAACAAAATCGTCATCAACCACCTCCAGAAGATGATACTCACCTCGGACGCGGCGACCATCCTGCGCGAGCTGGACGTTGTGCATCCGGCGGCGAAGCTGCTGGTCATGGCGAGCCAGCAGCAGGAGGCGGAGATGGGCGACGCTACGAATATTGTGATTGTGCTGGCGGGAGAGCTGCTGAAGAAGGCGGAGGAGCTGCTGCGCATGGGGTTGAAGACGAGCGATATCGTTCAGGGCTACGAGAAGGCGCAGAAGTTTGCGCTGGAGACTCTTGAAGGTATACTATGAGGGTCTGAAACGACGAGGTCCTGATGTGGTGCTGATGAATGGCAGATTTGGAGGTCGACGAGGTAGGAGACATCAAGTCACAAAAAGACTTGAGCAAGGCCCTTCGCACCGTCATCGCTGCCAAGCAGTCGGGCAATGAGGATCTGCTCGCAGACATGGTTGCCGAAGCTGTTCTCGCTGTGCTTCCGAAGAACCCTGTCAACTTCAACGTGGACAATATACGGGTGGTCAAGATCATGGGAGGCAGTCTTGAACAAAGCAAGGTCGTAAAAGGGATGGTATTCGGACGTGAACCGGAAGGGACAGTCAAAAAGGCAACAAAAGCCAAGGTCGGCGTCTTTTCATGTCCGATAGACATCAGCCAAACAGAGACAAAAGGCACCGTGCTCCTCCACAACGCGAACGAGATGCTTAGCTTCACAAAGGGCGAGGAGAGTCAGATCGAGGGCATCATCAAGGAGCTTCATGACTCGGGCCTGCGCGTCGTCGTCGCCGGCACCACCATCGGCGAGCTGGCACTGCACTACCTCAACCGCTTCGGCATACTAGTCATCAAAGTCCAATCCAAATTCGAGCTGCGCCGCCTGTGCAGAGTCGTCGGCGCAACCCCCTTGGCCCGACTCGGCGCGCCCATGCCCGACGAGATGGGCAAAGTGGACATGGTCGAGACAC
>QQTW01001979.1_pt1 | contig 14677 bp, 14 predicted proteins | sample 1904831 | NCBI WGS metagenome assembly QQTW01 (sample SAMN09435610, study PRJNA476489) | Subsurface metagenome, whole genome shotgun sequencing project. | reverse complement strand
TGCTGCTGCCATGCGTGATAGGTGTTGTAAATCCAGTGACAACCATTGATGAGATGGCTTGACCTTTCTAACCAGTAATGGATTTGCTGGAGGATAACAGCTTCGTGTAAACCGATCTCCTTAGCTAAGTCTGGGGGAATTAGTAAGGGATGGGGGGCAAGCGATGTAATCATAAATTAACCTTCCTCCAGCTTATTGCCTGTTTCGGGACTGATGACCCAAAAGACATCGTTGCAAGCGCAGTGGTAAATTGCGCCGTAGTATTCGTGCGTACCAGAGACAACGCCAAAGCGATTGCACCGGGGGCAGCAAGTATATTGCTCGTATTGGGGCTGGGCGTATTCATTAGCCAGCGCTGTTAAAACCTGACGGCGATCGCCAAGCTCGTTTACTTTCAGTGACATAAATTTATCCTAATTTTGGTTGAATACGGAAAAACTTGCCTACTTGGAAAAAAAATTGCTCACTCGCCAAGTAATTTTTGTCGCTCTCCTCGCCGTGCTGCCCAAAGCCTGTCTAGTTCTGGTACATACTCGAATGGGACAAACTGGCAGGGAGCGGCGGTTAGCCCTGGTTGAATCAAATCCGCCTTACCCATTGATTGCAGCCAGTTAACTAAATCTTGAGCCTTCTTCATGCCGTAGCGTTGGGCAAGTTTTGTTTTGGAAAGCCCTTCGTAGGTTCTAACAGGTCTACCTGATCGATCCACTAATATGTTTTTCTCAACGACAATCGGCGGTTGTTCGATGATCGCCTCTGGTTTCCCCAGGATTAGACCCAGCATCCCAGCACCGTGCATCGTTACGATAGCGCTAGAGACTTGCATCAGGCGCTCTTGAGATTGGGCGGCGGTTGCTTGGGCTTGGGCAACTTGAAGCTCCAGCTTGAGACGCTCGATTTCTTGGGATTGGGCGGGGGCTACTGTTTCTACAGCATCTAGCAAACTCGTTCTCAGTGCTTGAGCGATCGCAGAATTTCTTAGTAGCATACCTAAACGCATTGCTGCGCGTGGTGTCCATACTGTTACGTTTACTGACATAGAGGTGAGTGATAACAAATCACGCACCTGCTTTAAGTCCTTGCCTCGCAATGTTTGTAGCCCATCAGAGACGAATTCAGCCCGGTGAGTTTTGAGCAACTGCCGAATATTGACTTCTGGCACTTCGTAGAAGTCTGCCAATAGTTCGGTTGTGGTAGTACCTTCACCTTTCCAGATAGCTGTAGCGACCCGAAATCATAATCGCTCCGACCCGAAATCATCGCGTTTTTGAGACCACATTAACAGAGAATAAGCAGGTGGTTGAGACCGCATTAAGGGTCTTGCACAGTTTTGGTGGAATAGGAAAGGCAATGATTGATTCGCGGTGGCGTAGCTATCACGACTTGCCAAAAAAGCTAAACAGGACACAAAAAACGTTTCTTGAGCAATTCATGGCTGGCACGACCGTACATTTGACGTTTGAGAACCTTGAGCCGATTAACTTGTCCCTCTACTTGACCATTACTCACCCAAAGAGTCACCCCATTCCTCACCGCATCAAGATCATCTCTAAGTTTAGTCGCGAAGCCAACAACAGCTTTGATTTGGCTTTGTTCAGCACGACCAATCCATTCGTCTAATTGCTCTGGTTGCTGCCCTCGAACCAAAGCAGCAAATCTTTCGGTTAATTCAATCGCCGTTTGCAAGTGGGGATGCTGTTTTTTAAGAAGGGAGAGCGCTTGTTTTTCTCTTTCACTTTGCTCTGACGGTCTCCGTAAAACTAACCAAACGGCGCGACGTACAGTTAAAAAACATTTTTTTGGTTCAAAAACTTTTGGCAAACTGTGAGTCGGTTTCTGTCTGGGTTTGAATCCTTGTGCTTCACGAAGGAGAGAAGTATAGCGTGCTAACGTACAGTAGCTGCCCTGATAACCAAGTAATTGAATTTCACGGTAGAGTTTTTTAGTATCGTGACAACCAAAGTTCCATCGTTCTAGAAGATATTTTTTATAAGGAGACACTGTACCGCATCCTTTGTCGCTTCTTCCTTTGCGTTCGGGGAAAGTTGGGGTACGCAGATAACGGAATACGCTAGTAGTGCCAATTCCCAGTTGAGCGGCAATGGCTTTTCCTGAATAACCTTGCTCATTTAAAGCCCATGCTTGGTCATATTTCTGTTTTCTTTCCTCACGACGTAACGTCGCTAGTTCTACCGCCTTTTTTGGAGAAGCAGGGGGTGGTACAGGTTGAGCAACAACCTTAGCTCTATCGGTTTTTGGGCGCGTATTGATAGCAGCTTCGACATTTTTAAATAGCTTTCGATGTTGATTAAGCACTACTTCTAACATTTGAGCTAAATTTTGCAGTAGATGAAAACGGTCTGCTACTTGAATTGCTCCAGGACAACCTAATGATGCTCCTTTTCGATAAGCAATAGATCGGTCTCTGGAAATAATCTCGATTCCTGGATGAGCTTCTAGCCACTGTGCCAGCGTTGAAGCGGTGCGGTCAGAAAGTAAATCTATTGGTTGATGCTTCTCCAAATCTACTAAAATCGTGCCATAAGTGTGATGCTTGCGATAAGCCCAGTCATCTACTCCCAGCACTTTCGGTACTTCATAGGATGGGGTAGGAGTTTTCATCACCAGTCGTAATAAGGTTTGACGACTAATAAGGATGCCTAAATGTTTAGTTAAGCGCGAACCTGGTAGTCCTCCAGTTGCTAATCCAATTTTCGTCAATAAAGTCGCCAATCTTTCTGTTTTTCTGCTCCAAGGTGCTACCACTGATGGAAATCTCTGGGTAAAAATGCGGCGATCACAGTTCAGGTTTAGGCAGAAAAACTTTGAGGCTTGTAGTTTTAGGTCAACTTGAATGCCGCCCCAAGATAGATCGGCAAGCGTGCGCTGATAGCGGCTGTGGATTTTCTCTGTCTCCGTGTTACAAACTGGGCAATTCGCCTGTCGCTGTTGAGTTTTGACTCGAACCTGTAGTTGCTTTTTTGTTTCACTTAGCTCCCAGTCAATTAAGTTTAGGCAAAAAAACCCGGCAATAAATGTTTTAGTAGTAAGCTGAAAGTATCTAAGGGCTGAATTATAGACATTAATATACAACCGAATCCTATTGCATTATTTACTCACATAATGATTCTCCATAGCTACCTGAACGCAGCAAATGGGCATCGACTTTCCCGTTTCACCAAAACTGTGCAAGACCCCACATTAAGCAAGAATAGAACCGCATTAATTGAAACCAGACTGAAATCATAAATTTCAGACCAGATTAAATGAGAATGAAGCATTTTAGTAAAACAAACCAGAGTGATTCAAATCGATGAACCTGCGGTTAGCTCTCGGTCATCTGTTGATACGCAGGCGTAACCAATTAGCATCATGTAGAGTAAATAAACTGGTGTTCATCGAACATATTTTGCCATTGATATAATTACTAAGTTTCTTGCCCTAGAGAATGACAGATTGTCATTTTGCTGCGACTTTTCCCACAACAGTAAAGAAAACGGACGTTTTCTTTACTGACTTCTCCCCAATTTTTATTCTCAGTTAATCTGGTCTGAAATTTATGATTTCGGTCTGTTGTCGTTTAATGTGGTTCTATTCTCTGTTAATGCGGTCTCAACCACCTGCTTATTATCGTTTAATGTGGTCTCAAAAACGCGATGATTTCGGGTCGGAGCGATTATAATATCGGGTCGCTACAATTATCTACACCCCAAACTCTCGTTTTAGTTGTGAGATCCAAGTATTGATGAGCCGATCAGTTAATTCAGACTGATTATCTTCGTCAAGTGCTAATCCAACAAATTTGCCGTCTTTGATAGCTTTCGACTCATTAAAGTCATAGCCATCGGTTGACCAATAACCAACCGTAGTACCACCCAATTGAGAAATCTTTTCTTCTAAAATGCCCATTGCATCCTGAAAGTTGTCGGCATAACCAATTTGATCGCCAGCTCCAAAATAAGTAACCTTCTTACCACTAAAATCGATGTTGTCTAATTCGTCGTACAAGCCTTGCCAATCAGCTTGCAGTTCACCAATGTTCCAAGTAGGGCAACCGACAATTAGATATTTATAGCTTTCTAGTTCAGCAACTTCAGTATTCGCAATTTCGTGTAATGTCACGATCTCATCGCCACCAAATACCCTTTGCATAGTTTCGGCGATCGTTTCGGTGTTGCCAGTTTGGGTGCCAAAAAATAAACCAATTTTACTCATATCAATTCCTTGCTATTTGTGAGACTAGAAAAAATTTCAGTTATAACGTAATTGACCAAGCTTTTCCGGGTAAACCAGAATTAGATTCACAACGACCGAGCAGAAAAACGAGGCTGGTCTGTGTCTGCAATGTATGAGGCATCTGTGCTGGAAGGAAGATCAACCGTCCAGGTTCAAGGAGAATAATCTCTTGATTCAATGTCAAGCTACCTTGCCCTTCTAATATTGCGATCGTCACATCCTTGTCCTCACAGATTTCAGGCAGTTGAGTTTCTGCACCTAAACTCATCAATTGATACAAGGTTTGCTGTCCGTGATTATATTCAACAATCTCGGAATTAATTACTTGTCCAGAGGCGTCACTTGATGGCAATAGTTGAAGATTAAGTGATCGATTGATAGCTGTTGTCTGAACCATAATGAATGTCTTTGATTAATAAGGTTGTTGAAACGGACTGCCTACAGTTAAGGAGGCGAGGAGCGACCAATCGACATGAAAATGAATGTTTGTGTAATAGCGCTAGGTGCTGCAAGAGCAAAGGCAGGTCAAGATACTTCAAATTATTGGTCAAAGGTAACACTGCCGTAGAGAGATATATTTTTAAAGGGATAATGTGCAACGCTGCTAGTAAGCAATCACAAATAATGTCATTGCCCGCCCAGTAGTTTGCTAGAGAGATCAGTTAATCGAGCATTTACCGTCCACCAAGAAACAGTTTCAAGCGCTCGCTCCGTCGTTTTAATCATGCATATACTCTCCTAAACCAAGTTGTCAAAAGGCTCTAGACTTATTGAGAATCTTACTCAACTAGCTTGGAGGCATCTTAACATGACTATTGCAATCTTTTCTGAGTAAAAGTAATTAAGAAATATTAAGGTACTAGGATTTAAGCAAAAGCTAAATTACGATTTCTCTTGGTTTCTTGAATAAATGTAGTTTGGTTCAATTTATCTACTGTTTTTGTCTAAACATAAGCACAGCGTAGTTAGAATAACCCTAACTAATTACATTTTTATCTTTTTTGCTAATCTCATTTCTCAGGAAATTTGATAGATAGTTGCAAATAGTTCTTACTTCCTGTAGAGTTATTTTTGAAGTTTATTAAGAATTGCTATCAATAATTTGCTATAAGTTTCGACATTATTAATGAAATTTGCTGAGGGTAATCAGAGCATGGGAGGTATAAGTGAGATAATCGCAGTTGGGATTTTTCTGTTAGTTACAGGTTTTATTTGGCTTGGCGTTTCTGTAGAATCGATTTGAAAGCTTTGAGGACAAGCTAAGATCGCAGAGATATGCACTATCCTGGGCAGTGCCGTATTTCAGTAGCTTAATCGATCAAGAGTGGAAACTAATTGAGCCATTACTCGCCTCTCTACCATCCGCTACTGTTATTACACTAATGTGGTAAATAAAGATGAAATTGTAGAGGAGGGTGATCCCAAAGATTTATTAGCACTAGGTGGCATTTATGCCAGTGTTTGGCAAGTGAATTAGAAGGTAGGTATTTGATGCTCTTTGAACCATTTATTTGTACAATTGTTGTTAATAGTTCGCAATTAATATAGAAATTTTGGATCCCTTAGGCTAAAACAATGCACTCACAATCACAAAAGCGCTTACCGTGTCATTTAGAGGACTAAAAAAGCTAAAACTGTTATCCCCAGTTGGTCTAATCGTAGGGCTAGCAATCTTGCTAATCTGTTTCATCTATAGTGTTAGATGGGGTGCAGTAGAGATACCTTTAGCCCAAATTTTGACATCCTTCACTGCCTTTGACGGTTCTGATAATCATTTAATCATCCAGACCATAAGATTACCGCGGTCGCTTATAGCAATACTTGTCGGCGCGTGTCTTGCAGTATCGGGGGCATTAATGCAAGGCTTAACACGCAATCCTTTAGCAGATCCAGGGATTTTAGGGATTGAGTGGGGAGCAGCGCTGTTTGTAGTTGCAACACTTTATCTGTTTGGTAGTTCAAGCTTGAGCGTACTAACTGTTGCCGCTATGTTAGGTGCGGCAGCTACGACAACTCTAGTTTACTTTCTTGCTTCTCTAGGAAGGGGAGGGGCTACTCCACTGAACCTAACAGTAGTAGGTGCGGTGCTGACGGCTCTAACTTACTCCCTCACTCTTGCAATCTTGATTCTCAGTCAACAAACCTTAGAACAAATTAGATTTTGGTTAGCTGGTTCGCTGGCTGGGCGCGATTTCAATATCCTCTTGCAAGTGCTGCCATTTGCAGGGGTGGGGTTGGTTGCTGCTTTTGCTATAGCTAGACAAATTACGACTATAAGCCTGGGCGAAGATGTAGCAAAGGGCTTAGGGCAACAGGCAGCTTGGGTAAAAATTATCGCAGCTATCAGTGTTGTTTTGCTAGCAGGAAGTTCAGTCGCCTTAACAGGACCAATTGGCTTTATTGGCTTAGTCGTTCCCCACATGGTGAGATTTTTTATTCCAGCCGATTACCGTTGGATTCTGCCTTATACCGCAATTGCCGGGGCAACTTTACTCCTAATAGCAGATATAGCAGCGCGTGTGTTGCTCAAACCCCAAGAATTACCTGTGGGTGTGATGACAGCCCTCGTTGGCGCTCCCCTTTTTATTTACTTGGCTAAGTCAAAGGTGAAAAAATGAAGTTGGATTGGCTAGTCATCCGTTCGCAGTTGATTTCATTGCGGCTCGATCGCCGCGTACCGCTAATACTGATCTGTTTGATGATAGGAATCGTGGTGGCGATGGTAACCAATGTAGGACGGGGTGAATATCCGATCGCGCCCCTAGATATAGTCAAAACTATATTAGGAATAGATACAGGCAATCCAGATCATTATTTTGTAATCAATACCCTGCGTTTACCCCGAACTCTGGTCGCTTTTCTTGTAGGTGTGGCATTTGCTATTTCTGGCACAATTTTTCAAGGTATAACCTGCAATCCTTTAGCCGACCCTAGTATTATTGGCATTAATGCTGGAGCAAGCGTTGTCGCAGTTGCAGTCATTGTTTTATTTCCGTCAGCACCAATTTATACCTTGCCTATGTCAGCTTTCGTAGGTGCTTTGTTTATGGCTGCTTTAATTTATTCATTGGCTTGGAACAATGGTAGTTCGCCAGTGCTGTTAATTTTAATTGGCGTGGGTTTATCGACGATCGCCACTGCTTTTACCAGTTTGTTGATAACTTTTGGACAAATTTCTGATGTCAGTAACGCTTTGATCTGGCTAGCTGGGAGCGTTTACGGACGTACGTGGGAGCAAGTATTTTCCATATTACCTTGGTTAATAATTTTCGTACCAATGGCGTTGATATTAGCCAAACCTTTAAATGCCTTGAATTTAGGAGATGATATCGCCAAAGGTTTAGGTAGTCGTGTGGAATGGGACCGAGGTTTACTGGTACTGGTAGGTGTAGCTTTGGCAGGTGCAGGAGTCGCCACTGCTGGCACAATAGGCTTTGTTGGTTTAATTGCACCTCATTTAGGGCGACAGTTGGTAGGTACAAATCATCTAGGGTTGATGCCTACATCAGCACTGTTAGGGGGCATCATTGTAGTTTTGGCAGACTTGTTAGGACGAACTTTGTTTGCACCAATTGAAATTCCCTGTGGAGTAGTGACGGCTGCTATTGGCGCGCCTTATTTTCTCTATTTGTTAATTCGTCATCGTCAAAAATAAAGCTTATGAAAGGATTGTCTACTAAAAATCTCTGTTTGGCTTACGACGGGGCGTTGATTATTCAAGACTTAAATTTAGCAATCCCTCCTAAACAAATTACAGCATTAGTCGGTGCGAATGGTTGTGGTAAATCAACTTTGTTACGAGGCTTGGCAAGATTGCTCAAACCTCTTAGCGGTGCAGTGTATCTCAATAGTACTTCAATTTTGCAACTTTCCACTAAAGCTGTAGCCCAGCAATTGGGGATTTTGCCTCAAGGTCCAGTTGCACCAGAAGGTTTGACAGTACGAGATTTGGTAGCGCAAGGGCGTTATCCTTATCAAAACTGGTTGCAGCAATGGTCAGTAGCAGATGAAAAAATTGTTCAACAGGCACTTGTAACCACAGACTTGCAAAAGCTAGCAGAGCGATCGCTAGATACTTTGTCTGGCGGGCAACGGCAACGAGCTTGGATAGCGATGGCACTAGCGCAAGATACAGAAATCTTACTTTTAGACGAGCCGACAACATTTCTTGATCTAGCCCACCAGCTAGAAGTTTTAGATTTGTTATACGAGTTAAACCAAACGCAGGGACGAACAATTGTCATGGTATTGCATGACTTAAATCAAGCTTGCCGTTATGCTGATTATCTACTTGCTGTCAAAAATGGGCGAATTTTTGCGGCTGGGTCGCCACAACTGGTAATGACAGAGGAAACAATCCAAGAAGTATTTGGCTTGGAGTGTCGTGTTGTTTTAGATCCAGTTATGGGAACGCCGATGTGCATACCGATTGGGCGTAAGAAGGCAGAAAATTATAAATAACATCCGTAGTGTTTGAAGATATTTACTACTAATTAAATTAGATTGAGGTCTTCTAGCTTTCCTTCTGCCTCAACCCTACCATCTTTCAGAACGATAATACGATCGGCTTGGCGTAAAAGAAAGGGTCGGTGGGAAACAGCAAGGCAGGTAGGGTTGTAAGTGTGCAGGGATGAATGAGAGACCGATCGCATAGGCGGGGAAAGGCGTTTGATCTCAAACAAGCACGACCAGAGTTTTTGTTCCGTCTCTAAGTCAAGGGCGCTAGAGAGATCGTCGAAGACGAGCAGTTCTGGCTGTCTGAGCAACATCCGAGCGGCTGCGGTGCGGTGTAGTTGGCCACCAGAGAGGCGCATTCCTTTAGAACCAATAAAAGTATTTAGTCCTTCTGGCATAGCAGCGACATCTCGATCCAAAGCAGCTTGAGCGATTGCTTCTCTTAGTTCATCTTCACGGCTTTGCAATCCTAATAACAAATTCTCTCGTAGGGTGTTGCTAAATAATTGTGGCACTTGAGGCGTATAAGCACTACGAGGAGGAATAAAAAACCGATCGGGGTATTTGACGAGCGCTGCATTCCAATAAATTTCTCCAGATTGCATAGGAAGCAACCCCAGTAATACTTGCAGCAAAGTAGTTTTACCGGAGCCAACTTGACCTGTAATCACAGTTAGGCTGCCTCGCGGCAGCGTTAAATTGATGCCATCGATCCCACGATTGCTTCCGGGATATCGATAGGTCAGACGTATTGCATTTAGTTCCTGAAGGAAAGTATCCCGGCTAGGCTGAACGATTATAGGTAATTTAGCTACTTGTCCTCGTAAGTTTGGTAAATATAGCGGTGCATATTCAATAATTTTTTCTGCTGGATCTTTGTTTGATTCTTCTACGGCTTTGCTTTGTTCAACCAGTGTTCCCATTCGCTCAAATGCTACCTCCGTCTGTTTCGTCAGCGCCAAAAAACCACCTAAAAACGACAAGAAATCTGTAACAAAAGCAAGGTAATAAACAAACAAAGCAAAGTCACCAACATTAAGCGTATGGTCGCCGCTTCTGAATGATTGGGCTGCAACTAATAGAATTAGTCCTGTTCCCAAGCTGACCAAATTTTCTAAACTAGAGCCAATAACAACAGTAAAGACTTGATCTTGCACCATGCATTGACGACGTTGCTCGCTAAGAAGACGAAGACGATTTAGCATGGCGGTTTCCGCTCCTGCAACTTGAATAGCTTGTACAGCAGTAAACATCTCCCCAATTAATCCAGTAACCTGCTGAGTTGCCTGACGGCTGGCAGAGCGATAGCGTTTAACACGTGCTTCAGCATATTGGATCGCAAGCGCAATCGCTACCAATGGTAAAAACACAAGCATAGTGAATTTTGCATTAACGCTCAGGAGAATAATTAGAGAAATGATAGTAAATATTCCGGCTCCAAAGATTTCATTCGTTCCCACTACATTGTCTTCAACTTGATTAACATCTTCTCTAAAGAAAGTGAGTAATTCACCGGGTGAGACTGCCAGATCGTCTACTATGAATGGTTCTGCACCTGGACGCTGGAAGAGTTGTGCTAATAAATTTCGGCGTAGTAAAGAACTAACGATAAAGCGATGCTGCGTTTTAGTAATGCGTCCGGCAAAAATAACAACAATGCGGGCAACACCGACAGCTAATAGCAGCGCCACCCATACCGAAGGAGATTGCGAAGAGATAAATTGATTGCTGCTATTATCAGTTAATACATTAAAAAACTCACGAATGATTAAACCTGGGACAGCAGGTAATCCCATGATGAACATCCACAGGAAGCTATCTACTAAGTACAGCCCGAAAGCATAACGGATTGTCTTCCAAAGAAGATGCCAAATAGAAACTCGATTCATTACAATTAATCAACACAAGGGGTTTTTACGATTTACACTTGAATTGTTGAGCCATAGTATTGCTTTTCCTCTACAACTTGGCAAGTAAATTAATGGTCAGTTGTGCAAGAGTAAATTTAAACGGCTGCTAAATTTCTTATTTCTCTATCGAATACTCTAGTAATCCAGTTTGCAAAAGTCGTGATAATCGGGTTCTGGGATTTTCGACTAATCTAAGGCGATCTCCATATTCTACTACTTTTCCCTGTTCCATAATCAAAATTTGCTCGGCACGTTGAATCGTTGCTAAACGATGAGCAATGATGATGCCAGTTCGATTTTGCAAGAGATGAGCGATCGCCTGTTCAATGAGTTTTTCAGTCATTGGATCGAGCCTAGATGATGCTTCATCGAGAATAACCAAGCCAGGGTTTTTGAGAAACACGCGAGCAAATGCTAATAACTGAGCTTGTCCAGCAGAAAGTCCTGCATTGTCTGAGCCAAGCTGGGTATTGAGTCCGTGAGGAAGTGTTAGCAACCACTCCCAAAGCCCCAGCATCTCCAAGGTTTCTAGAATTTGGCGATCGCTAATGGTGGGATTAAAAAAGGTAAGGTTGTCACGTACGCTTGCTTGGAATAATTGCACATCTTGCGTGACCAATCCAACTCGTTGTCGCAACTGAGATAGAGACGTTTGAGCGATCGGGACATCCCCTAACCGAATTTCACCAGATTGAATGTCATAAAGTCGTAAAAGCAGCCGGGCGATTGTACTTTTGCCACTGCCAGTATGTCCGAGAAGTCCGAGGGTCTGACCGGAGGCGAGGTAAAGAGAAATGTTTTGCAGGGTGGGCGTGGAAGGCTTTTCATTACTTTTCCACTGCTTTATCCTTTCATAACTAAACCAAACATTGTTGAAAGATACAGATAATGCTCCGGCTGGCAGACAAGAACTACCCGAATCTTTTAGCTGCGATCCCATCTTTAACAACTCTTGAATGCGATAAATACTAGCTTCAACTTGTTGTAGTTCTTCTAGTTCTTCACGGATGCGTTCCAGCGGTTGATTGAGCAAGTTGGTGTAGTGAAAGATTACATAGGCAGTGCTGATAGAGATCGCCTGCTGATTCCAGAGGTAAGCAGAAACTGCAAGAGCGATCGCATTACCAACAGTAAACAGTCCCACGCTAGTTGACCACAGAAGCGTGCTGGCAAAGCGTGCTTTTTGATAAATAGGCAACCACTGCTGTAGCATCTTATGAAAGCGGCGCATTACATAACCAACGGATCCATTGGCTTTAATGTCTTCTCGACCTACCAAGTGTTCGCCTAAGAAGCCGAAGAACTCAGCGCTCATCTGGCGGTATTCTGCCCAAGGAGCGATCGCCAGAGATTGTAAGCCCAAAAGGAGAGACAATGCAATCGCTGCAAAGAGAGTTAAACTTGTACCTGCAAGCGGATTTTCAAAAAATAAAACGATGAGAATCCCCAATAATAAAATACCGTTACCGAACACATGAATTACCATTTGCGAGAAGAAGCGAGACAACAGATTTACATCACCATCAACTCGTTCTAGCAGTTCTCCCGGTGTATGAGATTTGTGAAAGGAAAGGTCTAAATTTAAGCAATGTTTGGCTAAATCAAAACGCAAGGTATTTGTTGCAACCCAGGCGACGGTTTCCCCTAAATACGTGGCTGTAACTGTCAGAATTTGGGTCAGCAGAGCTAAACCAATAAAGAGAAATGCTGCTATGAATAATTTTTGCTGCGCTCCACCAGATACAGCAGTATCAATAAAGTAGCCGAGAATTTGTGGATTGAGAAGTTGTAAGCCAATACTACCTAAAAGTGCGATTACTAATCCTGCAACGCGAAATTGCTGCGGCTTGAGGTAATGTGCAAGGAGAGTGCTATATTGCTTGAGAGGAATTTGCATAGGAGAGCAACATCAACTCACGATCGGAGTGTGATATAGTTTACGATCGCCAACAAGCAGCTTAACGCAAAGCTTATCTTTTAAAAAGATAGTTTTAGCTCCTAGCGGGAATTTTTTGGCTTATAAACGGAATTTTAGGGAACGCGACGAAGCCATTTATGATCGATATGGATACTTATAGTTTAGAACTTTCATAATTGCAACCGTTTTGCATATGATGGCGTTTGTAGTCTCTCTTTAAACTTTGGAAAGCATCGTGTGAGTAATGATAAATATTGGTGGATTTTTGCTTTACTTTCGGCAATTTTTGCAGCATTGACAACAATCTTTGCCAAGATCGGCGTGGAATCAGTAAACACTAATTTGGCAACCGCAATTCGTACTGTGGTGATTTTGGGAATCGCCTGGAGTTTTGTATGGGCTGAACAACAATTTCATACTCTATTTGAAATATCCCAAAAAACAATGCTATTTCTGATTCTATCGGGGGTGACAACAGGACTATCCTGGCTCTGCTATTTCAAAGCGTTACAGGTAGCGCCTGCATCCTGGGTTGCGCCGATTGATAAGTCAAGTTTGGTTTTCGTAGTTATTTTTGGTTCCCTATTCCTAAATGAGCCATTAACTTTAAAGACAATTATAGGAACAGGGTTGATGATAGCAGGTATCTTGATTTTGATAGTTTAACTAGCTACAGGTGGAACCCTGACAAGAAGATGCGATCGCAGTCTCCCCGGCATTTTAGGAGGTTTTACATAACCATCTGGATCGCTGATGTAAAGCTGGCTAAACTGCTGCAATGCAGCAATACTATCGGCGTAGTGCAAATCGACAAAGTGATAGGTATATTTTCCCGGACAGGCAAAAGTAATTGAGCAAGGGCGATCGCACGTCCACAAACACCCTACACCTTGAATGTTTAACTCGGTATTCTCAGGTCCCTTCCGAGCCAATTCTTGTAACTGGTTTAGTAATAAGACTCCCTCGGTTATCGTTTCTTCTGTAACATCATCGTGAGGGATCGACTCACTACAAGTTTTACAAACTAATAGAGTGTGTTTTGTCATGATTGAGGTGCTTCAACAAGGTATTTGAATAAATCATTAAGAATTGCATTGGCAGCTATTGGACCGCTACCAATCCAGTAATTAGGAACGAAGTATACCTGATTTTTTTGCACAACGTTAAGTGTTTTCCAAAGAGGATCGTTCTGCAATTCCTTCAGCTTTTTCTGTGCATCTCGATTTGCTTCCGCCTCATTTTCTCCTGTCCAAACAAACAAAACATCCCCATCTACCTGTTTCAATGACTCCCGACCGATAGCTATTTGGATTGGGTTATTAGCAATACGTTGAGCCTCATCTGCACTTAGGTCTTGAGCAGGGGGACGTGCTAATCCAGCATCTTGTAAGACTGTGCCAGGAAATGAATCGCGTAAGTAAAGATTAATACTGTCTGGGTAAATTCTGATTACAGAAACTTTGGGGGGGGCGATTTTCTCTAGAAGAGCCCGCATCTTTCTGGGATACCGAAGACTGTATGCCCATTTTGGTTTTGAAATCTTCTAACCTTTGGTCATAATCATCCATAACCTGCTGTGCAGTATCAGCCCGACCTAATATTTTACCAATGGTTTGAAAAGCCTCTTTCCATTGTCCGCTATGCTCAAACCCAAATAAAACGGTCGGGGCAATTTGCGATGTTTGAGCATAAATCTGCTGGTAAGAATCTAGACCGATAATCAGGTCGGGTTTGAGTGCAACCACACTTTCTAAATTGGGTTCTCCTGGTTGACCAATGTCTTTAACACCATCTAGGCGATCGCTTAAATGTGTTGGAAGGTCAGAAGAAACACTTCCAATCGGTTTAACGCCTAGCGCGATCGCATCTTCCAAAGAGACTGAATCTAGTGTTACCAAGCGCTCAAACGAATTAGGTACGCAGGTTGTACCTGCAAAATGTTTGACTGGCGTGCATGTCGATTGCTCCAGCAGAGGTGAGGAATTGCTTTGACAAGCAACAACTAACCCTAAGGTAAGTAACATCAGTAACAAAACTCGCCAATGTTTATTTCTATGTATCATCTCTATCTAGAACTCCACTGAAACCTTAGCCGAAACCGTTAGAGGTGCGCCAGGAATAACTGCTAAAGACTCATCCGACGACGAGAAATATCCGA
>QQTW01001978.1_pt1 | contig 14679 bp, 12 predicted proteins | sample 1904831 | NCBI WGS metagenome assembly QQTW01 (sample SAMN09435610, study PRJNA476489) | Subsurface metagenome, whole genome shotgun sequencing project. | reverse complement strand
CGGAGGATGAAACCCACTTGGCGCCAGTTGACAGCACCGACTGAGAAGTTCATGAGAGCCACACCGATAACGGCTCCCGTCAGGCACTGTGTCGTCGAAACCGGAAGACCGAGTCGCGATGCGAGGAGGACAGTAATCTGGAAGCAGTGTTAGCATACGATCGTGAAGAACGAGCGATTCGGAGACTTGCAGCAGCTCCCAATTCGACACTAAATCCACGGGTGGGGGACATTTGCGTAATCTTGTTTCCGAGCGAGCGGATGATGTGGTAGCCGTAGAACCAGAAGCCAGCGCCGAGCAGGAAGCCGGCGACGACGAGGATCCAGATGGGAGTGTTGGTCTTGGAGTCGACCTCGCCGGCCTGGTAGGTGTTGTAGGAGGCAACCCAGGGGCCGACGGCGTTGGCGACGTCGTTGGAGCCGTGGGCGATGGACATGAGCATGGCGCTGGCGACTTGGGCGTAGGTGAAGAGATGCTCGACCTTGTTGTCGTACCGGGCGGCCTTCTCGTGGGTGGTCTTGAGTTGCTCGGAGCTGTAGGTGACGCAGTCGCGGGTGACGCCCTGCAGCAGGAAGAAGGTGACGTACGACATGAGCCTGCGGGGGTTGGTGATGGGCAGATGCTTGTAGGGGGCAAGGAAACGCTCCTCGGGCTCGGGCTTGACGGTATAGCGCTTGTGGACGACGATCGCCTCTCCGTTCTCCAGCGTGGAAGGGGGGGAGTCGGACTTGGGCTCATCTGTGGCCTTGAGCGGGGGAGAGTCGGCTGACGTATCGCTGTGCGCGCTGGCGTAGTAGTCCTTGACGATTCCGTCCTCGGCGCGGCCGGGGAAGTAGAGCGGAGGGTTGTCCCTCCAGAGGAGAGGGCCGAGCGGGATGTGCCAGGAGCGGATTCGCGGATCCTGCTTGACGAGACGGCGGTGGAAATACGGCAGGAAGAAGACGTAGGCGATCAGGAGCACGCCGAAGAAGACGCCGAGGATGATGCCGGTGGCGACGCCGGCGCCAAGATCCTCGAGACTGGCGGCGCCGGGGGTCTCGACGGTGATGAAGAGGGCGAGGATGGCGGCGGTGAAGGCGAGGTAGAAGGGGATGGCACGCAGGCCCTTGGTGAACGAGTCCTTGCGCTCGAGGATGCTGAACTTGAGCGTGGCGAAGAGCAGGGCCGAGAAGCAGCCGGCAAGGATGGGCGCGATACCCCAGGAAGCAGCGATCTGGGAGACACTTCCGTCGTCCCAGGCCCAGCTGACGGACGCTTGGGTAGCGATTCCGACACCGACCAGGGCGCCGACGATGGCTGCGCAGAGGAATTGGTCAGAATACGTCCCAAAACTCACGTGACATGATATTGGAGCAAGCAACGAAAAGAAAAGAAAAACTCACTCTGCGTGGTAGAGACGGGGAAGCCGAGTCCGGTCGCGACCATCAACCAGGTGGCGCTTCCGACCTCGGCGCAACCCATGGCGACCATGAGCACGCCCGGGTTGTCGACGAAGCGCTCGATGTCGATGATGCCGTTCTTGATGGTGTTGGTGACACGCGAGCCCAGGGCGACGGCGCCGACGAACTCGGTGATCATGGAGAGCACGCCGACTTGGGGCATGGTGAGGGTCCTGGCCGCGACGGAGGTGGCATAGCTGTTGGCCACATCGTTGGCGCCGTTACCGAACGCGCTGAAGATGAAGGCGATGGTGGTGATGGCGAGGATCCACCCGTACCGGGCGAGGACGGCCATCGTTTGGACGGTGTCTTGAGCCTTGCAGTTGACTTCAAGCTTATGGAAAGACGAAGAAGAAGAGGAAGAAGAAAAGGACAAGGATGCCCAATCTGCGAATTGCGAGAAGACCGAGTCGAAATGGAAGAAGTTCAGCAGCAAGAACCCGGGGAGCTGGCGCCAGAAGGCGGGCCCTTTATGTCAGTTGCGCGCCGCCATCGATCCATCGCTTTTTGCCTTCTCCGCGCCGCCATGATCCAATTGCCGGCCACTTTCGTACTGGGAAGGCGCCGACAGTGCCAATGCAGCTCGGTAGTGTGGAGAGGGACTGAGAGGGAGAGGAAGAGTGAGAGAGAACGCTGGAAGTGAGCGAGAGGCAGAGGTTATGAGGACCCCGTGGGCGAAGCCGCGACACTGATTGGGTCTCGATGATGTCGCTCTGGGTGCATGGGGAGGATGAGAATCCCGGGGCAACAGGGGGGGGGTGCACGGGTGATGGTGGGGGCTAAAGGAAACCCGTACCAGCGCGCCGGCGGGCAGAGGCCCCGCTCCTCCGCCAACAACCCCAGATCCACGGCGGCTTTGCCTGCAGCGACTCCGTTGTCGGAATCTGCGTGGCACCTAGGTATCCATGTATGGCATGATAGAAGCTCACTTGTCCGTTCTGCGTGCCTTGCAATTGCTCAGTGAGCCCGCCGGTTCTCCGCCCTTGCCATTGTTCATGTATATATGTTATGTACTCCTTACGGTAATCGATATTGGAAGGACGTTGATAGGCCCGCTAACCCGCTTTTGCTCCTCGAGCCCGGCGGCCCTGACCGTTTCGGGCCTAGCCTCCTCCTTCCTCCCCTCCTTCGGTCGTAGTGTCCGATGCCAAGCCGCCAAGACTGCACTCCGCTACAGCCACCCGAGAAGAACCAGAAGAACCAGAAGAACCAGAAGAACGACCTCAGGTCTCGCCCCGCCCCACCTCATCGTCTGTACCGCTCTTCACTGCACCTGGACCGACACCGAGTGACAGACATGACATGGAGCGATGCATCTGACAAGTCGAAGCAGAAGGAGAAGCAGCCACATGTATCTACACGGCACGTTATGTTATGGCAACCGGTGGGTGTGATGAAGGTCGTCCAGCCCCAAGCCAGGCCAGCCAACCAGCTGGTCCAGGCCCCACCGCGGCACCGGCGCCCGCCAAACTCCTCGTCAATCTCTACTCACGCCCGCCAAGGACCGACCTCGTCCGATCCAGTAGGGCTACTCCGACCACTCGAACTTCTTCCTCCTCCGCGGAAAGAGGCAACATGGCATCGAGCCAAGTCAACAGGCCTGGATCTTCCATGTCGCGTGGATTCCCTCTACAGCCAGATGCCTGGTTTGTCGACATCAGTCACGGCGATAGAGCGTCAATCGATCGTCAGGGATTCTCTTCCATGAGCATTCGACTTCTTCTTATTCCATACATTATTATTGTCACATGCCGCAGTGTCATTTGAGATCTGCTTACAAGGACGCTGTGTGCACGGCGCCGGCTCCGTCATTGGCTGCCCGAGCGCGACCCTGCCGGCCGTGTCTGACGCTGCGTGCATCATCCCGAAGCAGTGGGCGCCGCTACCGTTTGCCGGCAGACACCCTCCCCCATGCACGCCGTCTCCTCGCGCGCGGCGGTGCAGGACGGGGAAAAAGGTTCGGGAGCGACGGCGGACCGGCAACCCGTTCCCTCGATGCCCTCAGCTCTCTGCCAAGCACGAATTACGTGAATACGATGACCGGCCTCAGATGGTCGCCGGACAGAGGGCGGAGGACGGAGTACACACCCTACACGTATGTACGGAGTATGTATATCTCCCTTGTGCAGGCAAGAACCTTCCCTCCATCTTCCAGAAGACTCGGTTCGATCGTTCCAATCGCATCGTCCTCTTGCGCATGTGTGGGCTCTTCTCTCTGCCTCGAGATGATCGTGCCTAAATCATTGTAATTTGTCAGTTCGACCCAATCGACGGCGAAAATCTTTTCTTCACAGTTGATGAATCACCACCAAGGGGCATCCGAACCGACCTGCTCCATGCGGTAAGTGTGGGGAGATCTCTTTGCAGTCTGGACGACCGTAGCGCGATGGCCGACCCGAGCCTCGCCGCCGTCTTTGTGTTCAGGTCGTTTTCTGTCCCTCGTTTGGCCCCAACATCTGGCTGTCCTAATTTATTACTGTGGGGTGCATTCAAATCACCACATTGGTAGCGTGGGTTCTCAGCCCTCCTTACATTCCATTCAGTTTCGGTAGCCTCGTGTGCGAGCCGGCAACCTTGACCCGACGTCGTTTACAGCTGGGCCTGTTTAGTGCTCGTCCTCTTACCAGTCCGTTCACCAGGGTCACCGCCTCACCGGTATAGTCAACCATGGACAGCGTGACCCGGGCTCCAGGATCACCCAGGACATACGACTATGCCGTTGGTAATGCACCATCGTGAGCATATATGTCCGATGTTCTTCCATTTTCCTTATTTTCACCTTGTAGGATGTCACTCTCCGTCTGTTTACAGCACTATTTTGCCACGTTCCTCGTCTCACGGAACATTTTCAGTTCCTATATTCATTGTCTTTTGCATCCAGCACCAGCTGCCCTCGTCGTGAGTTCGTGGCATCAGCGTTGAACCGTGGCAAAGCAGGCATGTCAACATCTATTCAAGAGGCGTATGCGGAGATATTCTTCCACACACTTTGTATGCGCCATCCTCTATCGGAGCCAGCGAGCATTTGATGAGAGCGTGTCCAACGATTGATGCTTGATGCTTGACAGGCTAATCCGCGACGTCCTCAGATTCGTTCAAGACCATCTGCCCACCTGGGCACATCTCAGATCGATCTCTTACCTTTCCAGTCTACGATGACCTGCCGGTTGGCATATCATCGCTGCGGTCGGAAACAGTCCCGTCCCATCTCAAGTTTCTTTTAGGTACAGCCCTTCTGCATCCTGCAATTCGAGCCGTTGGGTCCGAGTCATGATCCCCATCCAATCGAATGAATACATCCCTGACAGGGAATCCGGTCTCCGCGTTCGTTTTGGTGAGGACCGGCTCCGCCCCGTTGCGGCTCAGGCGGAGCTTTGTCATGAGGTTTGGACGAGATGAGCAGAATCCTCAACAGCTGGAGAAAGGACATGAAGAAGGTAAGGGATCACAAGACCGCAAGGAATCTTACGAGTGAACATGAATTGGTGTGCTGAGAATCGTCGACTGACCGAGTAGAGGAGATCTCTTGTTATTACGAAAGGCAAGGGGCACCCTTTCTGCTCTGTCGTCATACTCAAAGCATATCATGTCTCAATGCTTCTAGTATCAATTAATTTGGTTTCTATTACGGCCTTTCCTCAAGTAAATGTAACCTGCATGCTTTACCCTCTGCCATCTTCGTCCTTGTTCGTCCAAAGTCCTTTGCTAGAAAGGGTTCCTTCTTTCTCACGGTCAGCTTGTCATCATCTCACCTACTCAATGTTATAGCGCCTCGCTGTTGTAACTTACGTCCAGATTGGTAACTTCCAAACCTGCTAGGCCTCAATGACATGCATTGTTACTCGAATTCTGTGCGTTCACTGAGCTCTTCACTCATCCTTGGTCGGCCTACCCATCTATTCAACCGCGGCATGTAAGCGATGGGGATGGGGAATTTATTTGTGGTACGAGACGCGAGCACGGGACTGGGCGTCAAAGCATGGAGAGCTTGTCAGCGTCGAACCAGGCGACGAGTATATCAAAGCACACCGCGATTCACATCCACTTTTACGACGCGAGAGGAGCCAAAACGTGATCATGTTGGTGGAAAGGCACATATTAGGTGACGACATGACGTCAAGACTGGGCTGCGCAAATAAAGAAAACCGTGTCCCGCAACACCAGAAGGCTTCCATCACCAAGAAAGGTTCAGTCCACTTGTCCGACGGCAAGCTGGTGTGCTGGTACCGCGCGACGACATGACAGCTAGTACAAAAGGGGTATTCCTCATCCTCATCTCCTTGGCTGAGCACCACAGGTCTCTCGTTCACAAATCGTCTTTGGTCATCAGTTTTTCGGCTCAGGCAGCTTCGGGCCTGGCCTCCTCCCGGCCGCGTGACTCTCCGTTCTGCACAGAGGCGGGCTCTTCCTCCTCGTCCTCGTCATCCTCGTAACGCTGGCCACCTGGGTGGTTGTGGGCCGAGACCCACACGCCCGACTCTCTGTTGTCCATGGGCTGGTCCTGTCCGCTCAGGTCGACACCCTCACCCTGGTGGCGGAGTCTCTCCTTGCGGCGCTGCGACAGGGTCCGGGCGCGTGTGGACAGCTTGGAGCTGACGGCTGCGTTTTGCTGGACCCAGTTCGTCAAGGAATCTTCACAATCTTGGATGATTCTGGTGATCCGTTAGCGTTGGTCCAGCGAGATCCAGATGGATCTTGGAAACTTACGCCTTGCTAGCTTCGTAGCCATCATATGCGTTCCTGGTCTCTCCAGGCGTGACCGGAGTGTCATCGATCAGCTCGATGAGATGTTTGCCATATCCGGCGATGATGGCAAGCTTCTCACAATGCTCACGCAGAGCGTCGAACTGGTAGTTGAAGGCGGCCTTGACCTTCTCGCGCGTGATGTTGGACAGCTGGGCCTCGGCCACGAGCGACTCGGCCTCGGCGCGCACGAGCTCCTGCTCCAGCACGACAATCTTCGGCGAGTTGGGCTCCTTGTACTTCAGTTGAGCGATCTGATCGGTGATCTTCTGCTTGCCTGGAGTCACGTGAGCACAGATCTTCTGCCAGTGCAGCTTTGTACGTACGGTCTCGGCTTGGCTGGACCGAAGCTTCGATGTTGCGGATGCTCTTGATGGTGACGCGGTACTGGTCATAGCGATCGACGAACTGGTCTTCCAGTTCGCCAATCTCATAGATCAACACTCCGAGCTTGTCCGTGACGTCCGACACATCGTCGTCGCATCCCTCGCCCCAGATCGACAGTTGTTGCTTTTTCAAGTAAGCTTCAGGCTAACCGTGACTGCACAAAGCGACGCATGTTGAACTTACGGCGACTTCCATTCGCTCTCTGCTGACAAGCTCCATGCTGCGCATGACGTTCTTCTCCATCTTGACGAGCTGCGACAGCTTCTTTGCCAAGTCCGGGCCGAACGCGCCGGCGGCTGAGCGGCGGAATGTGTGTCCTGAGAAACAAGGCGCGATTAGTTTCAAACTCTGAGTGATCTTTGACCATCATCATTCTCATTTGGAGGTTGATCTTGGCTTCTATGCGATCGCCGACGGGGGCTCACAAAAGTGCAAGGTGCCCCATCTCGTCCCAGCGACGGCGCGGGCTCGGGAAAGCAGCACGTGCGCTTGACGAAGCGACACAGAGTCACAACAACACGGCTGAAGCGCAGGCCTCGATCAAACAACTGTAAGGAGTGGATAGCTCACCAATATGGCTCTTGAAGAAGCGGTTAGACTTGGCCGCCGAGGTCGGCGGAGGTGGGTTCTGCAGCTGCGACGCCGTCGGGGCGCGCGACTGGCGCATCGAATACGTGCGATGCATGTTTGCGGTGATCAAGTTTCAACCGGGTTGGTGATTGTGTAAGATGAACTTTGCTGTGGATATCTAAGCTGACAATAGAGATCGCGGTGCAGAGGTTGTGGAGTGCAAAATGAGAGAAGAAGTGCTCTGCGGAGGGGAGGATTGGACTTAAAAGCACCGGCGGTTGTTGTGCGCCGAGTTGTTTTTGCAGGGAAGAGGCCGTTGGCGGGCAGCTCGGGCGATGACGTCGTCCTTCGCTTGGCGCCAAGCCCGAGCCCAGCGCTGGACCACTGCTCGCGCCCGGCGCCGTGACGTTTTCGCAGCAGCAAAAAGGACTCGGGAGAACGCGCTCCGATCAGCCTCGTCGCAGTGCCACCTTCCCGGTGCTTCCTTCTCCTGCGTCTTCCTCTTCTTCTTCTTCTTCTTCTTCGAAAATGCTCGGGGAGTATCTATCTTACATGCATGACATGGGCTTCCCGGCGTGAATCCTTGGCTCTTGGAAACGGTGTCTCCTGCAGATCGTTGCTTAGGGCTGACAGCATGCATGTGCACACTAACATTAAACGCTTCTACATATGTTACATACGATCAGAGATCTCTACAAGTAGAGTACAGTGAGCAGGCTATTCACAAAATACTTCTACTCTCCGTGTCCTGCTTCTCTCACCACTTCGTCGCATCTCCGGCATAGCTCATCCGGTCGCGGTGCTTGAAATTGCCAGCATCTGGGACACTTCTTGCCCGATGCTGGCTTCACAATCGCCTTCGCAGGCCCTCCTGACGCGGAACCAACATCAAAGGAGGCTTCGACACTCCAACAACCTCCGTCAAGTTCATCAAGCCCGGCTGCAGGCCCCTTCGTGGCTTCTCCGGTAGTAAAATCGACGCGCGAGACCACGAAGATGGCCGCCAGTTCATCCTCCATACCATGTCGAAATAGACTCTTGGCAATGGAGTTTGCATCATCAGGCATGTCGATAGAGACGTCACACTCCAAGCCCGAGCCCATCTTCTTTGCTGCTCGCGCAGTCTCCTGCGCCTGCTTTATGGCGTCGTGGGCTGCCACTAGATGTGATATCTGGCGGTCTAGTCGCTCCTCTTTGGCTCGGTCATTGCTGTCTTCCGTCTTCCTGGCCGAGGTATCGTGAGGGTCCCAGGTTTGCTTCAAGGAATGCGTCTTGTGACGGAGCAGCTGTGGAGGCGCGTGGTCGTGTACCTCCTCGACGAGCACCGGTGTCACTGGGGCCAGCATGAGCAGCAGATTGTCCAGGATCCGAGCTAATACCGTCTGAGCGGAGTGCCTGTCCATCAATGAGCCTGCATAAAGCCTGTCCTTGAGCGTCTCAAAGTAAAAGGCTGAAAGATCAGTGCCGATATAGCTGTTGATGAGATTGACGGCCTTGTGAACTTCGTAGCCTTTGTAAGCCGAATGTACCGCTGCGGCCGTTCGTCTCAGCTGCCAGAGTGCTATGCGATCCATGAGCCGCTCCTTTGAGTGTGTGACCTGTGCCTCATATGCTGGCTCCTGTCGCGGATCGTAGTCTTGGAGCACGCCGAGCAGCCATCTGAAGGTGATGCGATATTTGTGCAGATTCAGATTCACAGCGTGAAGCACCGCCTGCCCGATAACGACATCTTTCGTATAGTCACTACTCGCGACCCAGAGACGAAGGGCATCCACGCCGAGGGCGTCATAAGTGGGCTTCTCTTCGTGGTCGGTCGGCTTGTGATGCTTTTCCCGACGCCTTTTGCGTTGAAGTGGGGGGAGGAGTGAGCCGTTGATAATGTCAACCGGTGATATGACGTTGCCCACCGATTTGCTCATCTTACGACCCTCCTGATCCAATGTGAAACCGTGAGTGATCAGTGTCGCGAATGGAGCTCTGGGAGTATCCTCGAGGCCTCCTGTGTTGTCTGTTTGATGCGCAATGTATGAAAGCAAGGACGATTGGAACCAGCCTCTATGCTGATCGGTCCCCTCCAGATACACATCGGCCAGAGGCTTGCCATCCGACCGAGTCGGCAGCAACGTCCAGGTCGTACCACTGTCGAACCACACGTCCAACGTATCCTTGCCACGGTAGTAATCGCCTTCGAGACCCGCCGGAATCCAAGCAGGGTGGTCTTCGGGGTCTGTCCACCAAGCGTCGACTCCCCGCTCGCTGATTACTCGAATGATGTGCTCGATGGTGTCTCCGGTCATGACAGCCCGGGAAATCCCGCCGTCTCTATGAAACAGTGCGGGAATGGGAACGCCCCAAGCTCGCTGTCGAGATATGCACCACTCGCTTCGCCCGTTCACGAAGCTGCGTAATCTCGACTTGCCCGCGTCCGGAACGAACCTGACATCATCCAGGGCTCGAATGGCTGAATCTTTCAGCCCTCCGACATCGGCGAACCACTGCTCGGTCGCTCTGATGATGATCGGTTTCTTGGTTCGCCAATCTAGCGGATACTTGTGTTTGATATCGTGCGTACGTAAGACCATATTTTTCTCTCCGAATCTATCGCTTGAGATGCGCCGTAGGTACTCCAACACCGCCATTGTGCCCTCGGCCTGCACTGGCTTTCCACGGAGAATGTCGGGGTTGTCCGGCAAAGCGAGCTGAGTGAACCGACCATGGTCATCGACGGGAGCACTTGGATCGATACCGTGCTTTGCGCAGACACCGAAATCGTCCATCCCATGACCCGGAGCCATATGGACCAGGCCGGATCCAGCTGATGCCGTGACGAAGTCGGCGTGTAAGATTGGCTGCGGCAAGACGCTCTTCCCTCGGAGTGGATTGACGTAGAAGGTGCTACCGACGAGGTCCGAGCCGGGAATGTGTTCGGCGAGTGTTTCGAGCTCCCCAACTTCAGAGCCCAACATTGCGCGAATGTAGTCGACGCGGGACTGCGCAACCAGGAGCTGCCCAACGCTTTCGCGCTGCGAGCCTTCGGAGACACACCTCATCACCACATATTCGAGCCCGGAGTTGACAGCGATGGCTCGATTCGCGGGCAGTGTCCACGGCGTGGTCGTCCAGATGAGCGCATGGATATTGGAGGGCGTTATGGCTGGGTTGTTCCTCAGGATGTGTGGGATCTTGGTGAGTGGTAACTTTACGAATGCCGCAGTCGACGTGTGATTTTCATCGTATTCAAGCTCCGCTTCCGCGAGCGCGGTACCTGACGACGGCGACCAGTAGACAGGCTTAAATTGGCGGTATATCAAACCTAGTCTCAGTTAGAGTCACATCGTGAGGCTTGCGGGCTGGAATGCATCGAGTGTCCGCGCCGTGAAAGACCGACCTCACCCTTCTCAACCATCGTCTTGAAGATCCGGAGCTGCCTGAGCTCGAAGTCTTTTTCCATGGTCGTGTAGGCATCGTCCCAAGCCCCCATAACCGCCCAGTCCTTGAAGCCCTGCTTCTGTTCTTGGATGGCCCTGACAGCAATCGTCCTAGCATCCTCGCGCAGACGCACGGGATCCAACGCATTGTAACCGCCATCAGCCACCTCTGCGTGCTGCTGCACCGCCTTGATCTCTATAGGCAGCCCGTGACAATCCCAACCTGGTCTGTAGTGCACCCGCTTGCCTTGGCTCAGCTGAAACCGGCATATGATATCCTTCAGGATCTTATTGAGGGCGTGGCCGATGTGCAGGCTACCGTTGGCGTACGGAGGACCATCGTGGAGGACAAAGGGGTTTTGAGCAGGCCTCTCGGCGGCCTGCCAGGCATAGAGGTCATCGCTGCATCGTTTGATGTATTTGGACTGCTCGGAAGCAAGTGGCCGTGCAGGAAAGGTCGACTTTGGTAGCTTCAGTGTAGAAGTCCATGACGCTCGCAAGACGCGTGTTGGATTGAGCATGCTATTGTCATTCCCGTGGTGCCATTCTCACTTATCATCCTCGGACACTTTGCTGTAGTTCTTACTCCGTGACCTTAGCTATGAAGCAGATATGGCTTGGCGTCTACGATACCAGCTAATCTTACAACGGTTAGCCCGCCGCCTCAACGTCGCCAGATTCCAACGTTGGAAGACTGCATTATATTCTCATGGGTTCGTGAAATTTGCAAATGTCCAGATAATATATTGAAATCGTAGGAGTATGTTTAGTCGCTTTCGCAAGTGACATACCACCGATTCCCTAGGCCAATTCCTCTAGCTTCTGGGGCGCCCCACACCCTCGGAGGCCGTCCCAGGCCACAGGAGAGCAAGGAGGACTATGATATTCCAAACGATGATTCACAATACATCTGAAATGCCCAAAGGAATTCAGTCCATCTTGGAAGGTGGGGACAAAAGACACTGAAATAATTATCGAAAAATAGGTTTGACATGACAAGAATTGCTTAAGGTCTCAGACGAACATTGTAACGGAATTTATCTCGTGATAGAAAGGTGACTGCCAGAAACGACAACGGATAAGCATATAGAGAGCTCCTCAAGCCAGCTTCTCAACATTCGCGCCGTTCGTACCCTCAACATAGCCGCCGCCCACCTTGCCCATCTGCTGGGCAAACGTATCATGTGGTCTCCACTTGGCCGACGTTCTTGGAGTGGTCTCCTCCAGCATTCGGTCAACCTGCTCGAGCGAGAGCCCTTTGGTTTCGGAGACGAAGAAGTAGGCAAACAGGAAACAGAGACAGCATGTGCTCCCCCATACGAAAAAGACCTTGGGCCCAAGATTGCCCTTGTCTTTGTCGACAATGTACGGCGTGACGACGGCAATGACCTAAATTTCGCGGATCAGCTCTGCGCGATGATATCAGAATCCATCGTTCCACTTACGCAGTTCCAGAGCCAGTTGGAGGCGGTCGAAAGCGCAACGCCCCGGGCCCGAATGGGCAGCGGGAATATCTCGCCGATGACGACCCACGCCGCAGGCCCCCAAGTGGTCGCAAAGAAGCCGATATACAGACAGGTTCCGGCGCTGATGCAATTAGATATTGTCCATCCCGACGTGGTGGAGGCACGGGGATCGTGGACTTACATGAGCACTTTATTGGCGACGGTCGAGTCCGGCAAGGCAGTCCCAACTGCAGCGACGATGAACTCGCAAACCACCATGCCCGCCGCACCTACCAGCAGCAGCCTCCGTCGACCGGCGGTCTCCACGAAATAGAACGCCGCAGGAGTTGTGGCCACATTGACGACATTGGTGATCACTGTGATGATGAACGGATTTCCAATCCCGACCTGCTGGAAGAAGGTGGTGCCATAGTAGACTGGTCATGGTTAGTATAGCTGCGCCGGACGGATCTCTCTTGATACTCACAGATGAAGTTAATGCCGGTCCACTGTTGGAACATTTGGAGGAAGACGCCCACCAGGACACGGCGGAGGTTTCCAGCTGGATTCATCCCGCCGCGGAAGCAGTCCGCCCAGGTCGTGCTGGAAATCTGCCTCTCGTACTCATAGTTGGCCTGGATCTCGGCAAGTTCCGTCTTGATCAGGGGAGCATCAACCGGCTGGCCTCGAACACGAGCCAGAGCGGCGGCGGCAGCCTCCGTCCTCTCGCGTTTGACCAAGTAGCGGGGTGACTCGGGCAGGAAGAAGAGTCCGAGGGCGAGGATGAAAGCCCAAACGAATTGAATGGCAATGGGTATTCTGTAGCTGGAAGCGTTGTTTCGGTCCTTGGTGCCCTCGTTGACGCAAGCTGCGAGCAGAAGTCCGATGGTGATGGCCCACTGGTAGACTGAAACCAAGAGTCCGCGAACCCGCTTCGGCGAGATCTCGGAGACGTACAGGATCACGGTAGCCGAGACACCACCCACTCCCAAGCCAGCAATGACTCGACCGGCGACCAAAGCACCCACGTTGACGGCGGCGGTCTGGATGGCAACACCGACAGCGAAGACGAGGCAAGACCACATGATGGTCGGACGACGGCCGATGCGCTCGGCAACCTCACCACCACAGAGGGCGCCGATGAAGGTTCCGAGTGACAGGATCGACACTATCAGGGACTTCTGCCACGTCTCGATGTTGAAGCCGGTGTCGTCGATACCGCGGTCAACAGGACCGCCAAAGTTGCGCTTGACATAGGCCATGCCCAGGACACCATTGATGTAACCCGAATCATATCCGAACAGAATGCCTCCAAAGGAAGCAAAAGCGCAGATGAGATAGGCCCGCAGCGTGACGGGGGCCTCGATGGCCGTCACATCGGCCGTGCCGACTGAGAGCTGACGCGACATGATGGTGCGAGCCTCTCTCTCCCGCTGGCAATGGCTGTACTCTGATACCGCTTGAAGACGAAAGGTCAAGCTCCGAAAGAGATAGGAGCGAGCAGCAAAGAGATATTAGGAACGAGGACAGGCGGAATCTGATAGAGATGACAAGAGGATGGAGGAGAAGCTGAGAGGTTGCACTTAGCTGCGACCCTGTGCGAGGGCCGGGTTCATTATATGCACCGGGTTTGCCGCTTCTCGTGCGACCTGAGCTTCGTGCCTCTGTTGCGGGGCAACCTTCTCTACATGCCCCAGAAGCACGGTCCATGACTCTGATTGTCGTGAAACGTCAGATCACACGTATATTTGTTAATAATTCTGTGTAGGAGTAATACCCGGCATGGGTGCGGAGGGGACTGCTGGCCGTGCATGATTACCGCATGTGTACAGGCATTTCTTTTTCTCGTTGTTTTTCGTAGCCGTGAAGACGTGCCGCGTGACAACGACAGATGAAGATTTCTCTCAAGGCCAGAAGTGGATCTCGAGCTGAACTCGGTTGATGAGTCGGGAGATGCCTCAGCAGTTTTTAGAGCGGTTGTTCGCGGATGAGTCCCATTCTCCTGAGCCACCCTGAGGTGATTGGAGGGAGGGCAGTCGGACCACGCGATGTTCGAGTGGCCTCCATACTGTAATCAGACAGCGCTTGCGGCCAGTCGACCCCGCAGTGGGGCATCCACTACTGCGATCCCAAGTGCTGTCCCGAGGTTAATCGTTGTCTTGAGTGAAAACTTTTCGAGGTCATCACGAAGTCGTCGGCGGTGGCGCCGGGTTGGCTGGTCAGACTGGATGAGGTATGTACTCTGTACTCCGTACATTCAGCTCCTTTGCCTACGAAAATGCGTGCAACTGCTTGTATCCGTGGCTCCAAGACAATTCTAGGATGTGTCAGCGTAAGAACAAGATCAAAAAGTGGAGACGGGGATCACAGGTGAGAAAGGACAGAAACCATGCCCGCTTACTGTTACATCCAGACGGGACCTCAAGACCCGCCACTAGGATCGTCGGGTTGCCGTCGGTTATGCCTGCCATAAAGCAGTGGAAAGCTTATGCTCTCGGTAGAATCTGGCCACTCATTCGATCGATTGATCCACGGATCAATTGATACTGCTGAGCTTCCATATTGGGCATGGCGCCTGTTCCCGGTCTGCAACCCTTTTCTTCCAGAAGCCATGCATGATGATGGTGTGAGATTGAACTCCCAACTGGGAGCTCACATCGTCCCTTG
>QQTW01001977.1_pt1 | contig 14684 bp, 15 predicted proteins | sample 1904831 | NCBI WGS metagenome assembly QQTW01 (sample SAMN09435610, study PRJNA476489) | Subsurface metagenome, whole genome shotgun sequencing project. | reverse complement strand
CCAGGTAACTCCTCAAGTCCAGGTGAAACACTCTTCTTCCTTCGCTTGGCCGGTCGATCCTCCCATTGCTGCTGCCGCTCAGTCTGACTAGCACTGTCCACTCCATCAGAGGAGAGCACGATGAAGTCGGTGTTTTTATCCACTTTCGGCCTGATGGGTTTGCGGAGGGGCGTGTCCAGGCTGAGGTCGATGATCTTGGGATTGGTCGCCATTGTATTAATGAAGAAGCATTGCGCCACGGCGACCGGGGAATTAAATCACCTCGAGCACAACATCCAATTGGAGTGAGTGAAGATTCTGTTAGAGGGAACGCTGAATGTAGTCCGGCCTAGATTCAGAAGTGATCATCATCGCATGTCAGACATCGCGATGGTGTAGCGTTTGGGACGAAATGTATACTTAGTTGAAAATGGCGGCAGGTTGTGGACGTCGACGTCAACGATACGGCCACTGGTGGGTTGCGCGATCAACAGTCGCACCATTGTCGAGGCTTATATAATCAGAGCAGAGCGCGTGGCCACTTTACGCGTGAGCACGTGCTTGGCGCGTCGCTCCCACCAACTCATCTTCAAAAGCCTGAGAATTGCCAATGACAGATGGCCCGGAGAGGATCCTGGAGCGAAGCATGATCTTTCGAATGCCAGATATAACAGTACCAGACCACGAGGGGAGAGTTCTGGACCGGACCATGACCTGCCTCGACTACCTCGAGCAGGTCTTCGAAGAGTCAAGACTGTGGCGCAAGATGGTTCTGATCCCATGCCGTGGTCGTCGTCGCCTCTACCAGAGATATTCGATGCTGAGAAGGATAGGAAGGGGACGGGTCATGATCGAAGCAGGCCGATGGAGGATGGTGTCGCTGGAGTAATACCGCCAAGGGACAGTGTCAAGTCATCGCTAGTCCGAGAGACATCAGCGCTGAGCTTCTCGGAACGTACACTAGCGATCCTAGCGAATCTCAATGGGGACGATTCACTGCCTGGACATGATGGACAAATCGTTGGAGCCGGGAAAACAGGCAAGAACAGCGGCACTAATAAGTTTCCGAATCGTCGACGCAGTGCACGCTTGGAAGCTTTAGAGGAGGGCAGTCAAGAGTTACCCGTCCTCGCTACTCTCCCAACCAAACCCCGACCAAGAAGAGGTGCTGAACCCGCAGCCATCCCTCCTGTCCCAACTACTACCCAACCCAAAAGAAACACCAAGCCCACCGAAACCGACAAGCTCTCTAAAGCCGATGCCAAAGCCCGTCGCGAGCAAGAAAAAGAAGCCGAAAAGGAGCGCAAGCAGCACCTCAAAGAGCAAAAAGCATTGGAAAAACAGCGGGCCACGGAACTCGCTCAAGCGAACCGGTCGAAGACAGACAAGAAGCTATCGACTCCCGAGATGATAGTCGATCTCCCTGAGTCTTTTCATGACAGCGACACAGGCAAGCAGATCCAAAGCTTCCTTCGCAACCTCGGCGTCGAGATGACGTTTTATGCTTCGCCTATTCCGAACGTCGTGAAATGGCGCCGGAAAGTCACGGCTGAATATAATCCCAGCAAGGGATACTGGGAGCCAGTAGCGGAGTATATAAAAGACGAGACGCACGCGCTGTGTATAATGCCCGCTCAAGAATTCGTGGGTCTCGTCTGCGTGGACGCTAGTCATGTGGATGGCCAAGATCTCGATGCGCATGTCCTGCGGTTCCAAAGTCGGTTCGAGGGGTGTAAACTGCTGTATTTGATCGACGGGTTGGAGAAGTGGATGCGGAAGAACAAGAATGTGAGGAATCGAGCGTATCAAGCTGCTGTGTTGGCCGCGGATGAAGAAGTAGATGAAGAGGAGGCGGAGAATGAACAACAGGGACGAGCAAAACGGCGTGGAAGGAAGAAACCTAAGGAAAAAGAGAAACAGCAATACGTGGATGAAGATTTGGTTGAAGACGCGCTATTGCAGTTGCAGGTCGCCCACGGATGCTTCGTGCATCATACCTCCTCGGCGACAGAGACGGCGGAATGGGTGGGGATATTTACGCAGCATGTTTCGACGATACCGTATAGGTGAGTGAGATACGCAACCAACGATGACCCCTGCCGTCTTCTAGTTGTGCATTCGTCTAGTCCCACCTCGGAAAACTGACCATGCATGAATGATTGAATGATACTGATATCAATAATACCAATAGGAAAGAGAGGATGACTCTCCCAACATCTTTTTGCATTGATTCCGGCCAGATCAGAACCGGCGTCGACGGTAAAGATACTTACATCAAGATGCTCCAACAAATCATCCGCGTCACGGCTCCGATCGCGAACGGCATCGTGGCTGAGTATCCTACCGTGTCTTCTCTCGTGGAAGCGTTCAGGGAGAAGGGGCCGTTGGTGTTGCAGAATATTAAGGTCAGTAGTTGTCTTGCTCTAGTCTCTTATTTCCCGCCTGAGCATCTTGCTTTAGGCATGCTGCTTAGGCATTGTTATCTGCTATTTCGTGCTTGTGCGCTGTTCCTCATTTTAAATGCCCTGTTCGATCCAGGTAATTTCCACCCTGAACTCCTGTCCTGTGCTATTTATCTTATCCCTCCTTTCACTATATATCCCATTCATATTCTACCTCAAATTGAGCTAGGGCTGCCCTCCAAACATTGCTCCTGTGACGGGCAAGCACGTCTCCATTTGATTCTTCAATGCCTTTCCATTTCCCCACTTGTAAAAACCCAACATTCAAATCCCATCCAATGAACGAATCCCACCCAAATACAACGGACCAAATCAATCAGCTAATTGATATAATGGTATCTTGATACAGAAAAGCGCGAACCAAAACGGCGCCTTTACAAATACCAACATCGGACCAGCTGTCAGTCGACGTCTTTGTCAAGTTTTTACGGGACGGGATCCGGGGAGTTACGACATCTAATTCATTACCACATTAATCGAACCACTTCTTTTGATCTCCGTTAGCTTTGGTTGGCCAACATGGAACACTCTCCCATCGACATTTCATTTGCTTGCTAGCAGAATGGAAAGCTCTTCCGTCGACCATTTCATTTACTTGCTAGACGAATGGAACGAGAAACCACGAAAGAAGAAAGAGAATGATGAGATGCAGGGAGGTACGACATCTATTTCGTCCAAACTGTACATCAAACCGGGTCCTTGGTTTAGCTGGAGTTGGTTAGCATGGAAGGAAACTCTCCCATCGGCATTCATTTGCTCGCTAGCTACAATGAGTGAGGAGTTACGAGGGAAGAAAGAGAAAGAGGAACGAGGAAAAAGAAGGACGAGATCCAGGGGTATGACATCTAATTCGTTGATACAATTAAATCAAATCCAGTCAAATCACTCTGCCAGTCTTCTTAGCTTGGGTTCGCTAGCAGAATGGAAAACTCTCCCATCGACATCTCATTTGGTTGCTAGCTAGCTACAATGAACGAGGTATTACGAAAGAAGAAAGAGAACGAGACGGAATGAGGAGATCCAGAGAATTATGACGTCTCATTCGTCTAATCATCACAACCCTTCTCCAATTTCTCTTTAGCTTGTGTTGGCCAGCAGAAAGGGAAAACTTCCCTCTCGGCATCCGTTTGGTTGCTTGCTAGCTGAAAGGAACGGGACACCACGAAGGGAGAAAGACAAGGAGAGACGAGAATGACGAGGTCCTGGGAGTTACGACATTTAATTCATCTAATACTTACATCAGACTGGGTCCTTGGCTTAGCTGGGGTTGGTCAGCATGAAGATGAACTGAACCGTCCCATCTTCATTTGTTTGCTTGCTAGCTGAAAGGAGCGAGAAAGCAGGAAAGAAGAAGAGAAGGACAAGATCCAGGGAGTTATAACGTCTATTTCGTCCAAAGTGTACATCAAACCGGGGTCCTTAGTTTAGCTTGGGTCAGTTAGCATGAAGGGGAACTGAACTGTCCAATCATCATTTGTTCGCTAGCTTGCCAGCAGAATGGAATGAAAAAGGATAGATATGGCAAACGTGGGAGTGAAAAGAGAACGACGGGATCCAGGAGTGATGATTTCTACGACTGTACTTTCTCCCAATCCAAGCCAATCCAATCCAATCCAAGACAATCACTTTGACAGATCCTTGTTATGATAGCTTGTATAGGCCAGCCAGCGGAAAGGCACAACGCACAAGGGACGAGAACGGGGAAAGAGCTAGAAGTGGAATAGAATAAGCCATTATCTCTCTCTCTGCATTGTTTTGGCAGCAATCATCCATGGAGATTGACCTGGCTTGACTGGACTGGACCGGCCCTGAACTCGAACTGAATGAGTACGAAAGTACAGTATTCAACTATCCCTTCGATACAAGACCTACAAAAACAGTGCTGTACGAGCACCAGCTGGGAGGTTACAGCTTTCGCCCACTTCGATGTTGTTGACTACAGACGGTACTGTGATAGCATCTTGCTGTATTTATGTACTACGTAGCTCTGACATCTAGTGTGGTCGAGTGAGTGATTGAGCGGACGGATGGCCATTTCCTGTTGAATCTTTCACGCCTCCAACGCTGTAGTTGTTATTATCTTGTAACTCAATCCAAGCGTCTGTTTAATTCGATTCGCAGTACCAGTAGGATATGGCGCCTCTTTCTCTCTGTCCCTCCATATACCTCTCCTTCTCTTCCGCAGTGTCTCTCAGCTGAGGAAGGACATCGAACGAAAAGAACGGGATGGAATAAACGATGCCCATACCAATTCACCCATAGAGTCATTCTTCAAGGACAAGGGTAGAAAGAGGGTAATTTCAATGGATGATCAAATAGGATGATAGTGGATGGTCAATACCAAATACTCCTCGTCCGATGATGCGGCATCATCACAGTCCCCTCTATCCCCCTTTCATGAGGCGGTCCTTCACCCAATTTCTGCGATAAGAGGACTTCCTTTAATGTATCGTAGAGGAAGAAATCAATTAGGATGGCATTGATTTTCATATCTTCCTCTCCTTTCCCTCCTTCACCTTCCAAATACTCCTTGTTATCTTGGATGAGTACGCCTCCGGTAGCTTCCAGCTGTTCTAGTTGTTGTTGTCGTTGCTGCCGCTGCTTCTCCTCTTGAAGGAGTGTCTCTTGATGTATCTTCACGATGAAGCGTCGAATAAGTTCGACGGACCAGATACTGCATCCTATTTCCATTCATTCTCCGTCATCGAATCAGTCATACATTCGTACATCCCCGACAACATCTATTTCATTCGAGTACCCTTCTTCGTTGAAATGCTAGTAACCACAAAGAAAGTGATTAGAAGTGGGAATGCTCGTACCTCTCAATTCCATCTCCCATCGTCCTCCTGACTCCAACATCTCCCCACGTTGGATATGCGCTTCCAAGGCGGGACTGTAGAGTAAACAGCGCATGTTGTACAGCATTTGAGGGATTCGATAATCTATCCATAAACAATTATTAGTATCCTCATTCCTTTACTTACATACACGGGGCACTGTAAGCAGCAACACGGTGGTTTCGAGAATAGAATCGAATAGAACACAGTAATGGCAGAGATGATATCACGCGGTGATGGGTGACGAAATCCGAACGATGAGACCGTAGATAGAGTAGTGAAAGGTAGGATACGAATCATGGGATGAGATGGGATGAAAGAGAGGATTAGAAATACCAGCAAACATCGTAATCTGATCAATGTCATCGAATCTCCCCGGTCCCTTTCCCTCAAAACAGGCCCAGAGGTCGGCTACCAGAATCTGGGCTCTTTTCAGGAAATGCACTTCTCGTCTTTCGATCCATTCGTCTTGATTCTCATTCTTATGCTCAATCTTCTTATACTTATCGGGTTGATCCCAGTCTGAGGGTAGTCGTTGGACATTCCCTTCAAAAGGAAGGGAACGTTCGGATGGAGCGAGCGGAACGCGAGCCTCGTCGCCGGTAGTTGTAAAGACGACGGGGCCGCCCCCGGGAGGGTAGGGAGGAAAGACGAAGATATCCCTGAAACAAGCAAATCGTTGAACGAGTAGATCGACCAACTTCACGGCTGAGAACTCGGCGGCGTGGATGCAGTTGATGAATGAGGAGTTGAATTCCTATGTACATTATCGACTCAGAAACCGAATTCTCCATTTTCTTCAGGAGTAACAACACAGAACATGAATAACAAACATGTGGTGGTATAGAAATTACGAGACGAAGAAAGGATGAACAGACATCACATAACACCCTCCCTGCCTCCCTCAGACATTCGATCCGCTGCTCCAACATGGGCATTTCCTCCTCCGTGCACGACCGGAAAACATGTCGTATTTTCTCATCAGGGCACTTTTCAAGATCAATCCAGAAGGAAGGGGTGGTGATGGGGATATCCTCGTCGAGAGCTCTTTGTAAAGAAGCTACAAGACTCCAGTATCCCGTCCATTTCTTGCCTCGGTAGTCGACACCATATTGTTTGTTGACGTCGTCTTCGGAGGACCAGAAACTGAAATTGAGAAGGTCCATGGTGAAGATGAAGTTGACGATGTTCTCTCTTTCTTTCTCTCTTTTGATTTCAATCTCTTTTTCTGTTTCATTTTGAACATTCATTTCATCATCGTCGGTGTTGCCATTGATACTGTCAGGATTGGGAGTCTTTGAGTGAATTGGAGATGGTGGCGGCGGAACAGGATGTAACTCATGAGACGACCAGCTTGACATTGAGTATTTCTTTTCACGCATCGAGCGGTAGATATTTTCAGCGGCATGTTTGGTGAGGCGTGCGTCGAGGAAGACGTCGAGAGCGTGGTTGGCGATGTATTCGGCGGAGGAGAGGACTTTAAGAGTGATGGGACGGGGGTAGGTGGTGGTTAGCAGAGCTTGATGGGGTTGAGAGGGGGTTAGAAGGGTTTGGCGGAGGAGGGCGACCAGCTCGGGGTCAACGTCGTCGTCCATTTTGGTAGAGCTGTGTTGCGTGCTCTCCGTGCACTGTATGATGGTTGGGAGGCGGATCATATAGAGCTAGAGCTAGAGCTAGAGGCCGCTGACTAAGCATTAAGGTCCGCAGCTGAGGGACTTGTAACGAAGAGGAGAGGAGCTGCATATATATGAGGTGTAATTGCTTGAATAACTTGCATGGGACTAATAGTAAGGTCCAGGCAACATCAAGGCTGGTCCAAGATTGTAAGACCACGTTAAACAACCCCCAAACGCGGCCGAACCGGTACCGACGGCATCTTCATTCGTCCCAAAGTCGCCGCCGCCGCATTATTGAATTGAAATCCCTTTGCGTTTTCCACCGCTTGGCTGAGCGTCGATCTACCCTTACTCATCATCATCCCGGCCTGCTTTTCCCAGTCCCCTGGCCTCCCCAGTGACATCGTAAATGACCTCCCATCTCTTTCGTCACCAAAGATCCCCTCCCCGGGCGACTCTGACTCCGGCGCCTTCTTCCGTTCGGGCGGTACCGCATCAGGCACCGGATCCGGAAATTGCTCCCCTGGAACCTCTTTCTCCTCGTTATCACCGTAGGTCTTCGAATACATATCGATCTCTCCTATGCACTGCTTCAGCCATATGTTCTTGAAGTGGGCCTTCTCCACTGGATCGTCGGGTAGCTCATAGCCGTCGGCGATGTGCTGCCTTCTCGTCAGTTCTTAAATTGTCTACCATCTTCGTCGTGAGGAGAAAGCAGACCTGATTCAGCTTGAGACAGATGCATTCCATCACGGACATGCCGTAAAAGAAGCTGGCTACTTCCGATGGGGTTTGAATCCACCCGGGCAGGTTGACCATGTCTTTCGCTCGTCGTTGCAGTCTGGGCCTCGCGCTTAATCCGCTTGCTGGTCGGGCAGGGCATTGTTTACGACCATCTAACCCGGCGCGAAAAGCGCGGTTTCTGGTGATGGATGGTAGTTGCTTGACTGGTGTGCTCACCGTCAGCGAGATGAGAAGAGCCACGAAGAGAAGTAGACGGGAGATCATGTTGCCGGTGAGCATGGCTGAAGCATAGCGGATCGACTGACTAGGACAATACCTCGTCCAGTTATACCGTCCAGGGACATGGTCATGGACGCTGGGGCCATGATAAGAAGGCAGACGTATCCGCCAATTGATGAGTTTTCAATTTGTGCGCGAATTTAACTGTCCATGCATTCCGAGGCATATCCAGGTTCTGGCCTGTTCCAGTTCACGAGCTCGACTGAGGTTGTGACGAAATCAAGAGCTTGAGCTACCGGCATCGGGAAGGCGATAGCGAAGCCTTCGTATTGGCGTAAAGTCTCGAAAGGAAAGCCCTCATGATATGGGTAATTATCACGACTAAGGTCCGATAGCTAGAGGCACTGCTCGAGCTACAGAGCTGTGTCCATGATGGTTTGGTGCTTCAGATCCAGAGATGCGTTTCGATGTTCGGTGACAACAGCAGCTGAAGATTGACAGATGGCGAAAGAAACAAACAAACAAACAAACAAACAACAACCGCAGTCCAATTCAGAGCATTAAATGAGACTGACGCCTGGAATAATATCTGGGAAAGATAAATCTACTAGGAGCACTAGTAGATATGGTTTAGAATGGAAAATGTCTTGCTTCCGTAGATCCTGAACGGTGACCGGATGAAATAGAGTAGCTCGCTGGCACGTGAGCCGTCCAGAGAAGGCTCAATAATGCAAACATCAGTCTTTCTATCAATTTTTGTCAATGAGCCAAGTAGTTGGATGATGCGATCCCATTCTTCCACAGCATTTATAGAGAACTAGACTGGGCACGGATCCGTAGTTGATGAGTGGTTGCTTGCTTGCTGATGAGACTGGTGGAGAAGAGAGTTCTGGCTGGTGGTCGATCAGCCGCCGACGCGGCAAAAAGTGACGGATCGGATTTTCCCCTGGCGCGACCACCGCGTAAAGAGCCGTCAGATCAGACGTACCAAAAGTCGCGTCCATCAGCAGTAGAGATTCGCTGCCTATCTATCTTATTAATATTGACATCTAAGTCACTTCGACGTCACTCCCGTCGCGCTTCACGATCATCTCATCTTCACTTCTTCCGGCGGAAATACTTCAGCCCATGGCCGTCTTGTCAACGCGCCTATCCGTCTCCCTCCCCACAAACGGTTCTCTCCGATTGCGCTCCCAACAAGTGACGGTCAACAACAACATCCTCACCCCCGCCGTCTCCTCCTTCTCCTCATCCACTCACCACCTGACCGCTTCCTGATCGCGCAACTATGGGTCGCCAAACGCATGCCAAACGCTCGTTGGGCAGACTGTATCGCGATATCAGCGAGGTGCGCATCAGTATCGATGTTCGTCCGATACCTGATACTGACGATGACGACAGGCGCGTGTGCTCTTAGTTGGCGCCGGAGGCATCGGGTGCGAACTGCTCAAGAACCTCGTGCTCACCGGCTTCGGTGAGGTCGTCATTGTCGACCTGGACACCATCGACCTTAGCAATTTGAATCGACAGTTTCTGTTCCGGCGCGAGCATATCAAGAAGTCCAAAGCGCTGGTGAGGAATGACTTTCCGTGTCTCAATGGCAAGCCCTGCTGATCACGATACAGGTGGCCAAAGAGACAGCGGGCAGGTTCAATCCCAGCGTCAAGCTCGAGGCGCATCACGCAAACATCAAAGATCCCCGTTTCAGCATCGACTGGTTTCAGGGATTTCAGATTGTCTTCAATGCGCTCGATAATCTCGATGCCCGACGACATGTCAACAAAATGTGTTTGGCGGCTGATGTACCGCTGATCGAGAGTGGCACGACGGGCTTCAACGGGCAGGTTCAGGTGATCAAGCGGGTGAGTACGAGGTGGAGAAGTGAGGAGAAGGGAGTTGGAGTGCTGATGTCCATGGGCAGGGACAAACGGAATGCTACGACTGTAATGTCAAGCAAGCCCCCAAGAGCTTCCCGGTCTGCACCATTCGCACGACGCCCAGTCAGCCCATCCACAGCATCGTCTGGGCCAAGAGTTATCTCTTCACGTAAGCATGTGATGCTGGTGTCGAGTACAAATGTCTAATGGTGATAGTGAGCTATTTGGCACGTCCGAGGATGATGCGCCCGAACTGGATCACACCGATGATGCTGAAAATGGTGCGCATCATGTCAGACCGACCCATGGAACAAATGCTGATGGACCACAGCCGACGAGATTGAGAACCTGCAACGCGAATCGCAAGCCCTGCGACGGATACGAGAGGCCCGAGGAACGAAAGAATTTCCGAGAAAGGTCTTCCAGAAGGTGTTTGGCGAGGACATTGAGCGTCTACGCGGGATGGAAGACCTGTGGAAGACTCGAAGACCACCCACCGTGCTCGACTACGACGAGGTTGGGAAAGAAGCCGCGAGTGTGGATTCCTCAATTAATACCAGCGACCAACGGACGTGGAATACTGCCGAGAATATGGCCGTCTTCGTCGACAGGTAAGGCGGGATTGCTCCCGGTAGATGGACATGTCTGACGATATCAAAGCCTCGGACGGTTAGCGAGACGAATTCAAGAAGCTCAAAATAAAACAAATCCCGGTGATCCCCCGCCCATCCTCGGCTTTGACAAAGACGACGTCGACACGCTCGACTTTGTTGCTGCCAGTGCGAATCTGCGGTCCATCGTCTTTGGCATCGAGCCTAAGTCCAAGTTCGACATCAAGCGTGAGTGTCTGTGATTCTACCGCCAGGCGTCTGCTGATAAATATCGACAGAAATGGCTGGCAATATCATCCCCGCCATCGCTACCACCAACGCCATGATCGCCGGGCTTTGTGTTCTGCAGGCATTCAAAGTCATGAGTGGAAAGCTCGATAGTGCTCGCATGGTGAGTGACATCTTACTCAACATGCTGGTCCCTTCCCATTGATTACGTTCCCAGGTCTTCCTCACTAAGTCCGCCGATCGGGTCATCTCCGCCGAACGACTCTCCAAACCGCGACCGGACTGTCCTACCTGCAGCGTGGTCCAGTCGCGAGTCAAAGTCGACACTTCGCGAGCGACGCTCCAAGATCTGGTGGAAGGCCTGTTGCGTCTAGAACTGGGCTACGGCGATGAGTTCAGCGTCAACAACGAAATCGGCACGCTGTACGATCCGGATCTGGACGACAATCTGCCAAAGAAGTTTAGCGATCTTGGGATCAAAGATGACAGCTTCTTGACCGTCATCGATGAAGCAGAGGACGATCCTCGTGTGAATCTGGTGTTGAACGTTTCCGAGACGTGCGTCCATCTATTATCCCGCGACTGAATCATGCACTGATGGTGTGGTTAGATCCTTGCCAGCCGACTCCAAGCCCATTCTCATTCCAGCCAAAGTGGAGATTGGCAGACGACCGAAGACTGAAGCCGCTCATACCAACGGCGTCAATGGACATATGAATGGCGTCACCAATGGCGTTGGAGGAGCAGCAGCGCTCGGAAAACGTAAGAGAGAAGCAGACGAGGCAGATCTCGATAGCGAGGAGCAACAGGTGAAGAAGCGTGGACGGGTCCCGGAAGAGAAGACGAAGGTCAATGGAGGAGGTGGAGATGCCGCAGCGGGGGATAATTACATCGTGCTCGATGGAGACGAGGACGCGGAGAATGGGGCCATTACGATCGACGACGATTGAGGAATAGACGGCCGCGGACTTGCTCTGGGCTAACTAGATCTCCCGTGGTACTATTGAGTAATTGAAAATTCCGTCTTCTCATTTGATTGTCCGCTTCACGGCTTTTGCAGCTGGAGACGATGTTCTCGACTTCTTGACTTCTTGGCTCATAGCGGAGAGCGATTCCCTAAATTCATCCTAATGTATCAGATTGCTTGGCTTCGTACGTCTGAATTAGAGGCGATGTCTGGTGATTAAAAGTAGTAAATGCATTTAGTAACCTATGGACCATCTGAATTCCTAGAGAGACCCTCACGTGACCCTCATTACCAGCCGCATTAAAGTCGGCCGTTGTGGTCGCTTAATTGACTGTCCCTCTTGACTAAACGGCTCAGTCCTTTTTCGCCAGCCCAAACAATGTAGAGCTTGTCGTTCCTTGATTCACATAGGGCAACTACACTCAATCACCCTCCCACGAGCACTCCTACCACCCTCTCATCAACTCTAGTCCATTCTTGAACTTCCATCGAGATGCCCGCTCCACCACCAGTCTCCGACTACGTGACTCTCGTGTCGAACGACGGCTTCGAATTCATCGTCCGGCGTTCCTCAGCATGTGTTTCGGGGGCGTTACGTCGAATGTTGAACCCCACAAGTGCGTCGTCACCGCTTCAGGTTTTCTAATTTTCAAGTCCGTTTCCAACTTCTGGTGTTCTGATCTTCAACTTTCCCACACTCATGACAATTTATGCGTCAATCTTGGATCGATCTTCGCTCGCCAGGGGTGAATGCCCGAGCCATCGTTTCTTCCCTGTCTTGAGTCCCGCAGTGCCAGTCACGGGAAACACATGTGAAGAATATGGAAAGATGCAAGGTTGCGGTGAATTTCTAACCTGACTCGTAACATGTATATGAAAAGGTGCCTTTGCCGAAGCCGTTCAAAACAGAGCAGTCCTTGAGAATATCAAGTAAGTCCATCTTTTCCCGTCTCCTTCCTTCCCGTCATTCCGTCCTCCTCCTCCCTCTCAATCCTCCCTGTCGATGAATTTAGATTCACGTTCAACTACATTCTTTTCTCCGGCCCCCCTTTTCATGGCGAGTAAGGTCTGATCAATAGAGAAAAGTGGCGCCTGCCTCGAAAAAATCTGTGAATATTTCTACTATTCCCAGAAATATCAAAATACAGAGAACGTGCCCGATATGGAGTTGCCGGTCGAGTTGTGTTTGGAGTTGTTGATGGCGGCGGATTATTTAAATGGTATTTATATCTTTCTTTCTTCCCTTTCGAATCTTCATTCTCGGTTTGGAAACTTTCTGGGGGGACATCGTAGCCGGATGGAGGAACGGTATAGCTTGGTTACCTCATCGTTGGGGATCGTGGATGCGATAGTCGGATGAATCGGATGGCTTGGAAATGATCTGCTGATGAAGTGTAGTCTGACGTGTCTGTCCCCCCTGGGGCACAATCGGGAGATGCATATATCACGCAACATGAATTACGTAAATAGGTAGGTGGATGGTGCATTTGAGACATTCAAACCAACTTCCTTTCTTCCCTTCCCTTCACTTCTCTCTCTGCCTCATCATCTGAGATGATCATCCCTTTCTCTGCAGATTTCAAAAATTAAAGATGTGATCCTCTTGTCACCCCTGCATTCACCCAATTCAGAACCCCTAGTCACGAATGACTTCGTTGAATTAGCTCTTTCTTGCAACAGCAAGGTCCAACAAAATCATCCACTTCCCATCCAAGCATATACGTCCCGCATCCAGTTCACTCTGAGCGAGGACGTCTACAGACGATGGAAGATCAAATTTTCACTCCCTCAATCCTATTCAGTCCTTCTTCCTGTTTTTGTTTAACGAAAAAAATCCACGGAAGTTCATTTGGGACTTTATTACGAGGGAGACATCATCCATTTATTTTATCTCTTACTCTCCTTCTCATCTCTTCTATCTAAAGTAATCTACTCACACTCTTATTTCCCTCGTCCTTGTCCCCGTCCTCTACCACCCCTTCCTCGTCCCCTCCCTCTCCCTCCTCTCCCTCCACCGCCTTTCCCTCCCCCTCCCCCACCCATCCCCATCCCCGAAGTAGCATTAGAATCTCTATACCTCCTCCACAACTTTTCCTTTTCAAACCCCGCTTCACTAAATCTCAAATAACTAATCACGCCCCTATCCACTATGGCTAGCACGACGTTTTTCCAACCATGTTTCAAACGACGATACATCGCCCCTTGATTATTATTCCTCCTTGCATAATTATCATCCGTGCGAAGGGGGTAAGAGTCAGGGTGGGGATCCGAGGGGAGGGTATCGAATAGGGAAGATAGTTCAGAGAGAGTTGGAATGAAGCTCGTTCGGGCGTTGATCACGCTGATTAGGAAATCTGGTGGACCTGGGCTGGACTTGCGGAAGTGTGGAGAGGGTTTGTACACTTTGTATGTTATCGTCAAAGTCTCTTTTGATGATGGATAATTGGGGGGTGTGCTGGCTGAGGTGGTGGTTGGAGGGCTTGTCGTAGTGGGATGATTGGTGGTGGGAATACTCGCGTCGTGGAATTCAATGAGGGATAAGGCGCGGTAGATGTCATCTATCATTCACATATTTTCTATCAGTTGGGAATAGAAAAGTGATGGTAAAAGGTATCAATGAGATTGATAGCAAAGAGATATTGAATTTAGGAAGGCGAAACGAAATGATGAAAAACGCGTACAATAACTTCGATATAACCCCGGTGTGACCATCGGACCAATGGCCGCCGCTGCGTGGCTACTCTTCGTCGTCCTCGAGCGGGACTCCTCCGAGGAGAATAATCGAGCAAAGATTCTGTGGAAGAACCATCCCAGAACTCCTCCTGCTGCTACTGCTCCTCTAACCGACTTTTGCGTTGTCCTAACCAGCGAGCCATCATCAATTTTCTTATCGTCACCTATCATCCCGGGGTTGTTTCCTGGCCGGACATTCGTCTGTCTGAGAATCCCACCATCATCCCTGTCCCTAATCCCACCTGGTCGATCATGATGATTCCAAGAATCGGCTCTGACGAGGATATACCCCAACCTCTTCAGATTCGCGTAAACATTCCATCTCTCGAGCGTAACCTTCCCCCCTTCATTTTCCCTACCTTCACCACTCTCCCTCTCGTCCCCCTCCCCCTCATCCCCACCATCTTCATC
>QQTW01001976.1_pt1 | contig 14686 bp, 15 predicted proteins | sample 1904831 | NCBI WGS metagenome assembly QQTW01 (sample SAMN09435610, study PRJNA476489) | Subsurface metagenome, whole genome shotgun sequencing project. | reverse complement strand
GAGACCGAATTCAACAACAACCAGCGACAGTCTACATAAGTGATGAAGGTTCATACATCAGTCGCCCAGTTACGGCACTTGGAGCGGGCAGAGTTGATCCATTCGGAGTTTATCCCATCGAGGCGCATCCGTACATGCACGAGTTAGTAGATCACTGTATGTTGTCTCTTCAGCACTCTCTATCACACCTCCAACATGTGTTCCAGGCTAAATTCTTGGCGACAATGGTATAAAAAGTCTTCCTGCTCTCTCGGCGTTTGAGAAATTTCGTCATATGTGTATGTTGTTGTTGAATTCGGTCTCTTTTGAAGTTGTGTATCTCTCTGCGTTCGTCGCCACCAGGCCTCCTCTTTCTACCTCCTATCTTTGGGCACGACACTAAAGAGATTGTACTCAGACTTTATCCTACTCGGTCAGGCCCTAGTTCCAGCCCAAATCACTGGACAGCAAAGTCCCTTTCTGACGAAGTGGATGAGCCTGGCTTTGCGATGTCCGGCACTTTTCTATGGAATGCTAATCGTATCCTCGACCCATTTGTCGCTCACGCGCCAAGACAAGCGTGATGGAACCAGCATGTTCATGTACAGAGGTCAAGCAATGCAGGCGCTGAGCAAGGCGCTTGCAGATCCAGTCACAGCTGTTAGCGATGAGAACATAGCAGCAGTAATCAACTTAGCTGGGCACGAGGTAGGCACAGGCGTATAGTTGCTTTAGCGTCGTTCTCTCCCATCATATACACAAGAATCTTACTTGGCTATATAGCTTCTCGAAGGCAATCTTCCGACCTACCAATGTCACATGGAAGGCCTGGAACAGATGATAGCCATGCGAGGGGGCCTGCACACCCTCGGCCTCGATGGGCTGACCGAGGCCCTCGTGCACTGGTAAGTGTCTCAGTACATGCTCCAGTCAATGCTGGGATACGGCCATGGAGGTGACTGTGTGAACAAAACAGGGTGGACCAGATGGGTGTCGCTCTCACCGGCTCTCAACCTCGCTTTCCACCAGCGCCAATTACAGCCCATGTCCCTCGAGCAACGTCAACCGACCCCAATCCCCTCACACTCTCGCCTGTCTCATCCATCAAGGAGTTCTTCGATGATGTGCTTGATGTCGACCTTCCACGGCCATCTCCTCGACACGGAGAGGGCCACAAACCCTTCGACCCAACGAACCAACCCTCTCAACTTGTCCACCCAACCAACAAAGAATCGCTCGAACAACAAGTCTCAAGCCAACCGTCTCAACCTTTAACAGTTTACACATCTTTCGAAGACCCATTTACCATGCCTTCTACCAATCGAGCACGCAGGGACAAAGCCACCGCCATGTTCGAAGTAGGCCGCTTTGCATTGATAGTCTATCCGAAGCTACGATGGAGGAGCTTCCCTACCAATGGTAGCAAACAGGACCTGGCCGTTCGCATAGCGGTCGAATGATGTTTTCAAACCTCTTGTACCATAACCCTCTATATCCTTATACATAAAACCTTCGAGTCTACAGTTTCAATCACCGTACATAATCTCAGTACTCCCAACAAAGGGCAACCACAGGCTAATACTGCACGTCCTCTGATCTGTTGTTATTTCAATGTAGAGAAGCAGACAGAAACAACCTCCCGCAGTTGTATGGGTCACTGGAAACACGTTCCATAGATGGCCAGAGGATGTAAGCTGTGTAGAGAGCTGGCCCTGTTTCTTGCCGCTTTTCCTGCTCAAAAATGAGCACAAAGCCGAACTTACACCATGGTGGTATGGAGTCACCAGTACACTGTCTTACTGCCAAATATCTACTCTGTAGGCGGTGGTTACACATCTTACATGACATGCAAATCTTGTGTTCTGCGTGCCCTTATCAAGCAATGACCAAGGCAAACATGAATCGTAACCAGTGATGGTTAGTGGTCATATGCCTCAACCAAACCTCAAGGAATCAAGGCAGTAGCCCATTATGCCGTGACTGATCCACCCATTCCTGAGACTCGTTCATTTAGCTCGATCCGTTCAACATTCCACTCAGGGATTAGTAATCTCCTTTCTCAAGCTCGTATGATTGACAAAATGCACCAACACAAGAAGATTCCTCCAGGACATGGAGACATTCGAGAACTATGATGCTTGCTACTTCTCCGTGACGGTACGCTAGGCTTTGTCGACATAACCACCGTCGAGGCTGAGCAGAATTCGATTTGACTATATTCAATGGTCTCTCAGCAGCATCAAGCAATTGATGATATTCGACCTCGAGGCTTGGTAGCAGATTGATAAACGAGCTCTTCCCAGGGTATTCGTTCGCAGGAAGGTCACGTGACCATAGTGGGGGCTGCTAGTGCCGACGTTTGGACTACCTTGATTGTTTTCTTAAGCTGTTCGAACAATGCCTGAGCCGCCGTAGTCGTCCAGTCCAGTAGCTGTCAGCCGTCGAGAGTCTTAGAAACCATGCCAAGAGAACAGAAAAAGCGTGGCAGACGTGAGGAGAAGAAGAGGAAGCGGGAAGAGGACGAGAGCGATCCCTCATCAAATAAGAAGCTGAAAGAGGAGGTCAGTGCTGTGGATGCCGGGATTTCTACACACAACAGCTATGCTGCTCCACAGTATACTCTGTCTACCATCGAGCCACCCATAGACATGCCGTTTTACGGGCTACTTGATGAAGAAGAGCAAGAATACTTTCGACGTGCAGACGAGATGCTTGAGCTCAATCAATTCGCCGATGCAGACGAGCGGGACCTCTTCGTGACGAACGTATACAGGGAAGCGAAGGGCAAGGAGCTCAAGATCGCGAACAGTCAATCCTGTTCCCGGTTAATGGAGAGGCTAATATCAATCTCGAATTCCCAGCAGTTGAAGGCGCTGTTTCGGAAGTTTAGTGGACAGTACGTTGCCGTGCATTTGTGGAATTTGGTCTTGGCTGACTTCCACGAACCAGCTTCCTCCATCTTGTGCAGCATCGATTCGCATCTCATTGTTGCGAAACTTTGTTTATCAAATCAGCGCCAATTGTCACCCAGGAACTCGCCTCCCCTGTGGGCCAGAAGGAGTCCGTTCCAGCGAATGGAGAGGTTTATATCTCAATGGAAAACTTGTTTCTCTATACACTCAACGAACTCGAAGGTAACTTGGGCTATTTGATGACAGACAAGTTTGCATCACATGCTCTCAGGGTGCTACTCATGGTCCTCTCTGGACAGCCGCTTGCCAAGACGAGTGCCTCGTCTCTTCTGGCCAGCAAAAAGAAAGAGAATATCGGTGTAACAGGACTTTCCAACAAATTCGACAAGTTAGGCAGTAGTACCATGAGGACAATCCCCGATTCTTTTCATGCCGCACTCGAGAAGATGATCGCAGACGCCGTTGCGGGACTGGACACATCCTATCTTCGCGCCTTGGCAACGCATCCAGTGGGTAATCCAGTCCTACAGCTTCTACTCGAGCTTGAGTTATCTGGTTCGGGGAACAAGAGGGCAAAAGATGAGAAGTCTCTGTTGTCGAAATTGCTTCCTGATAATCCACCCGGAGAGGGCACCGAGAGTGCGGCCTTCATTCATGGCCTTGTGTATAATTCGATAGGGTCACGTCTGGTTGAAACTCTCGTGCAATGTGCTCCTGGTAAAACGTTCAAAGTACTTTACAGGGGCTTATTCAAGGAGCGGTTGGGGACGCTTGCCAGAAATGAAATTGCCGGCTTCTTGGTTGAGCGAATCCTGGAACGATTGAGCAAAGAAGATCTGGAGGAGGCTGTACTCCTGATTCTGCCACAGGTGGAGAGTCTCGTTCAGCGCTCGCGGACGTCTATCATCAAAACAATGATTGAACGATGCGCAATCCGGAAGGTGGAAACACTTCCCATTGCAGATGCACTGGAGAAAGCTTACGGCACTGATCCACGTGGGAGGCTTCTCAAGATGCTTAAAGTTACGCTTGAGGCCGAGCCAACTGAGTCGAAGAACAATGCCAATAGTCTGAAAGACAATGGCCCAGAGAAGATCCATGGATCGCTTTTGGCGCAAGCCATGCTCTTAGTACCCGGGCCACTCAGTCTGCTCATTAGTGATAGTATGCTAATGCTGTCGATCGAGGAGCTTTCGCATATCGCAAAGGATCAGTCAGCATCCCGAGTTTTGCAAGCTTCATTGGTCTCGGTCAATACAAGCAAACAGTATCGTCGGAAGGTTGTTCAGAAGTTCTACGAACATATTACTGAGCTGGCCACACATGCCACGGGCTCACACGTAATAGATTGTCTATGGACAGCGACGAAGGGGCTGTCTTTTATCCAGGAGCACATCGCAGACGAACTATTGGCCAACGAGGCCATTTTAAGAGAATCGTTCCCGGGACGGGCAGTGTGGAGAAATTGGAAGATGGATTTGTACAAGAGAAGGAGACTGGACTGGATAATGCAGGCAAAGGCTAACGGTAGTGTCGAAGGAGTGCCAAATGCGCCTCCCAATAGTCAGATCCATGGAAAGGAGAGATCAGGCATTGAGGTTGCCCGAGAGAGGTTCGCTGAAGCACAAGTACAAAAGATCAAGGGTGGAAAGGCGAAGATTGGCACAGGTGTCAATGGCATGACAGCGAGAGACCGGCGTATTAACGTGGAAAGTTAACAGTGCGGGAGCTAACGTTAGATGCGAGGTACCGAACCTTAGTACACACTTTCAACGGCGTCATCGATTAGCACAACGGGAAAATCCGAGACGACGAGTAAAGTACTTTATCGCAATAGAAATTCGAAAGGGTGCCTATCGTGAAGCCAGTTATATCCTTCAGTTCTTGCGCAGCTTGCTCCTACTCGATATCATGGCTACCAATGGTACGGTTCTGCCCATACAGTCTTCGAAGCAACAGATGGTTGTACACAAGGCAGACGAAGTGGCTAAGGTCAGGCTCACCCTCCTTTGACCATCTTCCGGACTACTCAATTGAACCTGGCTAAGTCGTTCTTACTGACTTGTGGGTTGTCTCTTTCAGCTACTCAATGCTGTACAAGATCTATTGATACCTTTCATTCGCGCCGCAGACGAAGATGCTGGGACTAAAGACAGAGGACATGGCCTTGCAGTCAGAGGCGGTGGACCAAGAACAGTTCTTGTAGAACATCACAAACCACTCAAGCTACAACAACTACTAGATTTCCAGCTCCCGGAGCATGGGAAAGGGCAGGAAGGATTGCTGGAGGAGTTAGGAAAAATACTTCAATACTCGGTGAATACTTGGGACCAAGGCTTTATGGATAAGCTATATGGATCAACAAACGCTGTTGGTGTTGCATCGGAGCTTATACTTGCGGTTTTGAACACGAATGTCCATGTCTACCAGGTTTCTCCTGCTCTGACGATAATCGAAAAACTTACGGCGCAAACCTTAGCTGGGATAATGGGCCTTGGAGGACCCCATGCCGGTGGAATAAATATGCAAGGTGGAAGCGCATCTAATACAACATCGATTGTGATTGCGCGGAATGCGTTATACCCAGACACGAAAGAGCAAGGCAACAGTGCGGCGGGGCGAAAGCTTGTCATGTTCACAAGTGCACATGGGCATTATAGCGTTGAAAAGGCGGCACAAATGCTCGGGCTTGGTAGTTCTGCTGTACAGTCTGTGCCTGTAGACTCCGAAGGTCGAATGATAACCTCTGAATTGGAATCGCTGGTGAATACTGCTAAATCGGAGGGAAAGACACCCTTCTACGTGAACGCAACAGCTGGCACTACGGTTCTAGGATCCTATGATTCATTCGAACCGATCGCAGATATATGCAAGAAGCACAATCTATGGCTACATGTTGATGCCTCTTGGGGAGGACCCGCCATCTTCTCTTCCACACATAAGCACAAACTCGACGGTAGCGAAAGAGCAGACAGCATCGCCATCAATCCACACAAGATGATGGGCGTGCCTCTGACGTGCTCATTCCTTCTGGCCGCAGACATACGCAAGTTCCATAAAGCCAACACTCTCCCGGCCGGCTATCTCTTCCATAAAGAAGCCGACAACGAGACTGCAGGAGGAGAAGTGTGGGATATTGCCGACCTAACGCTGCAATGCGGACGTAGGGGCGATAGTCTCAAGCTTGCTCTATCCTGGACTTACTACGGCAGAGAAGGTTATGAGCAGCAAATCAATGCCGCATTCGACACAGCCGCCTACATGGCCTCCCAAATCACAGAGACTGAAAATCTCCTCCTCGTCTCCACCAACCCTCCGCCGTGTCTCCAGGTCTGCTTCTACTACGCGCCGCACGGCCAACTGTGCCCGGAGCCCGCGGGCAACACGCAAGCAACAACGAACATCGCAAGGAAGTTAATCAACAGCGGCTTCATGATTGATCACGCGCCCGGCGAGAAGGGCAACTTCTTCAGGGTTGTGGTGCATGTGGAGACTAGAAGGGAGACGGTGGATGGTTTGTTGAAGGCTATTATAAAGCTTGGTGCCGAAGGTACGCATAAAGTGCATCCAGATGTGGACGTTTGAGCTCGACTCCAACCGGAAATGAGATTCCAAAAGGATTGAACGCGGTCTTCTCTTGTCTTGTCTTTCAGGTATATGAGTTTTGCGGACTAGGAGTACATCCCATCATTGGGTCTATCACTAGCATACGACGCACTCGCACAGTCTATAATTTTACTCTTGTAAAACTACGTGTTCTTGTTAGAGAATGCATCATAGATAGATCGGCGCTGTTCTGGATCGGAGTGCAACAGCTTTGAAACCATGACACCAGGGAGCATCAACTAAGCTCAAGAATGTGGCGGAGGTTGCAGGCTGTTCGTAAGCCTGAGCTGTTAGACTCATGGACAGGCGGGAGCTGCTGCAAGCTTGATTGAGTAGCTGCGGTATCAAAGTCTTGTGCCAAACGACACCTTCAGAACTGGAAGTAGAAGTACTTGGTATACCAACACCCTCCTTGCAGTTTAGACGAGCATTCCCTGATGCTGAACCGCAGCCCCAGCCTGCAGTACCAATGACAGCATGGCCAAATCCCAGGCATAATCCACGCCAACTGAACCAGATTCACCTCTGTAAGTTCTTGTCACACTCTTCATGCGCCATCAAATCAATGCCCATCCAGTCATTAACCACAAGTCTCGCAACATTCATTCCCATCAGCGAGCTCGTCTCCATGGTCGATATGAAGCTTTCAATTCCACCGGTGTACCAGAGGTTCTCATCAAGTTGTGGGTCGTCAAAGGTCACGCGTGGATAAAGATAAGGGTACGAGTGCCACGTCTTCTCGTAAGACCAGCTGATGTCTTTCTTTGGTATGGATGAGATGTTGGTGTTTGCATCGGGAAATCCGAGGAGATTCGAGAGAAACGTGGAATTTAGGGTTTCTGGAGAGAAGATCTTGTATAGGAATTCGGTGCGCGGTGGGTTACTTGAGGGGTTGTCGATAGTACGGAGAGTGCTGATGCTGAAGAAGCCAGTGGGCCCTACCCCATCCTGTCTCGCGCCCATGGTCTGGTTCGAGGGTAAGGTAGTGAGGATGACCTCAGGTACTGTCACTCCTCTTGGGAGATTGAACATCGCTGGAGAGAGTCTGTGGGGTGAGGCGAAGAGAGTAACTTGCAATCTGACGTATGGTATGTCGTCAGGGGGCTTTGCAACAGACGGGCTGAGCTTGATATTGGAGAATTGCAGTGGCGCTGCAAGGATAACAGTATCAAAGTTATCTGTACGTGGCTCACCGGAAATGACGTGGCTCGTATTTGAAGTAGATAGTAAGGAGTAGCTCCCATCATCACGCCTCCGGATATCCGTGACCTGTGCACCCAGCTCAACATGGGCATCTGCGGCCTTCAACATCCTCTCAAAGATTTGCCAGTTCCCTCCTTTGATCGCCATTGCTCCATCTGTGGCCATGCATACCATAGTCTCCAGTCCATGAATGAGACCAAGATTTTGTCCGTAATTGACCCTCGTACTTGCCTGAATGATATCCATCGAGAATTGTGACCTGATATCATGTTCCTTTAGAAATTGTTCCCCCGTCACAGCGGTGACAGCAGTCAAGCCTAGGTCATATGCCGCCTTGGACAGTGATCGAAATGGAAAATGCGGTTCCTCATACATCTTCAAGAACTTGCCCACGGTCTCCTTCATTAGGTTCTGTGTCCGTATAGGCGCCAACCCATATTTCCAAAGAAGCTTGGCGATATTCCACCAGTAGTAGCCGCCCAAGCTTTGAGTAAACACGAATTTCTCCCCGTTCCAGACTCCCAGCTTCATTGGCGCTTCCTTTACCCTCCTCTCACCAGCGTTCTCCGTTGAAAGGCCAAGCTCTAGAGCGGCTGAAACGAGGTTCTTGTTTACCTTGACGAAAATGGACGCGCCAAGCTCGACAGGCTCGGAAGGATCATTGAAGACATTGACTGTTGTCGAGCGTCCCCCAATATATGATGATCGCTCATACACTGTGATGTTAGCCCTGAGGCCCCACTCGTTTGCGTATCTATTTATGTAGTATGCTGCTGACGCTCCTCCAGATCCCGCTCCTACGTTGTTTGTCAGTCCATAAACATTTACACCTTGATATTGAGGCTTTGAAGTGTACCTATGATTGCAACCTGCTTGACTGGCTCATCACTGTAAACGGTGTTCTGCCCATCACCAGCCAGAGGAACTTGGATACTTTGCGCATATGAGATGCTCAGTAGACATATCAAGCTGACTACAAGACTACTGAGTAGTCCATTCAACATCTGACTGGCCATGACGGAGGTACGCGGTTGGATCGAGCATGATAATACTCTGCGTTGGTTGGCGCAAGCAAAGTGGTGGGTACGCACTCCCCAGACGACCACCTCGCTAAGACGTAAGAATGTAGGGTTTCACCTCATCTACTTTCTAGAGGATTGCTTAGGTACAGCGTTATTGTATTCAAGTATACATTGTCTTCGTAGTAGACTGCAGATACTATGCCGCTAATCATGATATCTCGTATCGCTAATGGCGTCCTCCACAACGCCCAACACGAGCAGAAAGCGAGGAACCCTAAAACACGGCTCTATGCCCCTTCGCTGCCAAACTCCGCTGTCCATTCTTCACTCCTTTTAATGTCTTCGGCGCTGACGGTAGGCCTAGCACCTTTGACTGCCTTAACAAAGTCCTTCAACGTCAGAGGTGGCTCCAACAGCTTGTCCGAGTCGACTTCCGTCCATGTCATCTCAATCGCCCCCGGATCACCTGGAGAGCATGGCGTGAGTTTCTCTGCACCGTCCACATTCACCTAGCTTGAGGTCAGTATACTCTAAATAGCGTTGACCAAGGACGGAAAGTTAGTTGATAGGCTTTACCTTTCTGTAGTGTGTGGCGGTCTGAATCTTCCGGACTGGTTGCATGAGAGCGTCCTGTACAGCGATAGCTATGTCACTCCCAGAATAGCCCTCGCTCAGCTGCCCTAACGTTTTAAAGTCTCCGGGTTTGAGGTCGCATGGAGTAGTCCCAATGGACATCTCGAACATCTTCATTCTGCCGGGTAGATCTGGCAGACTTATGTGTACTCTTCGTTGAAAACGTCTCCGTATCGCTGCATCCAATTGCCACGGGATATTCGTAGCTCCTAGGATGAGAACACCTTTCGAGTCCCGACCAACGCCATCCATCTGCACTAGCAGCTCAGTCTTGATACGGCGTGATGCTTCAGACTCCCCCTCTCCTCGGGGACCGCACAGGGCGTCTACCTCATCAATGAAGATGATGGAAGGCTTGTTCTCCCGGGCCATGTTGAAGAGCTGTTTCACCAACCTACACTCATGTTTAGTATGCACTTTGCAAGCAGCCCGTATTCAAATGTATAATGATCGATATACCTTTCGCTTTCTCCCATCCACTTCGACACTAGATCACTGCTGCTCACGCTGAAGAACGTGCTGTTTGCTTCTGTTGCTACAGCTTTGGCGAGGTAGGATTTACCGGTTCCTGGGGGACCATAGAGTAATATACCTTTCCATGGCTGCCGTTTCCCGACGAAGAGATGTGGAAACTTTATAGGTAGAATCACAGCTTCTTTGAGAGCCTCTTTTGCTCCCTCGAGACCTGCGACATCTTCCCACTTGATGTTCGGCTTATCCGTAAGAATCGCGCCAGCTAGTGCGCCTCGCAGCTTTTTCGCCTCCGGGTCCTGCTCTTCGTCGTCCTCATCAGTCCTGAAGTAAGAACGGTCAGCGCCTCAGTAGCTCTGGGCCAACAACGTCGTAGCAATAGCTTATCTACTCACTTCCCCTTACCTCCACCACTTGAAACCTTTCCGTTGGCGCCCACAGCACTCGGTTTCTTTTTCCTGCCTTTATCGGCCTCTGCCAGATATGTTTTCAGCTTCTCGGCCCTGTCCATATAATCAAAAGCCTTCGCACGGATCGTCTCTTTCATCTTTGCACTCTTCTCCCACTTGAGTGCTAGCATGAACAGCTCAAGTGATTGCTGATAGAGCTGATATGCTTTCTCATACTCGCCAGCTGTGTCATTTTCGATCGCTTTCTTGACTACGTCAATACCACGGCCGAGGAAGTCGGTGTTGCTCATGACGCTCGATACACCTTTCGCCCGGCCTCAGACGCGTATCTAGCGGTTGTGTACAGCTTCAAATGGTTTAATCAAAACATCCACCGTCAGGCAGGATGCGGAGTACTTCGATAAGTGAACCCGAGAGGCGATAGGTATAGAGTTTAGTTGAGGCCCTGGCTGATGGGATGCTAGGAACAAGTAGCTGTGACAATTAGTACTCCACTAGTGTCACAGTTGGTCCCGCGTATGCGTAGGGTAAGGTAGTGAGCCGCTATACTACCTTATTATTATTGACACTGCGATTCTGTAGGTAGTACATGGTAGTGTCCCGTTAGCGAGTGCGGACGTTTGTCGCGAGGTTACGCCTTGCGAAGGAAACCTTAACGATACCATGGCAGACGGGCAGAGAAGACTTCAGAGTCTATCAGAGGACTTCCAAAAGCTACAAGGCGGTCAGTCTCCTGCTTGAGGCCTAGTCATTCCTGTGCTGATTATTACAGAGCTACAATCCACAGTTGAAGCGCGCCAGAAGCTTGAGTCACAGCAACAGGAGAACAAAGGAGTGCAGAAGGTTGGGAGGGCACCCATTGACCCTACTTGAAGCTGGCTCTGACGACGAGATTATTAGGAGTTTTCGAAGCTTGAGGAAGATGCCAACATATATAAGCTCGTCGGACCAGTTCTGCTGAAACAAGATAAGAGCGAGGCCGTTATGGCAGTTGATGGCCGGTTAGATTTTATAGAGAAGGAAATGTACGTATTGGATCCTTCTTTGGAGGTTGGGAATCTGATCCGGCTGACTCTGCCCATAGAAAGAGGGTGGAGAGACAGATAGGCGAGATACAGGAGCAGAGTGAACAGAAGAAGATGGAGGTAAGCTTTTTGATTCGTTCATCGTTTCAGAACGTCGTGCTGCAATATAACAACTCACGACTTGTTATGTTTTTGCCCAGAAGAGGGTGTGAGTTTTTGACACTGATGACCCGGTCAATAGATCTATCAACTACAGACTAGTATGCAGCAGCAACAGCAACAACCACAGATAGCATCATGATACGAGCCAAAAACTTCCAGCATGGTCTAGAGCACGCGTTGGATCTATTAGCGCCGAACCTCTAGCTTTTAACCAAAAGACTTGTACCGCCCATCTCTTCCGGCTGCTCTAAGCCCATGGCTGCAAGCACGGTGGGCGCCACGTCTCCAAGAACACCATCCTGCTTCTTTAGGCTCCACCCTTTGGGTGCGTTGGCCATCACAAAGGGGACCTTGTTCGTGGTGTGAGATGTCTTCGATGTGCCTTCCTCGTTTAGCATCTCCTCGGCATTGCTACACGAGTGTCAGTACCACCCTTTCTGTGGACGGATGATGGGACTCACCCATGGTCTGAGGTCACAAATAACACATAACCTTCCTGCTTACATTTCTCATACACTTGTCCAATCGCTTTGTCTGTAGCCGCCACCCCCTGGATGGCGGCTTTATACACTCCTGTGTGACCCACCATGTCGGGAGGGGCAAAATTGTTCATCAGGAACTCGTACTTGCCCTCACCGATTCTCTTGCACAACTGATCCGCCACACCGCCAGCGCTCATCTTTGGATCTAGGTCATACGTGGCGACCTTTGGCGAAGGGACCATATCTCTGTCTTCACCTTGGAACTGCTTTTCAACGCCTCCATTAAAAAAGAATGTGACGTGAGCATATTTCTCGGTCTCCGCAACGTGGCATTGCTTGACTTCTTTCTTACTCAGCCATTCGGCCAATACATTGTCCATGAGCTGCGGTGCGAATGCGACGGGGAAAGTATATTCCGTCTTATATCGTGTCATAGTTGTGATCGAGATGTTCTTTGGATAAGGAAATTCTGGCTTGGGGGAGCGGTCTACGTCACCGAGAAGTTGAGTGACCTCTCTGACACGATCTGAGCGGTAGTTGAAAAAGAACAAAGTATCGTCGTCTACAGTCAAGGTCAGATGCGGGGATTTAGCCCTCAATATAGAGCGAAGAAAGTACCTTGGACTCTAGCCTCCTTTCCACCAACTATGATAGGCTTCAGGAACTCGTCATTCTCCCCTTTCGAGTATCGCTCTTCTATGGTCTTGACTGGATCCGAACTATCCTCACCTTCCCCGGTAACAACTCCTTTCATTCCAATCTCTACTCTGTCCCACCTCTTGTCGCGGTCCATGATATAGTACCGGCCGACCACAGTTGCGATCTTACCAACGCCCAACTCTTCTGTCTTTGCAAGAAGCTGCTTCAAGTACCCTGCGCCTGACTTAGGGTCTGTGTCCCGACCATCCCCAAAGAAATGAATGTAAACATTGGGGACGCCAATTTCCTTGGCCACTTCCAAAAGACCGAACAGATGGTTTATGTGGGAATGAACTCCACCGTCAGAGACGAGACCCAGCAAGTGCAAACGACCGTTGCCATCCTTAGCGCGCTGGAACGACTTCTGTATGTTCTCGACCTTGTTGAGCTCTCCCTTCTTCAAGGTTACATCGATCCGAACTACATCCTGCCAAACTACTCTGCCTGCGCCAATGTTCAGGTGCCCGACCTCACTGTTGCCCATCAGTCCTTCTGGAAGGCCAACGGCCAGAGATGAGGCCTCGAGTTCAGTGTAGCCTTGCGCCGTCTTCGAGTCATCGGACGCGAAGTCGTCCATGACTGGCGTATCGGCGGCCGCAATTGCGTCGCCATCTTTTGGAGACTTCTCGGTAGGAATACCCCAACCATCGATGACAACTGTCGAAATGGAATTAGCCTTAGATGATATCACCGCAGAATCTTGGACTCACTCAGAACCGCTTTTTGCTCAACTTTGACCATCTTGGCGGGGTTTAATCTTCGGACGAACGGACTTTGAAACAGAACAGAATTGACTCAATCAACGGAAAAGTGAAGGTCCGAATTACATCTTATTGACGAGCACGATCAGCTTGGGCCGGTCATTGGAGTAATTCAGCCAACGCTCAAGCTCATCGACTTGATGTGGAACCGCCGCGCCAGCAGCGACAATAAGTATGGCGCGGTCCGCTCGCTGAGCGTTCGCATCTGAAGCATCTGAAGCATCTCCCTTCCGTTAACAAATTCGTAGGAGGACCCCACAAACCTGGGCACCTTACCCAGGATGGTGATCTCATGCTTCGGAGTTGTAAACGATGGTGTGATGTCCATGGCTCTAAGCTGCTTCATGACCTGATCATACGTCCGGACGCCTTGTTTTTGGAATTTCTCCATCGTCCTCAAGTCGATACCACCACACTGCAGACATAAGCGCTGCGGCGAGCTGATCGAGACGAAGATCCCCACTAGGGTTTCGGCACCTTGTAAATCATGTTGCCTATCGTAGTAGCCTTTCCGACACCTTCTCCGCCAAAAACGACAATGGTCCTGCTCGGAAGCTGGTGTTCTTGACTCATATTTCTGAGGTGATTAACAGTCAGGCAAAGTAACCGAATCGCTGTAGACCTAGGACTCGTGAGGTAGGCTTACAACATATCAGAACTAAGGCGGTACACTGCATCTAATGAGGAAGACGCTGCCCAAAGGCGACAGAGACGGTCACATGATAACCACCGGTGTTTGTACTTCACGCTGACAGGGCCTTAGCCGCTGTACGTATTGGGCGCTGTGGTGTTTAGAGTCACTGTTTTGCATTGTTCTCTGCCCTAGGATTCGCACCCTTCTTCGCTCTGTGGGTCATTGAGTAACCAAAGCTCATGAAGATCTTAGTGCTCAGCTAGCCCATAGATCTCCACTCATGCTGTAAAAAGTGCTTGCTGGTTGCTTCTCACTGCGGCAATCGTGGTCATCAGCGCACTTGCAGCGTGAAGCCTTCGATTGAAGTCAAGACCACGTCTAATGGATATTGCCGAGTGGGCCAGGACTTTGCATATTGAAAAGTTCTATTTTCTTTTTTACTTATGGCAGCCTCGTATGCCATACTCAAAGACCTGTGAATGGGAATCAAAGATTGTGTAGCGTAACCGCCCTTGACGTATTGTACTGTACTGTACTTTATCTCTCCTATCGATAAGCAACAACCCCCACTGCCCCGTACCCAACAATTACCAGGTAACAGTTTGTTTGTTTCTTTCCACTGTCCCGATCATTTCCCAAAAGTCACCACAGTCATTGACCCGGCCATCTCTTCTATCAGCTGGCGAC
>QQTW01001975.1_pt1 | contig 14686 bp, 11 predicted proteins | sample 1904831 | NCBI WGS metagenome assembly QQTW01 (sample SAMN09435610, study PRJNA476489) | Subsurface metagenome, whole genome shotgun sequencing project. | reverse complement strand
CATGATGCCAGATGTAATGATCGTTGAAGGAGACTCATCGACAACGGTGACAGCGCCTTCCCCAACCACTTCAAATTTGTTGTCCTGGACTATGACAGCGGTATTCTCGTCAATGCCGAATCCTAAGACAGCAGGCTGCTGAGCCAGGGCTGAAAGTAAGCGGCCCAGACGACCACGTTGTAAGAAATGCTGATCAATCACTACTCCCGGCAAGAAGCCCATACCGGGACCCATTTCCACGACTTCAACCCGAGGATTTGTCTCAGAGTCTCCTTCAACGATCATTACATCTGGCATCATGGCAGCTCCCGCGCTTGTGCCTCCCACAACGATTCCTTCAGCATAGCGTCGGTGAATCGCTGCATCGATTTCGGTGTCTTTAAGTATGTTTGTGATCCGAGCTTGGTCTCCTCCCGTAAAAAATACGCCAGTGGCTTTCTCAATCGCTTCCAATGCAGTAGATGAAGTTGCGTCTTCCCGAGTAACGGTGTCAAGTATGCGTACATCCTCGGCTCCGAGCCGCTCAAACACTCTTATATAGTTTTCTCCAACTTCCCTAGGCAACTCTGTAGCAGCTGTCATGACGACAATTCGAGCCTTGGTGCCCCCGGCACGTCGAACAAACTCCCGCAGGATCTTGCAGTCCCCTTCCTTGTCTTCCGCTCCACCAATAATCACTAACTGTCCACTGGTCTGACTCAGCACCATATTGCCTCCAGTTGTTAATTAATTCAATTAGGCATGACAATTTAGCCACTATACCATTTATTTGGTAAATATTTATACACTTTTTTCAGCAATTGCACTGTAGACAATTTAACCCTGACTTGTGGAAGCTCTTGTGCTACTGAGAAAGACCCATAAGGGTAGTATTTTCCGTTCCTTCAGCCTTTGTAACAGTCAAAAAAAAACCCGTAAGGGTTCAATTATGAGTGGGTTGTAATTAAGTGCTGGGCAGGTATTAATTGCAATGTTTTACATCTGACCCTAGCCTGATTAACTTGGTTGATTAATTAACTTGTCTAAGAAAGAGTGTGCTTCTGCTAGTGGGAAATGCCTGGGTTTACCTTTGAAGACAATCTGGTATTCATCACTGTATTGACCATCACCATAGCCAGAAATAAGTTTTCGGTGGAAAGCTTCCTCAGCAAGTTGTTCAACCTCGTCTCTGAGACCAGCTTTTGTGCCATTCATACTTGGCTGTCCCCTAAAAATGTTTTACCTATCTGCATTATAATTATAAACAACTTGAAAAGCTAGTTGCTCCCTCGATAGTTATATCTTTTGGGGAGGGGAATGGCTCACGGAGACAAGCGCACGATGGTAGGCAAGGCTCCTATCCTCTTTGAGCTTGAACTCAGGTGAAAAAGGTGTTGCCATTGGAACAATAGATGATAAAGTCGAGCTTAGATACGCCAAACACTAGGACGCGAGCTTGAAGGGTTACAGCGAAACGGAGATACTCAATGGTGCGAGACAAACACACTGATGCAGTCCGCGTTAATGCTAGAAAAACTGATGAATTCGATGTCTTCAACTTCAAGCATTACATTGGCCCAAACCCCTATTTGGATACGGCAGCGCTAGTATTCGATTTCGCTGTCACTAATTATAGGCAGCCTCGGCCCGTCGAGGATTATGTCTCAGTCATCAGCGATCGCTACCCACACTTGCGCCTTCCGGAAACATATGCATCCCATGCCCATTTGTTTGCCCGGACAGTGTCAGAAGTAGGAAAGCTCGATATGGGTCTGCACTTCAACCGCTGGAGTGTAAAGCCATATCAAAACTATGTGAGGATTAGTATTCAAGCGCTCCATGCCCGTACGGCTCGAGCGGTGGTTTACTTTGTTTGGGACTGGTTTGAAGCCATTAGTCAAGACGAGGATATCGTATTTGAGGAGCAGATTAGGGCGCTTCAAGGCATGTTCCGGCAATCTGTCTACGGCGGTCCGACAGTCTACGCGCTGTTGCGAACAGCCTACGAGAAAGGTATTCCCACCTTTTATCTGTGGGACGAAGGACTCATGCAATACGGCTATGGGAAAAAACAGGTTCGCGGGATAGCAACGACATTTGATAGTGATAGCCATCTGGATTCGGACTTCACCACCCGCAAGGATGACTGTAAGGCATTTTTGGGCACGTTGGGCTTCCCGGTACCTAAGGGTGATATCGTCGTCTCATTTGAGGAAGCCCGAGCGGTAGCAAGAGAGATTGGCTACCCAGTGGCAGTCAAGCCTGTAGTAGGTCACAAAGGTATTGGGGTGACAGCCGATGTGCGAGATGCGTCGGAACTGGAATTTGCTTTTGGCAGGGCACTCAAGGCCATTAGTGAGGATCAGCCAAAGCAGGTAATCGTCGAGAAGAGCATTTCTGGGGCAGATTTTCGCTTGCTCTGTGTCAACGGCAGATTTGTTGCCGCGACTGAGCGACGTCCGGCATCGGTTATTGGTGACGGGCGCTCAACCATTAGCGAGTTAATCAAGCGCGAAAACCGGACACTGGCGCGTATGGATACTCCAACCTCGGCGCTTAGCAAGATCCAGTGCGACGAGTCGATGGAAATGTACTTGGAAGAACAGCGCTTGTCATTAGACAGCGTGATCGAGGCAGGTACCACTATCTATCTTCGCAAAGTAGCCAATCTCTCAGCTGGAGGTGTGAGCATAGATGCAACGCCCACAGTCCACCCTGACAATATCATCTTGGCACAAGATATTGCGCAGCATTTCCGACTCACTTGCCTCGGCATAGATGTGATCGCTCTAAATCTCGCCAAATCTTGGAAGTCTGGTGATTTTGGCATCCTCGAAATCAATTCTGCACCCGGCATTTTTATGCATCTTAACCCTGCCGCTGGTGAAAGTATCGATGTGCCCTCACATATCCTTGATACCTTTTTTGAGTCTGGGGCAGCCGCGAGGATACCGATCATGACTTTCAACCAAATCTCAGTTCAAGAACTGCAAGAAACTATTGATCATATTCTTTTCCAACACCCTGACTGGACAATCGGCGCTGTTTGTCGTACTACCGTCTTCGTCAATCGATCACAGAAAATTTTGAACAAGGGTTACAACAGCAACGTCCAAAACCTGCTGCGTAATCCCAAACTTGATTTGCTGATTGTCGAGTACGTCGAAGATGTCCTGTCAGAGGAGGGCATGTTTTACCACGGTAGCAACATGGTAGTCCTGGATAATCCTACGGAAACAGAGATGATGCTCACGCGGGACATCTTCGACGACTCCACTGTAGTTATTAAGGAGGGAGACAACATCTCAATCCGACGCAAGGGCTTGATAGAAGAGTACAAGCTTGGCGAAGAGGAACCATTTACACGTGTCTATCTGAAGGAAATCGCGACGATCGTGTAAAGAAACAGAGCAGACGGGCACTGCCCACCAATTACCGCTCTTGGTGGGCAGTGCCCACCCTACTACGGAATTAGTGCCAGACGAGAACCTTGGCTTGGTACTCTCCCAAGTCAATCATCATGCCATCTTCCCCAGCTTCAACATCATAGTTGCTTGTCCACTCATGCCAGGTTCCAGGTGACGGGAAGTTAGGAACGTGATATCCACCTAGGAAGTTATCTGAGAAATTTGCTACAACAACTACACGGTCACCTTCACCATTCCAGCGACTGTAGGCTATGACTTTAGACTCTGGGTCTTCGTGGAAGAAGTCAATGTTCTCAGTGTAGAGTGCATGATTGCTTTTACGTAGCTCAATCAAGCCTTTGTAGTATTCAAACAAGCCGCGATTGAAGTCGTGCCCCAGCAGTGTCCAATCGATTTTGGCAGAGTCCGGCGTTTTAGGCTTGTACTCACCAAACTCTTCGCCCATCCAAATCAGTGGTACGCCGACTGCCGTCAACAGCAGGACGGCTCCCAGCTTGATTCGCTTGAATGCTTCTTCGTCAAAGATTTCGCGATCGCCCAGCTCAACCATCAGGTGATTGTGGTCGTGATTCGTTAGGTAATTCACCACATTGGTGGCACCCATAAAGCCTTGCCGCTTGCAGTCAATGACATCCTTGAGACGCTCTAAATCAAACGTATCACCACAGATATGTTCCAAAATGCAATGATAGAAGCTGTCATGCCAGCAACCATCCATCGGTCCATCTACATTAGTGATGCTGGTTGTCTCAGGAATGTGTTCGGCAATGTTGTAAAATGGCTTCATGCTAGCCGTTTCTTTGGCTTGCTGAACAATCCAATGCATGAAGTCGTAGTTGGCAATTTGCCGTGCGGCATCGTAGCGAATGCCGTCAATGTGATATTCCTGAATCCAAAAGCGCACGGTGTCGCCGATAAAATTCCGAGCCGGGTAGATGTCCAGGTTTTTATCGTATAATTCGTAGTTAAACTCTGGTCCCCAATTGTTGTCAGGATCGCGGGGTGAGTGGTGATACCAGTAATCATGGTCGATCTGCGTCAGAGGACTTTCTGCTTCTGAGTGATTAAAAATCCCGTCCATAATGACGCGGATACCTTTGCCATGACACTCATCTATCAGTTGCTTCAACCCTTCTGTAGAGCCATAGCTAGATTCGGTCGCAAAAAAATAGCGGGGGTTGTATCCCCAGCTATGGTCTCCTGGATATTCCTTCACGGGCATCAGCTCAATCGCGTTAATGCCCAGTTCACAGAGGTAATCTAATTTTTCGATGACGTGCTTGTATTTACCGCGAGCGTAGGGATCATCCTCACCACCAGAGAAGTCACCGACATGCATTTCATATATGACTAATTCAGAATCCTGAGACAGGGGCTTGTCGTCATGCTGCCAAATGTAGGTATCAATGATTCGTTCCCCGCCTTTGATCCGTACCACACCGTTTTGGGTGGGGTTATCAATATCTGTTGCATAGGGATCTATGACATCTACCCATTGATCCGGTTCAAAAAACCACGATTTGGACTGAACGCGGAATTTATATAGATAAGCACCGTCCTCCAGTTCTACCTGGGTACGGAAATAACCATCCTTGCCTTTTTCCATAGGGATTTCTTCCCACTTAGAGAAATCCCCAATTAAAGCGGCTCCCTTGTTGTAGGGAGCAAATAAACTAAATTCAATTAGACTTGCCATAGAAAGTTTTTGAGCAGAAAAGTTAAAAAAAGATGAGGGGAAGCCCCTAATATCATTACTGGTCAACGCAACTGGGGCATCGTCCTAAAGACATAAAGTTGAATTTAAGAGAATATTTTGCTTTCTACGAATGGCTACTCAGCCACGCGATCGCTTGTCGAATCCAATCTTCGGCAGTGGCGTTTTTAGCTAGCCCCGCATTTTGACTTACGGCTTGCAGTGCCTGGGTAACCTCATTGGCGGTATATCCCAGTGCTAGCAGTGTTGATTGCACGTCTTCTAAAATTGCTGGGGAAAGCGGTGCAGTTGAAGTCGCCACTAAGCCAGTTATGTTGCGCCAATCTGCCAGCTTATTTCTGAGTTCCAGGGAAATGCGCTCAGCTGTTTTGCCACCTACACCGGGGGCTTGAATTAGCAATTGAGTGTTGCCAGAGATAATCGCCTGAACCAAATCTGGCAGTTCCAGTGTATCCAAGAGCGCGATCGCACTTGCCGCGCCAATGCCACTTACACTGATCAACTGGCGGAACAAATCGCGTTCAACAGCACTAGCAAACCCATACAGCGTTGGCTGCTCTTCCCGAATTTGTAAATGGGTGAAGACTTGAATCAGTTCACCAGTTGCCGGTAAACTGGTAGCCAGTCGCGCCGTAATTTGCAGATCATATCCGCAGGAGTTAACTTCTAGCGTGAGGATGACGCGATTACCACCGCTTTTTTGGATGCCAGCGACTGTGCCTTTGAGATAGCTGATCATCCCAGGAAACGGAAATAATTTAAGCCTTCCAAAATACCACCCGCACAGTTAGCTTGAGCTAGGTAACGGTAGTCAGCTGGGTTGGCATTGTGCCACTTGAGCAGTTCCTTTTGGGCATTGCCAACAATGATTCCCCGTTCCTCTCCCACAGAAAATAGCGCTAGGTCATTGCCAGAATCGCCACACACGACGGTTTGCTCTGGAGCAATTCCCCACTGCTGACGCAGGAACTGCATTGCCAGACCTTTATCACTATGACGGGGCAGAATATCGAGGTCTTGACCAGTACTATAGATAAGTTTAATATCTAAACCCTGCTTTGGCAACAAAGACTCGAGTTGCGGTAAAACTTCCACCGCCATTGCCTCTGTCAGGAAAAAACTAACTTTGAAGGGGCGCTGTTCTGAGTCTGGCTGGGGAATGAGGTCGGCAAAATGAGCCGTAGTGGCTACCACCAAGTCACGATCCCACGCTTGGGAAAGTCTTTCAGACCAAACAGGATCAGGAGTATCACTGCCGTTGAGGTAGATTTCTGTCCCCACGGAGGCGATCAGGGCGTCGGGTTGCAAAAGTTGCTTTTCGGTTTGGAGTTGCCGATAAAGGCTGGGCGATCGCCCGGTGGCATAAACAATTTTAGTTCCGTGTTCAGTGCGATGCTGACTCAGTTGGCGGTTCAGTTCTGCCAGGGCTTGATCATCGCCCACGAGGGTATTGTCTAGATCACTTACGAATAGAAATGGTCCCACGATTTTTAGTTAATAATTAAAAGGAAAAATTGAAGGTGTATCGCCATTGTGGTATGATTGCCAGTCAACCCTCCAAAGTCTGGATCAAGGCATCGCCCATAGCGCGGCAGCCTAGCTGATTCATACTAGGCGACATGATGTCGCCAGTGCGATCGCCTTGATCTAAAACTTGCAACACTGCTTGCTCAATTCGATCTGCGGCAGTTGGCTGGTTTAAGGCGTAACGCAGCATCATCGCCGCACTCAACACTTGCGCTAGGGGATTGGCTTTATCCTGCCCAGCAATATCTGGGGCAGATCCGTGGACTGGTTCAAAGACACCTACTTGTCCCGAAGCACCTAAACTGGCAGAGGGTAACATCCCAATACTGCCAGTGAGCATAGCAGCAGCATCAGAGAGAATATCACCAAAAAGATTGCCTGTGACAATGGTGTCAAATTGTTTAGGCCAACGCAGCAGTTGCATAGCGGCGTTGTCTACATACAAATGCGATAATTCCACATCCGGATACTCTTGAGCCAGCCCTGTGATGCGATCGCGCCACAACTGAGATACCTCCAGCACATTCGCCTTATCCACCGAGCAGAGTTTACCCGTACGTTTGCGAGCCGTTTCAAATGCCACGCGCCCAATTCGGTCAATCTCCGCTTCGGTGTAAGCCATTGTATTCACTCCGCGCTTCTCACCAGTCTCCGTGACAAAAATGCCCTTGGGCTGACCGAAATAAATTCCACCAGTAAGTTCGCGCACCACCATAATATCAACGCCCTCAACTACCTCTCGTTTCAAGCTTGAGGCATCAATTAGCTGGGGTAAGATTTTCGCTGGTCGGAGATTGGCAAATAGCCCCAGCCCCGCTCTTAGTCCCAGCAGTCCACTTTCTGGTCGCAAATGGCGTGGCAGGGAGTCCCACTTATAACCGCCGATAGCGGCTAGCAATACGGCATCGCTGTTGCGGCACATATCCAGGGTGGCAGCGGGCAGGGGTTCACCGGTGGCATCAATTGCAGCACCCCCGATTAGGGCTGACTGAAATTCAAAGCCTAAATCCAACTGCTCACCTACAACTTTCAGCACATCTACCGCAACCGTGATAATTTCTGGACCAATCCCATCGCCAGGTAAAAGAGTAATTTTGTAGTGCTGCTGTGCCATACTATAATACAAATTTGTTTCCGAAACAATACTGCCAAATTGGGTGGGGGAAGGCTAAGCTAGCCATAACCGCTGCACAGTTCAGGTTAATTTACCATTTTTCCTCAACCCCTAGCAGTTATGGCAAAAGAACTGGCGATTCGCACTTGTGGACTGACTAAACAATTTGAGCGACAGATTGCGGTTAATGACATCGATTTAGAGATACAAGCCGGTGAAGTGTACGGGCTAATTGGACCGAATGGATCCGGTAAAACAACGCTGATTCGGATGTTGGCGGCAGCGGAGGAGCCAACCACTGGGGAGATTTATATCAATGGCGATCGACTGGTTCGAGATCAAAGTAACTCCACGCTGAAGCGGCGACTGGGGTACTTGCCCGATGATTTTCCGCTTTATGAAGATCTAACAGTTTGGGACTACCTGGATTATTTTGCGCGGCTGTATCGCTTACGGAATCCGCGCCGCAGTCAACGCCTAAGGGAAGTTTTGGAACTGGTGCAGCTGGTTAATAAGCGCAATAGCCCCATTGCCACGCTCTCACGGGGTATGAAACAGCGCCTCAGCCTCGCGCGAAGCATTATCCACGAGCCGATTTTACTGCTGTTAGATGAGCCGGTTTCTGGCCTGGATCCAATTGCCCGAATGCAGTTTCGGGAAATTATTAAAGTGTTGCAAGAAGCGGGGATGACGATCTTGATTTCGTCACACGTTCTCAGTGACCTAGCTGAAGTTTGTACCTCGGTGGGCATTATGGAGCTAGGTTATCTGGTAGAAAGTACTAGTTTGAGGGATTTATACCAGCGTCTGTCGCGTCAACAAATCTTTTTATCAACTCTGGGGGAACTTGAGGAACTCAAGACCGAATTGAAAAACCATACCTTAGTCGAAAATTGGGAGGTGTTGCCGGGACAAAAGCGTGTGCGAGTTAACTTTGCTGGCGATCAGGAAGATTGTGCAAATTTATTGCGATCGCTCGTTGAATCTGGCATTCCGCTCGCAGAATTTCACTGCGCTCAAGAAGACCTGGAAACGATTTTCCTTAAACTAGATCATAAGCAAGCATCCTAAAAATGGGGAGTGAGCGCTCTATACCCGAAGTTCCGAGCGGAGGGAACCTCCAATGCTAGTCTTCGCGCTCTTACACCTAAGTGCGCATTGTTGCTAATAGTTTTTATATCTGGAGAAGTGTTTCTATGAAACTGAATTGGAGCGACCAACTGGGAGACTGGAATCCCCAGATGTTGCGAGAACTCAAAGGACGGCTTAAACCCCGCAACTTATTGGTTACAGGGGCTATCTCCCTGCTGGGTCAATTTTTAATGTTCATGTTTTTCCGAATTCAGCTGCCCAGTCCCGTAGTTGGTGTTACGGAGGTTTACAATTACTATTGCCTTGATTCTAGTAACCTGGATACCTGCTTGCTGGACAACCAGGGCAATTTTGTCATCAACTGGCAGATGTGGTGGCTAGACTTGTTCGGATGGCTGAGTCTAATTGGCATCTTCGCGCTGTTAGTGGCGGGAACTTACTTGTTAATCAGTGACTTAGCTTACGAGGAGCGTCGGGGTACGCTCAATTTCCTTCAACTTAGCCCTCAGTCACCAGCAAACATTTTGGTGGGCAAACTACTGGGAGTTCCCATTTTGCTCTATCTCGTGGTATGGTTGAGTGTTCCTTTGCATTTGTGGTCAGGGTTGGCTGCCGAAATTCCTCTAAGTTTAATTTTGAGCTTCTACGGAGTTGTTGTTGCCAGTTGCCTGTTTTTCTACAGTGCTGCACTGCTATTTGGCTTAGTTTGCTCTTGGCTGGGAGGGTTTCAAGCTTGGTTGGGCAGTGGCACAGTTTTGACTTTCCTCTGGCTCACTGCTTTTAACCCGATAGGCCAAAACCCATCTGATTGGCTGCATCTGTTTTCTCCCTCCCTGATACTGCAGTATCTAGTTGCTGCCGCTGGCGTAGATTCCAGGTTTCCATTTTTGCAAATAGAAAAGTTGCAATGGTTTTACTTGCCACTGGGAGCCGCTACGGTGGGTGTGGTCGGCTTCGCTGTGTTGAATTATAGCTTGTGGACGTACTGGAGTTGGCAAGCTTTGCAGCGGCGATTTGCCAATCCGAGTTCGACCATATTGAGCAAGCGACAAAGTTATTTGCTGGTGGCTTGCGCTGAAGTGATAATTCTGGGATTCGCCCTACAACAGCCGAAATGGATAGATTCTCTAGAATTTTTGTCGTTTAATTTCAATTCCATACTCGTATTCAACCTGGTGCTGTTTTTCGGTCTGATTGTAACTCTTACGCCTCAGCGGCAAGCTTTGCAGGATTGGGCGCGATACAGGCGGCAGCAGTCTCACCGCAAGGTTTGGAATCGAGCGCTGGTGCGAGATTTGGTTTGGGGTGAAAAAAGCCCAGCGCTGGTGGCGATCGCACTGAATCTGATGATCGTAGCTGCTATCTTAGTTCCCTGGATCGTGTTTGGGCTCGACAACGGTGACAAACTTTCAGCTCTCTTTAGTTTGGCGATCAGTTTGAACCTCACCCTGCTTTATGCTGTAGTCGCTCAACTGATTGTCTTTTTGCGAACTCAAAAGCAGGGACTCTGGGTTACTGGCACAGTCAGCGCTATGATTACTTTGCCTCCGGTCATTCTCGGTTTGCTGTCGCTTTACCCTGAGAAAACCCCTGATCTGTGGCTCTTTACACCCTTTGCCTGGGCGTCGATAGAACATGCCAGTGCTACCAGCGTTTTTCTGGCGCTGCTAGGTGAGTGGAGCATACTGACATTGTTCACCTTGCAGATGACGCGCCAGATCGGGCGAGTCGGTGAGTCTGCTTCTAAGGCAATGTTCGCAGGGCGTCCGTCTTTGCCCAGCAGCCAGAAAAAGTGAGGGAAAAGAGAGCAGGGGGAGCTTTCTTGAGCGGGGGGAGCAGGGGGAGCAGGGGGAGCAGGGGAAGAAAGGGGAGCAGTTCTTGAGCAAACCCCATAATGAATCTAGGGGCTGTCCGTTTCCGATGTCTTGTGTCTTGCTGCAAGCAGTCTCACCACAAACTTTCCCCCCGCTCAAGAAAGCTCCCCCCGCTCAAGAAAGCTCCCCCCGCTCAAGAAAGCTCCCCCCGCTCAAGAAAGCTCCCCCCGCTCCCCCCACTCCCCCTACTCTCACTTCTTGAGCGCCTTTTTCACCAGTTCTGGAATCTGAGAAGGGCGCTCGGCTATTGGGACATTCACTTCTTTAAAAGCAGCTAGCTTGCTTTGTACCGTGCCAACGTTAGCTCCCCGTCCGACTACCTGAGCTAGTGCCCCTGCATGACCCCAATGTTTTCCAATTGGTGCATGGCAACCGGCAACGTAGGCAATTACCGGCTTATCAATTGCCTCGGCAATGTATTGGGCGGCGGCTTCTTCGCTGTTCCCGCCAGGCTCACCGACTAAGACAATTGCCTGTGTAGTTTCATCTTCATCTAGGATCTGTAGCCATTGCGGAAACGAGGAGCCAGTAATCACATCGCTGCCAATGCTGACACCAATTGATTGTCCTAAGCCGGAAGAGGTTAACTGTAGGGCTATTTCGTAGGTAAGGGTGCTACTACGGCTAACAATTCCGACTGGTCCGGGGGTATAAAATTCACTTGCGTGAGTGCCGAGGAGAATTTTTCCTGGCACGATGATGCCCGGACTGTTCGGTCCCACTACCAGGGTTTCTGTTGCCTCCGTCTTGCGGAGTAAGTAAACCATATCCAGGGGAGGCATCCCAGGTGAGATGATGATAATTTGCCGGATACCGGATGCGATCGCTTCCAAGGCCGCATCCAGCGCTTGGTAAGGGGGTACAAAGATAATCGTGGTGTCAACTGAGCCAACCTCCGCCAGTGCCTGCTCCACTAGGTCAAAGACGGGAATATCATCCAAGGTTTGCCCACCCTGACCTGGATTAACCCCAGCGATCACGTTTGTACCGTAGGCTTTCATCCGAGCCGCATGGGTTGATGAAAGCGGTTCGGAGATGCCCTGGATTAAAACTTTACTCTCAGGCGTTAAGTTCATGATCTTTTAGCACCTGATTTGGTAAGACGGACTGCAAGATCCACTGCTTCATCCAAATTTTCTATCAGTGGCACTTGTACATTTGCTAATCGCTCTTTGGCTGAGTCCAACTCTGAACCGACAAGGCGGACAACCAATCGGGGGAGGTGGGCGTGGGAGGAAGTTCTGGCAGCATTGGTGCGTAACCCCTCCGGCTTGGCAACGCTGGCGTGGCGTTGGACAAAGTTGGCAATTACCTCAGCTACTTCAAAAGCAGTCGGAACGCTACCCAGGATATTAATCAATACAACGTGAATGCTTTTATCCCCGGCGAGAAACTCCAGAGCTTGTTCCAAGCGCTCGCCAAAGGTAGGTGATGATGAATTTGAGTTGCGCCCATGCCCCACATTCCGACAAGTGGCTGGCTTGCCACCGGCATCGGTTACTAGATCCAAAGTCGCCATCACCAAACCACCGCCATTGCCCAAAATTCCAATATTACCTAAGCGTTCCACTTCATCAGCATTGCCCAATACTGCGTTTATCTGCCGACTATTGGCACGGTTCGCTATTTTTTCCGCCATCAAAGTGACATCTGGATGGCGAGCGATCGCCCGCTCATTGACTGTCACTTTGCCATCCAGCGCCATCACTTCACCGGTAGAAGTGACACCCAGCGGATTGATTTCCACTAGATCCAAGTCTTTGTGAACAAACATGTGGTACATCTTTTCCACAATGGCACTGACTGACTGAATCAACGCACCTGACAATCCCATTTTCACGGTCAGCCGTCGAGCATAAAATGGAGAAAACTCCTGATCGACTACAACTTGCTGAAGCATATCTAGCGCCGATTCTACATCAATACCCCCTTGAGGAGAGCCTAGAAGCACCGGTCGTCGGGCAGCGGCGTCTAAAACAATAGCCAGGTAAAATTCCTTGTCAGCATCGTACTTGGCCTCAGCCAGCAGCACTTCCGGAAACTCTCCTAGGATCGGCAGGTGAAAAATTGTCTGAGCGGCAGCGATCGCATCAATCGTGTTTGCCACAAACTTAACTCCACCTGCTTTGCCCCGTCCACCAGTGCGAACCTGAGATTTTAGCACCACCGGATAGGGAATTTTCAAACCCTTGAGATCACTGGGACGATCAATTCGTTGAGATGGCAAAACCGGGATGCCCATCTCACGAAACCATTCCTTAGACTGGTATTCTAACAAATCCATTTTTACAGACAGCGCTCAGTAAGGGCGTATTTGCGTGTGCGCCCGGTCAGCCGTTCAAAGCAATTGGCAATTCATGCTCACCCATACCTTATAGCCTATCGTCTATTTTTAAAAGCTGAAAACAGCCATAGCTCGTCTCTAATTGCGACTTTGCCATTCTTCGGCAACGAGATCAAGGCCATAGAACCGTTGCCAAAAGCCGTCTACGACCCTAGCTGGCAACACTTTTGTCATCATGAACAGTAGGAATTTACCACCAGTAGCGGCTATGTAGCGAGGACGAGGGTGGCGAGCCGTCAGAGCTTGCACTATTACGTCGGCGACTCGCTCAGAAGTCCAAGCTCGGCTACTAGTTTGTTTTTCAAGTCCTTTTAGCTTCTCAAAGGCAGCACGGTAAGGTGTATTTTCAGGTGCGGCTACAGCTTCTGCGACCGTTTGGGCAGCGACGGTAAAAAAATCGGTGCTGACCGGGCCTGGTTCAATGACGCTAACTTTAATGTTAAATGGGGCCAGTTCCATACGCAGCGCATCGCTAAGTCCTTCCAAGGCAAATTTAGAGGCGCTATATAAACCCCCAAAGGGAAACGCTAGCCGTCCTCCCAAGGAACTAATATTAATAATTCGTCCACCACCAGAGTCACGCATAATTGGCACCAAAGCTCGAATTAAGGCCAGTGGTGCCAATAAATTGATCTCGAACTGTCGAATGACCGCTTGGTGTGGAATCAACTCCACTGGTCCCATCTGTCCGTAGCCAGCATTATTGACTAAGGCATCGACCCGACCAAAGTGGGCTATGCTCGCCTGAGCCAAGGCTTCTACCTGCTCAATTTTTTCTAAGTCAGTAGGAACACTCAGAACGGACGCTCCAGCTTTGCGGCAGAGATTGGCGACGGTTTCTAGTTTTTCGACGCTACGGGCTGCTAGGACTAACCTAATCCCCATAAATCGCTGGGCTAAAAGTTGCGCGAGCGCTGCACCAATGCCAGCGGAGGCACCGGTAATCAGTATGACTTGTTCAGATAAGGGAGGCATAGTTACCAAAAAGCTCACGATGTGCCCCTGGCTTTCGACATGGGGATGAAAGCGGTTAGCGGTTTTAACTGCCTTATTGTATGGTACGATGACAATATGTTCTGGTTGCTCAGCTAAGTGCGACAGAACCCTGAAACAGAGTAGAGGATTGAAATGTGGAACGGTGCAGAGCTTGAGGCAGCCGACTCCATATATGTACAACATAATTCTGCATTCCAAATTAGCAAAATTCTAAAATCGTCGCTCTAAGATTCAGAATTTGGGAGGGGACGATTGGCTGATGTCGTAATTGGCTTAGATCTGGGCACAGGAGGAGTGCGGGCGATCGCTGTTGACTTGCGGGGGCGTTTGAACTTGGCTAATCGGCAATAGGACACGGATATTCTCAATGCCCTCAATATCAGCCCAGCTTTGTTCCCCTCCGTGGTCAAGTCTACCGCGATCGCCGGAAGGCTAAAATCAGAAATAGCAGCCCGTGTAGGACTACCTGCCGGATTACCTGTGGTCGCAGGAGGAGGCGACAATGCAGCAGCGGCGATCGGCTTGGGCATTTCATCCAGTAATCTAAACCGAGGCAGTCTGAGTATCGGCACATCGGGTGTTATCTTTGTACCCTGCGATCGCCCGATTCCTGATGCT
>QQTW01001974.1_pt1 | contig 14687 bp, 11 predicted proteins | sample 1904831 | NCBI WGS metagenome assembly QQTW01 (sample SAMN09435610, study PRJNA476489) | Subsurface metagenome, whole genome shotgun sequencing project. | reverse complement strand
CTTAGCATCAGTTTTTCTCGGAAGCATCGCACCATTTGATATATCGGACGTGTGCGGCATGAATCTGTGGGATGTAAAGGCTGGAAGATGGAATGAAAGTCTACTGGATCTGACCGCTGGATCCTCTGACAACGACGATCTGAAGGCAAAGCTTGGCCAAGTTTGTAAAGATGGCGCAGCTAGCTTGGGCAAAATCAGTACCTATTTCGTGGAGAGGTTTGGTTTCAACCCAGAGTGCTCTGTTTACCCGTTCACCGGTGATAACCCTTCCACTATACTGGCTCTTCCACTACGACCGAACGATGCTATGGTGTCGTTAGGCACCTCCACGACCTTTCTCATGTCAACGCCGGTGTACAAACCCGATCCTGCGGTTCACTTTTTCAATCACCCCACCACAGCAGGGCTATACATGTTCATGCTCTGCTACAAGAATGGTGGTCTAGCTCGCGAGCGAGTGCGCGATGCGATCAATCAGGAAAACGAGGTGCCATCCCCTACCTCGAAGAGCTGGAAAAAGTTCGATGAAATATGCCTAGCCACGCCACCACTTGGGCAAGCCTCGGAAACGGCGCTTATGAAACTCGGTCTTTTCTTTCCAAGGCCAGAGATTGTTCCTGATGTGAAAGCTGGGGAGTGGCGCTTTCAGTATGATCCCAACAAGGAGACCCTGACGGAAGCGGGAGGAGGATGGGAACAACCACACGATGACGCTAGAGCGATTATCGAGAGCCAGATGCTTTCACTCCGCCTCCGTTCTAGTGATCTGGTACATTCACCTGGTCATGGCTTGCCAGCACAGCCGCGAAGAGTTTACCTCGTGGGTGGAGGCTCGCAGAATACTGCTATCGCAAAAATTGCAGGAGAAGTTCTCGGTGGCATGGAAGGCGTTTTCAAGCTTGACGTCGGCGAAAATGCGTGCGCCTTAGGAGCAGCTTACAAGGCTGTCTGGGCAGCCGAGCGTGAAATCGGTCAGACTTTCGAGGATTTTATCGGTGGAAGATGGAGAGAAGATCGATTCGTGGAGAGGATAGCAGATGGGTATAGACCAGGGGTGTTTGAGAGGTACGGACTGGCCATGAAAGGATTTCAGAAGCTGGAGAAGCACGTGGTTGAGCAAAATCGTGCTCGAACGTCCCATTTTTAAAGAAGAGTGGTATCTCGTCATATTGTTGTGAATCGGACAAATAAGGGATTGCAGAAACACGTTCATCATTGTGTATGACGAAGAAACGGTGAGCTCAGAGAGCACAGCCAGTATGCAAAAAGAACAATGAGTGACTTGTAATGTTGCCAATCTGACACGTACTTATAAAATTGCTTCATATTGTGAATTCTAGAGTTGGCTTGCTCACACGACACTCTTCGACAAACTTTGTGGTTTGAAATGTACTTGGACGTCAACCAAAGTGATTCAACGCACGAGCATCCAAATAATCTTCAACAATACCTGCAAAATTTCCTGGTGCTGATACCAAAGTAGCATTTCAAGATCAAGCAACACTTGCAAAGTATTGAAGCCGCTTCAAGGTCACTTGGTCAAGCTACCCTGCCGGCTTTGTCGGCGGAGCATAGTTCTGCCTCATGACTCGGTGACATAAAATACTATTCGCCTTCCGCATTGTTAAGTCTCGCGGAACGGCAAGGTCTTAATCGCAAGGGAGCCTGCCTCTATCCCCGGTGCTTAAAGTGCTGGTAGGACCAAACGCTGCTGGAGGCCCGCTATGGATGCACAGGTACGTGCTTCTCCTCAACTCCTTGCGCAAGATATGCTCACAGCAGACGACCTATGCCCTGGCTAGTGAGCAGAGCGCTGACAAGCTTGGAATAGGTTCAGAATGCTATCGAAATCGCGTGGAATCCTACCTCTGATCAAAACCTCAAGGCCCAAGCCTTCGATTTCCTAAACCAGCTTCGTGACGACAGCTCGGCATGGCAGGTTTGCCTGTCGATTTTCGGACGTACCCCTCGCACTTCCGAAGTGGTTCGCCATGTCGCGCTTGAAATTGTCAATCATGCGGTAGAAAAGGGACAAATGGATACCCAGAGCTTGACCTTTCTAAGGGATAATCTGATGGATTATGTACGGCGTATATATGGACCACGTGGGGCTAAAGAAGGACTTGACACAATTATGATACAGAATAAGCTTACACAGACGATCACTTATCTATTCAAGAGCCTCTATCGCACCAATTGGAGCAGCTTTTTCGATGATTTTCTATCCCTGACCACAAAGGAAGGCACATCTGTCCGAAACAATACACCGGGAGTGTTTCTCTACTTAAGAGTAGTAAATGCCGTACATGACGAGATAGCAGACGTGCTTGTGTCCCGATCAGCAGAAGAGCAACGGAAGGACAACGAGCTCAAAGACCTTGTTAGGGAACGGGACGTGGAGAAAGTGGTACGATCCTGGCAGGAGATCTTGTCTGAATGGCGAGAAAGAGATGCAGGAGCTGTGGATCTTTGCTTGCGCGCAATCGGACGCTGGGTCAACTGGATCGATATACAACTGGTCGTCAATGAGCAATTGCTCAACACACTCTTCCAACTCGTAGGTTATGCCCGAGCTGTGAGCGGTAACATTGTTGAAGATAATGTTCGAGACGCTGCCATCGATACCTTTACAGAAATCGTTGGTAAGAAGATGAAAGCAACCGACAAGATCGATATGATCACCTACCTGAATGTTAGCAACGTCATCACCGAGCTGGTTGCCAGTCCACCTCTACACGATCTTCGAGCTACCTCAAATTACGACACTGACCTTGCAGAAGCTGTTGCACGGCTAGCGAATAGCACGGTATTTGATATCATCAAAGCTCTAGATAGCGACTCTCTTGATGACCGCACCAGACAGCGTGCGAATGAGCTCCTGCAAACGTTTCTGCCTTATGTTCTGCGCTTCTTCTCAGACGAATATGACGAGATATGCTCGACGGTTATACCATCACTCACCGACCTCCTCACCTTTCTGCGCAAAGAGGTCAAGGCGAAAGGGTCTCTGTCTCCGGAATTCGCAGCCATGCTCTCACCCATTCTCAATGCTATCATTCTGAAAACGAAATATGACGAGACATCATCATGGGGCAGCGAAGATGAACAGACCGATGAAGCTGAATTCCAAGAATTACGGAAAAGGCTGCAGGTGCTCCAACAAGCTGTCGCTGCCGTGGACGAGCCCTTGTATATCGAAGTGGTGAGCAATGTCGTCGGGAAGACATTCGAGAACTTCCGTCAAGCAGGTGGCCAATTAAACTGGAGGGATCTTGATTTAGCATTGCATGAGATGTTCCTCTTCGGTGATCTCGTCGGGAAGAACGGTGGCTTATATAGCAAGACGAGACCGATCTCAGCAGCTGCCGAGACACTGGTTCGAATGATGTTGAGTATGGTCGAGTCAGGTGAGTTAATCCGGTCATAAGGCTTCTACAGAGAGACTAATCAAGAACAGATATTGCCTCCTTCTCCCACCCAGCGATCCAACTTCAATATATGGAAATCTGCGTGCGGTACAGCTCATTCTTTGAGCACAACACCAACCTAGTACCTAGAGTACTGGAGAGTTTCGTCCGCCTGATCCACCATAACCATGTCAAGGTGAAAAAGCGGTCATGGTACCTATTTCACCGATTCACGAAGCATCTACGCAGCCAAGTTGGAAATGTTGCTCAGACCGTGATTGAAGCGGTCAGCGATCTCTTACCTATCAAAGCCGAACTTCCCCAAGAGGACTCCTCAGAGGATATGTCCTCAGATGAGAACGGCCAGTCAGCCGACGCAACCTTTAGCAGTCAATTGTATCTCTACGAAGCTATAGGCTGTATTTGCTCGACGTCTGCAGTGCCCGTGGGCAAGCAAGTCTTCTACGTGAGTTCGATATTGAACCCCTTGTTTGCCGATTTGGAGGCGCACCTCGAGTCTGCCAGGAACGGAGACGAGATAGCCAAGCTGCAGAGTCACCACATCATAATGGCTCTTGGCACCCTCGCGCACGGTTTCTCAGACTGGAGCCCTGGCAATACATCATCATCGTCGCATGCACCTGCAAATGAAGTGTCTGAAGAATTCGCTAGGGCAGACGAAGCTATTCTAGTTGCACTGGAGTCACTGAACTCGTCCTCCGATGTTCGCACTGCCGCCAGATTTACGTTCTCACGACTGGTCGGCGTGCTCGGTGCTCGTATATTACCGCAGCTTCCCAGGTGGATCGATGGCCTCTTATCCCAAAGCTCAACGAAAGACGAGATGGCGATGTTCCTGAGGTTACTGGATCAAGTTGTGTTTGGCTTCAAGACGGAGATCTTCCAAATCCTGGATACCTTACTCACGCCGCTTTTGCAAAGGGTCTTTGCGGGGATCTCGGAACCTATAACGGGCACAGATGACGAAATCCAACTTGCAGAGCTGAAACGTGAATTCCTGAATTTCCTGCTGGTGATATTGAACAACGATCTTGCCTCTGTCCTAGTTAGCACCAGTGAGTAGCCCGCCTAACCCAGTTGGCATGGATACTTCAATCTAACCATACCGTCCAAAGCCAATCAACACATGTTCGAAACCGTGATCTCCTTAATTGAGCTCTTCGTCAAAGACATCCGCGACTCCCCCACGGCCAAACTCGCCTTCTCCGTCCTCGTCCGCATGTCCAACGTCTGGGGCGGCCCCGACACCATTCCCAATGCCTCCGCCCAAAACACAAACACCGCCCCCTCCACCGATCCCGCTCTCCCGGGCTTCGATCAATTCATGCTCACCCGCTTCTCGCCCCTCTCCTGGGTGTTGCCCACCACACCCGGCTTCAACTCTAAGGACGCCCAGGCCAGACAGGTTCTGGGTGAAGCGGCAGGTCTTCAGAAAACGATTTATGTCAAGAGGGGGCAGGAGTATATTACTTGGTTACGGGACGTCGAGTTGAGGGGCATGGGCATGGGCGAGGACATGGTGAGGGAGTATTTGAACGCGCTGGCGAGTCTTGATTTCAAGGGATTTAGGCAGTTCTTTCAGGTTGGTCTCTTTTCACTCGCCGGAGTCTTTGTCAGGGTCTTGAAGGTTCGGAATGGAAGTGGCTGACGTTTGAATAGGCTTTTGTTCAGCGAAGCGGCGGATGAAAATTCAGTCTAATACTATCCTCGTGGCCAAATCACCACACCTCCTCGGCAAAAGATATCCTTCGTTCGTCGCGATGAAATGGGAAGTGCATTGCCGGCGTTCGTTTCCACCTCTATCTCACCCCCTTCGTCTCCCTTTTCTACCAGTCGTGTCGGGCACTGCATTGAATACTGTGAGGGTTACCTTGCATATAGCACTCGGAATGAAATGCGGCATCTTTTGTAAACTATAACAAATCAAAGTATCAGAAACTCTATCTGTGGGCCGCCAAAATTGGTCTTTCGTTTCTCATAAGGGTATGCACGTGACTCGGTTGTCGTGGGGTTTCGTCGAACGTCTATTGAAATCATCACAGTGTGATGGTCAAAGAAATCGGCCAGCATGGTATGATGATGCATCCAGCTATACTTCAAAGCAACGTAGAGAATGGAAGGAAAATCACTGTGTGGGCATGAATGAAGTATGAATGGTATGGACGGTCAGCAGCCTTCAGGATCTTGTCTTGGTCCTTTTCAAAGTAGCTTCACGGGGGTGGTTGAGCCTCACTCGTAGCAGAAGTGCAGTACAATACCATTATGGGGAAAGAAGGATATCAAATGATGCTGTGAAGGCATGAGAGGAAGGCGTCGAAGGCTTCAAGATCACGAATCCAAGGTAACAAGAAGACCTCAACGGAAGATCCAAGCGTATGTTCAGCAAATATATACTATATACAAATCAGCACCCAGACGTTGTTCCTATAACCTCCCCTTTCCCGGCCTTGTCGTATCCGAGCCGCGCGATTTGCTTCTGCAATCGTCAGCCTCGTTGCCCGCCTTCCCTATTCTACCAGTAGGAAGAAGCTGCGCGAGGGTCATGGGAAACTTACCAATCGGCAAACAAATACTTCGCCGCATGTGCGACGTGGTCGTCGGCGAATGTGGCCATGGTGTAGTAACTGTGGTCATAGTCGGGCTGATAGCGGATATTGACCGTTCGGTCCGGGCCGGCGGCGGCTTCGGCGAAGTTTTCGGGTAGGAGTTGCTTTTGTTTGTAGAAGTTGTCGCCGGTACCCTGATTCCCAGTGGATGGCGAATGCGTTAGTGATGCTCTATGAGTTCATCTGGCGAATATCGAGGGGTGAGGTAAGAGTACAACGTACGACATCAATCAGCAGGTCCAATGGCCCCTTCCACTTCTTCACGAGTTCTGTGGCATCATGCTCCTTCCATTTCTCCTGCTGATCCTCGCCGAAATAGCCTTTGAACGCCTTCTGGCCCCAGGGAGCGTTGATCGGGTTGGCGATGGGTGCGAAGGCGGAGCAAGACTTGTATTTTCCGGGGTTTTTGAGGAACTATTCACTCACCCCAAGTCATCATTTTGCTGCAATATTTCTCATGAATGGCGAACATGAAGAGAAGGGAGGTGAGGACAAGGAAGGGGGAGAAACACACCAGAGTCAACGCTCCGTGCCCACCCATGCTGTGTCCTGTAATACTGACGCGGCTAGAATCAAGCTGGTCGAAGGAAGAGAACAGCGCCTTTGGCAATTCCTCCGTGATGTAGCTGTACATCTTATAACCCTTTGCCCATGGCTCCTTTGTTGCATCAACGTAGAATCCCGCGCCGGTGCCAAAGTCATAAGAGTCGTCTTCGCCTTCGATTTTGAGTCCACCTGCCATCGCAAAGCCCCATCGTGAATTAGCCTCAGTAATTTCATTGTAGCAAAGAAAGCACAGTCCATTGCACGTGGGACGAAACTTGTCTTACGCACGAGGACTCGTATCCGGATACAGGACCGCGATGCCTCTCTGACTGGCACCATGCTGGAAGAAACCCTTCTCCGCACAATTGTCGCCCGTGCACGTAAGTCCGGACAGGTAGATGAGCACCGGAACTTTGTGTAGAGGATTTAGTGTTGCTTGTGGGGGAAGGTATAAGTTGAAGCCCATTTCGCAATTCGTCGTGGTTGCATTGTGGGTTAATTTGAGCAGCTTGCCGCCGAAGGACGCGATTGTGGCTTTTGTTTGGACGGACATCGTTGGTAGTCCTGTGGAGGAGGTTGTCTCTGGGGGTTTTGAGGGCCTTGGAAGTATTCTTGAAGTTTGTAGAATGACGTTCCTAGTGAGCGGATAATACCCCGCCGATGCCCCACAATGGCGGGGCACTGCGGTGTCAGGGGCAAAATCATTCTAAACAATTTCTTGTGAACATACACTGACTGAAGGTGCCACCCGTAGTATAAATACCCGTCTTTCAACGCCAACGGCCAAGACTTTATAGGATACTCCAATGATGTGTCTAGAATGAAGTCCCAAGTCATACAGTCCTCCCAACCGGCCCAACGGCCTAAGATAAATAGACGGGAATACCATATACAACCGGGGCCGCCCCATTAAGGTATCTGAGTATGCAAGAATCTCTTCCTTTCGCCACAGCCTCAACCAGCGACACAGGTTCACCCGACCTATCACACTCCTCCTCTTCAACCTTCTTGACCTTCTTCTTTGCTGCTGCTCTCTTTCCACCGCCCTTGATTGGACTTTCCATCGACTCTGAAGATGTACCCTTGAACAAGCCCCACTTGTCCAAAACCGCGTGCGAGAAACGATCGATATCCTTGTCAGTCACGTCCCAAAGCGTCGCCACGAGCGCCGCGCATCCGGCATGCATGTAGTTCATCGGCGTGCCGTATGGTTCGAACTCTCCGACTTCGGTCAACGCGCCGCTACTGCAACCCATGAGGAGGCTTACGGCACAGCGGTCTAGTCGTTTGATGGTGCGTGCCCGGATGTAATGCGCACCACTGCCGTGTCCAAAGTAGAGGAATAGGTCGTGGGACTCCAGCGCAGTTTGCATTTCTTTTTCGGAAGGCTCACGCTGAACGATGCCAGTCCAGTCACGAAGAGCCTGCAGCGGGCGTTCGAAGGCTCTCTGGGTGGACTCTAGGTCCCTGGAAGGGTTGAGCACGTATGAGCCGTTACTGCGGGCGATATATGTGCGGTCTGGATTGCCGGCTTGGGCGTTTTGTTGTTGAATTAGAAGTCTCCGGCGAAGACATCCGAGTGATGGAAGCCTTGACACCGAGTGACCGTCTAAGCATGGCAACGATTCCCAGGGAAAGACGTGGAGCGCCTTGTCGAGAATCAGGATTGTATGATATGAAGAACAATCCACATCCTCCGTCTTAATTGCTTCCTGGTAGCAACGAATAGCATCACTCGTCTCCACGATGATCTAACAAGGTCAGCGGCCGGCTAGTACAGGAAAGCAAAGAAGGTACTTACAGAGTCAAAGTCGACCTCGTCGTACGCGTTACGCTCCCCTTGGAATTGTAGAACGTCTACCACGAAATAGAGCAGATCGGTCAGTGGCTCTTCCAGCTCTGAATCATCCCCAGAGTCTACCAGACCAACAAACAGCTCCAGAATCCTACTGTCCAGATTAACTCGGTTAGCTCGACCCCGCTTGCTGGCAATTTGCCGAGAGGGCAAATGCTTATCGAGGATGTTATGGAAGGAGTGTTGGAATCGAGCGAGCAAGTGCGACCGTCCCAGCCGTTGTGCAAAGATACCACGAAAGCCACCCAGCCAGATATTCTCGATCTTGCCGAGGAGATCTCTGAGGCGTCCATCAAGAGCCTCTCGCTCGCTCCACCACTGCGAATTGGCGCCTTTGACTGACATGTTCCGAGCATCTTGTGCGCTGAAATTAGCCAGCTCTATGATTTCCGTCATCTCAGCCTTCCCTTGGTCGAAGCCGAATATGTCTTCATCAGCGTCTCGACAATTATGCCGGCCTAGTGGTAGGCGTAGCATGAAAGGCGCCAGACCTCGCTGAAGCTTGCTGATATAGATCTCGTCCCGGGTCTCACTCAAAGAGATGCAGATAACATCCCATGTAGCTGGGATGATGTCGATATAGTCTTTTTGGAAGGTTGCACAGTTCAGTGGCATCTGGAGGGTCTCAGACTCTGTCCAAGGCCGACTACCGTTGCCTGGCCATTGAAGAACCTCTTCCTGGGAAGTAGGGTGTTGGTCATTTTTAATGCATAGCAGTTCCCGTTGTCGCGAAACAGTCCTCGAGATCTCTGAAAACACGTTAGTTTACCTCCCTTCACACAAATATATCTAGCATACCTGTTGAGTAAGTAACAAAGTAGGGGTTGATAGCAATCTTCCCTGTTGTCTTACAGGCGGCAGATAAGAGCATCAGCACAGTGCAAAAAGCGTTAGAGATGAGGTGAAGCGTATTCGTTGAGCCTGTCTGTATTGCTCTCGTCTGGATTTCCGACAACTGGTCTCTAGCCTGGGTGAGGATATCGACAAAATCATCTATAACTGGGGAGCGAGATCTCACGATCTTCCGCAATCCCGGTTTAAGGGTTCTTGTTCGAGGCGGTGATGCTTTATAACCCTTGGCTGGAATTCGGTCGCCCCCTTGGCGTTCCTTGCCTCTCGAGATAGTTGCAACAGCCGGGAAGGAGATTGTCGACTCGGGCAGAACGCAGAAGACGGGGTCCGCAGACATGTCGTTCAAAGCCCGCAGTAGCAACTGCTTAGCACCCCTAAGGCGTTGTTGCATATGTCCATCATGAGTTTTGGGGAGCTCTTCGGCCTCTGCTAGCAGCGAGGCCGCATCTCCTAGCTTATGCTGAAGCAGCATGGAATAAGCTTTCTGCCGGAGCACGTCACCCCTCAGTCGCAAAAGCGGACTGCATTGAGTTGTAAAGCCTCGAGAGCTTGTAGGAAACCTCTCTGATGTTTTGGCCTGAACTTTGGTACAGCCTTTCACGAGACTGCGAACTGGGCGTTTGGTTGTTTGCGCAGTCGGAGATTGACTATCTCGCAGTGAAAGTTGTGTCATCTTTCCTTCCAGGCTGGGCAGGGAAGGTGAGAGCCACTCTGAACATTCGGCGAAGCTATTTTCACACAGATCTTTGAGTAGGTTTTCTGCCCGGCTATAGGCGTCGGCTTCTTGGTCCCACTCACTTTCCAAGTTGCGTATAACGGCTAATTGATATTGAAGTGTGACCAAGACTCTGCTGTTGTCTATCTGTTGACTGAGAATCTGGGCTTGTGCTAGGATATCTTGCCCTTTCTGCAGACATCCGCCACGCGCAAGGTACCCTCCACGCATTGCCAGACTCTCCACCATCCATGGGATCGTTTTGACAGCATTCAAAACTTTATCAGCTTGTTCCATGTAGTAGATCGTCTCCTGGAACATTCCCTGATGGGCGAATAGCCTGGACAACAGTGTCATTCCGCGATAAATAGCAGGAACCAGAGGCCAAAATGGCAGACTTGTTAGTAATTCGTGTGTTAGTGACATAATGGGTGGACCTCGGGTATTAGAAATTGTGAGCACTGAGACAGTCTCTGTCAGTCCGCTATGGTCCTGCTCAATCTGATTCGTCTCCACAGGTTTATTCGTGTTGAGAAGGTGGCATTCAAGGCCCGCCCAGGCTCGGTAGTTCAGTCTCATGCATCGTTTGCCTAAGGCCAGTGCCTTCTCTGGGTAACCTTGTGCCAAGGCTAGCTGAGAGTAGACATAGACTGCATCTGCCATGATCCGATTCAGTCCAACCCGTCCACGAAGTGTTGCGGACGAGTCGGCATTTTTTAGCATCTCTGGGTCTGCTGGTGCCTCCTGACTTGCCTGACGGAGGTACTCTTCACTACTCGCAATCAACACACTAACCTTGCATGAGAGAGATAATCTGAATACAGACGTACCATTTGTCGAGATTACCGATCTCTTTGAGATACTCTGCGTTTGCCAAGTACCATCGCACTTTTGTCTCTGTGGACACATCATCTGACCCAACATGTCGTGCTGCTCTTGCGAACGCCTGTCCAGCTTTTACGGAGTATCCGAGTCTTGAGTATTGAAGGCCAAGGTCGGTAAGTGTACGGACAAGCGAAGAATGATCCAGAGGAATCTGTATTTCTTTCACCCTTGCCAGGAGGTGCAGTGCTTGAACTCTTAGCATCTCGTGCCCTTGCATCTCGAGAAAATCGGTGATGGACTGTAGTTGAGATAACCAGTCCCGCCGGTCTTCCACCATTACTGACAGACCGTCCCAGGTCTTGCACGCATCAAGGACGTTGTACCAGCGGCGAAGCGCAAACTGCAGACTCTCTGTCGATGTGCATGCTTTGCGTAGAGCAACTATTGTGCTCAGGCAAGCTTTCAAGTGTAGCTCGTATTTCGCAAGGCCCTCGTCGTTCGCCACGGACATTTGCCATGACTGGTCGTTAAGTTCTTCAAGAAGCTCTTCCATGAGTGTCACATCTGGGGTTTCAGTGTGGGTTGACTCAATGCGAAATAAGCGTAGAATAAGACGTAGACGTCGTATAGGAAAGCTGTCAGGTTGATAGATGGAGAGGAGAAGATTAGCTAAGAGTGTGACCGTCCTTCTCTGCTTGTCAGTCATGGATCTGGCTTCCAGAAGGTTGGACACAACAACTAGTTGCCATTCGAGGAGAGTTCCCCGCTCGTCCAACGGGAGAGCCTCATCATCGAGAGGATACTGTAAACTAGAGCTGCTCTTGACTGCCAGCCTGGTCCATGAGGACAAGGCTCTTCCAAAGATGCCATTTACGCCATCACCCTCTAAAACATCCAGCAGAGATCTTTCACGTGCGGCAGAGGACACCTTACACAGCACACCCAAGTCGATGTGCGATTGCACTGCTTCCGCGTACAGCTCCTGCGCATCTTTGAATCTTCTTGAGTTCTCTTGAAGCACAGCCAGTCTTTCTAGTTTCACAGCGAGAAAACCAGCATCTCTCTCGATTGCTGTGCGATTTTTGATCATCTCCACTGATCTTCGGAGACTAACCATTAGCTCGGGCGGCGGACAAGATGTCTGCTTTTGTTTCAGATAATACGACCAGTAAACATTCGATAATTTGACGAACATTAGCTGCTTTGCAGCCGCGGGTTGAATGGGCGGTTCGTGCGGTGATATGAACTCAGCCTCCAATTTACTCAGGAGACTGGCGCATTCCAGGAGGATCGAGTCCGATGTTTCCCAGGATATATCATTGGTGCCTAACGAAAGCTTCGTGGTGACTATGACAGATTCAATCGCACTTCTGGCGGCAGCAAAAGATAAGGATCTCCTCTGCTCGTAACGTGTCAATGACTTGGGCCCTCCCTCTAGAAGTGGCGCAGTGCCGATGTACCGTACAAAAAACTTGAGGCAAGCATGAATGAGCTGAGAGCAGGCTATGCCTCCGTTAGACGATACCTCATCCATGGCACAGTCTTCACTTGAGGTGGGAGACGATCTGGCAATGTAAGCCATGGCTGCTTTTCTCAGTGAAGCAACTACCGTCATTAGCTCATCGAGTTCAGCGGAATCACCTCGGAGAGGCCCTTCAAGACTTCTAATAGAATTTTCAACGCCCTGTTTCAGCCCTTCGACATTTCCTGTTTTGGTGGCGAGCTGCAGCTGCAGTAAAGCAATTTTGCAAACGCAAGCTCCATTTAGTGCGGCAGACACTGAACCGTCACGGAGTAAGAGTAACGAGCGGGTTTCCCATTCAATGGCCTCTTCAATGAGTAAGCTCTCTTGCGCCAGAGCTCCCATTAATTTGTAAAGTCTTATAAGTGATGATTCAGTTGACGAGGAGGCTTTTCGAAGCCGCAAGGTGTCCTCAACCCCGACGAGAAAACGATCAAACTTCTCCACAACAAGCTTGTACTTCACTAGTGCACTTTCCGAGCTTCTACGATTGTACGCAGTCAGACACCTTGCAAAGGGTCCGTACAGATCTCTCTCAACGTCGGGTTCATTAAACGATAGTCTCCATGACTGTATTCTCATATCGAAGGCCAGAGCTTGAGCTTCAAACACAGTGCCCGGGGATAGAGCTGCTTCGGTGTGCTCTAAGTTAACGTCCTCGGAGCTCGAGATACTTGGGCAGAATGACATTAGGATCTGCGCAAGCAGGTCAATCTGTTTGGCGATATTTTTCGCTGAAGACGGCGGGCCTCGGCTAGATGCCTTCAAGATCAAGTCGATCGGGGATCCTGATACCGACAACTGCATGCTGTGCACTGTGCTTTCGATGATGGAAGGTTGTTTTCTTGACTGAACCAGTTTCAAAGCATGCATCTGAACTTGTATCATCAGCATAAGTGCTGGCCCTTCTGCATCCGTTCGTTCGAATCGTAGGAGCCCTGGCAGCGTCTCCGTCTCCTGGCCCATTTCTTCGCCCTTAATCTTAACCTGGTTGGTAGATCCACGAGGCAGCTCTAATCGTTTCTTTAAAATGCACAGCTCCTTGAAAGCTAGGTCGTTAAGAGATAAGGCTATCAGCCTCCCAATTAAGGCTGACATCCCAGTCTCTAGTTGTAAGATAGGTGCGTCCTCGCGCCGAATACCATGCGTATCCAGGAGCCGCAGAGCCTTGATGCTGAGCCGCGCGCATTCTGCTACTGATCTCAGGCCTGCGTGTGGAGCAGTTAATGGACAGGCTGACGATCGTTGTAGCAGAGGTGAAGTGCTTGGTGAGCATGACACACGGTTAACGGAACGAGGTTGTAGAGGCTGCTTCGGTACTGGAGAGATGGGACGGTCAACTTTACTCCCTAGAGTGCATCTTGACACGCTTCTGACATCTTTGCTTGATGATAGACGACGGTTTTTTGATGTTGATTTAGTGGCCTCAGTAAGGGCTTTGAGCGAGATGTTGAAGACTTCTGTGGCAAGACAGAACTTTTCGCTCTGATCCAGGTAAAGCTCTTCAGCTTGGCGAGTCTCGACGACCAGGACCTTGGTTCTGACCCTTGTCTTCAGTGTTGTTCCTGGCTTGGGCTTCCTCTTCACGGCAGTCGTCACCTGCAGTGCAACTGGCGCGTGACATTTCAGTTCTTCTGCATCGGGAGCTCTCGTTTGGAAGAGTAGTTGTTCTAGATTGGCCACAGTCGAGGTGGAACACGTCTTCTGTGACGTTACGGAGTGCCTGACGTTGTCCGCCTGCTTCTGCAACGAAGTAAGGGTCATCGTCCCTGTTGATTGCGCGTTGACCCGTCCCAAGATCGAAAAAGTACTAAAGCCATAAGGGTAGCAAATTAGACATTATATTCCACCCAAGAACACGCTCTTCTGCTTTTGCATCTTGTACGCTACGTATACACGGTCATGCCCACCTTCGCTTCATTGTAAGCGGGCCGAGCCGATCACCATAGTAACCGTGTCACCCTTTCTAGTTCTAGTACGAAAATTGCCCAGTCATTATCAACTTAATTCGTTGACTATAGATAGAATTTGCCTAACTGTCTTACAATGCCACCGCTGAAACTCTCAAATCGGCTTTGGGCTATCCCAGCGCATCTCTCGCGACTATCACCTCACTCTGTGGTGCCTAAGTCTGTGAGCTCGTGGCACGCAAGCCGTGCGGTGCGACAGCACCGGAACATCTCGGTGACGACACATTGTGCGGGTTCCGCATCGACAGAATCCCTCCCTAGAGTTGCGCAGCCCTCTCTGTGGCATTCGATAGTCCCTAAATTTCTCCGAAGAACGCAACCACGCGCTGCTTCATCTGCAAAATCCAAGGAATGGAACCCTGCAACAT
>QQTW01001973.1_pt1 | contig 14687 bp, 15 predicted proteins | sample 1904831 | NCBI WGS metagenome assembly QQTW01 (sample SAMN09435610, study PRJNA476489) | Subsurface metagenome, whole genome shotgun sequencing project. | reverse complement strand
AGATAAATAACAAACACGACATCTTTAGAACTGCATCTGTTCTAGCCAATTTGACGAGCGGGCCGGCCCAGTCGTCAAGGGAAAATTGTCCGCTGAGATATACTTGTCAAATAGGTAGCTTCTCAAACTCAATACAGTTCCCAGCAAACTTGCTTTGAGGTATTCCTTACTCTACTGGTTGTAAATTCTCCATCGCATCACCTCAAATGTTCAACCCATCTCAAAAATATGGCATGATATCATAGCAATAAATATATATTATGAGCCTAACAGAGCTATTTATTTAATGTCTATTGATGCTCTTAGAAATGATGCATGATAATCAAGCTTGAAATCGTGACGAGGACCTCACTCTTGGCGGCCCGGTCAGTTTTGGCCCGTTGGTTAAGTGGTCGGCCCATTCGTCAAGTTTACCATGTGGTGAACGGGCCTGGCCCATTGGCCAACGGGCTTTTTTGACGAGCGGGCCAGAACACATCCACTCCGGCGTAGCTGTGCAGGCTAGGCTTTGATATCGTAAGTAGGCTCTTGGATGAAGCATTATCTCTCCTCTTCTACAGCTGGAAATTTTTACGAAACTGGAAGACGAGATAAATGAGCGTCGAGATTATGTGCCTACCTCAGCAGCGGAACGCTCTCTATACGCTACGCTAGGGTCTGAATGGCCGCCTCCACTATCTTTGGTATCGATCGCGTACGTCTGTTAATAATAACACCATCGATAGGTTCGTGCAAGGGTACAGATCTGGTAATCACTTCTCGATTGACTGCTGAAAGTTGCTGAGTGAAGTACTATATGAACCGAACGCACCAACGACCAGAAAAATGGGCAGACCATGAACTAGCTAGTTGGAATCCACTACCACCCTCTCCTCACACCGCTACTACTAGACTCCTCCATTGACATCCCCTGCCTCGGCCGGACGACTGAACCACTCCCCTTTAGTCGAACACGCTCGTGCGAGTGCCCCACCAGGTGAGGAACAAGCTCAGGCCCACGGTCTCGAACATGCGGGCGACGGCTCCGACGGCAACAGTGTCGAGAGGACGTCGCTCCGTGAAGATTTGCGAGATGAACTGGAACGACAATGTTAATATATAATACTTTCGAAACGAAATTTGATAGGTGAATGGAAATGTCAGTACTAACCGAGGGAGCAGAGCTGGCCATGAAGATCAGACTACCCAGATAGGCGGCACCCTTGTAGGTCAAAGTCCCCGTCGCGTTGATGAGCGCTCCCACGCCATACGTCTGCACGGCCGAGCCGACGAGCGACGAACCCCAGGCGGACGCGGCCGAGGCAGCTTCCTTGGACTTGATGAACTCTTCGCTCGAATTGGCGCGCTGAGCACGGTTGTAGGTGTCACCAAACACGGGGGCCAGGATGGCCAACGACGCGGTATGCGTGAAAATGGTGCCGAGTGCGATGGCCGACGGCTTGACTGGGGGGAGGTCTACAGTTACATTCAAACATGTAAGTCATTAAATCACATGCGAGTCTCTCGATTCTCGGCATTTCGTAAAGTCGAGAGCATGCGATGACGGTGCTAGCATCGCATCACATCACGCATGACAAGATTGCTGTTGGCTGAAAAAAATTGAAGAAAATTGAGACTTACAGTGCAGAGAGGCCATTGTGACTGATTTGACTCAGAGATGAACGAGATTCAAGTGTTGCTGGTTGTATTGAAGGGTGAGGTTTGGAGCTCAACGCTGGATGTGGTTGATGGATGGATGAAGAGGGATGACGACGAATGGATGGATGGAAGAGGAGGGAAGAAAGCGGAGCGACGCCGCAATTTATCGGGGGGGTGGGCAGAGACGAGGACGGTCACGTGCGCTCCGGGTCTTCCCTGGCATTTTCCGTCCACCGATGTCATCGATACTGTGGCTGGGCAGTACCGGGAGATACTTTTTCCTTCGAATCATGTGTGGGCAGAAACAAGGTATCGTGCCGTATTTATATCAGTGGCTGAGAAAGTTAATCCTCGGCTTGCGAGAAAAGACCGTTGGCAAGCCACTTCGAGGCCCCCAGCAACCACGACAACGCAGTGATTTCCATTGGTTCGAAAACAGACAAAGTAGCATGATTATTTCTATGAGCAGCTGCAGACTTCAACGGGGCTTCGAAATTGCAGTTTCACCATATGCTGAAACTGGAGGTGGAAACGTTTTGTTGCTAAGAGGATGAGTGGTAAGCTCTTGTCATGAGTGACGTCATTCCTTCGCGATGCTTCTCTGATCCGAGTCTCTCGCGTTGAGAACCTCGTGATGCGTGGCCCGCACTGTCGAGATCTTTTATACAGTAATAGCTGAGGGGTGGTCCTAGTGTATGGTCGTCTCACTCAATCCCAAGCGTTCATTGCAAGTTGTATTGGGTGTCAAAGAGTCAAATGTTCACTCATGACAGGGGGCTATGGAACTAGAGAACCAGTCTGCAAAGGGATGCTGTGACCGGACTTGCTTGTATGTGCGCCTGGTACTGGAATTATGCCATATATCGGTGAGTTGGCACGGCTGGTTCTTGTACTACGTAAAGGCCAGTGCAGGTGAAGAACATATATGAATCGAGGTTTCAGGATCTCAAGCTTCACTATTAGATAGATAAATTCGGGGGGGGTTGAATTCGGGGGGGGAACGTCTCTCCAGCTCTGCCACAGCGTAATGATATCAGGAATACGTTCTAATGCTTGCTTCGACGCTGCAATATAACCACCGAAATGGTCCAGAATTGGTACTGGACCGACAGTGTCCAGTAGCCTGAGCCAATGAATAAAGAATGGGATGCCTGAAGAGTCTTGAGTGTGTTTCCAATCCTACCAGATGCCTGCTAGACAGCTGCATGACGCCCATCATCCGTATCCAAAAACCTCTCTCCATCCTTGATCCGGGTCTCTGAGTCGAGGATGACGACAAGGCTGTATTGCGGCTCCTCCGCTAGGATCGAAACGTAGGGGCTCCTCATGACTGGAGCTCACAGAACGACGTCGAAAAAATGGGGACGTATCTCGTGACTAGAAGGGATGCTTTCTCGTGGCGGCCGAGTCTGGTTGTTGGTAGGAGGGTCCACTTGAGGATCCTTGGGCGTCTGCAAGAATCGTAGGTTGTCAACCACGCTATCCATGGATCTGGTCGGGGAGGAAGGTTTCGGCAAGGTCGGGTAGAGCTTTCGTTGTCCGAATGTGGCCTTCCGAGATGGTTGTGATACTTGGGAAGCCGGCGCTGGCGTGGGCTGAAGGCTGGAGTGGTGGCCGTATGCCTTGCAAAGTTGTTCACGGTCCATGGAAACGAATGCTGGTTTCTTCCCGCCAGACGGGACTTCCTGCTCCTCGGGATGTGCAAGAAGTCGCTGACGGTGCAACGCTGCGTCGAGCGAGGCCATTCGAGCTTCCAGACTATGCATGTCCGGTTGATTCTGGGGCTCTAGATGACACGGTTCTGAGCTGGCGTGAGGAGAATTGCGGAGATCTGGTTGATCGACGGTCGTATCGTTTTCAGGATGGTTGCTTCCCGAGTCCACTCCACCTCGACGGTCGAGCAGAGGCAACTGCACATCAGGTGCTGGTCTTGAGTTCAAAAGCTCCATCAAGCGCGCATTCTCCTGCAGTTGAATGTGCAGGCGCTCCTCTTGTTGGGCCTGATCACGGCGCTTGCGATCAAGAGACTCTTCCCGCTCCCGCGCCGTCGCCCTCGCCAGACGTAGCTCCCATTGCATCGATGCATGGGCGGATCGGACTGATTCTAGTTCTTGTTGCATGGCGGCCAGCTGTTGTCGGGACGCTATTCCTCCTTGCGATCGTGGCAACATTTCCGAGGGTTCGGGCACTACTGGAGCGGGCGTGAAGTCTTCGCCATTGACAGTCCTTCCCGCTGTTTCTGGCTCTCGAGGATTGGAACTTGCCAATGAATGAGGCTTCTCTTGGAGGGGAGGACGAATAGTCGTCTCGGGTACTTCTTGGTTGGGTCGGTTGTTGGGCGTGAGCCATGGTAGTCGCCGGTGATGGTTCTTCTTCGTCTTCTTGGCAGGTGGCCCAGCACGAACGTCGAAATCATCATTCGAATCGCATATGATGATGGCTCCATCTCCGCTCTGAGTGTTGTTGACCGAAGGAGATTCGGTAGGCACTCCATTCGGTGCTGGACCTTGTGCTTGCTCGACAGCTGGTGCAGTAACTTGGACTTTGGTTTGAGGACGGAGATCAAAGGGGGCTGTCTTTCTGGCAACCTTCCCGACACCTGTCGGAGTAACTTGGATTCTGGCTAGAGGAGCGGGACAGCACGCGGTTGTCTTCCGAGCAGCAGCACGAGGCCGCTCTCTTCGAGCTGGTACGTGGGAATTGTTGCTGCGGTGTGAACTTGCTGTTCCTTCTCGATTGGTGACAGTCAATGGTGCGCTCTGAGTTCGGAACGACGCTCCACTCGTACTACCGAGATGACTGCTCGTGGCCGACGTCGAGACCTTTGACAGAGGCCTCGATGGCTGTTGAACAGTCGGTTGGCGGTATTTGGATGATATGCCCGACACAGAAAAGGCTTTGGAGGAAGATTGGCGAGGTGAGCCTTCCGTAGCGTTCGTCCCTGGCTGTTCCGGGGCGTTCGACGGAGGCCCCGCTGGCTGTTGAACAGTCGGTCCGCGGTGTCCGGATGAGGTGCCTGACGCGGACATGGCTTTGGAGGATGATCGGCGTGGTGGGCTTTCCATAGCACCCGCTGTTGGCTGTTCAGGGGCCTTCGATGGATGCATGTTTGGTGGAGAGGGACCAGTCGGTGAGCCACGGCCATCGCGACTGCTGGGGTTTCGCTCAGATAGTGCCAAGGACGTACGCCGCGCGTCCTGACTTTTATTACTGGACGTGTTTATCCCGCCAGATGGAACGGGACTCTGTCCGAGCGGTCCCGGAGGTCGATCTTTGGATATAGTTGAACCATGGTTCTGAATGGATCCACCACTGCTCTGCGGCCCCCCAGATGGTGGTTTGTCGCAAACTTGGGCGGAATTAGGCCCCAGTTCCAACGTGATTGGCATGTTCGGTCTCGCGTCTACCTTCTTGGACGAAGTCCCTGAACGTTGTTCATCCGGTCGAGTTTTCTTCTTGGGAGGCCTTGCTCCTTTGACTTGCCCAGTTGAGGATTGATTCCGCTTTCTCTTCGTAGCTTTCTTAGGAGACGTACTCGCTCTTTTAGACTGCGGCCGTACCCCGGTTCTTTCTACTTCGATCTGCTTCGAAACGGCCTTGTTGTGATCGGTAGCCGGCAAGTCGCCCTCGACCTGCTTCTCCGCCATGCCAGGTGGCAGCTTTAACTTGACGATGAGGCTACGTGGCGTAGCTCGCCGCTTGGTAGAAGAAGGCGCGCTTGGAGGAGCCATCTTAAGATTTATACGCACCGGGGGAGGATTCGTAGGGGCTGGGGTATGGCGGCATCCTTCAGCCAAGATATTGGGCTGCGAGTTCTGGGTTTGATGTGCCGGCGGAGTCTGAGAGATGCTAAGCCAGGGCAGACAACCAGGCAACGAGCCATGTCTGGCTTTGGCCATCTCCAACAGAGCTTGTCTTTCCGTCTGATCCATGTCCGTCACCCGCCGGCTGATTGCTTCCATGAGGCTGCCGTTATTCTGCGACACTGCTGTTGATAAGAGCTGCAGGAGCGTCTCGTGTCTGCTGCTCAAGTTCATGCAGCCGAAGAGTGACGACTGATTTCTTGGAGAGGGCATTTGTTCGGAAACAAACAAGGGCGATTGAAGGTCTGGGCTAGACATTGCCGGACGAAGATGGGTTGATGAGACTCCTGAAGCATGCTGACTGCTTGGGCACTTGAATCCTTTCCGGGTTGAAAAGGGATTTACGCAACAAAGCTCCGTCCATTGACCGCACCAAATAGCCTGTATTTTAGACAGGTCAGCAAGGGAACCAGTCTTTGACTGCAAATGACGATAGAAGGCAGATAGTATGTCTCAGGTCTTTTCAGTCTTTTAAGAGTCACCATCTGGCGTGCTCCAAAGGTTCGTTATCTCGGCGGTGCTGTGGCAGCTGGACGAACGGTTCTCACCGCATTTTCGCCGTCTTCTAACCCATTGAACAATCAAGCCATGGGGTAGAACAGCGCAGAGAGAATCCGGTTTGGCACAGGCAGGGAGATGAGACCTCAAATTCAGCCCTGATTGATGTACATCGCTGCCATTGGCACCAGTTTGTAGATCATAGCAGAACTGACGCCCCAAGAGCAATGTCGTCTTTCGACGTCATGTGACTGGAGATAGATCCAGTGCTTGTAGGCTTGAGGTATTCTTGCAATGCCAAAACCTTCAGATCTCATATGCGTGTAGAACCTCAAGCCGAAGGTCTGAGTAAAACTTGACTCTTCCGAGAAAAGATTCAGACGATAAACAGCGATGCATATAGAACCAGGACGTCCGTGGCTGGCCAGCGCTTCGCCCAGCGAGATAAGGAACCATCCGGAGCAGCATTGCCGTACGACCTTTTACCTTGGACTCATCATGGACAGTGGGAAAACATACACAACTCAAGAAGTTGTGCGAACGTAAAATATGACTGAAGATTTGCGGAAACTTGATAGATATCCAACGAATGTAGGACTTACTTTTACCCAGCGAGTCTTGAAATGTCCAAGTTGAGGTCACTTGTTTTGAGCTTGTTGGACAGCGGTGTACGAGCAACCAGTGGACAGAGGGCCGCCGATAATAGGAACGAGCAACTATTGTTTCTAAGCTCCGGCCAAAGCAGCAGACTCGCCCAAGGACGCGTAGTTCACATGCTCTTTACATCACAAGTGCCATTCTATCAAGGTGATCCTGGCTGTCTCCGTGGCGAGCAACGCGGTTTCCATGCCAGACGCGTTGGCTTGGCGATGCTTAGTCAGCATCTCTATCACTAGGCATCCACGGCATCTGACTGGCCGAGCGGTTGAACATGACCACCTAGGCAAAGCTGGCATCAAGCGACTTGATATCAAGTCAGACATTTCTCACATGAAGCTATCTGAGTGAAGGCTGTGCAAAATGGACTTTCTCAAATCGGCCATGGCCTCGGCCATGTCCAAGGGTCCTCCGTTTCCATATTCCATTGGAGAGCGGGTAGACGTCGAGTCCACGCTATGGACTGTTCACAATGGGACCAAACGTGTATGCAGCGACCCGTGATAGGGACAGATCAATAGTTATAGTCCGCTGATGCTTATCATCACAAGTAGGAGGATGGATCACAATGTAGCGTTCTCTGCTACAATGTCCATGCCAGCAAGCCAGGGTTGTTTCAGCTTGCAAACAATGCAGTCAAGAAATTTCGGACCTTGCGACATCCTGGAGTACTCAAGATCCTTGACGTTGCAGAGGTGACTCGCCCGTCTTTCTGTAGTTATGGAATGATGATTACTGAGGCTGCTCAAGACAGACACGTACATTTACATGGCAACAGAAAGAGTGACTCCGCTGGCATGGTACATTAAGCGCAAGAGCTTGACGACCGAGTCCATCAAATGGGGATTATTCAGTATAGCTGTCAGTCTAGATGTTCTTGGTATTGGTAGGCGTGGACTGAATATTTGTATACAGAAAACACTGAGATTCATCAATGAGGATGCTGTATCGGTTCACGGCTGCGTCAAAATCTCCTCCATCTTCGTCAGTGAAAGTGGGGAATGGAAGCTTGGCGGCTTCGATGCCCTTTCGTCCATGAAAGACGACCAAGCGGTGCTATTCGTAAGTGACTACATTTGAGAGCTACCAACCACTAACAAGTCATAGACATGTCAGCAGCTCATCAGGCAGCTGCACCCTCCGGTGCCGCCCGAGGTGGGCAGATTGGGATGGGACGAAATTAAAAACCACCCGGTGACGGCCGTTGATGCCTATCAGTACGGTGAACTGATTTTTGAGGTGTTTGGTGGAGGCGATAGACGACCGGGCGTGAATGCTCCAAAGGGAAATGTGCCACAAAATATGTATCAAGCGTACAGACGACTGTGGAACGACGATCCAAAGTTGAGGTTGAGTGTCGGTCATTTTCTGGACCAAGGGTTGAGAAATGGAGGCTTCTTCGATACTCGGTTGATCCAGTTGACAGAGGGGATTGAGAAGCTGGGACTGCAGACGGAGAATGAGCGGCAAGAATTCTTAGGGTGTGTTTATAATTATTCCTTGAATTTGGATCTTGACAGCTAATCTTGCCGATTTAGAGAGATTGATGGGGTTGCGGATGATCTACCCGACGACTTTCTCAAAACCAAGGTGCTTCCGGAGCTGTTGAAATCGGTCGAGTATGGTGGCGGTGGTCCAAGAGTGTTTGGACTGGTCATCAAATTGAGCAACAAGCTCTCGGAGGACGAGTACGAGTCACGCATCACGCCAGTGATTGTTCGACTGTTCGGCAGTCAGGATCGGGCGATTCGAGTGTGTCTGCTTGACAATCTACCAGCAATGATCGACCACCTCCCGCAGAAACTGGTCAATGACAAGATATTCCCGCAAATGGTACGGTTGTCATGATTATAGTCATACCAAAATCTAACAGAATCAGGTATCTGGGTTCACGGACGTTGAACCAGTAGTTCGAGAACAGACCGTCAAGGCTGTACTCGCCGTGATCACGAAGCTATCGGACCGTACCATTAATGGAGAATTGCTCAAATACCTCGCCAGAACATCCAACGATGAACAGCCTGGCATTCGAACCAACACGACCATCTGTCTAGGAAAGATTGCGCGGAATCTTGGAAACAATGTAAGTATTCATCACCCGTGTGTTGTAGTCCACTCTGACAGCCAGTCAGACCCGGCAGAAAGTGCTTGCAGCAGCGTTCTCACGGTCACTTCGAGATCCATTCGTACATGCTCGAAATGCAGCGTTGATGGCCTTGGCAGCAACAGCAGATGTGTTTAGCGAGGAAGACTGTGCAGTGCGATTACTACCAGCTCTGTGTCCTGTCTTGGTTGATAAAGAGAAGTAAGCTAGTTTTTGATTCCCTTCTCATCTTACTCTACTAACATGGTCAGACTTGTCCGTGATCAGGCCAACAAGACATTCGACATTTATCTTCAACGAGTACGCAAATATAGCGAAACTCTTCCCGAGACGGTCCTCCGACCAGCTATTTCAAGTAGCAATTCAGCCGTGGCCACGGCAGCAGGTCCGCGAATGGGCACCGTTCAAAACGACAGCTCTTGGGCCGGCTGGGCCATCTCGTCATTCACCAACAAGATTTCCTCAGCGCGAGGCGAGATGCAGACGAGGAGTTCTGCTGCCAATGGCAGTGCAGGAACAGCAGGATCAGACACAAAACGTTCCATCTCTGCTCCATCCGTACCACATATCCATCCATCCACCGTCTCCAAAGAATCCGTCACATCCACCGCTCAACCGACAATACCCATTGAAACGAACTACTTTGACGACGAGCCCTTCGCTGACTCTACCTCCAACGACCTCATGAATCTCGAAGATATTGACGAGGATATCGACGCCTGGGGCGCCCTAGGCGACATGGACGACCAAGACGGTCCACCTTCATCCGAACACACCCACCAACAAACAACAACGACACAAGCAACCAAAGACCAACTACCATCGAAAGAGAAAGAGAAAGAGAAGTCATCACAATTCATAGCCTACGATGATTCCGGCGAACCTGATTTCGCAGGGTGGTTAGCCGCCCAAGCCCAATCCAAAGCCAAGAACAAGGCATTACCAAAGGGGTTGACTAAGAAATCTACCACCACGACTACTGGGAATGCGACGAGTGGTTTAGGGAAAGTAGGACGAGCATCTACCACCGCTAGCGTAGTGAAGCTTCCTCCTGGTAGTCGATCGTCAACCAAATCGACAATGACGTCGACGACGGCAGGGATATCGAAGACGAATAAGCTGCCGTTGCCGTCGAAGGGAGGGGGAGGAGGACGGAGTGAGGGGATTGAATTGGGTGAAGCTGAGGAGAACGCATGGGCCGAGGAAACTTCGTCTACATCGAAACCTGCTACTGTGGGAGGAATGAAGGGGGTAACTAAAACAATGGATACCAAGCCCCGAGATGATACCGGTGTTGGTGGTGGTGCAGCGTGGGGCGCCGCTGCTGATGATGACGATGTTGACGGTTGGGGCGATGGATGGGACTAGGTTAACTGATCCATCGCATCCCCGGTTCTGTATATCATACATTGACGATTTGATTAAATACGCTCTTGACACAAAGCACCTATCGTGGCCATCCGGCTAACTGTTAGGTAGTCCACCACTGCTCCGTACTTCTTGGCTCTGCAATACACATATGTACTCCGTAACCTAACCCAGTTATTGCAATAGCGTCTCTTAGGTCAAAGACGGACAGACGTTCTTGACCAACTACCCTACTACCGTACTACGCACACTTAGAGTAACCGTTCAGGTTACGAAGCTTATAGTCTACTCATAGACAAAGCAGATACCTAGCACCAAAAGGACGAATTGATTAGTATAATTCGACTTAACCTACGGTACGGTACGGTAGCTCTGTTAAAGCTCCACCTATCAACCCATGATACTCAGCGCGCGTACTACCGAAGAACGGGATGAAGGCGGCTGTGAATGAGTGGACTTAACAGGCCATCGATTGAACCAACCAAACTGCTTCATCATCTCATCATATTCCCGTACCCCCATATCCATTCGTTAGATGATGAACTGCTCCTGCCATCCACTGAAGAAAGTGGGTATCCCATCCGTTGAATGATGAAGCAGAGCTACTCCTGTCGTCACTAATGAAAGCGAAACGACTCTTTGGGTCGTTACCAATGCCGAGCAGAATAGATATACAGTACTTCACGATAGAATCAACCAACATCTGTCATTGATCTCATTCATTCATTCATTCATTCAATCGCTACCAACTCCGCCAATTTAAGACTAATTCTACGAGTACTGCAACATCATCACGTCCACCATCCATCCACCCGTTAAGAAGACGAACAAACATCGAGAAGATCAATAAACGGAGAAAGACAACACAGAGCCCCCAACAACCCGGCCGAAGAAGAAGCTAGCAAACACATCCAGCGCTCCCAACAGTCAGCGGAAGAGATCACACTAACACCACTCGATGTATGGGGAATGACTGAAGATGGAAAAATCATCGTTCACTATAATCATTCAACGCCACACACACCGCCCCCCTATGATGACCATTATACTGCCTTATAATCGTCTGACTTCCCAATTCCCATAATCTCGCGTAATGATCTGAGCATGCCGTCACGAGGTACGCACTATCCGCGGAGAAAGCACAGTCCCATACCCAGCGTTGGTGGCCGTGGAGAGTACTTTCCAATGGGAAAGCTGTCGTTGTGGTAGTTGTTGTTGTTGCATTTGAGCTCGTCATCTGGCTGGATCCGGAGATCGTTCCGGTTCCGCTTCCGTTGACTCCTGCTCCTCCTACGAGGGTTGTTGAGGTGGATGATGTAGGAGGAGGACCGCCTCCACCGGTACCGTTGGGTATAAGAGTCCCGTTCGAAGAAGATACCGGTGGAGCATGGTTGGTGTTGGTGTTGGTGATGGTGTGCGCACTCCCATTCAGAGTCTGCGAGGAAACAGAAGGAGAAGCTTCGTCGGAAGCATCCTCCCCTTCTTCCTCCTCGGACGAAGAGTTCGAAGTCGATGATGAGGATGCGAATGCCGATGAGGAAGACGAGGAAGAAGTCTGCGGCGGAGTCGGAGTCGGGGTTTGTGTTTGGGTACCCCCCGTTGTCATCGTCGTCGTGGTCGTAGAAGCGGCGTTGCTGGGATTACTCAGATTCAGGTTTAGGTTATTAATGTCTGCGGACCAGATCCGTGCTGTATGGTCCGCTGAACACGTTGCCAGGTGGCGCACGTCAGGGGAGAGTAAGATGCGGGTGATGTATTGATGATGCGCGGCGAATCGAGCAAGAGGGACGAGGGAGGTGGTGTCCCTGTTTTGAAGCATGCGCCAGGCAAACACATTTCCCTTTTTTACATTAGCATGTATACTTCAAGAAATAACATCAGAGGCCCGAGGGCGAGGGAGGGATAATGCTGCTACTGACCCGATTATTCCCCACGCATAACATCGACCCATCGCTCGCCACGGTGACGCTAGCGACGGGCACATCATCCTCAGGTACCAAATGATGCGTACATCGATTCTGACCCAGATCCCAAACTCTCACATTCCCGCCTCGATCACAACTGATGAGTTCTCCCTGATTCGGATGAATCACGACATCATTGACGGGATACCCGTGTTGATAATTCCGCTGTACCCCCGCCGTACGTGTATCCCAGATCTTAACGCTGCCGTCTTCGGAACTGGTCACCATCCATTTCCCCTCGCAGTGGAATCCGACACCCGTCACGTTCCCTGTGTGGCCCTCGAAGGTCAGAATCGGGTTCGGATTCGTGTTTTTAATGTCGAATAGCTTGACAGAATGACGGCCCGCTGCTGCCAAGTAGCGTTTGTCCGGAGAGATACAGAGTCGGTTGACTTGGCTGTCCGGGTGCTGGATCGTGCGGGAACAGATCCCTGAGAGAGCTTCCCAGAATCTAATATAGATACAGTTAGCGAGGTGATCGATAGGTGAGATGGTGAGGTAATGATGATGATGAGACTGTTGTGTGATGGTGAAGAATGGACTCACCGGATCGTGTGGTCGTACCCCGCTGTAATAACATCGCAGGTCAGCATCGTGGATCAAAGTCAGAGGCAGTCACTGGATGTGTAGTGAGAGGGTGTAAGATTGATGGAGTCGACCCACCTGTACACAGAATGACGCTCATGACCGTGGCCTTCCGCTGCTCATCACCCTTCCGCGAATGTTTCACACCGATGTCAATTCGCGATGCGCCATCGTCGCCATCATCTGTTGTTGTCGTCGGCACGGAAGGTGGAGGAGGTAGTGCATTAATATTGGCATGCACATGCGCGTGCGCATTAGCGTCCGTATCGGCCATGGCATGGTTGGTGTGGACGGTACATCCCGTGATGGATAAGTTTAGAGTTGCGGGTCGCGTGGGACTCGGAATATATACTCCCGTCACCGCTTTCCGGGAGATTATTTTCATTGGTGGAGATATTCTTATCGAAGGGCGTCAAAACAGAGAAGAAAGGTCAATTCGAGATTGAAAATAAAGCTATATACATATCTCGAAGACTAGGGAACTTTATTACGAGCTCGTCGAATATAAATTCACTCAATTATCGTCTTGATCATCTTTGTCCATTCACCACCGCTATCCCCTTCTCCACCACCACCACCACCACCACGCCGCCGACGGCCTACTCGTCCTCCTCTTCCTCCTCTTCCTCCTCTTCCTCGGACTCGTTCTCCATCTCCTCCATCTCCGCCATCGTGTTGACGGCGGCAGACAGAGTCTGCTCCACCATAACAGCGACGCCATGGACATGGGCGTCGCCGCCATCGTCGTCGTCGTCCGAGTCGCAGAGGTCGATCACCCCCGCGTCGGCCGCGGGGGCGACCTCGACGACAGCCCCATCCTCCGATTCATCGTCATCGTCGTCATCATCGTCGAGGTTGAAGTCGAGTTCTCCGTCCTCAACATCATCGGATTGCTGCTCGTCATCGTCATCGTCATGACGGGACTCGTGCTCTCCACCGTCCATGTGATGGTCGATCGGCTGCTCTTCAACGGACTCCTGATGGTTGATTTCGTGCTCGCTATCGCTCTCGTGATGATGGTCGATCTGGCCTGCACCGCCCTCATGGCGGCGGAAGTGCTGCTCTTCATCACCCACGTGGTGGTTGATGTCCTGCTCGTCTTCGCTATCGTGATGACTGATCTGCTGGTCTTCATCCCCCTCGTGATGGTTCGTCTCGGCCGCTGCATCGCTCTGGCAGCGGTCGATGTGCTGCACTTCGTCGCTCTCATGATGAACGATCTGCTGTTCTCCACCGCCCTGGTGATGATCTCGCTCTGCCTCGGTGCCATCCTCGTGATGGTTGACCTCGGCCTCCGCGTCGGTCTCGGCATCATTATCGGATTGCACATCGGCTGCGTCCACCATTTCCGCGTCTTGACTCTCGGGGGTGCCGGCCCACGGGACGACCTCCGGGAGGGTGGCCGTGGCATGCCCCGTCGACGGAGTCGACACAGATTGGACGTATCCGGGGGTGACGATCGGTCCGTGGACCAGCGGAGCAGGAGTTTGGAAGGCCGGGGGGCTGATGAAGACGTGCTCGGTGTGCTGGAGCTGATGACGCTCGCGGACTCGGTCCCGCACCTCTTCCATGGTTCGCGCTAACCCCTCGAACATCTGTGTCTGCATCCGTGACTGAATCTCCTCCTGCTTGTTCATCATATACTCCTTCAGGTTGCGTTCCAACAGCTGGACCAGCTCTCTTGCCAGCTGGCTCACGTTGTCCGCCAGCTGTTTCGCCATATCCCCGACCAGCTCGGTTTGCATGATCTTCGCCAGCTCCTTCTTCACGCCCACCTCCATCTGTAGCTTGAGCTCTCCTTCCAGAAGCTGTTTTAATCTCGCGTCGAGGTTCTCTTGGACCAGCTCCTGAACGTGCACCTGGATGGCTTGGCCCATGTGCTGCTCGATGATCCCACAGACGTCGTTCGTCACCTCCTTTCTCATCTCCGTCTTCATCATCTCAAGATGCTTTTGCTGCTCCTTCTTGGACGCCAGGTATTCTCGCTGCTGCGTCTCAAACTCGCTGCGA
>QQTW01001972.1_pt1 | contig 14688 bp, 11 predicted proteins | sample 1904831 | NCBI WGS metagenome assembly QQTW01 (sample SAMN09435610, study PRJNA476489) | Subsurface metagenome, whole genome shotgun sequencing project. | reverse complement strand
AAATGAGGGCTGAAGGTCATCTCGGCCTGGTGTGGCGTCTGGAAGAAAAACCCGAGTTTCTCCAACTCGCGTGGGAATGGGCACGGCTAGGTGAAGGTTTGAGTGGGGTATGGCACCTCATGGAGCTACCTTCAAGTGCCCGTAACGCAACCCTCTTACGCCGCGAATCCGAGCAGTTTTTCAGCTTGTACGATCAGTTCCCCGCTTTGGACGCGTCCTCTCGCATCAACATCTGGTGCGAAGTGTTGCCCGATGACGAAAAACGCGCGTTCAACCCGCTTTACTGGAGATTTGTGCGCGTCCTGACGCCTCTATTTATTCAAAAGATGCTGTCGTGGCATAACGATAACGCATTCAATTTGCGCGATTGGTTGGTGTTATGGGCAGGTGTTGCCTGTGATCTCGATTGGAATGAAAGCGAACTCGTTGAATTTTGCGAGATGATGCTGGGCGCCATTGAGCGCGAATTGAAAGTCTTGGAAGAGGGACCGTCTCGCCTCAATTCAATCGAATCGCCTCTGGAAACACTCGTGCAGTTGTCGCACTGGGCTGGTGAAACACCCGAACAGGCCCGCCAACGCTGCGAAGTTCTCCTCAATTGGCTGTCGCACGGCAAAGATGACCGGGCGGAGGATTGGTGCGATGCTCTCACTTGTTGCCGCAAGTTGCTGCATCGTCCCCGTTTCTGTGAAGCGCTTTTGCTCGTGTCGAAGCGCTTGCCGACTTTTGCTCGCGAGGTGCTGCCACAAATCGAGTCTTTGCAGCGCCTTCACCTCACTGCCGAACTGGATGCCGTCGAAGATGAAATGCCGTTTCCTGAAGGTGAACTGGGCGGTCTCCTGGTCTGCTTTCCGCGTTTGGAAGCCTCCGTCGCGGCGCTGGGTGAATGGCAGCGGCGTGCTGGTGAGGCGCCCGCCATTCCGTCCGGCATTCGCGAACTGCTGGGGCGCGAAGAGAAGTGGCAGCGCGAAGCCGAGTTTTTGCGCGCCCGCCTTGCGAAAGAGCCTCATGCTCATTTGCAAACGCGCCTCGCCAATCTCGAAGCTCGTCTTGAAAGCGGAGTGGCGGATGTTGAAGTCGAACTGGCGGGTGCCCTTGAAACTGCCGTTGAAGCGGCCATTTCAGGTGCGCTCCGCTCCTTAGTCACTCGGGCTTTGCGGGGGCGTCTGCGGCTGTTGTGTGGCCCCATCGCCGAAGCGCTGGAGTGGAACGACGATTGGGCCAATGCGCTTCTGATTGCCTGTGAGCTCGACTCGAACCGCAAATGGGCGACGAAGCTTTTGCGCGGGCAAAGCCAGAACTCGTCGGGGTGGCAACGCCACATTCCCGCCAACCAAAAGTGGCTGTGCGAATTTGCGGCAAGTGGCAAAAACCGCGAGGTTTTCGAGTCGGAGTATCGGGCGCAAATCGGCGAGTGGGAGTTGTGGATTGAGCGTGATGCTCTGCAAATTTTGCAGATGGGCAATCGTTTTTCGACGTGCCTTTCGCGCGGTGGGTGCAACTCGCATTCGACCATCGCCAATGCGCTCGATGCCAACAAACTGGTCGTCTATGCCCGTCGCGATGGGCATATTCAGGCTCGGCAACTGTGGGTTGTCACCGACGATGGAAAGTTGGGAGGCTTTCACATTTACGCGAATCTATCGGAAGCGGCTCGCAAAAAATCGGGTCTGAGTGAGGCTTTCTTCGAGTTCGCGCGCCGCTTTGGGCACGAGTGCGGTCTGGAACTGCTGGAGTTCAAGGAGTATGTGGACATAGAAATTCCCGAAATTTGTGGCGCTCGGTGGTACGACGACGGTTTGGTGTCGTGGCACAATTTGAAGGATGCTGGCGAGAAGCCAGCGTCCGGTGCGCCCGGTGCTGCTTCTTCGCCTGTTGTCAACATCAAAGAACAACCCCTGAATAGTAGGTGCTCGCAAAAACGAAATCTTTCGCGGCCACATCAGAGTAAGAGCCGCGTAGTTGAAGTTGGTAGTGGCTGGTAGGGACACGGCTTGCCACCTAATGTGCGACTCTCATGTAGTCGCACGCAAAGAATGCGGGCAGGATGCCCGCGCCCCGAAGAGGCACACGCGGCGCATATGATAACAAGCAGGCAAGATGCCTGCGCTCCGACGGGGGATGTTGGGCCAGAAACAACCTCGCAAGCGGGGCTAACGCACCCTTCCAATCAATCGCCTTCCTCTTGCTGTGTAAACAGGCTGTGCCCCATCCTCTGCAGTTCGAAAGAGTCACACATTTGGTGGCTTGCCGTGTCCGAGATAGTTTGTTGATCAAGAGGTTTTCGGAATTCAAAGACTCTCACGCGGACACGGCAAGCCATGTCCCTACAAAACACTATCCAACGGCGCGATTTCTCAAAAAATCTAAATTTTTTATAAAAGCTATTGACAACGGCTTCGTGGCGCATTAAAGTCTCTCCGTCGCTTCCGCGATCCCTCCCATGTTTAGCATTCTCCTCGAAAGGAATTGGCAGCCAGCCCCGTCGCAGAACTCCACCGCACGGCGGGATGGGCGCGCGCCAAAAATGGGCGGTTATCGCCCTTCACTTTCGACTTTGAGAAAATCCAATCAACATCCGGTTTTTTAAAACACCGCCTGTTCCCCAATTTCTCACCGTCAAAACACCAAGTTTCGGCGGTTTTTTGTTTTTCCTCATCATCTTACTCCCTTCGGGAGCGCGGCAAAGTTGGAGAGTTGCGCTGGTCTGTAAAACCAGAGCGTTCGCGCTGAGAGGGTTCGATTCCCTCCGCTCCCATTTCGGAAGGTCGCGGCCATTGGTGGCCATCCGGTCTTGAAAACCGGCGCCGGGGCATTGTCCTGCGGGTTCGACTCCTGGATCTTCCTTGACGAGTAATCTCGTCCAATCCTCAATAGGAGGTATTCACCATGAATAATCTACTCTTCGCGCCAGCGGTTCACGTGCGCTTCGACGGACGCTCCCAGCGTTTGAATATCGCCCAACTGGGCTTGGCCGCCAACACCACCGACCACGACATTAAAAACGCGGTCGCCCGCAACTTGGAAGTCAAACCTTCCCAGTTCAACCTGCACGTCGTGGAGCGCCACGACAACGGCAACATCACCGTCCGCCCCGAGGCGGTTTTCGGCTAACCGACTTTCTTTTTTCACCCTCGAACTCCACGGAGTACCCCAATGACCGAACAGGACTTGCGTTTATCGCTCCTCAACACGCTTTTGACGACGCCGCACCGCGATATGGCGGCACTTTACCCGCTTCACCATGAAATGATGGAGCGCGACCCCCGTTTTTACGTGCGTCTGGCCGCATGGTACGGCGAAAAAGGCGACGTGCGCGACCACCGCGAAATGTTCGTGGTGAATTTGTGCCTGTCGGCTTTTGAAGGACACCGCGCAGTCGGATTGGCCCTGCTGCGCCGCTTGCCGCCCTATCAGGTGGCGCGCGTCGTTGATTTCATCAAGGGCACGCCCGCCCGCCCTGTGAAAGCAGTCAAGGCCACCAAGACGGCACCGCCAACTTTGGTTGGTCGTGCCGTCGGCCTTCTGACGGGGGCACGCGCCAAAAAGCGTGTGCAAACGCAGCGCTCCACCAAAAAGGCGCTCGAACGCGCGACGCCAAAGGGTTTGGGCCGCAACATCCCGCGCTCGATGAAAACCGAAATCGAGGGATATTTGCGTTCGCGCGAAAACGACGCGGCCCTGTTCGATGGTGCGGTTTTACACGCCCGTTCACCGCTGAAGCGCCTTTACGCGGGGCTTCACATCGCGCCCGGTCCTCGCGCTCAGGCCATCCTGTTCGACGAGAACCCGCCCGCCGATTCCAAGCTCGCGGCACTCAAGGAAATCGCGGCTTCGACTGATCCGTCGTTTCAGGCCCGCGCCATCGCGCAGAACCGCATCCCGTATCGTGTCGCGGTTTCGGTGGTAAAGACCATGACGCCAATGGTTTTGGCGGCGCTCGTGAACGCGATGTCGCCGCAGGAAACCATCAACAACATCGCTTCGCTCAAAAATCGCGGTGCCTTCGATAACCCCGACATCAAGGCTCTGATCGAAGAGAAGTTGACTCAGGCACAAGGCGATGGGCGTGTGTCGGCGTTCAAGGCCAAAGTCGCGGGCGAAGCGGCGGGCGCCAATGGCGCTCTGGCGGCGCAACTCGACGCCATCACCGATGCCCAAGTGAAGGCGAAAGGCGTGATTTCGCGTCCGACGGCCTTGTTCATCGACAAAAGCGGTTCGATGGACGTGGCTATCGAGGTGGGCAAGCAACTGGGCGCGATGGTGTCTTCGATTTGCGAAAGCGACCTGTTCGTTTACGCTTTCGACACCATGCCTTACCCCATCGAAGTGGCGGGCGATTCTTTAGTGGCGTGGGAAAAGGCGCTGCAAGGCATCCGAGCCAGTGGTGCGACTTCGTGTGGTGCGGCTTTGGCGTGGATGGAAAAGAAGAATCAACGCGTCGAGCAAATCGTGATGATTTCCGACGAGCGCGAAAACAAGACTCCGCTGTGGAAGGAGGCTCTCAGGAGTTATCAAGAGAATGTCTCCAAAGTCGATGTCGTGTTCGTTAAGGTTGGCAACGCGGGCGACGCTTTGGAGCGCGACTGCGAAGCCCTCGGCGTTACTTTTCGCGCCTTCGACTTCAAAGGCGACTACTACTCCCTCACCAACTTGCTACCGCTTTTGGTGCGCCCCTCAATGCTCGAACTCCTGATGGAGATTTTGGAGCACCCCCTCCCAATACGTAACTGAAACCCTTGGCGGGACGCGGGTTAACCCCCGCGTCCCGCCACAAAATAAGCCTCTTCCCCCAACCAACGAGCCGGAAGCGTAAGCGACGGGTTCTCATAGCTAAATGCTCCACTCCCATGATTAACGACATTTTCAACCGACTCGAATCTCAAGAGAACGCCTTTCGCGGCGCCCGTGTTTTGGCGCCGGTCATCGCGGGCGCAAATGTGGATGTTCGTATCGCGGGGCTCGTTTGTCGCTTGAAAATCGAGTTCGAGGGCAAAACTGCGCCGCGCGGCTTTGGTGTCATGGAAGCCGTTTCGAGTACCCAGGCCAAGTGGCTGCGCGCCGCGACGCGGGCCGAGCGTGAGAAGTATTTGTCGCTGTTGCCCTGTGTGCGCTTCATCGCTTTGGAGCCGAGTAGGGGAGGCTGGATCGGCTTTCCGGCGCAGGAAGGTAACGGGCGATTTTCGCTCAGTGGCCCCGCCTGGGTACGCGAAGCTGAAGTCGGCGTGCAACCATTCGATACCTTTTTGGCGCGTTTCGATGGTACTCACTTCTGGTTTCAGGCGCCCGATACCAAGCGTCCCCCCGCTATCGCCGCCTATATGAGGGAAAGTCTGACGAACGAAGTTACGCCCGAGAATCTGCACAAAAAGGGTTTGTCGGGGCAGGAGCGCGCGGCTTATGCCCTCGCCTTGTATGGGCCTCCGCCGGAACCTGAAATTGAGGTCGAACTGATGCCCGAGTTTGCCCGTTCTATCGGGCCGACTCCTAACGACATAGACCCGAATTTCGACTGGCGTTGGAGCGGCAACGAAACCCAGGCACGGCTGGCGCGAAGCGTCGCTCACGGCGGCGCGCGTTTGGTGTCGTATATCGAGCGCGACGGGGTTTACAGCGTGACTTATAAATTCGGCGAGCGCACTCACACCTCGACGGTACGCGCCAGTGATTTGAAAGTGGAAACGTCCGGCATTTGTTTATCAGGGCGCGACGGCGATTTCGACCTGACTTCGCTTGTGGGCGTTATGCAGGAAGCTGCTCAGGTCGAGCCGTGGCAGTTCGGAGGTGACTATTAAAATGTCGATTACTACCCATGAAACCCTCTTTCGCGGCAGCGAAGCGATGGAAAAACTCGAAACGGCGCGCATTGTGGTGTGCGGTGTCGGCGCCCTTGGTTCGCAGTTGACGGATAACCTCGTTCGGCACGGCGCGCAAAACCTCGTGGTCATTGATAAAGATCGTGTCGAAGAACACAACATAGGCACTCAGGTTTTCGACCGGGGCGAAATCGGCGCCTGGAAAGCCGACTCCGTAGTCGCTCGCGCTTTTCGTGCGACGGGGGCCGAAATCGAGGGTGTTTCCAAAGAACTCACTGCCGCCAACCTCGGCAAGTGGACGCGCGGCGCCGATGTGGTCGTGGACTGTTTTGATAACTCGGCCTCGCGCTCGCTGTTGTGGAACTGGTGCCGCGATAAGCCGTTGCCGTGCTTGCATCTGGGTGTCAACGCCGATTATGGCGAGGCCAAATGGAACGAGAACTATCAAGTTCCCGGCGATGTGGCAGGTATAGGCGCCTGCGATTATCCGCTCGCCCGCAACTTGCTGCTTTTCGTCGTGGCGCTGGGCTCGGAATCGCTGCTTCGCTTTTTGTGGCGCGGCGAAAAACGCGATCTGTCGTTCACCCTCGAAGATTTTTCAATTAATTTTGATAACGAGCATTGACAACGTGATATGAGAAATTGTACAATGAAGTTGTCCCTCGCGCCCCAACCGCGAAAGCCTACAATCTAACGGGATCAGAAGGTTGCTGGTGAAAACCCAGTCATCCGAGCAATCGGATGTAGCTCAAAACAATAGAGCATCTGATTGAATTTGCTGCTTTCCATACTTGCGTGAAGGACATTCCCAACCCAAAACAATACATCGCGCCCCAACCACGGAAGCCTACAATCTTGCCAGATACAACCGCTTCCATAACTTGCGCGAGTGGCTTTTCTAAAAGAACATAACCCCGTCGCGCCCTAACCGCGAAAGCTTACAATCCTATCCAATCTGGAGGTCGCTGGTGCAAATCCAGCCGGTTCGAGCCATCGAATCGTGGAGCAGCATGGAGCTCGCCAGAAAAATTGACCGCTTTCCACACTTGCGCGACGGGCTTTTCAATCAAAATCACACGGCGTACCCCAACATTGGAAGCTTACATTCCCTTCTAAGGACGAGGTCATGGGTGCAAATCCCATCAGCCCGATTTTTCACACCGGGCTGTAGCTCAGGAGTAGAGCGCGCACACAAGCTTCCAAAACTCGTGCGCCGTGATTTTTTCTCAATCAAATAACTTCTCGCGCCCCAACCGCGAAAGCCTACAATCACGTTAATCAGGGGGGCATGGGTGCAAATCCCATCAGTCCGACTTTTCAACCGGACTGTAGCTCAGAAGATAGAGCAACTGACATTGACCGCTTTCCACACTTGCGCGAGAGGACTGTAAATCAAAACCAACACGGCGCACCCTAACAGCGGAAGCCTACATTCCTTTGCATGGACGAGGTCGCGGGTGCAACTCCCGTCAGCCCGGTTGAAAAACCAGGTTGTAGCTCAGTTAGGAGAGCGCGTAAATACGCTTCTACAACTTGTGCGCCGTGATTTTTGATGCCTTTTCCCACTTAGAGCGGTTCTCCATTGAGTTGAAAGTCTCACTTGGTTCCTCCTCACGTACTCCCAGCGTCGTCATCTTAACGCCCCACCAGCGTCGTCATCCTGAGCCCGCGAAGGGCCTATCGTTGCGCCTTCCCAACCCTGCCGACGAGTTATAACAACTTCCTCGAAAGCTAACCAGTCTTGAGCACTCAACTCAACTGAGAACCGCTATAGAACCTCCATTTCCCGCATCTCATCGAAACTGCAACTCACCGAACTCGCGCGTCGAAAAGGAACTGACGGTCGAGCCGCTCCAGCGCAAAGAGGTGGCTTCGAGATAACGGGCATTGCGGTCAACATTCACAACGGCCACGTCGAAACCGATGCTTGTTCCTGGCGAGATCACAGCGTTTAGAAAATGCGTTTTCGGAACCCGCAGCTCGATCTGGTAGCCGAGTTTGCTTAACGAAGATGCTATTGTAGTGCCCTCCAAAAAGGTCGCATCGCCGGTGCCCATACGCACCATCGCCTGAGGTTCTTCACCGCTGGCCGGGCTGAGAATGAGTTGTGCCACATGCCGCTCGTTGCCGTAGTTGATTGTGGGTTTGGCTTTGCGCTCTTCTTCGGGACGCAAATCGAGACACACCTCAATGCAATCGCGGTCTACGACATTCCGCGGATTAAGCGCGCCCCGAACCACCGAATCCTCGACATCAATACCGAAGTACCACGCTTCGTCGTCATAACTGGTAAAGACGCGAGCCCGGAAATGATCGCGCGGCCAACTGAGCACTCCCCAAACCCTTTGCTCGGGGCGCTCCAGGAGCAAGGGTGTTTTTGGGTCCCATTCGTCCAGCTTGCCATCCAGAGTGATGGGAGCAAGGGCGCGACTCGTAGCGCCCCGAGGCAAAGCCGAATCACTGACACGCACCTGCACTGGCTGGGGCAAGGCCAGCACAAATTGTTGCTGCGCGCGAGCCCCAGCATCGTTGGGAGCAACCCGGCGCCACGAAATGGGTAAATCGACCGTTTTGCGCTCTAATGGGAATTTCATCGCTCCCAAGATGGTCTGCCCGAGAATGTGATAGCCGATGGCGTTGGGGTGGATGCCATCGGGCGCATACTTCACGCCCGCAGGAAGGGTAGGTCGCAGTCGCTTGGCGGTTTCGTACACCGGAATATAAAGCAGCTTGTAGCGCTGAGACAATTCGCTAAGCCCCGCCACGAAGCTACTCAGTTTCGCGGACTCTTCATTGCGGTCCGGGTAAATGGGCGATACCACGGCAATTTTGGCCGTCGTATCGCGGCTGATGCGATTGATGAGGGCTTCGTAATGGCGCAAAAACTCTTCGCGGCTGTACTGATTCAAATCATTGATGCCGAAGTTGATTACTACCCAATCAGGCCGCCACTGCACCACATCCGCTTCCACCCGTTGCAAAGCGCCGCGCGCCGTGTCCCCATGAAGGCCACGGGCCAGAACACGAATCTGGCGTTCCGGAAAACGGGCATCAATGGCATCTTGCATAATTTGCCCGTAATGCCCATCCGCCGTGATGCTGTCGCCCAGCAAAACCACATTTTCGCGCGAGCCAACCAAAAAGCCTTTCTCATCCGCGTGGGCGGTACAAGCTGAAACCAACATCACCACAAGCCACAACGCCGAGTGCCAAAAACGGTTTTTCATGCTGGTGCCTCCTCAGTTGCGCTCCCGGTAATCTGGCTCAACAGGCCGAAAAATCCGCGTTTGCGCTCCGAGTTGAGGTTCCAATCGATGGGCACGCTTTGAAAGCCCTCCTCGAAACCCTCACCTTTGGCGCGGTAATCGAAGTAACCCCACGAGGCCCCGACGCTGACAGCGGCGGTCATATTGTTGTGCGGTTTTTCAAAGTCGAAGTGATCGTCCTCGTTAAACACAATTGGCATCGGGCGATACCCTTCCATCGCGCGCGTTTGCTGCACCATCTGGCTGATGCGATCTGGGGCGCTCACGCCGTTGCCGTGCAACAAAACGAAATCGGCCTTTTCGAGCACGTTCGTTGTCGGAAGCGTGCCACCACTATAACTGGTGCTCACCAGAAAGCGCCTGCCCTGATGCACCGTGTTTGACACGCGCTCGATGAGCTCCCAAACCCGTTCGGGACCCATGCAAGAATGCTTGTAACGAATGTCGCACTCGTTGTTAATCTCGATCAACACATTGCGGTAATCCCGTTTGAACAACCATTGTAGCGTGTTGTCGAGAGAGCGTACAATGGCCGCTTCATCTCTCATGCGCGGCTCCTGGCCGAAGTAGAACACGCCCAGAATCACCACCATCCCCAACTCATCGGCCCTGTCCAAGATGCGCTCCAAACGGAGCATGTACTCGGCTCGCAGTGCGCCCTCTTCAGTCAAAGCCGAGTTAATCCACGGCTGTTGGCTGGAATAACCGTAGGGGCTTCCTCCCTGCAAATTGAGCGTGAAAGCCAACAGGCCGTGCCGCTTCCAGACGGGCATGGCCGCGATAAATTCATCGGTGTTGCGCTCGGCGTCCCACCCGTGCGTGTCGGGATAGGCCCATTGAGAGCGTGTATCGGGGTTCAGGTCGTCGAAAGTGCCTTGCACCATGCGCGAATTGAACAATAGCCCCTCGATGCTGTGTCCATTCCACTCTCGGCCCGCGTAGGTAGGGTGGCCGTTAATCCAAAACTGCTCGTTCTCGATGCTAACGTGGGTCTTGCGCTTCGAAGTTTCTATCATGGTCTGCTCGCGGAATTCCCAAGTATGCGGATTCTCTGAAGGCGTCATCCTGATGAACACATTCGCTTGACCAGAGCGAGCCATTTCATTGGGAAAGCTGGATTGAGGTGATGGATATGGCCGCAATGAATGCAAACTGGGCGATGAATCCAGATGAAACCAACGACCTTCGCCCTTATCGGCGCCAGTGGCTGGCGCGGCCAGTTTTTTCTGCGCATCGCCCGCGAATTGCCCGAACATTTTCGCATCAGCGGTTTATTCTCGCGCAATGCCGCCAAAGCCGAGCAGCTCTCAAGCGAGTGGGGTGTCCCTACATTCACCGACTTGGAGGGCTTGCTGCGCGACCGCCCGCAGTTTGTCGTCGTGTCGGTGCCCTGGACAGCCTGTTTTGAACTGCTGGTCGAACTGGCCGAGCGGGGCATACCCGCTCTGGCAGAAACACCGCCCGCTCCCGACCTCGATGGATTAATCGCCCTCCACGAATGGTCGCAGCGAGGCGCGCGCATTCAGGTCGCCGAACAACTGCAATTCCGCCCACTTCACGCGGCTCGCATCTCTGTAGCGCAAAGCGGGCTTTTGGGCCGCATTTCGCAGGCGCAGGTTTCGGTCGCCCACGGCTACCACGGCATTAGCCTGTTGCGCCGCTACTTGGGCGTCGATTTCGAAGACGCCACCATCACGGCCCGCACCTTCGAATCGCCCATTGTCGAGGGCGGCAGTCGCCAAGGGCCTCCCACCGAAGAAAAAATTGTATCCAGCAAGCAAACTCTGGCGCACTTCGATTTCGGCGACCGTTTAGGGGTTTTCGACTTCGCCGGTTCTCAGTATTTCGCTTACGTCCGCGCTTCCCGAACACTGGTTCGCGGCGAACGCGGCGAAATTACCGACAACAAAGCACGCCACCTCCTCGACTTCCGCACCCCCGTCGAACAGGAGTTCGTGCGCCGCGACGCCGGACAAGACGACGATTTGCGCCGACCCTTGTTTCACGAGGGCATTACATTGGGTGCCCAGTGGATTTACCGCAACCCTTTCGCACCGGGAAGTCTCAACGACGATGAAATCGCGATTGCGACCTGTTTGCAGAAGATGGGCGAATACGTCGAGGGTGGCCCCGACTTCTACTCTCTCGCGCAAGCCTCGCAAGATCATTATCTTTCGCTATTGATGGATCAGGCGGCCAAAAGCGGCCAACCCATCAAATCACAACCCCAAATCTGGGCTCAGAAATGATGGAATGAGAAGGCAAGGCGCTGCACCTCAGTTTTGAACTGGGGTGCAACTCGCACCTCGCGCGATGGGGAGTTTTCATGTTTTAGGTTCTATCGTCCCGTTTCCCTGGTCGGCAAAAAGCTACATCGTGGACTGAGAGGGCATACCGTTTTTACCACGGAGGAGTGCTTCAAACCTCTGCTGCGGTCTGGGTCCAATCGAAAACAATGGCCAGACTTTTTTCTTCCGCTTTTAGCAGGGCTTGATAGGCGTTTTGGCAATCGCGCGGGTTGTAGATCGAATATAGGCCCGATACGTTGATCTTTTTTTCGCCCAGCCACTTCAAAGCCGCCTGCAGATTGGCGTCGATGCTCCCGACACGAAAGTCAGTGGCGCGGCGCGGCACCTCCCACTCCCAGCCGCTGCGTACCACGGCATAGCGATGAAAAATGACGTTCAAAAGTTCATGCGCGAAAATCTGCGTGCGCTGGCGCCACGGAACGCCAATGAGCACCACCTCGCCGCGAGGTTTGACCATGCGGCAACCATCTAACGTCGCGCCTTCATGCCCCGAACATTCGATAATTAGAGCCACCTTCTGGCCCCAATGCGGGTCTTCAAGCGGCATCTGGGCGCAAACCTGAGTGATGCCCCCTTTCTGCGCCAATTCGCGGCGCCCGGCATCGGGGTCGAAAGCCAGCACATCGTACCCACACGCCTGAAACAGTTGTGCCGCCAGATGCCCAACCGGGCCAAGTCCCGTCACCAGCACCCGCTCGGCTGGGCGGGCGGTGGTGGTGGTCAGGGTACTCATCGAAACCCCCATCAAGCGGGCGAAGGTGGCGTCCTGCGGCGAAAGACCGGTGGGGACTTTGTAAACGTCGGTGGCTGGATGCACTTGATGCGAACGGTGTTCGCCCATCGCCAACACGATGTCGCCAATTTGGATGTTCTCGACGCCTTCACCAATTTCCTCGACACGAAACACAGCAGCATACCCCGTTCTGATCGGAAATTTCTCGCCCTGATAGCCATAACCAAGTTCGGTTCCGGCGCTAATCAGGCTGGCGAGAGTCGAGCCCCCGACATGGCCCTCTCCTACAACGCGGGGTTCGGAGGGCAGCAGTTCCGCAGTTTCGCGGCGTGTCATGACAATTTCGAGATGTTCTTTCACAGAGAAATTCCTTGACGCCTCATACCTTTCGAGTGCATCTCCAGGAAATAGTAACGCCCATAGTTATGAAAGGCGAGCATGAAGTGTATTTTGTGCTCGCCAGCGGCACGCAAAAACTCCTGCACCCGTCGAAACGCACCTTGATGTGCGACCGCAACCCGTCCATATCCGAAGCCGTCTTGAATTCTATCTCGCACGGCTTGTTACTTACAATTGAGCCGTCACGGAAAGGCCATTGCCGATGAACTGGCAACTTCTACTGTCCATATCCTCGCTCGTGAGCAGTCGTTACTTCCTGACGGCTGGAGTCGCTTTCGTCCTCTTCTACGTCTTGTTCCGGCGCCAGGTGTCGTCTCGACGTATCCAGGCCAAATTTCCTTTGCCAAAAGACTACGCGCGTGAGATCGGCTACTCGTTTCTGACCATTGTCATCTTCGCGGCGGTGCCCACCTTTTTGTTGGGCAACCCCTCCATCAGTTCTCACACCACGCTCTACACCGACATCTCGCAGCACAGCAGCCTTTATTTTTGGCTGGCGTTTCCGCTCATGGTGGTGATGCACGACACCTACTTCTACTGGACGCATCGTCTGATGCACCACCCCAAGCTGTTTCGCGTTTTCCACTTGGTGCATCATCGCTCGACCAATCCTTCGCCGTGGGCCGCGTATGCTTTTCATCCGCTCGAAGCCGTGGTTGAAGCGGGCATCTACGCCATCTTTCTCTTCACCATACCAGTTCACCCAATTCATCTGGGCGGCTTCTTCCTATTTATGATCGTGTATAACGTCTACGGTCATTTGGGTTATGAGCTTTATCCGGCAGGTTTTAGCCGCCACCGTGCTTTTGGGTGGATTAACACCTCGGTCAGCCACAACATGCACCACCAGCACTTCAAGCACAACTATGGCCTGTACTTCACCTACTGGGACCGTTGGATGGGAACGATGCACCCGCAGTACGACACCCGATTCGAGCAAGTAACCTCGTCCGCTAACAATTTGCCACCTTCGCCCGAGCAACAGGCTTCATCATAGATAACAGCTTTGGGGAGAGCGCCAAAATCTGTCGGCTACCTCTCCACAACCTCTGCTTTCAACTGTTCCTACCTCTGCACTGGAGGAGCCTGGGGTACGGGGGTCATCAAATTCCCTCCGAAACCACTATCGGGGAAAATAGCGCCGATTCCCCCCAGCGTCGCTGTTTCCTGGCCCAGCACACCCAGCGCGCTCAGCAGCAATTCCAAACGAGGTTGCGTGCTGTAGTTGATTTTCTCGTCCAGTGCCGCCAGTTGCTGGTCATAGCGTTCCTGGTCTCTGGCAACGGCATCCCGATAAGCGGCCAGAGTTGCCTTGAGTTGTTCGTCGGTAAGGGCAGGGTTGACCAACGATTTGCTGAGCGCAAACGCCGCTATGCGCAGTGGAGCGCGGGCTTGTTCTTGCGCCCGAATAAAGTCGATGATGGAAGTTTGGACTTCGGCATCGGTGAAGCCCGAAGCCACCAGCACCTGACGCACCCACGCTTCGCGCTTATCTTCGGGGGCCTGCATCAATTGCTGTAGTTGTTGCTTTTCTTCGGGAGGCAGATTCTCCATGAATTGCTGCAGTTGCTCCCTTTGTTCCGGTGGCAAATTCTGCAAAAACTGCTGCAGTTGCTGACGCTGTTGGGGCGTCATGTTTTGCAGCCGTTGCAGCATCTGTTGCCTTTGCTCGGGCGTCATGTTTTGCAACCTTTCCAACATTTGCTGTTGCGGTTGTGGCTGGGCGTGCAAGGCACCTGTCGTAAGTCCGGTGGTTAAGCTCAACGCCATCACCACTTTCCCGAATAGAGAACTGCGAGTTTTCATCATTTTTCTTTTGGTCATTTCCTATTGCACGTTTCAGACCTTGAATACCACGCTTGAGTTTCGACAACTTCATTTGCAGGAAGCAGTCAGGTTGCAGATGGTGCCTGTAATTAGCTGTGACAATTCTGGCCAGTGGCTGGCACATTCAAATCTTTACCACCAGTTAACGCTATGGAAACGTGGCTTATTGACAGCACAGCCCGGTTATACCACACTTGCGCAAATGATTGCGCTGTGAGAATATTCTCAGTTCGCGGACATTTGGTATTTGCAAAAAGCTCCAACACTTCATGCGGAAGGGAAGCCCAAGGAACTCTCAAAAATGAAGACATCCATCCAACAGCGCGTTTCCAGCGAGG
>QQTW01001971.1_pt1 | contig 14688 bp, 13 predicted proteins | sample 1904831 | NCBI WGS metagenome assembly QQTW01 (sample SAMN09435610, study PRJNA476489) | Subsurface metagenome, whole genome shotgun sequencing project. | reverse complement strand
GCTCAGGGCTGGTGGCGTGGCCATCGTAGGAGGCAGTGGCAAGATCGACATAAACAATACGTTCGAGGAGAGGTTGCGTCTCCTCGAGACAGACGCCCTGCCATCAATAAGGTTGACACTGTTCGGGGAGAACAAGAACCGGAAGTTCCACGACTGAGACCATCTGTATAATGCTAGAGTTAACAGTTCAGGAATGGGCTGATCGTACGGCATGTCCTCAGCGTCACGCTAGCGGTTTATCACGCAATATCTGCCGCTTCATACTCGACTATTTTGTAGCGTTCCTCGAAGGGGAGCTCATTGTAACTGTACCTTGAGCCATCGCCGGCTTGATTGGGAGACTAAAGGAGTGCATAGATGCTCCGTCCAGCAATTTTATCTCGACACATGCGTACGCACTTTGTATTGGTATCAATGCAGAGAGCTGCCCCGAGCTTCATAGCAGCACAGTGGAGCTTGACTTGAGTTGTATCAAATCATCATATCGCTTTCAAAGCACCTCTAGATTTTGGAGAAGGTCATGCGTTTACAGAATCATAAAACTTGCCGAAGCCCTCGACAACTTCACTCGTCCGGGTGCATATTTTTGCCTCTGCCCTAAGGCCAGCTTAGGTGTCAATAGAGACAGACACCGAGTTTATTACACCATGAAGAGGAAGCAGTCTTGACCATTCTACACCAGCTGCCAGCGCCAATTGAGCGAAAACGAAATGAGAATAAAAACAACATCATAACGCCATCTGCACAGCAGAAAACATAACTCCATCCAAGAAACGCAGAATCTATCCCTAAATGCCATACGTCATCGGCAGGGCGCTAGTTCCCAGTGCCGCGACATCTCATCAACCGCTGAAGTCCATTCCGATACGAAAGCCTGCGTTAATTGACCAATGCTTTCCGGGGGAACCTCACAGTAACCCCACATTTCCGATCTGGACGCCTGCAATGAAGCATATACATGCACCAAACCGCTGTTGAGAACCGTCAGCGATACCATCATCTCGTAGAGCAGGTGGAGGAGGGTGTACTGGGTACGTATTGCCATCAAGATCAGCCAGCACAGATTCCAGCTCCTGTTACTTGCCGGGTCGGAAAACACAAGCCGCTTTGCTTCATCGAGGCATTCCGAACTGTATGGGATAGTCAGCACGATCAATACCTGACGCGATTAACATGAGTCGGAGGCCATACCTGAAGGGATAGTTCTTTGTGAAACTCCTAAGGTCCGCCAGAATGTTGTTCGAGTTGACATAGTACGCCCCTAGCCTCGTTAGCCTCCGAGACGCTCTTTTCGATCCGAGTTTCGGCACTTGTTACAAGCAGATGTCATTGGTTCAGTCAAATCCGGTGAGCCCAGTGAGGCAAATATGCGCTCTACTCTCCGCAACTCGGTCAATGTTCTGATGCGGTGAGTTCGCAAAGCGTGAATGAGCTGCGCCTTTTCAGCCTGAGCGTCAAGAGTCAGATTGTCAATAGTCAGAACTGGCATGGCGAGGTTCCCAAGACGCCAAGACGAAGAGACGCAATAGTTTCAAAGGAGGTCCCAAAATGCGAAGGAAGTATGCAAACAAAATTCCTGAATGCAGAGAGAACGAGTTGAAGACTCACCTGGCTCACCATGTTCGTCCCAGCCTGTTCTCCCAAAGTGGAGGAATACTCGCGCAGCGGCGGAAACCGGAATTGCGGGCTTTCAGGACCCGTCTGCGGTGTTGTCTCCAAGTTCTGCTCAACGAATGACGAATGGCGTAATGGTGAAGGCGCGGCGAGACGTCGAGAATAGCTGTGCTGCCCCCTGATCGCCTGACGACGACGTTCGTATGGATTGGAGCCAAGCGAGGAGAGCCGTCCTTCGTAGCCCGGTTGGATGTTCGGTTCCGTGAGAGAAGACGCAGCAGGAGCTGTAGACACGGGAGACGAGTTCACCTGCGTCGTGGCAAAGTCTCTGATGCCAGTGTCTTGATATCCAGTCATAGCATCACGACTGTATATGATCTGAAGAAGACATGAATAAGATCTGAATGAGAGCTGATCTGAATTTAATTTGCTCATGGAGAACTAGAAGAGTGACGAGAATTGAGAATTGAAACTCCACAGAGATATATGAACATATTAACCAGATATCGCAAGAGCGTCCTAGCGGCGAAGCCGGTAAGGCTTCCATCAGAGCCACCCCTTGAATAGCCTATGAGATAGAGATACCCGATCTGGTGGATCAAATCCATGAGCTGACAAGCATCGGCCCTCTATCGCGTTACCGCGAAGGACCATAGATAGAATGATCGTGTATAAGTCGAAAACGCCTAACGCAATGAACATGGGAAAGTGTCAAACGTGCATGGAAGGACCGTGGCTGCAGTAAGTCCGCATCGTCTATATGTGGCTGAGGTCATATGGCTCGGAAACGCCAGCATTGTGACGACCCTACAGCCTTTTGCTGAGCCCAATTGTGCAAGTATGGAAGCCAGCAGTTTCGCTGAGCTGTGAGGATCGATCCCTGCTAATCTTGCCTACTCGCGAGGAGCATACCAGCAAGCGCAGCGATTCATGGAAGGTCCGGCACACATATATCCGAATTCGAGTACTATTCTCGACGTACATTCCAGAGTTTCCAATGTAAGCTTACGCTGTTGTGTCTCGCGAATGATGTTTACCTAGGTCGGTGTCGGCAGAGAATCGTTGAAGTCCGAGCCTCATCTGTCAGTTGGCTCTGGCGAGGCTGAGCGACGTCTTTGGGAGTTCCCGTTCCGCGCGGGCGTTTCGGAACCCAAAACATCCGTCATGTGGCGCTCACTAGCCACGGCACCAACGGCGTGCCCGACGCCGGGTGGCTAAATCTTGAAGCTGCAGCTTATTAACAGATTAAGCCTCAGATTGCATTTCGATGGTCGATGGAGTACTCCGTACCTGTGACGAAAAGTCTCTCTTGAACATGAGCTTCCGCAACTCATGCATCGTAATAGGTAATCCCGAGTTACTCAATCGTCGTAAACATTGCGGGTGAAGAACCTGCAAATTTGTCTCCCGGCTTCTTTCCCGACCAATGCAGAGATATGATCTTCATCAGCATTCGCTAGTTCCCAGATACTTCCCACCTCCAGCGTCAACCTCTGCAGATTCTTCTCCGTCACGCCAGGAACAGCCCTGAGCATGTCCTGGGGCACTTGGCTGAAAGTCTTCTCATTCGGGTCCTCTCCTTCGTTGAGCCCGATCTGCACCGCCCGAATGGGGTCTGGCTCGTCTTGCTGCTTCTTCAGTTCCTCAAAAATCTCCGCTGTCTGGTACGGCGACGAAGACCAGATAATCCGCAGGCGTGGGAAGGCCAACGTGAGGAGGACTAGCTTTGCTTGCAGGTCCTGAGCATGAAGTGAGCCGGCGCCGGCACCCGAAGAATAATCGGCGAACGGCTCCAGAGTAAAAGACTTGTTCTGGTCAAACTCGATCAGTAACATCGGGTTTTTGTAATGCTGCAGCATCGTCTCCGCCTGATTGTACAGCCGCCCGTTCGCGAATGACGATATGAGATCGCGGACTGACTTGCGCTCGATACATATATCGGGCGTGAGTACGTAATCGGCCACTGTCAACATGCAAGGCACTATCACCATGTTGCGACCATGTAAAAGTGAGGGAAGCGAGGAGCGGAACTCGCGCACGTCGACAACGACTCGAGGAGGAGCCGCCGTTGCGGCAAGTCTGCCTCCGCCAGCGATTCGAGTGTTGACTGTCCGGAGAAAATGCTCTTGGGGGTCCTCGACACCAATGGTGTCAAGAGTAAGCGCCATACTCTGTCACTCTATCAGCAGGCCAAGAATTTGCAGCTCGGTCGTGGTGAACAAACCCCTCTTTCCCTTATCAGCCTGGTAAATGCATCCTTCTCTCTCCTCACGGCGCTGAGGTACCTCTGTTCTTCAACGGAGCCGCCGTAATACATAAAGTATACTCTGATGTTCCGGCCCACATGTGAACTCCTATAAACTTCCACTCGCCGTATGAAAGCTGCGTCCGGCTCGTACATGATGACATATCTTGGTTTGAGTTCTTCTAGGATATGCTCGTCCAAGTCCTCGTCGTAAGGATGAATAACAACGATATCGGACAGATCAAATAGCTCAAAGTAAGCTTCCATGTCATCTAGCGGATCGGTAGCAATTTCTCCTTTTTGCAACGCTTCGGCCTCCGTAGGCTGCAGCTCTGCCAAAAGGTCCGCGATATGAGCGTCTCGATCTCCGGCCACATTGACGGTGCCGTTTGCGGATTTGTTGGTCCCGGCACCACCTGTGCCTCCTCTTACCCGCCGACGCTTGTTTGGGGGCGGCTTGCCTTTTGTGTTTGCTCCTTTGTAATTGTCTGTAGAGCCATTTATGGACTTCTGATGCTCTGAGAAGAGGGAAGCGCTGACTCTCGCAAAATCACGTTTCCAGCCAAGGTAGTTCCGTAATTTGCGCCGCATCATAAGCCTAGCGGATGTTTTGGGCTGGCTGTCGCCCTCAATTGTATCATCACCATCTTTAGGCGCATTCTTTGTCTGCAGATACTCTCTCAGCTGCTGGCACGTTCCGTGATCCGTGCACATGATGAGAACAGTCCCATTGGAGCCATCTGACACTGCCGGGTTGAAGTACACATCTCGCTCAATCTCCTCCAATATTTCAGCAAGCAGTTCCCACTTCGGCAGCTCTTCCAGGACCGGATGGAGAGAGTCTGGTATGTTTCTGGAACCAGAATCATCAGCATCGGTGATCTTACCTGTATATACCCTGCGCCTGGCTGTCTCAAAGATCGTGTGCGCCGCATCGAGGAAAAGCCATGGCGATTGCAGCTGCCGAGTAGACCCTGGGGGCGGAGACGAAGCGGCGAGGACGGTGTCGAGATATTTGTTCAGACTGACGCAATCATATGTCAGGAGATACCTTGGTCAGTCAGTACGCCGCAAGCCCGAGTGCGAATGGCATCTCACTGCATGATAGTTCTTAGGGTGGACAGATCACGCACGATCTGTCTGGTACGAAAAGTGGTGCGATGCCAGACAGGGTCGAGCCGTCTCCTAATGATCGTGTCGAAATTCCTGTGCAGAGCGCTGTCCAGACTCCACTCTTCCATGTCGAGACCCGAGTTGGCCTTCTTGAGCTCTGTTATACTGACATGGATGCACTCAAGGACAGCGTTCTGGATATCTTTCATCGCATCAGTCATGGGCACCTCCAGTTCGATGACTTCTGCTTTCTTCCGCCCTTCCAGTGATTTGGCGACAGTGACATGAAAGCGCGGGTAAAGTGAAGGCTTTCTCAAGAACAGATTCCGCAGCATCGTAGCGAGAGGAGAAAAGCCAGTGGTAAACGGCTCGGGGTTATCAGAGAATGCTTTCAAGAACCCTATCTTGTTCTTCTGACGGTAGATGCGAACTATGAATGCCTCGAGGGAAGTGGCGATGACCCGTTCAGCATGTAAAACGACGACTCCGGTCACGACCGCCGGGTCCAACAGGCCAGAGAGAAAGTCGACGATCAATATGCGCGAGGTGATGCTGAATATCCCTCCTTGGACATACATCTTCTGCCGCGTGCCAACACTCATCTTGTCTGTATTCACGAGGTTGAGCCCCCGTGCATTCGAGCCTTCACTCATCGCGCCGTGCTCTGCGAGCGCCTCCCCCAACCAGCCATTTTCTCGGTCCTCCGCTCCCACAACCAAGACAAGGTTGTTGCCGGCGGCATCATAGGCGTGCAAGAAATTGGCAACAAGGCGCAAAAGGCCGAGGCCACGAGCAAGCACGACAAGCTGATCTTCCTCTCGCAGATCCCGGAAAATATCCTGCTGAAACTCCTAATCGGCCATTAACCCGAGAACGTCATGCATCGATAGGACAAACTCACAAGAGGTAGTGAGAGCTTGACAGGTACATCAGCCGGGATCGACATTGGTAGCGACCAGGGAATGTACGATTGATGTTCCTGGATTTATGGAGCGCCCACGGGCCTAATGCTAAAGAGCGAAGTTTTCATGTAATCAATCACGTTTGCCATCTGTCATGAAGTAGAATACGTCGTGGAAACTCTTGCCGGGAAGCAGTCACGTTGTCCAAATTTTACATCCACACGGTTACATCACGGGGAATAGTGACCCTCGTTATTAGACTCAATCAATGCATCCTGTCATGCAGACGATCTCCTCTCAGGCATGGATTTCAATACGGCGGCAATACACATGACATGGTGAGCAAGCATACTGTACTCAAAGAGACCTCGGGTAAAGGATGATCATAGTGCCTAAGGCTGCAATTGATAAAACAATGCATTTACTGTGTATCTCGTCGACGATCCCGAGGTCTGGCTTCCTAGGCAGTCCCACGACTTCCAAGCTTCAATCACTACTCCCAAGCTCTCTAACGGTTCATGCCTATACTTCTCAAGGGTTTCTGCCTTATTGGGAATTGGGAAACATTCCGCGGTATCCCCGGCCTGTGCTCCGAGGTCTGCAGCATTGGCTACGAGCATGCCCATGCTTTACGAAAGTGTGCATGATGCCTCCGGTGATCACCAACAATGAGTGCTGCTATTGCTGAGGCGGAACTTTCCTCTGATCAGTCAAGTGCCCAAAGTTGCGGCACCACGAAGCTCCCGTGATTCAGTGCTGTTACCGAACTTGCCTACAACTTTCCGAGGGTTTCGTCTTATCCATCATAAGGTCCTGTTGAGCTGCTCGTAGTCGGAACAAGGGTTCTGATTCGATTCGCTGGACCGGTCGTGATTGGTTTTAATCACCGGAAATCCGTTATAATAGACCAGTAGCAGTTTTTGCATCTGATCTCCGCATCTAAATGATGTCGTGCATTCATAGCCTTATCGGACCGGCAGCCCTAGGTCAAAGTTGGGCAGATCATTCAGAATAATACCGGGTTGTCCACGGGTGGCTCGGATGATACACCGGCTCATCGTTATTACCACCACGATACCGTATTGCTTGCCATGATACACAATACTAAACTGCTCGTAATCATATGCAGCGACCTTTTTTGTAAGATATCCTTAGCGTCGCGCTAGCAGGGATGTGTGCGCGAAGCTTCTTATAACGATTCTTACTAGTCTTTACAGCTCGCTACGCGTTGATTACATCCTCTCCTCGATCAAAGTCGTATGTTCACCCCCAACAAAGGTTTAGCCCTGCTAGCGCGACGCTAAGGATATCTACCCCCCCACGCCCCCATACTGCAGTAGAAGCAGCCGGTGCCGCACGGAGCAGGACGCCGTGTCATTGCGAGCGCTTGTTCAACCACATGAACGATGTCTCCATGCACGCATGTGTTGAGCTAGTTGCTGACTGTGGGACTCTCGTTTGATTTTGAATTCCTAATATGCTGATGTTTCAGCGTCCAGGGCGTTACAGAACCCGGATGGAGAAGTTGGCGGACCTCAAGTGCTCAAGTGCTGTGCAAGTGCTCCAGGGGTTTCTGGGGTCAGAGGAGGCCAAAGGTGGGGCCCCTAAAAGTTGGTCAAACGTTGGCGGATGGGACGCCCAGACACCCGCTCGCCTACTTTATTAGGAACGTCCAGAAATACAAAATCTCTGCAATAGGAAAGCCCAACTTGTCATCCAGACTTGAGACCTGGTTATTAGAGAAGCTCAAACGTCTAAGCCCAGCGTTCTCGAAGAGATATGCGACTTCTTTGCCCCATGCGTCCGATTGTGGGCTTCAGACTAGTTACGCGTCCGCGAACTTGGTTGCCTCCAGAGTATAAATGATTCAGCATCATCCAGCAATGAGAATGCCTACACCGCTCCGGCCGAAGCACATATATACCCAGATATCCAAAGGCTTCCTTTCCATCTCACGTCAGTAGAAAGCGTGCGCAAGACGAATCAGAGCACCATCATGCGTGCCAGGCTGCGTCTATCGTTTGCTCTGACCCTTTTCCTCCTTGCTACCGTTCTCATCCCACATGCGGCTGCTCAAGGAAACAACCGACAGCGGCGTCCGCAACGGAACCCACCAAAATCGAGTTGCACAAAGGTCAACATCAGGCCGAAGTGGTACGAAGTTACGCTGAAGCTCCTCCTTGATCCAATCTATTGCTCGGATGATTTTATATACAAAGTCGGTCTAAGTTACCGAGAGAGCACATTCTTCGTGGAGCACGCTTGGGACGATACCAAGAACCTGTGCAAGGTGGTCGCTCATACCATGAAAGTTGAAGATGCGTTGAAGGGGTTCGACTGCGTGTTAGAGGACGGGCCTCTGGAAGCTGAGTATTGTGTAAGTCCCTCTGCAGGTCGTTCACTATGCTCCCTATAGTGATGGTCTTGCTGATGAAGATAAAAGCTAGAAAAACTTAATCGACCTGGAGGCGGAGGTGGTGGAGGTGGAGAGAGGTCACCGGTGCAGTTACCCAAGGCGTCGTGAGCGCAGATCGGTTTGCGACCCAAACTATTGTTGATATGGAGGGAACATATTGCCGTACAATATCACATTCGCACGTTCACCAGAGGTACCAAACGCAGAGTACATGTGCATCGACAATCAAGTTGAAGAGCTGTGGATTGGACGATGCTCTTGACTCCGTTGCCGGCTGTCTCTCTCCTATTCCTGGACACCATAAATCACCCGCTTCGGGCGCACTTGAAATCTACAATCGATGTCTAAATTGATGTCTAGTCTACGTCGTTGTCAGAGATTAAATCTGCAGGGGAATATCATGAAATCGCTACAGCGGTCTCTCCACCTTTCGCCGTGCTTTGGTATAACCACTCTGTATCATACACATTAGTCCTGTCGGAACAGACCTGCGAGCGCTCCAAAATGAAGTGATAGTGTAATAAAATACGCCACTTCAAGCTCCAACTTTCTCCGCTTGTTCACAGCACTCTTCGATGACCGAAACTCGAAGCGAGAAATAACGGCCGGTCAACTGTGTCCCATTGTATATCATTTACTTGAGACTTTCGAGCAACTTCGATCAGGTTGTTCCAAGGCTCGACGCGTGATGAGGTGACGTTGCATGCTGAGCGATCAATCGTCGTAAGGCCCGGAGGTAGGGTACCAAAACCCAGCAATACGACCTCGAGACTCTCCGAGTCCACCGGGAAGTCATTGTGTTGGTGATCGGCTCAGCAGCAGATAGGCAAGAAAATCATGATGCGGAAGAACTCCGTATTTCTTGCCTGCGCTTCTCAATCTCATCCGCTATCCGTTTACGTTCCTCGACCTTACTCAGGCTTGCAGAAGCTTTCCTCTTGTTCTCTTCTTCAGCCGCTACCAACCATACTGCAGCATTGCTCAGCATGTGTATTGAATGTTGAGACGAGAGGCGACGTTAGCCTTACTTGGTTTCTCAGACTTTGAATACTCTTTCAGTTTTGAGACAAAGGCATCGAAGTCCTGCTGTCGCTCTTGCCGGGTCTCTAAAGACCGCTTTTGTAACTCAGGGTTGTATTTCTGGCGAGTCGTCAACCGATCTTGAACGAGCGCGTAATGAGTCCACGGAATGGAACCAACCTTGAAAATCTCTTCTTCGGTGGGAGTGACATAGTAGACAAGCGCAGGGCCTCCAATGCACAGCAGGGACCCTCTGGACTCACATTAGGATGCAGTCATGGCAGCGCAGTTGAGAAAGATTTACCCTGCAAGCATTTTGATCCAGGTGACGGTTTTCGACATCTTCGCCGGGAATGTTGACCACGCGGGATTCGGAGGGTAGGTTACAGGTGGGTCAAGTTGATGCTTCGAACATCTGTCGTGAGCTCTGCTGGCGGTTCACGCACTTCGTGGTCACCGTGTCGAGTAGTCAAGGGCCGAACGAATCGCTGAGTTGAGAATCGTCGAGTTCGGAGCTGTCATGACGTGCAGATGGTTGCCCGTGCAGTCAATGCGCTCCAAGACTGTGGCGCAGGCTTGTCCAGCCGCTCTCGACCTCAGGGCTGGAGATCCCGGCCGTTCCAAGGTGGAGGTCTATGAACTTGGTCTATCCAAGGTTCCCGACGTCCTGTTGTTGGTGACGGCCATGTAAACGACTCCTTATCCTCTGGCTTCATGGCTTGCATGAATGAGGTACCTCGAATGCGCCCTTGCTATCCGCAATGTGCTTAAGCAAATGCCGTCACTTCTGTCCCTCCCGGCCTCTCCAACTCCTGCTGACTTCTGGATCTGAAACAATTCCACAATCGCTTACTCCTAACGCGCATTCACTTTCCAGCTGATCTCTACACCCATCTCCTATTCCTGAGGTGCCGTGCCTGTGAGCGCCTCTGAAGTCCGTTGATCGGTATCTTCGTTAGCATGTTTTGACAACCTTGGAACCACGGTCACTGTTCGAACGGGAGCCCTCGCTTCCTATCTCGGCACTCAACATCGTTCTTGCTGCTCTGTTCTGTGTGCCTGTCGCTGAAGGAGCCGCTGGAGTTTCCATGGTTATACGGGTATACCACCGAGGGAACTCGTCTACTCGTCGCCACCGCTTTCAACGAGGTTGAACGTCGACAATAGTCCCAGGCACAGCATATTCAGCCATGGCTTCAGATCAGAATCAGTATCATAGGGCGCAGCAGCCTTATTACGCCCAGAATGACCGTGTACAACATGCCTCTCCTGTTCAATCAGGTCGCCACGATCCTGCCTACGAAACATACCCGGGTGGTTCCCAACGCGATGCAGGTGGAGGCGGCCGTTATCTTGAAAATCAGGGATACAACGGAAGAGATGATCTGGTCTACGGTGTACAAGCTGGTGGACCGCAGTCAAACTGGCACCACCCTCAGCATGAATCATCAAATCAACAGTGGGTCCCAGACGCAGGTTATCCTGGAGGAAATCAGTATCAGTACCAGTCTTCCAGTCTAAATCAACAACGCCCGTATCCGCCGACAGCCAATACCGAGCAGCAATCGCGCATACGGACCGGCCATCCTCATACCGGCACTGGCACATTTCAGTTTGATATTCCTTCCAGCGGTGGTCACCACAATAATGGCGGTGTGTCCGGCTCGAAGTCAAGCATTGAAGATCGGTCAAAGCCTGGTAAGTTCACTCAGTAGTCTCGGAAGGCGGACTGTCGACATGTCCTTACACACCATATGTTGCCGCGGGATCTATTGAGCGCATGTCCGGATCTCGCTCGTGGTTAAGTCTCGTTATACACAATCGATATGATTATGCCTTACAAGCCATACTTGCTTCTGACTAGCAAAAATGCTAATGCCGTTCGGCAGCCCGTCGACCTCTCATTGAGCCGGTCTCACCACGAGCTTCAAGCTTCGACAACCCGTTTCCCGCATTTCCAGCCAAGAAGAAAGCCCCTTCGAAGACTGCGACCCCTCCACACGACGCGCTTGGAAGGTTGAGCTTAGAAAGCAGCGCATCAAGTCAACGCTCTCGTCCCGAATTTGAGTCAAGCAGGAGTGAACCAAGCGGGCAAGGTTTTCATCGCAACAATTCGGGAAAACACCAGGGGCCAGCCAACGTGGCCATTCCGTTTAGAAGAGATGGTGCTCAAACCGTGCCGCCTAACATGTCAACAACTCAAGCGTCTAAGCAGAGCCAGCGTTTGCCGTATCAAGCAGTCACAAACCTGCACGCCCGCAACGCGCCCAATGATTCCCACTCGCTCCAGTCACCTCGTTTTCAAGATCCCACACACGAATTCTCAGGCCTCAGGCGGGCGATGACGATGCCTGAAACTCCTCATTCTGCCGAACCAGATGACAGGATTAGGCATAATTGGCCGTTCGGCTCAGCGAGCGGCTATCACGCTTCCAGCACGGCCGAAGGCTATCCTGCGCATCCGCCTCCAGCAACTCACGGGCCGCAACAGGAGAGGTGGCACATTCCAGCAGCTCATGCCCAGCATGCATATGGATCTCCGGGTACCGCTCGCTCCAATGACGGATACTCAGCAAATAACCCTCCAGTACGAGAAGAATGGACAGAGGGATATCGCGGTGCCTACCATGAAGCTCCTAATCAGTTGGCTCGGAGCCAGGAGTACGGAGTGCAAGATCCATATGATCGCGACATGCCTAATTTCGAAGCAACCCTGTCTCATCAAAACAGCAACCACCGTCGAGGCTACTCCATCGAAGGACATTTGCAAGCGAACCCCACATTAGCCGATTATCCTAGCTCTGGCGCATCGGTTGACCGAATACAGGGTGCTTCTGCTGCAGGCGCGAGCATACCAGGCCAGAGGGAGGGATTCGGTAAACTCGCTCAGAAAATGCGGTCGCAGCCAAATCTGCGCAATCAAATGAATTCGAATGCCGTTCCTGTATTCGAAATGCCTGGAGACGTTCCGGCGGTGCCCCCGATGCAACAGCGAAATTTTCAAACAAGAGCCCCTCAAAGCAGCCAACTCCACCCAATTGCGCAGCCCTTCAACCTACAAACTCATGAGAACGTACCACCTCCACTGCATCCAAGCCATATGCCGAATATGCAGAATCCAGCCCACTTCGCCCCCCCGAGACCTTTGCACCAGCCGCCATACCGCAATGACCATCGAGATCTGACCGGCTCGAGCCAGTGGTCAGATCCAGGTCCAGACTCCACGCAATCCACACATCAAGGTGCGGGCTATGGGCCGGAGCGGGGTGTGCAACCGCGTGAAGGATCTGGTTCGGCCCAAGGCTTGAATCAGGGCGCTACAGAGTCCTCGCGACAGACTGCAAACCCCGATGCACTCCCACATCATCCGCTTCCTGTTCGGCCAGGCCTCCATGGAAGCTCTGCTGTCCCACAGCCTGCCAAACCACCTCCCGTACGGCAATATCATACCGAACGGTCAATTGTACAGGCAAATGCGTCTCCAAGCGCAAATCGTCGAGCATCTCAAATCACATATGCGGAAATCGACCGATTGCGAGGCATCGTTAAGGCCAATCCGGCAGATTCCAAGACCCAGCTAATTTTGGCCAAAGCCTTGGTTGAGGCTGCATCGGTTCTGGCCAATGATAATGGAAGGGCAGATCACAAGACCACTCTGAAGAACCGGGAGAAGTATATTCTCGAGGCACATAAGATCGTCAAGAAGCTCGCAAATCACGGCAATGCGGAGGCGTTATACTACCTCGCCGACTGTTACGGGCAAGGCAAACTGGGTCTCGCAGTTGACACGAAGGAGGCTTTCACTCTATACCAATCGGCCGCAAAAGCAGGACATGCGGGGGCAGCGTACAGAACCGCCGTGTGCTGTGAGATTGGCACGGAAGATGGTGGGGGAACTCGAAAGGATCCTCTGAAAGCTGTTCAATGGTATCGACGCGCAGCCGCACTCGGAGACACCCCGGCCATGTATAAGATGGGAATCGTGCTGTTGAACGGCCTTCTCGGCCAAGGGAAGAATCTGGGCGAGGCCCTGACGTGGCTCAAACGCGCTGCCGATCGCGCAGATGAGGACAATCCGCATGCTCTGCACGAACTCGGCCTGATCTACTCGGCTCCGGCCGGCAACGAGAGAATCATCAAAGACGATGCTTACGCGCTTCAACTCTTTACGCAGTCGGCGGAACTGGGGTACAAGTTCTCTCAATTTCGTCTGGGGGAGATCTACGAGCACGGCCTGTTCGGTTGCCCGGTCGATCCTCATAGCAGTATCGCATGGTACAGCCGTGCGGCGGCGCAGGGAGAGCACCAGAGCGAACTGGCACTGTCTGGCTGGTATCTCACTGGAAGCAGTGGGATCTTGGAACAGAGCGACACGGAAGCATATCTTTGGGCTAGGAAGGCAGCCTGTGCTCGACCACCACTTCCCAAAGCCATGTATGCAATGGGGTACTTTACTGAAATTGGCATTGGTTGTCCGAGGAGTTTTGACGAGGCGAAAAGGTGGTATGAGCGGGCTGCTTGTGAGTCTCCCCAGTCCGAGTTCTCCCGGCGACTTGTTCTTCTCACTCTGCGTGTGCTGGCATTTACTGACTGATTTAAACTGCAGCATACAAATTTCCAAAGGCACAAGAACGGCTTGAAGAGCTCAAGCGAGGCGGCATCAAGGTGCAAAAGAATAGAGAACGCCTGTCGCGCGGCAACCAGAAGGGGCAGGACGCTGACTGTATTGTGATGTGATGGATTTTGCGTCATGCCAGGGTTTTGATGGACATGGGAGCTCATTGTCGGCGTTCCAAAAGCAGTGCAATGCGAGATGGAGTAAGAGGCGCTCTTGTATACGCATGGGTCGATCGTTTCATGAAGCAAGTTGGATTGCTGATTCATCATTGGGAAATTGGTGCGCCGGAGTAAAAAGAGGGTCATGCCTGATGAGAGAAGATGCACAGCGATGGTTACATGGACAGAAACGAATACCCATGTCGATAGCTAATAAAGAACTTCACGATCTTTTAGTCTTCTTCAGAAAGCTGCCGCTTCACGACCTCTGAGTCGTAAGATACAGTTGTCGCAGAGCATCACACGGTTGGAATAACCCACGTCATCGAGACCTACTGCAAATCGAGCGGCATCGACCATGCTGGTACGTTGTCTAACCTTGTAGAGTAGCCTTGGAGTTATGCTCAACAGTCTCCGGTTGATAATACACGAGTGTGCTTCGTACAATTCCGACGTTCATTGACGACATGGTAAGCTTTAGCCATTTTCGTACTAGACGTATCGGTACATGTACAGTCAGGCGGAAGAAGTGATTAGCCGATTAAGCGAGCTTAGTCACCTATCGCACCCACCTTCCTATTTTAAAATCCTGTATCACCACC
>QQTW01001970.1_pt1 | contig 14703 bp, 10 predicted proteins | sample 1904831 | NCBI WGS metagenome assembly QQTW01 (sample SAMN09435610, study PRJNA476489) | Subsurface metagenome, whole genome shotgun sequencing project. | reverse complement strand
GTCGCGCGCGAGAACCGAGCTGTAGTATATCGCCTTCGCTGGCTGGCCCGTGGCGTTGCGGACCATGAACCGGTCGCGGGGGAAGCGCGGGCTGATCTGGTAGAAGTCAAAGATCTTGGTTATCTCTTCGTGCTCCGGATCGAGGTACTTGAATGGCTCTTCGAACGGCTGGTTGGGCCTTCTCTTCGCACCGTGCTCGAAACTGTTTGATGAGGGTAACGAGACACCATTTTGGGCCTTGGCCCGCTTCGACTCGGGCTGCGCTTCAGCGGTCTCTTCCAAGGATCGCTTCGTTGGAGCTGTCAAATCAGGCTTATTGGCCTCCTTCTGCTCTGCAGTAGCTGGTTCGCTGACATTCTCCACGGCATCATTTGCGGTGGTGCTCAGGCCGAGCGTTTCGGGAGCAGTAGTGTCCACTTCCATAGTTGAGTTTCCATCGGTTGCCATCCGATCTTCTGTGTCGTCAGTCTTAGGGATGTCAGTCCGATTTGAATTGCCTTTCTTGGGCTCTGATTCCGGGCGCACTCGCATTTCTGACGATTTTTGAAGAACAGTGATGAAAAACGCGCCGGTATCCTGTAGATGCGGGTATATTCGTATGCATCTCTCCAACCGAATCTCGTCGTCCGGAGACTCGGATGACGGGGGAAACATTCCTTCCACCACCCTGTCCAGCCCACTTGAACTCCTTGAGCTCTTCTCTCTCTCGGCATCGTCCCATGAGCTCCACATGCGACGGTTCTTGTCCGGAACTTTCCACTGCTTAAGTCCCGGTCTTCTTATCAGACCCGGTAGGGAATCGCTGCAGTCTAAGATCTGGACTTTGGACGTGCCGCCGCATCTTCTGATGGCAGTTGCGACTACCGCTTCATTCTCGATCGGGTTCAGACTGCAGGTGGAGTAGACGACCCGACCACCAACTTTGAGCATTTGTAGGGCTCGCACCAAGATCCGAACCTGGACCATATGCAGTCCGAGGCCGCTCCCCGGCGTCCATTCCTTCCAGATAGCAGGATTCTTGCGACAGGTGCCATCCCCTGAGCAGGGCACGTCGGCCAGTATCCGATCAAATTTCAAGTATTTCTGCGGCTGTCCTGGCTCACAAGGTAGTTGTATTGACGGAAACACTGTCGCATCGTGGTTCATCACGATGATGTTGGGAGAGTTGAGCCGTTTCACTTGGTGGACGAGCATATGTGCCCTTTTGTACTCAGAGTCGTTTGCGATGAGCAAGCCCGTAGATCTTCCATCGTCAATCCAGTCGTTCTCCGTTTCAGCAATCGCGCCGTCAATCTCAACCTCTTTTCCGTCCGGGCTCAGCTCTCGTCCCTGCTGCTTGGCGATGTCGCGAAGCACCTTTCGCACGCGAGCCTCCTCGCCGCCATGAATCATCTCGATCAACTGCGCCGTCTTGCTGCCCGGAGCGGCACACATATCCAGGACGGTCATTCCCGGTTTGACATCCATCAGCAGCGGCGGAATCATGCTTACGACTTCTTGTCTGCTGATGTTGCCGACGCTTGTCTCGGACACCAGATACTTCTGGAACGAGGCAAAGGGCGGGAACCTGCGCACGACGGTCTTGGGCGTGGTCATCGACCATGCCAGTTCCTCGGGGTACCACTTCACAGGCCGCGGAGGCTCCACGGGCTCTCCCCCGAACGTCACCGCTACAATCTCGGGGATGTAGTAGTCTATCAGCCGCTGCTTCACGGACAATGCATGACTTTGTCACAGTTAGCAAGCTTCATTTGATTTCGATGTCTGCTTGGAAATACCCTCTTGAACCAGCAAATCGAAAGCTGTTGGGGAGCTCCCTTCGCATGGCTGTCCAGAACTCGTCTCGCTCTTCGTCATCCACAATGTTAAGCTCATTGTAGTACTTTTCGAAAGCCTCATTATGCCTGTTGATTTCGGAGTAGTCCGCCCTTTCACCAGCACGAGGCCCGCGTCGTCCGCCTCTATTACCGCCGCCACCTTTTCCACGCTTGCCCATGACGTTATGTGCAGCCTTTCGTGATTATATTGATAACGATGAGGCAATTGTCCCAGTGAACGAAGCCCGCTAAGTATCTGGTGTCGATGGATCAAGATTGGGAGATCATGAAACAGCAGAACCTGAACAATTAAATCTGGCTAGTAACCAAGTCTGAGCAAAGTCAAAGTGTTGTAGATATAGCTGTACTTCGTAGAATTGAAAGTTTTCGAGAAAGGCCTTATTATTAGCCGAAAGCAACTCTCTTTTTACATGTGTGCGTTGCGCGTTGCCGGGTTACGCTTCGAATACTTTTATTAATATTCAGGGTCTGCTTAGCACAAACTCATGATGTGGAATTACAAGACAATAAACATCGTCATCCACTCTGACTTTGCACGTCCAGTGCCTCGATTCAAAAGTACACATCTGATATGACTTCTATCTATACGCATGTGACTTTCGAAACTCATTTTCGACGCATCTGGGGGCACTTTTGTAGTTACCTACATAGTAGGTAGCCATGGTCAAATTATATTCGATATCAGCAATCCGGATGTGAGGCCAAGACTATCCTATCCAATTGTTGATTCTACAATCACCTTTCCAAGTCCACTCTGCCGCGCCGCGTGTACGATGCGGAATGCGGCCGCATTTACCGCTGCCGATCAGTACAGCACGTCTCCGCCCACGCCTTCCCATGTGCCATCGCAGCCCGCGAGCCGAAGTATATATCGGCCATCAGGACGGCCTCATGCCTCCTCCTTTGGTGTCAAGCCAACTTCCTACATGATGTTCATCAACCAGTGCTAATCTGCCCTGCCATTGCCGCAACTCACACAATGGGAGCATTCTGGAGCCAGTCGTTCTACATCCCCAAGCCCCCTTTAATCGATGAAAATCTGAGCGATCAGACGGGCAAGGTGATACCTAAAAACTCGATGCCAGTACCGGTGCGCAACTAACGCTGTCCAGGTCTCCATCGTCACCGGCGGCTACGCCGGCTGCGGCTACCAGCTGGTCAAGCTACTGTACGGCCGCAATGGCACCGTCTACGTCGCCGGACGCAGCAAGGAGAAGGGCATAAAAGCGATTGACGAGATCAAAGCCGCCCATCCCGAGTCGACCGGCCGTCTTGAGTTCCTGCAGCTCGATCTCGCGGACCTCTCGACCATCAAGGCGTCCGTGGACGATTTCCTCTCGCGAGAGAAGAAGCTGCATGTGCTGACCAACAACGCCGGGGTCATGGTTCCGCCTGCTGGGAGCAAGAGCGCTCAGGTACGGTGCAGAAGTCGTCTCGTCACTTTGGCTCGGCCGGCTTAATCTGATTGGGAATTCACGCAGGGCTATGAGCTTCAATTGGCGACAAACTGCTTGGGACCGTTCCTGTTCACCCAGCTCTTGATGCCGACGCTCGAGGCGACTGCGGCGACCGCCGCGGAGGGCGAGGTCAGGGTCACTTGGGCTGCTTCGCTGGTCGTCGAGCTGTCTTCGCCCTCTACCGGTGTTCAGTTCGATGCCGAGGGTAAGCCACAGGTGTTTGGCATTCAGAATATGAACTATGGACAAAGCAAGTGCGGCAACATCTTCTTCGCCACGGAGTATGCACGACGGTATCCGGAAAGTAAAGTGGTGCATCTGGTATGTAAACGTCGTCGTACTTCTGCCATCTTAAGCTCATGTCGGTTAGGTATGGAACCCTGGCAATTTGAAGAGCGAGCTACAGCGAAATGCACCTACTATAGCCGTCCTGTTGATGGTAAGATACATTCAATTCTCCAAACGATTCCTCCGCTTGTTTATCCATCGCTAACGGATGCACATAGGGCTGGATACTTTACCCACCCATATACGGCGCCTACACTGAACTCTTCGCTGGCTATTCCCCGGACGTCAAGAAGAGCGACAGTGGCCGTTATGTCGTGCCATGGGGCCAGTTCAGCACGTACCGCGCGGCTCTCGACAAGGCCACCAAGTCAAAGGACGAAGGCGGGACCGGACACGCCGCGCAGTTCTGGGATTGGTGCGTGAAGGAGACGGAGCCTTATATGTAACATATGATGCTATGTATGCTTGAAGAACATGCTGGGGTCTGTGGGCGTATGGAGAGCTTGGATTTGCTTTTGGTCATTGGGATTCGGAAACATGTCAGCGGGTGATCTGGTCCGCGGCTGTAATGCCTTCCCTGTATTTGTGCGATGAAGTTGCACCAAACCAATACTCCAGCCAACGTTGGATTGCAATAGCATTCAATGACGAATGTGTGGAGATTGAAGTCATCTCGTGAGCTTTTGAGACTCATATTCATGCTTCATCTCCCACCAGTAACATGCCCATTTTCGTCGATAATTGGAATGGAGCGAGACAGGTGCGGAACATAGCAGCGGCAATATCAGAGAAAGCCGCAGGCCGGAGCCACTTGGCTGAACGTGATCATTCGGAGCATATCATTGGAATTCTAATCCAGAGATGTGAGAACTCGTCTCAACAGACAAAACGCCAAAATATCCTACAACACCATCCCAGACATCCATCTCTGTGAACACATCGAAACAGAAAACATTCGCAAGACCAGTGCTTCGCTGACCGGCCGTGGCAATACCCAGCCCAACCCATTTCGTCCCAGGGCCCTCATTGAGGGTTGTATGTCCGAGCACAACAACATCAAGACTTCCAAGTCACATCTCACGTGCCGGAATGAAAAGTCCAACCGCCCTCCTTCATCAACTTCTCCCGGCCCTCCCGATCCCTCCTCCTCTCATCCTCGGTCAACTTATCCGCGCCGCTCCAGTTCGCGCTGCTGGTACGGTCGCGGAAGCGCTTGTGCCTATCCTTGTTCTTAAAGATCTCCTCCATGTGCAGCGGCGCGATGGGCCCGAAGATCTTCTCCGGGTCCATGAGCTGCTGCTGCGTGAGCAGCTCGCGCAGCGCGGGCGAGTTGACCCAGTCCGGCGCGGCAAACTCGTTCTCGCCGTCTGACTCGGAGTCGGTGGCGATCTCGGGGAGAGCGATGTTCTCGCCCGCGGGGTACTGAGGGGAGGACTTGACCGGCACGACGGTGGTGATGGTGGAGACTTTGGTGATGGTCTCGTTGCGTGCGGGGGTTTTGAAGGGGCCGTGGTGAGTGGAGGATTGGCCCAGAGCGGGCGGGTTGGGGGTCTCGGCGAAGGGGATCTTTGCGTTGGAGAACTTGGCCATGTCGTTCGGATGACCGCCCAGCTTGGCGTGCTGCAGCTGGTGCTGGGCGGTAACGGTAGACTTGAACATTGAAGGCGCGTGAGAGGTTGATGGAGCGGTCGTGTAACCGTGAGGGAATTTGTTAGGTTCCTGAACCAAGTTAGTCTCCTCTGCAGTCTCAAGTGGAGGAGTTGTTACCTTTCGAATGTTGGACTGTCGTATGGGTGGTGCCATGACAGATCGACGATTCTCCAGGGGATCCTGGTCTTCCTCAATCGTCTTTCTACGCTTTGCATCCATCTGTTGATATGATTGACCAGCTTTCTGCGTGGCCGGCTGCTGGAGGGGATTGTCCTCGGTGTCATTCTGCAGCGCACGCTTCTGTGGCGGCTTGGCCGGATTGATATGAGGCACCAAAGGCCTCTTGAGGTCCTGCACGGAGTTCATCCGCGACAGAGGCCTTCCGGTCCCCAGATCAGCCCTAGAGTGAGCTGGCGCGGCATGCGCCTTCTCTTGCTGAAGAGCCGCGCCCTTCCTGGTCAGTCTGGTCTTGGTGTTGGCGGTCTTCGCGATACGTACAAGCTCGTCCGCTTTCTCAGAGCGGAACGGGTTCGGCTGGCGTTGGGCTGCTCGCTTTGCTTCTTGCGCGCGCTGTTCCGCCATCTTGCGCTGCTGCTCGGCCCGTTTCTCCTCTTCAATCTTCGCTGCCCGCTTCTGCTCGGCTTCGCGTTTGAGCTCAGCTTTGCGCTGGGCTGCCTTTTCTTCCTGTATCTAGGATTAGCTGCAAACTATTTGATATCAGCAAAAGGGATACTGACCTGCTCCTTCTTCCTTGCGGCCGCATCCAAAGCCTTCGGCCTAGAGGACGTTGATCCTTTGAGGCTGTTGTTTGAGTATGCGGTATTCATCGACGTATTACTGTTTTTCGTCGAGATGCTCTGTTTTGGGGGTGGCGGCGGTGGTATGGATTCCTGCGATGCGTTGAAACCTCCAGATGCCGGCTGGACTTGACCAATCTAAAGCAAGATTAGCAGCTGCGCATCGACACCGAGAACAGACTTACGCGTTGCGAAGGTACTCTTATGGACATGGGCGGTGGTTTGGACTTTGAAAGGCTCTCCTTGGACGGCTTGGCTAGCCTCCGAGCCTGGCCCGGCTTCGCAGCCTGTGAAGTGGGCAGAAGACTTTTCGCCGGGACAGGCGGCGGCATGGTATTTGAAGGAGCCGCAGTAATGTGGTCCTCATCATCTGACTCTCTCTCTGATTCGACTTGGCGTAGAGTCTGCTCTTTCGCTTTGCTCTTGTCACCTTTGGGGGCAGGTACCGCAGCTTTCACTCGCTCTTTCGCCCTCGCCTTTTCAAGCTCAGCATCCCGACGTTGCTGTTCCTTGGCCTCTTTCGCCCTCTTCCTGTCCTCCTTGTCTGAAAAGCTCTTGATGGAACCGGTTTCACCAGCTTTGCCTGTACCGGTCGTTGTGGAAGACACTGATCTCGATTCTGGGACGGAGCCTTTGAGGCTCGGGTAGAGTTCGTTACTCCCGCTAGCAACAGACTCGCCAGAGGCGTTCATGTCCGCATTGTATCCATGACCGAGATTTCTCAAACGGCTTGTGTGCGGCGAAAGCGCTTCCATCTTTGCATCAGCGCTGATGCTGGCGCTGCTAGCGAATATGCCTTTCGCAGACTTCAGCACCGAGTAAAGCTTCGCCTTGGATGCGGTCAAAGGTCCGTCGAGGTATTTCTTGCCCGCGGAAGCTTCGCTCAAATCCGCTGGATGCGATATCGCAGGAGCAACATGGGGGTACGGATTGGAAACCGAGATCGCCTTTTGACCCGCGGTCTTACCGGACGCCTTGGAGGGTGAAGAAGCTACTAACGCAGAAACAGATTTGGTGTATGCGTGATTGAGCAGCAGCCGCGACGGGGATGGTTTGGGACTGGGAGAATGAGTTGCGGGTGCTTGATGTCGAGCGACAGACTCTTCAGCGTCTGCTTCAATGCTCATATGGTCCATGACATCCATGGTGTGTGATTTGATCATTTGCGGCCGAGCAAGATTGCCCGTAGAAGGCAAAGGCTTCATGCGAGCCATCCAATCACTTTCTTGCGAGTGGTTCTGTTGGTACTCCCGTTGAGACATTTTGGCCCCGGTTGCCGGACTGGTCACGGAAGCCTCAGGTACTTTATCATCTTCTAAATGCGGAAGCTGTGGGTAGCTTGGTTGGGAGTTTGTAGCGGAAGTCGACATCGATTTCGAGATTGCGGGTTCTTTGGATTGCCCAAGCATGTTGATTCGCTCATGCAACAGCTGGGTGGACGTCTTGTTGTGCACCTTTGCGGCATTGCTCTCCTGGTCGATCGCAAGTGTGCTCTGGGTGGCAACCGCGGCGTCCCTGACATCGACAGAGCTCTCCACATCCATTAGGGCCGCTTCCTGGCTGGTACCAAAGTTCAGCCCACTCGTCTTCCTTGCAAAGATGCTGCTGTGACCGCCACCACGGGCCTTGACTTGGTCGAGCTGACTGTGTCGGGAGGCCTGCGCTCCCATGCTCTTCTTGGTCGCCAAAGGCTCTCGAGCAGGCAACGATGCGAACGTCAAGCTGCTCTTTCGAACAATTTGCTTTGCGGCGGGACTCGACCCTTCCGAAGACGTCTCGGGACCATCTACATCCATCTCGTCTGTTGCGGCATCCGCTTTATTTGTGTCTTGTAGGATGGTATCCATGGCGGAAGCCGTCTCAGCTGAGATGCTGAAATGCGTCGACTTGTTCTTGGCCACGTTCGATGGCTCTTCATGTTGCTCCGCGTCAGACATTTCCACATCCACATCCACATCCTTCTCGGGTTTGCGGATGTCTTCCGCTGGCGGAAAGGGCTTTGCTCCTTGTTTACCTTCCAGATCTTCCTTTGCGGAAAAGAAGGATTCTCCGGTAAGGCACCGTTCTTTTGCAGGCTCCTCGCATTTCTGTGTGACCTGCGGAGCTTTTGCACCACTACTCCGCTTTCGAGAACTACGTCTCCGTGGAGGCGGTTGAACGACCGGAGGAAGCGGTTTGTCAATATCCATATCGTCATCGGTTGTGCCGTGGTAACCCGAGTCAACATTCGATTTTCTTTTCACAGCCGGTGCTTCTCGTGCTGCCAAGGACTTTCGTAAAGTCGCGATCGCAGTCGGCTCATTCTCCTGATCTTCAGCAACTCGAGCCTTCTGATTTGGCTTGCTGAAGAGGTTCTTCCGGGCGGAGCCCGATGATGCTTGAACATTTGGTGCGAAGATGTCGGTAAGCGGCTAAGGCGCATTAGTAGGGTTATAGCAGTTGTTATGGGATCTACGCACCGCGCGAGTTTCCAACGGGTTGCGTTTTCGCACCGTTCGTGGAGTCTTGCCACGAAGCTTGCCAGGTGTTTTGAATGCATCCACTACGTTTCTGTGAAGTTTTAGCCAGGACCGCTCTAGACTCAACTCTGGGTTGTGTTGACATACAGCTGGCTGCGATTGAAGATTTCCGCCATGTGCTCATTGAGCCACTCTACCTCGTGCAGTGCGGCAGAGTAGCTGAATTCCTCTGCTTCCAGCTGCACAAGCTGATTGACCTGTCCGGCCTCGTTGACGAGCCATTGCGCAGAGCCAACAGGCAGCGCGGAACGGACAGCCGCCATTGACACGACCTTGACCGATAAACAGAGACGGTTTGGTCGCTAAGTTGCGGAAAGTGTACGACGAAAATGACGAGTCCTTGCTGTTATCACGTCCTCATCGCAGACATCCAGAATGAGAAAACATCTACCGACGCGTCGAGGCGAGAATACAACGATTTGTGAATGCGACGAAGTGCAGATGTTTGTCGAGTTGCTTTGTTTGGGTCCCGACAGCTTTGGGGCCACACCGCGCTAGTGGAGCCCTGTCACGTGAGGCAGCTCGATTACCTAAGCCGAAAGCGGCCTTTAATATGTCTCAAGTGCTGGGCCTCGGCATCATTAATATCTAGGCGACATGAAGTTTTCATGATCGGCAGTGCATCAAATTCGTTTCTTGGGCTGGTGCGGCCATGTCTTCACAGAGAACTTGGAAAGCATCAATTGACTAAGCGGTCATAGGGTTCGGTATTCGATTGGATCTGGCAGCCCAGCACCTCGTTGATGCCTTATCTTACCTGACTACTGCGGAGATAGCACTGTCGAGTGAAAAGTTGTAGAGCCGATAAGCTCGATAGCTTGATTACGAGACAAAGCTCTTGCGTAGAAGGATTCATAAGGGACAAAATAGGACTGCTCCATATGCAGAACTTGGAAACTTGGAGTTTAGAAATCTACAATGGTATTTCGTCCATCTTGTATGAGGTATTTCCAAGTTAGAGAAAGCTCTTACTTTTGGCGGGAACGGCTGCTCGATCACATGCAAGGGCATCACGACGTGTTATCAATAATGCAGTGAGTCGAGAATCTTGCGGCAGGATCAGCTTTGCATGGTCTACATGAGCAGTAGCATAATAGAGATTGACTTGTAAGAACGAGAGTTCACAGTTCCCTAAGGTGCCCTGAATCCTGATTGCTGCGCGTTGTGTTCCTGGAAGTGAATCGAGCTGGAACGCAACTCCTGCCGTTGACGTCGTTGCGTTGTCAGCGCCTGTTGGGGCCCCCAGTCGTCATCGCTAAAAACTGACAAGCACACGACACGGAAACCTGCACCTCGCAACATCAACCACCTGCACCAAACCTGCATCCTTCTCCACTCTTCGTTTCATAAAACTCACAACCTCTCCAGAGCACCAGCTTCCTTCTGCAAACCCATCTTCTCATCGCACTCCATCACTGAACTCTGTTTTCAGTCATCATGTCTGACGGAGATTACCCTTCTCTGAACCCGTTGATGTCGCAGCCTAACAGCAACGGCAATCTCCAGAACGGCAACAGCAACACTGAGGCTGGCTGGAAAGACAGTGTTCTGAGCAGTGAGGTAGGTCAAGTTGGTCTTCGTGATGCTTCTCGCAGTGCTGACTGTCCACAGTACCTTCTGTGCAAGACAGCTTCGTCGCTTCCACTCATGATTCCTCTAGGCATGCAGTCCGCTGCAGACTCCATCCAGAACAATCCGACAACCCAGTCGGTCAAGGAAACCGTCAGTCAAGGTTAGGTAGGTCTTTCACGCTCAATCCTGAGAGTCTGGCACCAAAGCTAACGGCAGCAAGTTTCGAGCGCGATTTCTAGGTGTACAGGATCAACCTAACTGTTCCCAGGACCCGTCGCTCAGAGCATCAAGGACCAGACTGCGAAGACTTCGTCCGAGTTTCAAGACTTGGCCAATGCTCGTACCGCTCCGGAGCAACCGGCTGCTACCGGCCAGCCGCTCACACGTAAGTCGTCCTGCTATGCCGAGCACGAAGGAAACTGACCACAATGCAGACTACCACTCGTTGTTCTACCGACTCTTGAGCGTAAGGATCAACCGGCTGACACTGATGCTCAATGCTGATCCTTCGTAGTGGAAGAACCCACGGGCCACTGCGATATCCTATGTGACAGTCGTGCTGTTCATCTTCGCAGCCAGATATCTTCACATTCTCCGCTACGTCTTCAAGGGTCTTTACATTGTCCTTGGGGGTATGCAACTGTCTAATCGTTCGGATCAGGCTGTCGCTAAATATTCACAGTCACCGCGGGCGCTGAGATCGCCGGCAAGACCATCCTCGGTAACGGCTTCACCTCGCAGATCCGCCCAAGGAAGTACTTTGTGATTCCCAGGGAGTCCCTCGAGCGCTTGCTGGAAGACGTGGAGCAACTGATCAACTTCTTCGTCATCGAGACCCAGCGGATCGTTTTCGCCGAGAATATATATGCCACCGTAACGGTTAGTCTTTTGGTCTGGCTACCTTGGCTTTCTTTTCCTGGGTGTTGCACATGCTGACCGCTCAACGCACGCTAGGCATTCGTCGCCGCGTTCATGTCTTACTGGCTGATCAAATGGCTTCCGCTCTGGGGCCTCTCGCTCATGGGCATCTCGCTCATGTACTTCTGCCCTCTCATCTACATCCAGAACCAGGAGTTCATCGATGAGAACCTCCGCAACGCTGGCAACATCCTCAATCAGCAGGCAACTCAGGTCAAGGAACTCGCAGCTCACCATACTGGCCGCGCCTCGGAGACTGTGAAGACCTACGCAGGAGAGTACGGCTCCAAGGCACAGCAGATGATCGGTTCAGCCAAGACTCGCGCAGAGCAGACGATTCACTCCAAGACTGGCAAACCGGAATCGCGAGCACCCTCGTCGAACTACAGCAATGCCGATTTCCCCGCGGCTCCGAAACAGGACCCTGAGTCTGTGGAAGCCGAGCGGACTCAACCGGAGCCGGTGACTGCCTAGGTCAAATCATGGTATCAAAACCCAATGCAAGTGCCTGACTTGGCTGGTGGCAGCAGAATAGTGAGCGTGCTTCCTTTCCCCTGCAATTGGAATTTTTCTGAGGCCTGGCCTCATATGTTCGGAATGGTATCCTGTTACGGCTCTGCATGAACGTCCCACAGTTTTGCACAGGCCGCACCGAGGACGTATAAAAAGCTGAGAAAGAGCGAATAGTCAATTTGCTACCTTTGCTTCATTTTGACCCCTTCCCCTCAAACCTGTACTTCCACGAATCGAGTATGGTAACACAGTCAGCAATAAATGTTTTGTCTTATAATGCTTTGCGTGCGTGTCATGTTATTGAAGAGTACTCCGTAATCGGGACCTCTGAGAACTTCCCTCTCGCGTGAGGCACGATATTTGCGGGTCCAATCTCGTACAGGGCTCGTTGCACGCGCTCCGGATGCGTCACCTTGTGGCTGAATGATGGCCGAACTCCTGCAAGGCTGAATTCTGCGGAGATTGACAGTTCTATTTCCTCCGACACGTCTGGAGACCCACATGGCAATGAGATATGTATGTAGAACATATGGTAAACAAGAAATTATATTGCATACTGTAATCTCTAAAGCGATATGGCGAGTCGGCCTAGCAAAAGCACCAAGCCGCCGCCGAGGAGGAATTACATAAACGAAGGCGTGCACTACAGCTAGCCTGGTGAGGCTGAATCGGCCCTGACCTCTTGCCGCGCTCTCACGACGCAGCAGCTGCCGCCGCCGCGCGCACGCCAAGGGAGCTTCTACTTCCAGGAGCTTGGGTTATCCCCTACTACAAGACCAGCTCTCTGCCATGCCTGCATGCTCGCGTACCCCTCTGATTCCCTTCTCGCAATCGTATCACAGCATCGACCGCTCTAGCTCTGCCGCGAGACAAGCGCGAGCAACTATCCCTCGTATTTCAGCCAGCTATTGCTAGACAAGACCGTGGCGACCGTTCGAGGCCGACGCCTCCCTTCAGCTGCCCCTCCCAAGAAACTTCCGGTCGACCCGCGAGGAGCTCCAGAGGCGTCCGAAAGCGTGTGCTTGGGCAAGATTGCTTCGAAGCTCGAAACCCCCAATGAACACTAATGCCCCCGTGGCCGGCTCGTCTGTTCCACCCCACCACTGCCCCGAACCCTCCCAGCAGACCGGCCTCCGATGACCACGCGGACGCGGACAGGGACGCCCGCCATGGTTCTGTGCCGTCAGACCGGAATAACCAGCAGCCTCACCCGTCGCCCGTCAAGGCGTCCGCCACCGCATCGAGACCATCGGCTTCAACCCTGCCGCGGGGCAGACCCCATGCGCGCTCACTCAGTCATCCGTTTCCGTCGCTGTTCGGCGGCGGCAAGAAGAAGAACGCGGAGAATTGGGATGTTGGGCTAAGGCAGGATTCAGATGGGGATTATACGCTGGGATTCCAGCTCGACGGGCACGCGCCTCACACCGTGCCGGCGCAGGACGGCGGCGCAAGACACCCGGACGAAGGAGATCTCGAGACTGGCAATTGCATGACGTGCGACTCTAGAGTGAGATGGCCGAGGAGCTTAAAGGTTTTCAGGTGTGGGGCTTGTTTGATGGTCAACGACCTCGAGCCGCTGAGGCGGGAATCTAATCATCTCGCACCTCCGGGAGAGTTTGGGGCGGGGGGAGCAGGAAGTCTTTCAGAGTCGGGCTCGCTCGTTCACCGTGAGTTGTCTTGCTCTGGACAGCTTGTTCGTCTGCCATGCTGAGTCTTTATTCAGCACCGATATCCATCGACAAGACCAAAGCGCTTATCAATAGTTGCATCGTATCATACCTCAAGAGCAGACAGAATGGCTCTGGACCACATGCACAGAATTCTCCAGGGTTTCCTAAGGCTCGGAGCATGCCTCATGAGCCGCGTAACGACATGGAAAATGCAAAACAGCATAAGAGCCCTTCGGCACCTCTCTTGCAGGTGCCGCCTATCTGCCTATCGCCAGCTGCAGGGTCGCACGAAGAGCAGTGGCAGTTCAATGCACAATCTGCTCATGAACAGGATCACAGGTTGGTTCTACGACGCTCATTGAAGCCAAGAAGCTCCTCCGACGCTCCAAGACCCTCAGCGGGTAGACCTGTGCCAGTGCCGGCACCCCCGACGCGTCAGCCGCCGCCTCCACCTCTGGAGCAGCACAACGGCCGGACAAAGTCGGTGGATGTTCCCTCATTTCCCCGAGACCGAAAGGACAATCACGGCTTCGGACGACGAAACAGCCCAACGACGCCCGATTATCAAACGTTCGGTCACGATGGTCACCCTTGGACCAAACACATCTTCCGCGCGTTAGAAGATTATATTGTTAGCTGCTTCTCGAGCTACGAATGCTTGAATGGCTCCTTTGCGAACAGAAGGCCAGTGTTCGCCGGGCGAACTCGCAGTGAAGGCTCAGCCAGGACCAAGGTCGCCGAACGTAGCCCGGAAATCCAAGGCGGACTTCTCTCGGACTTGGATCCTAAGACTCTTCTCATAGGAGACTTTGCTGAGAACGGCGCGTGGTGGAGTGGCCGTGTCGAGCGGCATCATTCGCACAAGGTTCCGGAGCATCGAGAGCGGCAAGCACCCCACGTCAACCGTTACGTGCATCCCAAGACACCACGGATTAATTGGGGTGAACTGAGTTATTGGTATGAAATAGTCCTCTCGGCAGGACGATCATGGAGAGAATGTCTGAAGGACTTGACGAATGATGAGGACCCCGAGAACAACTCGCGAAACAAGCCTCAAGTTGATGAGCTTATGATCGAAGAGGACCTGCGACAGGCCCGCTCTCATGTACAACGCGTCCTCATGAAGGCCACCGAGAACATATTGAAGCGGCCCGGGAGGCCTCTCAAGGAACCGGATGATATACGGTTCTTACTGCTGATCATCTTCAACCCTCTCCTCCACCCGTCGCCGACAGGCAAACGGCGACCCAGCGGGGGCTCACGGAGCGCTGGCTTTGATCCCCAGAGCCCTCGTCATAACGAGTTGAGTCCCAGAATGGCTGTCAACCCGAACTGGACGTTTCACAGAAACATCAGAGAGCCTGAAGGCCATCATTTTGGTGCTATCAAGAGGATCTTGGGACTGCTCGCCAACACCACCATTGAATGTCATCGATGTCTGATCTCGTGGTTCTCGAGACTACCGGAGGATCACTTTAGGA